>Ga0193728_1001127_pt1 | contig 13486 bp, 10 predicted proteins | sample U1c1metaG_FD_143037 | JGI IMG/M metagenome (GOLD analysis project Ga0193728, IMG submission 143037) | Soil microbial communities from a riparian zone of the East river system, Colorado, United States - U1c1 | ecosystem: Environmental > Terrestrial > Soil > Riparian zone | place: USA: East River...
TTACGCGCGCACCATGGGGACAAAGCCGAAGGAGGAAGCGGGCTATTCTGATGCCGCGCTCAACCTCTGGATATCCCGGGCGCGCGCCTGGGCCTCAGGCGCTGCGCCGGAAGGGCTGTCGTGCGTCGCACCGCAACGCGCGGATGGCGTGCCCCGCGATGTCTACTTGTATGTGATCAGCGGCCACAAGGTGCACAATCCGGCGGCGGCGATGTCCCTCTTGCGGCGCCTCGCCTAGTGCCGCGAGGGGCCTTGGCTATCGGCGAACCGGAATGTCGATGTAGCTGTCGCTGTACCAGCGAATTTTGAGAGGGACCTTGCCGTCGGCGATGGATTCCTCGCTCACGTCGCCTCCCGTACCGTAATTGATCTCGCGGTCCGGCCGCTTGTTGATGGCGAGGACCATGACCAGGCGGCTGCCGGGCGTTAGCTGTCGGCTCGTCATTCGCTCGCTCTTGAACACTATCTCCTGACGTTCTCCCGCCTTGAGAATGTGCCGGCGCGTGCGGTCCTGTGCATAACTCGCGCGGAACTCGTAGGTCGGGCTGAAAAGGCGCACGTAGTCGCCGTTGGCGAGAAGTTCATACAGCGAGATGTTGAGGTCCACGTCCATCTTATTGACGGTGAAATCGAGGCGACCCGAGAACAACCCATTGAACTCGGTGGTCTTGGCCAGCGGCTCACTGATAAATATCGTGCCATGACGCGGTGCGAGGCTCCTGCTGATGAAATCGGCAGGGGGCGTCCAGGCGGCGTCCGTGCGATCGATGAAATTTACCGTCTGCTGGACGAACGCGTCATTGGTTTTTTTGTGTTGAGTCAGCCGGTGATTCGTGCCGGATGCGGCACCAGCCAGATAAAACCTCAGCGATTTGCCCGCCATGGCGTCGAGCGACGGCGCATGCTGCCATTCGTTCGCCCCCATGAGCTGGTAATTGACGCTGTCCGTCAACAAGGCCGGCGTCGCAGTGCCCTTGAAGACATGATCGAACCACTGATAGCGAAGTTCCCGAAAATCCACGAGCGCCGCTGCGTCGACTTGATAGCCATGCAACTCGGCCGACGTGCCACGCTGCATCATGGCGTCGTCGTAGGGACCGATGATCAACGTGTCGTCGGCATGCGGGTTATACCGATGGTGTTGAGCAAAATAGTACAGAGCACCCGGTTCGCTTGCCGCGAAATACCCGGTCATCGTGAGAACCGGAATGCCGATCTTGGCGAACTGTTCGCGATACGGCACCATCTGCCGCCAGAATGCATCGTAGCTTGGATGGTTCAGCCAGCGAATGAAAATCGGATTGGGCTTGCCGTAGAGCCGGCCCATGTCGCGGTAACGCCTTCCGCTGCGATACCACTTCTGATCGAGAGCGCGCCACTGCGCGGCGTCGTCATTGTCGCTCTCCACGATCCCCGCGCCGCTCACTTCGAGCGACCACGCGTATGCCGAGTTGTTGGGGATGTTGCCTTCCATGGGCACATTGATTCCGGGTGCGTTGGGTGCCGACGTGGCGATGGCTTTGAGGGCCGCGGGCAGATTTTTGGCGGCGGCGGCCCACGGGACAAATCCGCTATAGCCCTCGCCATACATTCCCACGCGGCCGTCGCTCCACCCCTGCTTGGCGATCCAATTGATCACGGCGCGCGCATCCTCGCCGTCATGCTGAAACGGAGTGAACCCAGCGGCGCTTTTTTGCCTGCCGCGCGCATAGGCCACGACTCCCACATAGCCATGGGCGGCGCAGTCTTTGGCAAGGCTTTGCGAGTCATCGATCCTGAACTCCAACAGCGTGGGCAGCGGATCGGGGAGGCTGTTTGGGCGAATAACGACGACGGGAATACTGGCCCCGTTCGGGGCCTGGATGACGATTTCATTATCGACCGTGTAGCGTCGATGGTCGTCCTCGGCGTTGAGCAAAACGACAAGCGGTCCAAAGGTCCGATAGGCATCAAACCTGAGGTATTTCCAGATCAGTTCCACGGCGTCGGCTTGATCGATGCTGTCGCTGGAGCGCTGCTGATCAAGTGCTCTTTGAAATGCCTCCTGATAAAAGGCGGGAGGCTCAGCCAGCAATTGAGTGACGGCGTGGGCATCGTGATCGTTGAGGCGGTGGATCGCTTCCCGGAACGAAGTGGTCAACGCCTCCGCAAAGGTAAATCGATGTTGCGTCTCCAGTGCCTTGGCGTGCGCGTATATGTCGTATACCAGCCACCGCCCGACGGGGTGGCCAAAATCCGATTTTCGCCGTCGCTCGCGCAGCGATTGCCGCGAGATATCAGCGGCTGCATAGTCGCCGACGGCCATTTGCAGCGCGGAAAGGTTGGCAAGATACCTTTCAGGATCCGGATCTTGATAAACGGGAATGAGCCTTGCCGCCAAGTCGCTCATGATCGCGCCTGCCTTGGGATCCGTCGCCGTCGCGGGCGGCCGAAAATCAAATACCACCGCGGCCCGTAGCGGAGAAGCGGCGAGGAACAAAAGCAAGACGAAGATTCTTGCTGCGAACGCGCGATAAGCGGTGAAACCTTGAATCGGCGCGTTTTTCACGGCGGATTTCCGGATTCTTTCGGCAACGTCGCGCGGCCAGCAGCGCCTGCCTGCTCGTTTGGCTCTGCCGGCGTCCTGGGCGCCTTGACCAGATGCAGGGTTTTCGAAAACAGAGCGTGCGCCTCCCCGGCACCGCCGATATGAATGACACTGGTGTGCTTGAGTTCGTGGGTGAAGACGTCAATGACCAATTCGAGAACATCATCGTCGAGCGCACCAAAGGTACCGTCGATGAGTACCCAGGGCGGTGTCTGGATCAACATCCGCGCAAACACCAGGCACAGTTGCTCGTCCTGGCTCAGCTCCCGATCCCAGCGCCGGGTCTCATCGAGCAGCGGCGCGAGACGTTCAAGCCCGAGCCGGAATAGCGCGCGCGTAAAGGCGTTTGCGTCGAAACTGTCGGCCTTCAACGGATAGGCGAGCACCTCGCGCAAACTCCCGCGGGGCAGATACGGCGTGCCGCGCGGCAGGTAAAATATCTGCTCGCCTCGCGGACGGGTAATGCGCCCTGTGCCCCACGGCCACAGGCCTGCCAACGCTCGGAAAAGCTGAGTTTTGCCCGTTCCCGGTGCGCCCAAGATCAGGACGCGTGCGCCGGCCGTGAAGACCACGCTCGATTCCCTGAGCATGTCGGCGTGGGCGGAAGACACGCTTTCGAGGTCATCGATTTTAATCGTCCCCGGATCTCCTTCCGCATAGTCGATGCGGCTTTCAAATCCTCGGGGTTCGTGGGTGCTGATGACTGCATGACGAAAACTCGCCACTCGAAGCAGCGTCGCTCGCCAGTCGGCAATGACGCTGAAATTGTCGACGAACCAGCGCAACGACGATTGCGCCTGGGTAAAAGCACCCGCCGCCATCATCAGTCCGCCGAATGAAACCTTACCCGTGAAATACAGCGGCACCGCAACCAATATCGGCGCAACCTGCGTGATCCAACCGAACCCCGAAGTGACCCAGGTGAGATTGGTGTGACCCCACACGATGCGCCGTGTCGCGCGCAGCACATCGACAAGATGCCGCTCAATCCGGCGCCTCTCGTCGGGTTCGCCCTGCGCCAAGGAAATGTCATCGACATGCTCGTTGACGCGCACCAGCGAAAATCGCAGGCTGGCCTCGGTCGCGTATCGCTCTGCGTTGCGATTGATGAGCCCTCGTCCCACCCAGTAGCTCAAGAGCGAGCCGCCGGTTGCGTAAATTATGGCAGCCCACAGCATGAAGCCGGGAATCGCATAGTCCCGGTCGCCGAAACGCAAAGAGAAGTCGCTCGACAAACCCCAGAGCACGCCGGCAAACATGCCAAACAAGATTGAGGCTTGCACCAGCCCGACGCCAAGATCGGCCGACAGCTCGCACAGTTTCCGCGCGTCCTCGTGAATGCGCTGATCCGGATTGACGCCGATCGATCCTGCATTGGCAAGCCAGAAGGCGCGGCGCGGAAATAGCCAATCCTTGAGAAGACTGCGAACCAAGCCTTCCCGCAACTTGACTTGCAGGGTCTCGTGAAGCCAGCGCTGAGTTACGTTGAAGACGAGGAGTAATCCCGCAATGACGAAGAACACGCCGAGCTGAAAGAGAAAATCCCGCAAGTCGCGACGCGACAGAGCATCGTAGAAGGGCTTATTCCATCGGTTGAGCCGAATCTGTCCGTAGGCCGTAACAATGATGACCAGCAGGATGACGACCATCAAAACCGTCACCGTCTTTCCCACCGGCGAGCTGAAGATCGCACGAGTCACCAGCCCCAACTGCCGCAGGAAACCCAAATGGGCAGCTTTGGCGTCAGAGGCGGTGCTGGTTATTTTGGTTGTGGGTTCTGTCACGGTGCTCGGCGCTTTTCCATGCCTTCTGACTTTACACGGTTGAGCAAGACGGTCGTAGGGGGGATGTAATTCCTACACGGCTCGCTTGGAGGATGCCAAAGCCGCCTGGCGCTGCAAAACTCCGCGCAGCGCGGACATGCCACGGCGAATATCGGGCAAGTCGACGGTTCCATAGCCGAATACCAATCCCGCCCTGCTCTGCGGCCCCAGGAAATATCTGCTGAGCGTATGTATTTTCACACTGTGCTCCAGCAGCTCATCCGCCACTCTTTCAAGATCCACGGAAGCAGTCAGCGTGGCCGCAACGTGCATGCCGTAGAACGAGGGAATGGGTTCGAGCCAGTCGCTGAGCTTGTCTTGCAAAGACTCGTGCAGCAATTGACGCCGCCGCTTGTAGATATCGCGCATCTTGCGGACGTGGCGCGTCAAATGGCCGGCGCCGATGAATTCGGCAACCGCGCTTTGAATGGGTGTCGAGCAATGCCAGTCCAGGCAGTTCTTCGCGGCAATCAGGGTTCGCATCGCCCATGGTGGCGCGACGATGAATCCCAAGCGAAGCGCCGACAGCATGCACTTGGAGAACGTGCCGACGTAAAAAACAACTTCGGACGCCTGAGAAGTCCTTAGCGCTTCCAAGGGACTGCCCTCGTAGCGAAATTCGCCGTCGTAGTCATCCTCGACGATGACCGCTCCGTGCCGCCGTGCAAATTGCACCAGTGCTTTGCGCCGGCGCATCGACATCGTTATGCCAAGCGGAAACTGATGGGAGGGCGTTACGCAGATGACGCCGACATCAGTGGGAAGCTGCTCAACAATCAGGCCTTCCGCATCGACGCCGACCGGTGCGAGTTTCGCGCCTGCCGCGGCAAACGCCACGCGCATCGGCGGGTAGCCGGGATCCTCCAGCGCAACGACAGTCTCATGCGGCGTGACCAGTGCTCTCGCAAGCACATCAAAAGCCTGTTGCGCCCCGGAAGTGACCAGTATGTCGTCGGCCTGGCAGACGACGGCCCGCGTGATGGCGATGTGTTTGATGATTGCTTCGCGAAGGTAGAAATTTCCCTGATTGCCCTGCGGACTCTTGTAGCTCGCCGGTTTTCTTTCCAGTCCGCGCAGTTGTTTGGCACTGACCCGCCGGAAAACGTCCATCGGAAAGAGTCGCGAGTCGACCATGGCGGGGCGAAAGTCGATGCTCGCGCCTTTGCGTCCCGAAGCGGGGTATTCCGGCCGATCGCGCCAGAAACTCATCGCCGCGGTGACATCCGGGCGTAGCCAGAACTCATTCACGCGGTGCGCAGCTGTCTTTTGCGCAGCTGTTTCTCGCGCAGCGGCTCCCTTGGCGCGCGGCACCGAGGGCATTCGGTTCGCGACATAAGTGCCCGCGCCGTGCCGGGTCACCGCGTGACCTTCGTTGACGAGTCTGTCGTAGACCTCGGCCGCGGTATTTCGCGAAACGCCAAAAAAGGCCGCCGACTTTCTGGTCGCAGGCAATCTCGCGCCGGCGGTTAGGCGCCCATCGAGAATGGCCGCCTTCAGTTCACGGTGCAGAGTCCGCGAGGATTCGCGCGAGCCCTTGGGCCCTAAATCAAGCTCGATCTCGAACAAGGGATCGATTGCGCGCCGGCGCCGCGACGATGAGTGGCCCAATTATTTTCCCTCCAGGTGGCTCTTCAGCGAAAGGCCCCCTAGTCAGATGATCTTGACCGGGCGACAGCTTAGCGCCGCCCGAGGCGCGACGGCTCAGGTTTGGCGCGAATATTCGCATGGAGACGACGATGAAATACTCAAAACAAGCGGCAGTCTGCATCCTGGCCGGCGCGATCAATTGGATCTCACAGGCCCTGCCCGCCTCCTCGCAGACCGCCGGCGCGCTGCGCGATGGGCAGCATGACTTTGATTTCGATTTAGGGAATTGGAAAACGCACTCATCCCGGTTGCTGCATCCGCTGAGCGGATCGACAACCTGGGTGGACATGGACGGAATCACGATCGTGAAGAAGGTTTGGGGCGGCCGCGCCAATCTGGCCGAGTACAAGGCTGACGGTGCCGCGGGCCACATCGAACTGCTGTCCCTGCGCTGGTACAACCCCACGGCGCATCAGTGGTATCTGGACTTCGCCACGCCCAACGTCGGCACGTTAGGTGTTCCCGGCATAGGCGAATTCAACAATGGGCGTGGAGATTTCTACGATCAAGAAACCATCAACGGCAGGTCCATCCTGGTGCGATTTTCGATCTGGGGGATTACCGCCAACACGGCTCAATCCGAGCAAGCGTTCTCGGACGACGGCGGCAGGACTTGGGAGACCAACTGGGTCAACCGATATACCCGTTACTGAAGTCCCCGGAGTATCCGGTTCGCGTGTAGGAGGTTCCCGACGGCGGTTTTAGGAAATTCGGCCTTGCGCCAAGCCAACACCCGGGTGATAACACGCGAAATACTGCGGATTTCCCAACAAAGGGATTCACCATGTCGCGAGTACTCATTGCCGACGATCACGCCGTAGTCAGGGCGGGTTACAAGCAGTTCCTGGAGGCCGAGGCCGGTATCACCGCCATTGGTGAAACCGCAAGCGGCAACGAAACCTTGGACCAGCTACGCCGCCATGATTGGGACTTGCTGCTGATGGACATTCATATGCCCGACCGCAGCGGATTGGATATTTTGAAGCACGTGACGAGTGGATTTCCAAAAGTGCGCGTATTGATCATGAGCGGCCTGCCGGAGGCGCAATACGCGCGAAGCGTCCTTCGGGCGGGCGCCAGCGGTTATCTCTCCAAAGGCGGTTCGCCCGAGGAGCTTTTGAAAGCGGTGCGCACGGTGCTCGTGGGGCGCCGATATGTCAGCGCGTCGCTTGCGGAGTCGATGGCGGCAGACCTTGAATCTTCGAGCGATCAAAACCAGCCCCTGCACGACCGGTTGTCCGTTAGAGAATTTCAAATATTCGGCAAATTGGCCGCGGGAGCCGGCGTCGGGAATATTGCCGAGGAACTGAGCCTGAGTGTCAAAACGATAAGCACTTACCGATCGCGCATTTTGGAGAAGATGGATTTCAAGAGCAATGCAGACATGACCGCGTACGCACTGCGCAACGGTCTTATCCTATAGACAAGGCTTTGGAGAAACACCATGCCGGACAAAGCAACTGGCCCATCGAGCACAACGCCGCCCAAGAATCTGAAGGAGGACGGCGTTACCAATCCGAAAGACGGCCGCGGTCCCTTGCGAAAATCCGATGACTCGTCCACGAAGCTTCCGCTTCATACGGGCGCTCACAAATCTACGCGACCGCACTGACGGCGAGTTCAGCGGCGCGCGGAAACGTTGTTTCTAACCGGCGGTTGGGCTGCTGCCAAGCTGCGCGAAGGCCAGCATATCGCTGTGATCGCCGGACGCGGCGGCCGCCAATCCGGACTGCCTTTGCTGCTTCTGCTGGCGCTGCAGCTTATGTGCTTGCTTGCGCAGTTCGCGGCTTTCCAATTGAAGCATGTACTTGTGCGCGCCGCCGGTGGCTTCCTCTAAAATCAGCGCTTCGCTGTCACGCGCTTCGGCGCGCAGATTGAGCGAGTTGATTTCAATCGTCAGATCCTCCGTGGGATCCGAGTCATTGGCAACGCTGCCGCGGAAAAAGCCCCTGGAATCCAGCTCGCCATCGTCCACGACGATCTGCGACTCCATAATGGGGTCGCCGATTTCTCTGATTGTTTCAAGCGTGGCGCGCCGCGTTCTGCTGCCGGGCTCCATCGGCCCGTCCCAACCGGTGAATCGGTAAACATACACGTCAGCCATGACTCTCTCCCAATATCGCGGGATTTGCGCAGTGAGTGTAACTCCTACACCTCGCGCGTCTGTGCGGTAGCGAACCCAAGATACCGGCTTGGTCGCCGCGGCGGTGGCGGACAATGCCGTCAGAATCAATTCAATGGGTTACGCGACATTACTTTTGCGTCACGACCGGGGCGACACTCGAGCGCGACACCCAACCGGTGCGGCCGGCACCGGTCTGGATGAGCAAAAAGCCCTCATGCTCCGCGGTGATTCTCACGGTCTCCGCCTCAGGCAGCACAAACAGCGAATCGCCCATTGGAACGGGCGATACACGCACTGGAGTCGCCCCAGTAATCACAACCCCTTCGTGCAATATCGGCCACAGGGCGATACCGTTCGCCACCGTCAGGCTGAGCATGCAGATTCCGAGCAGCATCCCTAAACGATGCAGCCGTCGACGTCGGGACGCCAATTGTGCCGCCAGCGCGCCGGCGCCCACGATCACCAGTCCCATGACGCCGATCCACGATACAGCGAAGGGACTGGCGATTCGCACCATGCGATCGAATGTGCTTCGCGACGGCGCCGGCACATGCGAAGAAGCGCGAACGTAGCTTAAATTGGCGTCGATGTCCGGGTCATAGGGTGAGAGCAAGCTCGCCCGCTCGTAGTTCAGGACCGCCATGCCCGGCTTGCCTTGGCGTGCGTAGGCATTTGCCAGGTTGTATAGACCCGCGGCGGAATAGCCGACTTGCGCGGGCTCGGCGTGAACCGGCGCGGCCATCAGAGCGAGGCCCAAAGCCAATGCCGCCAATTGAGCACCATTTTTCATCGGGCTTGCTCGGCGGCCAACCGCTGACGCACTGCGCGCATCCATCGCGCAAAATCGGTGGAATCGAGATCACGGCCCGAATACTTGGATTCGTCCGCAAGGGCAAACACCTGCTGGATGTCATCGTCGTCGCTCAAGCGGGCTTGCACTTCGGCCGCAGTGACTTCATCGGGCGCCAGCTGCCAGCGCGCGGCAAGCGATTGTTGTAGAGCGGCGCGTGCTGCAATGAAAAACAGCGGCGGATTCCCGGCACGAGCTGCGGCTTCCATTTGGGCAAGCAGTGGCCGGTTCATCTTCGACGCCATGCGGTTGCGCGTTGAGACGCGCTCGGCGGGATGGCTGCGTCGTCGAAGCTTGGCCCAGCCTCCGGCAAATGCCAATGCCAACAGTGAGGGAATTGCCAGAAAGCGCGGCTGCAAGTACAGAGGAGTCAGCGAACTCACCAATGACTGCGCGGCGGCGTGATCAGCTTTGAGTCCCGGTGCCAGTATATTTGCGTCCGCTGAAACTGCGCTTGCATCTACCTGCGGGGCCGCCAGCGTACTGTCGGCCAAGGACGGCGAGATCGTTACGTTGAGCCGTGAGCTGTGAACTGTTTCGTAGCGCTTGGTGTTGGGATCGAAATAGCTGAAGCTGAGCGCGGGAAGAGTTTGCACTCCCGGCTTCGAAGCGATGAGGGGCTGTTCGAATACCTTCTCGCCTTTGTGCCCCATCGGGTCATCGGATTTGAATGTGGATTTCGGCGGGTAGGTCTTCCACTGCTCGACATGATCGAGCATGGTGCTGTCCACCCGATCAAAGTTGCCGGAACCCACCACCCGCATCGTCAAGGTCAGCGGATCACCGGCGTCCGCTTTGACCGGTGAAACATCGCTCGCGATTGCGAATGTGCCGATCGCTCCGTGAAAATCAGGGGGACGTCCCTCGGCGGGCAGCTCCAAGACCTTCAGTTCCTGCGGTGGGCTGTCAACGTTGATGTCCTTGAGCACGCTGGGACCGAAGAAATTCTGCCAGAATGGATCGCCAAACTTATCGTCCAGGGCGGACTCTCGCCGCGGTTGAGTCCTGAGTTTCACCCTGAGCGGCACCTCGATCGAGAGTGGGAAACTACCCGGCTTCACCACCGAAAAAGCGCTGTGCCAAGTGAGCAGTACAAAGGCCTGACCGTCAATCAATCTTTCGCTGCGATCAGGTTCGCGCAAGAGACTATTGTTGAGCGTGAAGTTCTCTCCCGTCAGTTTCGGCGGGCCATTGAACCGAGACACGAATCCGGAGCGCATTCCCACTTCAATGTCGACCGGCACGATTTCGCCGACATATACCTCGCGCTTCGGGATGCCGAGGCGCACATAGGCGGAGCCGTCTTCGGTCAAATGAACCCCCTTGGGTATGGATCCGCCGGCCAGAATAGGCGGGGGCTTCGCCGTGGGGCCGCTGGGTCGGGGCGCTCCCTCGCTACCGGGGGGCGAATTGACTTGCAGTACGAGAGGCTGTGATTTCGGCGTGACGCCTGGAATGGTGAAGATCCCCGCCATTTGCGGCGTTACGCGCACCACGATCGATGTGGAGGGAAGCGTTGTCCCGTTGATCAATTCGATTTGCTGGGTACGGGCGATGATCTCGAATTGCAAGCCCGACACCACCGGCATGGTGATGGGGGCCCTGCCATCTCCTAAATTGGTGATCGTAAACCTCGCCGACTCGCCCAGCGTGATTTGCGCCGGCTGGATGGTGGCATACACCAGTGGGTCATCAGCGATGGCGGGCGCTGCTGAAACGAGCAAGCCGACAAGCGCGATCAGCCACCCCGCGTGAGTGCGATTCTTGCTCATCACCAATTCTTGAATGGCTTGTCCGGCGGCTGAGCGGCAGTGCGTTGCGCCACTGGAACTCCGAGAGAACGATGTTCGTCTCCCTTCACCGAATCGAGCAGTTCGCGCGCTTCTTCCTGAGTCATCTGACCGGGAACGCGCTGATTGTCGGCCGCCCGTTTGTCATCATCTGAACCCTGAGGCTCGCCGGCGTTGGGCGCAGCGGGCGGTTGGCCCGCACTCTTCGGGGGCTGATCGCCTTGCGGCGGAGGGTCTGCTTTCGGCGGTTGGCCTCCTTGCGGCGGAGGGTCTGCTTTCGGCGGTTGGCCTCCTTGCGGCGGAGGGTCCCCCTTCGGCGGTTGGCCCCCTTGCGGCGGAGGGTCCCCCTTCGGCGGTTGGCCCCCTTGCGGCGGAGGGTCCCCCTTCGGCGGTTGGCCCCCTTTCGGCGGTTGGCCGTCCTGCCCGGGGCCCTTGTGCTGCTGGTTGTTATTCTGCTGCTGCTTGAGCGCATCGATTTTGCGCTTCACCAGATCTCGATTGAACTTACTATCGGCATCATCGGCACGCAACTGCAGTTCGGTCTCGTAGGCCTTCACCGCGTCGTTCCACTTTTGCAGAGTTTCCTGAGGGGAAGATTGCTCAGTCTTCTGTCCGGCGCGATACAGGGCATTGCCGAGATTGAAGTAAGCGTCTTCTTGGACGGCCAATCGCTTCAAACCGCTCGACGGTGCATGGCTGATGGACTGTTGGAACGATTGCGCGGCTTGCGGGAACTGGGCGGCTCTGTACGCTGCAGTACCGGCATTATATTCCAGCACCGGCCGGTTCGAGTCGGGCACGGGTGCGGCTTGTGCGCCTTGCGCGCCTTGCGCGCCTTGCGCGCCTTGCGCGGCCGGTGTGTTCTCGCCTGCGGCCCGCGCAGGTTGGACGTGCCACGCCATTATTGAAATGAGTGCGGACATGACCGCCGCCTTGGATGTTGCCGAGCCTCGTGCGCCCTCCCGCCGGCGCGTCCCGATGAGAAGACTGGTGAGCAACATTCCAAGTGATGCCGCCAGAGGCCATTGATAGCGTTCGGTGTATATTCTCTGTTGCCGAGATGCTAGATCGTGTTTCGCGATTGATCCGAGAACGGTCTTGAACACGAATTCCAAACCCTCTCCCTGCGTCCCCAGAGGCACGTAGAATCCGCCCGTCGCGGCGGCAATGGCTTTCAGGGCCGGTTCATCCAGCCTCGACCTGACGAATGCCCCGGTCTCGTCCTTGACGAATCCGCCGCCTTGCTCTTGGGCAACCGGAATCAAATCGCCGGCCGCGGTTCCCACGCCGACCGTGTAGATTTTGAGTCCATCGGACTGTGCCGCCGCTCGAGCAGTCTCCACAGCACCACCCTCAAGGTCCTCGCCATCGGTTACAAGAATCAATATTTTATCGCTAGCGGGCCGCCGGCGCAGCGCAATCTGTGCGGCCTGGATGGCGCTTGAAATATTCGTGCCGCCGCGCGGGATCGTGTTGGTGTCGATGGCATCCAAGGATTCGCGCAGCGCGCCATAGTCCAGCGTAATGGGACATGCCAAGAAGGCGGTTCCCGCGAATGCCACGATGCCAACCGCGTCGCCGTCCAGTTGCTTTGCAAAGTCATCGATCGCGAGCTTTGCGCGCGTCAGCCGATTTGGCCTGACGTCCGGTGTCGACATGCTGCGCGAGGTGTCGATTGCAAAAATGATTTCGTTTCCCCGGCGGCTGACCTGTTCCCAGCGAAATCCTACGAGCGGTCCCGCAAGAGCAACGAATAGGCAGATCAGCGCCGCAAGGAACAAGCCACGCTGCGCGTTTCGCTTGCCGAGCGATATGGACCGGGTCAATTGACGGCGCAGGTGCGCCGACACGAACTTCGCGAGCGCGGCGTCTTGGCGGGCGTCATACCGGCGCCACAGCCAGATAATTGCCACGGCTGCGAGGAGTCCCGCCGCCAGCCATCCAGGGCTGCTGAATCTCACGGCAGCCTCCTCGCCCAAGTTTGCTGCAAGGTCAGACCCAGCCCGAGAATCGCCAGTGAGGGTATGAGCGCCCAAGGATACAGCTCTTCAGTACGCTCGAACTTTTGCACCGTTTGCGCGGTTTTCTCGAAGCGATTGATCTGCTCGTAGATCTTCTGCAGTGAATCGGTGTCCGTCGCGCGGTAGAACTTTCCGCCGGTCTCGTCGGCCACCGCCTGAAGGGTCTTTTCGTCCACATCCACCTTGACCGTGATCAGCCGCGTGTTTCCCGCGGCGTCCCTTATCGGAATAGGCGCATTGCCGCGCACGCCCACTCCAACGGTATAGATTTTTACCCCCATTGCCTTGGCTGCTTCGGCGGCCGCGAGCGGCGAGATCTTGCCGGTGTTATTGACCCCATCCGTGAGCAGAATCACCACCTTTGATTTCGCCGGCGTCAAGCGCAGGCGATTGACACAGGCAGCGATTGCCGAGCCAATCGCCGTGCCATCATCGACGGCACCGGTGCTGACACGCTCCAGATTTTGCTGCAGCCAATCGTGATCGAGCGTCATGGGGCTGACCAAGTAAGGGGCGCCTGCGAAGGCGATGAGGCCTATGCGATCGTCGGGCCGCTCATCGATAAATTTCGAAACCACCGATTTGACCACTTCGATGCGGCTGACTCGCTCGTGGTCAATCTTGAAATCCAACGCCTGCATCG
>Ga0193728_1001128_pt1 | contig 13478 bp, 6 predicted proteins | sample U1c1metaG_FD_143037 | JGI IMG/M metagenome (GOLD analysis project Ga0193728, IMG submission 143037) | Soil microbial communities from a riparian zone of the East river system, Colorado, United States - U1c1 | ecosystem: Environmental > Terrestrial > Soil > Riparian zone | place: USA: East River...
CAGGTTTCCAACTGCTATCTCCTTCGGTACATTCACAGCCAGAGTTCCAGCGATCCACACCATGCCCACAACTCCAGGCACTTGGCTCACGAATCTGTACTTCCTTGGTTGCCGGGTGCATACGCAGATAGTATTCGAGCGAACAAATCTCAATGCCATGGTTCGGTGCCCCATGGTTCACAAGGTAAGCCAGGAATTTGTCACGCCAGGGTTTATGGTGTCCATAGAGTTCACCATCAGTCGCAATGACAATTAGTTGCGCTTCGCCAGCCTCTTGCTTGCTCTTCACTACTTGTTCCTTCAAGTAAGATGATGCGAAGACATTGGCATCGCTCGTTGTATGCCAGTCGAAAGAGACACCACCGGAAAGTGGAGCATTATAGAAGAAAACAGTGATGCTGCGCCCATTGCGCAAAGGAACAATATATGGCTCCGATGGATCCACCGGGCTGGCAGCCTGCCAGGGAGCCAGAATGGTGTATGTAATGCCATATTGTGCCAGCAGATCCAGGGACTCGATGTCTACGGCAGTTTCGGCAAGCCACATACCATGTGCATTATGGCCGTAGCGATGGCGGAAATCTTGCAATCCCCATGCAATCTGTGTACGCTTATCACGCGCAGGTGCCAGAGGCAGAATAGTGTGATTGTATACCTGGGCCATCGCGTTGCCAACGCCATACTGCTGCCTGTGAATATGGTCTGCTTTAATAATGCGGCGATAGACATCTGGATGCTGCTGCTCCAACCAAGCAGCTAGGGTCGGCCCTAGATCATAACTGATGGCATCAAAATTCCCCTCTTCAGCATTTGGACGATAGCATTCAGAGGTAATCTTTTCATTATAGTTCGTGAAAGGGACAGCTCCAGACTCTAATGGGAGGAGACCAGTAAATGGGTTCTCGCGCGGGGGCTGGTAAAAATGGCCATGCAAACAGAGGTATACCTGGCCGATTTTAAGATTAGTTGGTATACCAGTAGCTTCCTGCTCAATCATGTATTGTGATTCACCTTCTCTGGTACCACAGCAAGGAACAGTGCTGTTACTCCAGACACATTACAACATTTCACCATAATTGATAACAAAGACTGATCCATAGATATTCCCATTGAGGCTGATCTGGGGACACCCTAAAGCACTAGCCCGATTTATCGGGAGAAAATGTACGGACCAGCTTCAGCGCGTCCGTGGGGTGGGGCTAAGACTTGGATACTGCTGGTGAGTGTGCTACAATACACTCAGCGCCGTTTGAGATGGAAAGTCAAAGCTAGGAGGCAGAGAAACAACATGAAAACACTACGCTGGACTTCACATGACTAGGAAGACCTTGCGTTCAAACAGGCAGACAAGTCTAGAATGAGGTCCTTGAGTGTGTGCAAGAGGGAAATAAAGCCTCCCTCTTGCATTTTGTGTTATCTAGGCGCTGATCTCTCGTGCTAGTACCATCTGAGCGCTCATGAGGAACTCCTCGTAAGCTTGACGCAATTTTGGGTAACGGAGCAGGAAGATGCCTGCGTACTCCTGTGACAATGGACGGGGAGGCCGTAATAGGCGCATATTCACCTCTTTGAGTAGGCGATTGCCTTTTTTACCATTGCAGGATCGGCAGGAAGCAACCAGATTCTCCCAGGTGCTTTGTCCGCCACGGGACCTTGGAATGATATGATCCAATGTCAGGTCGCGACTACGCTTCCCACAATACTGGCAAGTTTCATCGTCACGAAGCAGAATATTTGATCTTGTCGGCTGCAGCGCAACACGTGGTATCCGCACATTGGCTAACAACTGCACAATCACGGGACGTTCTAGCTCAAGACGTCGAGCGCGTATACTCTCTTCGATCAATTCGCGCACATTCTCATCTACGAATGTTACTTTATGCTTTGACAACAATACGATGAGACGGCGCTCAGGGATGACCGAGAGAGGCTGTAGTGAGGAATTCAATACAAGAACAGGCATGAATAGCTTCCTTTCCTCTCTGTCAGAGCCGATAGCAAGTACAGACAGCGAGGAGGATAGGCATTCCAGACAAGAAAAGGGAGAAGATCCCGATCCCTGTAGCCTCTACCGCCGCCTGCGAGGACTAGGTGGATAAGGACGGAGGCGTCTTACATGTCCAGGAGAAACAGGCACAGCAGGACAACCTCCGCCCACCGTTTCTCCGCGTCTACACATTTGCAGAGAGGGGCGCAGGTGGATCATATAACCACTAGTATGGGTGGTTGTATGGATCTGATGTTCCTGCATTATGAAACTCCTATGTACCTGTTGCTAAAACGTATGACACGTACTACTGTCAAGCTTTCAGTCCCCTCAATCGGGGCTATGCCTCTGCAACTGTTCCTGACCTCCCAGATGGGAGGAGTATGTGTCATCCTGGTCGGGGTGAGAGGACTTGAACCTCCGACCTCAGCGTCCCGAACGCTGCGCGCTAGCCGACTGCGCTACACCCCGGTGACATCCACGTAAGCTATTTGCCAAACTTACCCATCAGTCGAGCTTTGTGCTTGTCTATTCAGAATGTACTGGATAAAGCTATAAACACTAACTCTTCTCAAAGTTAGTATAGCATACCTCACCTATATTTGACAATGGGCACCACTATAGTAACTTCGTAAATTCATAAGGCTCTCCCTCTCTTCAAAGTTGCAATGGCCGTATCTGATACGGGAGTGCATGCTCCTCGCACAGCCAGAAAATATTGCCATCCTCTGTAACGACCTTTTGTAAGCCATCCCAATACTGATTGGGATCAGCCTCTTTCAGGAAACTGTGTAGTGCTCGGAGTGCAGGTCCAACATTCTGCTCAAAACCTCCAAGGTGAGATCTCTCAGCTAGATTGGTAGGATCACGCTCGACAATGTCGGGAATATCTTCAGTGATCTTCTCTAGCAACTCTACCCATTTATCAATCCGCTTATACATCTCTTCGTTGAGCATGACACCCAACACTCCACCAGTAATGGGCACACTAAACTTCAGGAATGCGATGAGATACTTTAGCCAAGGCGATACCTTCACCCACCAATCTCTTGTTTGACGCAGATCATAGCCTTTGGAATCATGTATGCAATGAGGGCTCCGAGGATATTGACACATCAAAAATAGCTTGTAATCACAGCTGATCCAATTTTGGGGATTGAACAGCGTTGTTGATCCGGGAATGAGGAAGAAGGTATTAGGACATTCTGTTTCCATCTTCCGCATCTCAAAGTTCCATAGGCGCATGAACTGGCGTACATGCCACTCGCAGAGTTGGTTGAGACGTTGTAATTGCTGTAATAAAACGCCATTGTTAGATAACAACAGGTCTTCTTTGTATTGAACGGCATCCAAGCGCTGTAGAATTTCCTGTTGTCCGGTAGCAACAACTGTCTGTACCTGAGAAGTTGTACTCGCATGAATGCCGTACAGCAAATCGTGGACTTTGACGCGTTGATAACTCTTTCGGCATTCGATTGTCTCTATATCTTTATTGAGTCGTTCGACAAGATCTTCTTCATAGCAGTACATTTCTGGGCAAGGCTGGACTCCGTGTGTTTGCTGGTGACAAATACAGGGAACTCTCCGCCTGACCTGTAGCCCTTCAAAGCGAGCCAAAATCAAGTCCATCGTCTCTTTGAGTATGATCAGGAATGTGCGAGGCTCTACTCCCCAGGCTTCGATATGAAGTTCGTTGCGTCTGGGCAACAACTCAACCCGTGCAAAATGGTTCTGATAGGAGAGTACAACGCCTTCGCGCCAGTGGAAATTGTCATAGGTATAGCGGTGTGTGCGAACAATGAACCAGCTCATAATGCCAGCAGGAACAAAATCGAGGTGGTAGGTCATCTCTACATGGACTTTGCCAGCTTTCATTTGCTCAGGAGTCCAAGTTGGCAGCGATGATGGTGGCTGATATGGCAAGAGCTGAGGAATGAGACTATGGGTCGCATGCTTCCACAATAGCTGTGGATCAATCTGATAACACAAATCAAAGCATTCCATCAGGCGCAGAAAGATAGGATAGAGTGCCGGATCATACCGCCGCCCTCGCTCATCAGCAGCCCAAATGCGGGCAAGTTCGGCATGCACTAAAATACCATACCTATCTCGCGCTGATGGTTTTCGTTACCCAATTAGGCTTGAGAATGACAATATCCCTCAAGATAGGATCATCGCGGAAATAGAGAATCTTGCCGAGGTCATGCAGATAGCTTCCTAGCGTACCCTGTGCCAGTGCAGCATGAACGCCTTTTACCATACACAGATCCATGTAGGTAGCAGTACTGATATGGTGCGCAGGACTGACCACTAATTCGCGTTCAACTCCCTCCCAGGAGATCGGCCAGGGTTGTCCCATCAGTGGAAGCAATGCTGCATGCTTCGCCACAGCCTGTTTCAGTTTATCAATACCTACCTCAGTCTTATTGCTAATGTGCAGCACATCAACAATTTGTGGGTAGTCAGCTCGATACTGTGGGATATTCAAATCTGGTAACCGTTCGTCAACATGTGTTGCAACAAGCAAGATAAGTGCATCGGGGGCCAACACACGAATAGTACTGAGCCAGTAGTCAAGTTTGCCCTGTTCTCCCCCTAAACGGGCATTCCAAATAACGAGGTAGAGAGACCGTTTTGTCAGAAAGAATTGGTGGGTTGCCCGGTAAATATCCTGACCTCCAAAGTCCCAGGTATTGAGGACCAAGTGTCTTGAGGGTAGAGAGGGATGAGGCCATATCAGTGTCTCGATCTCAATCCCGTGAGTGGTTTCAAGTGAAGGATCAAATGGTTTTTGCTGCATAGCTCGTAGCAACGATGATTTACCCGTTCCTCCTTCACCCACTAGGATCACTTTTGCCTCGTATCTGCGATGGGCTGTATCCTGATTCAACTCTCGCAAGAAAGTAAGTGTGGCTTGAGTTCCTAATTCGACGATTTCTGGTGGCGGAGTCAGAAGGTCAGGATTATTTTCCAGCCGTAATATCTGCAAGCTGGTCAACTGACCCAGTTCAGGAGGGAGTTCGCGCAATTGATTTTTATTCAGGTAAAGCTCCTGCAGATTAGTCAACTGACCCAGTTCAGGAGGGAGTTCGCGCAATTGATTCTCATCCAGGTACAGCCTTTGTAATTGGGTCAATCTCCCCAGATCTGGGGGGAGTTGGCTTAACTGATTACCCCTCAGGTAGAGCCCCTGAAGGTTGATCAAATGTCCTAGCGAGGCTGGGAGTTGGCTTAACTGATTGCCCCTCAGGTAGAGCCCCTGAAGGTTGATCAAATGTCCTAGCGAGGCTGGGAGTTGGCTTAACTGGTTATCGTTCAGGTCGAGTTCCTGGAGGCTGATCAACTGACCCAGCGCAGAAGGTATCTCGCGCAATTGATTATTGTTCAGATAGAACCTTTGCAAATTAGTTAAGGGCCCTAACTCAGCAGGTAGAAGTCCCAGCAGATTACGGCTCAGGTCAAGATTCTTTAGATTGACCAATTGTCCCAATTGAGGGGGCAACTCATACAGCTGATTATTATTGACGTGCAATTCCTGCAAATGGATCAACTGTCCCAGTTGGATAGGCAACTCACGCAACTGATTATTATTGACATACAATTCCTGCAAATGGATCAACTGTCCCAGTTGGATAGGCAACTCACGCAACTGATTATTATTGACATACAATTCCTGCAAATGGATCAACTGTCCCAGTTGAGGTGATAATTCGTAGAGCAGGTTATTATTCAAATACAGTTCTTGGAGGTTGGTCAACTGCCCCAATTCAATGGGAAGCTCGCGTAGTTGGTTCTCCCTCAAGTCGAGTCTTTGCAAGTGGCTGAACAGTCCCACTTGAGCAGGCAATTCACGTAGCTGTGATCGAGAAAGGTCTAACCTAATCAGATTATCCTGCAAATCATAGGTTGTTACTGCTGATGAGATTGCAAGTGTATCCATCAATTGACTCAAAATGGTACGATCGTCATTCTGTTTTCTCATATGTGATCACCACCTGTTGGATGTGATTCCTATCTCCTGCTTGTCCCCTGTGGCCATGAGTCACGTGTGTTGACTTTTGAGAAGACGTGGCACTTTGAGCTATCTATGGATTGCTACACCACTAATAGTAATGATATACTATCTATGGTTGCTAAAGCAACTCCAGTTCACAAAAGTTAAGCATTAAAAAGTGCGTAAAAAAAGCCGTAGGTGCAGAATAGCCGTCCTATCAAGCTCAAATCATGGCTACCTTTTGTGCTCAGCAAGACGGTCAGATTGCACTGACGGAAAAAAAGTCTGATGTTCTAATGGAGCAACGAGTATGAACATTTTTGTGAATCGAGAGGAAGAATTGCAGCTCATTGAAGAGAGATGTACTGCATTAGTGCAGAACAACCCCGTGCAACAGCAAATTGTTGAGTTTCATGGGGTTGGCGGTATCGGCAAAACGACGATACTGAAGAGAATAAAACTCCATTGCAGTGAACGGCAGTTACCTTCCATTTGGACAGATGCAAGCCAGAGCACTGACCTTTTTTCACACGAGGTCATCCAGCAAGTACAGACATATGGTGTGCAATATGTACCGAAAGACAATGATTTGCTTTCTCAGTCTATTGATGCAATGAAAGCTCTTGTTAAGCAGAATCCAGCGGTTTTCCTGATAGACTGTTTAGATTCTGCTGGCAATGAACAGCTTGTCTGGATTGAGCAGATGCTCGATCAGTTAACCAAAGATACGAGATTGCTTTTTGTATTAGCCAGTCAACGAAAAGTATCATTCGAGCGTACAATGTCAGTTGCACGTAAGCTGGATACCATTCAGATAAAGTCGCTTAATCGGACAAGTTGTATCGATTATGTTAGTAAATGGCCACAGCAAGTCGCTCCAGAAATACAAGAAGTTGTCTTCGAATGGACTGGTGGATATCCTTTAGCAGTCGATGTCATGGTTAAGGCAATTCAAGATGAGACACTGGACCCGAGAAAAGACAAAGATCAGAAGCAACTCATGCAGAGGATAACGGAGCAAGTGATCGACCGTGGTGTGTTGGCTCGTGCAGTCTCTACACCAGCCGATCTTGAGTGGTACCAGACTATGCTTGGTCTCTTTTCCGTCCCCAGACGATACAATCTTGACATTATGCAAAAAATGACCGAGAAGTTTGCACAGCGCTATAAGTTAAGTAGTAATCTGGCCTATATGAGTCTCCCCAAAAGACTAGATCAAAGGACGGATGTCCTCAGTTGGGATCGATCCAGATCGGGCTATTCCCTAGAAACTCCCATTCGGCATATCTTTCTGATGAAGCTCAAAATCGAACAGCCTGAAAGATATATGGCGATTCACAAATTCCTGGCTGAGACTAATTGGCGACTTGCTGTGGAGAGTCCTGGGACTGATCGTGTTCGCTACTTGCAAGAGTATCTGTACCATAGTGCAAACTGTGAAAATGGTTCAGTGCTTCCACAAGTGGTTGAAAAAACGTTTCAGAAGATTGTAAGCGAACCAGCAACATACTTTTCGATTTTTCGAGAAGAGTATGAAAAGGATGAAGAACTCAGGGGAGCACTTGGTAGCCATACAGTGATCGTCGTGTCACGGATGTATCAGCACTTAGCGCAACTGAACTGGCAAGTCGCAATCGAGTCATTGGGCCTCGATCTGAAAGGGTGCCTCTTCTCACTCCAAGAATTCTTTTTCTATAGTATCTGCGATCCTGCGGAGAGTGATGTCTTATCGCTCGCGCAACAAAGTATCCAACAAATTGTTAAGGAAATGCCATCGGATGTTTGTAGTAAGTTACATGAAGAACTTTCACGTGATACGAAGATCCTGGAATGGTTGAAGGAGCATGATCACATCTTGTCCTCCCTCAATCCCAGTGATGCTTCCTGATAGGGAGGAGACCTATGCTATCCCAGCAGATTACCAGCAACTTTATTGGACGCAGTAGAGAGTTAAGAATTTTCACGCAATGGCTGACTGATGCAGATTCTCCATGGATACTATACTTCTATGATGCAATCGAAGAAAATGCCAAAAAAGGCGGCATTGGCAAAACTTGGCTGTTAAGACAGTGCGCGATGCTGGCAAGACAATATCAGTCGGATGTTGCAATTGTAATGATTGATTTCTTCGATATTGCATATCGTGATGGTGTTGCAGTTGCTGAACGAATTGTACAGGAATTAGAAGCCACATATTCACAATGGTCCGCAAGATCATTTACAAAATTGCTCAAGGAATATCACACTGCTAACAGTGCTGAAAGTGTAGAAGGTACAGATCTTCGTATTGACTTATCAAAAGCGCTCAGAAATGATTTAAGCGTGCTTGATCGGTATCTTGCTGAAACCAAGAAATTGCTCCTTGTCTTTTTTGATACATTCGAATTAGTCGAGCAGAATCCCAGTGTTGCCGTTTTGGGTCTTTCACAGACATTTCCTGACAATTATCAGTTTGAGCGTATAGGTGCGGTTATCGCCTCTCGTAACAATCTCGATTGGACCCATCCAAACTGGCTAGGACGGGAAAAAGACACTCAGTGTGTTGCCATTGCACCTTTTAGCCAGCAAGAAATGATCGCGTACCTGAGCATGCAATCCGTCTATGACATACAAGCTCATCCTGTGCAAGCACAAGCATTATACGAATTAACCGAAGGTCGTCCCATCTTGCTCGGCCTTGTCGCTGACCTGTTGAATAATCGTGTGATGACGGTTGACAGTCTTGTTGATGTTCCTTACACTGAATTCGAGCCTAATCTTGTGATACAGATTAATGAATTGGAGAACCCACTGAACTGGGTTATTCTGTTCATGGCTCATGCCTATCACCGTTTTAATGCCATGGTGCTAGACTGGATATTAAGTGAGTCGAGCCTGAAAGATCTGGTGCAGGATATCTCACATCAGAACTTAATGGCACGATTACCAACTTTGTCTTTTGTTCGAGGGTCAGGCACGGGCGATGACCTTGTATTGCATGACGAAATGCGTCGTCTGGTCACGAAATATTGCTGGAAAATACATGACCCAGATCAAATTTATCGCAAAGAAATTAGTCGTTGTATTATCAGCCATAACAAAGTGGAGATAGAGCAGTCTCCATCCGAATCACTGCGTCAAGCATATGTAGTTGAGACGCTCTACCATACCTTATTCTTAGACGTGAATGCTGGCTTGCAATACTTCGATCAGCATTTTGAGAGAGCGTTACTGATCTCGAAGAATACGTTTGCACGTGTATTACTGCAAGAAACTCGACACTTTGAGCATGTTCTGTCTGTAGAACAACTTTGGAATGTGCAACGGTTAGAAGCGAAGCTTCTCCGTTTTGAACAAAATCCATTGGCAGCACTAGCGATTTATGAAAAACTGGAAGCAGACTCGAGTTGGATTGAGCCATACCGTGCGGCTATTCTGCTCGAAAAGGGAAGATGCTATACCTTGCACAGCAATTTCTCTGAGGCCATTACCTGTTTTGCCGAGGGCTTGAAAATTGCACGAACACGGGGCGATCAGGAACAGGCTGCTGTCATGTTAAGATGGCTAGGGTATAGCTATCGGAGTCAGGGCCAATTCGATGACGCCAAGCGTTACTATGAAGAGGGCTTTGCGCTTTACAAACAATTAGATGACCAGAGCGAATATGCCGCAACACTCAATAACCTGAGTTATATCGATATGTTACAGGGAAAAACCCAGGAGGCATTACGCCGATGTAGGATTGGCTTGCGTATTCGGGAAGAGTTATTCAAGTTTGGAAGAGGGAGTGAGTTCGATGTCGCATTAAGTCTCAGTACCTTGGGGCAAATCTACCTTGATGCAGGCCATCATGTGTGGGCGGAAAGAAACTTTCAAGAGGCTTTTGAGATTTATAGTCGTATTGGACGAAGAAAAGAATTAGCTGCCACATATAATCGCTTTGGCCACATCCAGATGTCAAGAGGCGATTATCCGTTAGCAAAGCAATGGTTTGTCAAAGGGCAAGAAGCGTCTGCTGAGATTAACGTTGAGGCGTATATCACCAGCCTGAGTAAGCAGGGACAGTTGCTCATGCGACAAGAAAAGTGGAAGGAGGCCCAACCACTTCTTGAACAAGCGATTACCACCGCAAAGCAGATCCATCACGAGTATCAACAAGCTGCGAACCTCGTTTATCTTGCTGACACACTGGCTCATCTTGGACAACAAGAACAAGCAAACCAACTCTTACAGCAAGCTGAACAGATCTCCAACATGCGCAATTATTACGATGTCTTGGCCTATGCTCAAGAGGCCAGAGGCAACATTTTTTATGAATTGGCGGGCTATCGAGAGGCCTTTGAACATTATAGAGTTTATTGTCGCTTTGTTGCTAAACGTAGCGAAGTGGAATATAATAAAGCATTACATCAAGTCATAGACAAGTTCTTTGATGTACCAAAGAGCGAGCTTCCTGCTATCATGGATGAGTTCGTCTCTTATTGGGTTGCTGAAGGCCTCGATAAGGACTACCCGACGTTAATGGATACGATTAAGGAGGTCAAGAGGGCTCTCTTCTTGGAGGAAGAGCTTTCCTAAAAACAACCCTTTATCCTGAATCTGAACAGTATCTCAACCTGCAAAGCCTTGAAAATTAGGACCACTTTACTATACTAAGGCATGGTTCAAATGATTGACAGTTGTTCGCAGTGCGAAGCATATCAAAGTGCCTCTGGAAGGCACTTTACAACAGTGCTGGGTCTGATTTTAGCTGTTCAAACTGTCAAATCCAACTCGTCCACATTGAACCATGCCTAAAGTCAAGGTTCAAGCAAGCCGATTTATACTAAGGACCAGATAGGAATGACTGGAATTTAACTCGTGCGTTTGACGCTGGTGAAGCCGCGCAGAATATCGCCACTTATTCTTCGGTCATTCCCAGTGTAGAATTAGGACATCGTAGATGAAAATTTGGTTTAACAAGGCGCCGACGCCTCAGTTCAATATGGATGATTGTGCAAGAACTCCGCATGGACTGCCTCCTATCAAGTTTCCGTTCACTCAGGATGATATCCGGAACACCCTTGCACGTACTTTGAAACAACGTGACCCACTGTATGTTCAGGACTGTGATGAGCGTTGGCTCGTCTGTAATCCTACAGGATCAGGGCGGCTTGCGGTTCTGGATACATCGGCATTTCTGCTCTTGGAGGAGTTTCGCACTGCACGCAAGCCTCTAGATGTAATGCAAGAGGCTTCCGCACTGCCACCGTCCGGCTTTGCGGAAGCTGTCGCCCTCTTTTATACCCTGGGGTTTCTCCAAGATATCCACCAACCTGCTCTTGACCGCCATGGGTCTGATTCTGATACATTGACTGCCTGGTTACATGTAACAAATGCTTGTAATCTACGTTGTCAGTATTGCTATGTGAGCAAGACAAATGAGCACATGTCTGACAATACTGCATATAAAGCTGTTGATGCCGTTTTTCGCTCAGCTCTCAAGCAACATTTTTCGCACGTAAAACTGAAATATGCGGGAGGTGAGGCGAGTCTGCATCTAGCCCGCGTGATCGACCTCCATGACTATGCTCTTAGTCAGGCACAGCAGTATAGCCTTGCGCTCGATGCTCAACTCCTGAGTAATGGGGTGATCTTATCCCAAGCCTCGATAGACCAACTCAAGGCTCGTCAGATAGGGATCACGATCTCTCTCGATGGAATTGGAGCTGCTCATGATAGCCAGCGTCCGTTTGTCAACGGCCAGGGCTCATTTCGTTATGTAGACCGTACACTCACGCGTTTGCTGGCAAATGATATTATCCCTCATATTACTGTGACCGTGTCTCAACACAATCTTGCTGGCCTCCCTGATGTGATCAGCTATATTTTAGAGCGTGAATTGCCGTTTACGTTAAATTACTACCGGGATAATGAATGTTCAACGCATATACGAGATTTGCAGTTTGCTGATGAGCAGATGATCACATCGATGCGTACTGTTTTTGCTCAGATTTCGCGTAATCTGCCTAAATATTCCCTCATGGGTTCTTTACTGGATAAGGCAGATCTCACTAGCGCACATCAACATACCTGTGGAGTGGGTCGAAACTATCTAGTCATTGATCAGCATGGAGGAGTTGCCAAATGTCAGGCGGATATCAAACAAACCATCACGACTATCGATAGGGATGACCCCTTACAGGTAGTCAGAGATGACCTGAGGGGCATCCAGTCCCTTTCAGTTGATGAGAAGGAAGGCTGTCGAACATGTGAATGGCGCTACTGGTGCACAGGAGGTTGCCCACTATTAACGTATCGGGCCACAGGAAGATACGATGTGAAATCTCCTAATTGCAACATTTATAAAGCGCTTTTCCCCGAAGTACTCCGTCTGGAGGCCTTGCGCTTGCTGAAATATGAATCGCCTGTCTCTCTGGAATATGCTACAGAAAATCTATGAGCAACCTCGTGACACTTCAGCAAGTCTAGTGCTCATGCACGGTATATATTTATTTGGCGTATATGAGCACTAGTGGGTTACTTGGCAAACAGCTTGCTTTCAGATTTTGATAGACCCGAAACATCACTTTATACCAACTTTAGGCAGTTCTGCTAAACAGCAAGTCAAAGAAGCTGCTTAACAAGCTTATCAGCCAGGGCAAGCGAGTAGTTTTGCCCGCGATCGTGTGGATAGATCTGGAACATGTTAGCCACCCAGAGCCCTTCTAGCGGTGTCTCCAGTGGCGGAATGTGCTGGCGATAGTCTGTCGTGACAATTGGCTGGGCAAAGGGAGCTTTGAATAACCAGCTTTCTTGTATCCATGCAGGGTCAAAAGAGGAGACAATACGCTTGAGATGTGGGACAAACTCGGCTATGACCTCTTCTTTGCTCATTTTGAAGAGTGGATCATCCATAGAACGATAATTTCCCAGGTAGACGAGGTGCCGTCCGCCATATTCTGCAGGGGCGCGGAAATTGGTATGTTCAAATAGGCCAGCAAAGGGATAGCCACGATCGCAGATGTTGATCCAGTAACTATCTGTGAGCTGGCGGTCGAGAGAGAGGATGAGACAATGGGCTCCATAGGCTTGGCCCCAATCGTATCGGGCTCGGTACTCCTCGGGCAATGCTGGAATCAGCCGACAGGCGAGTCGCGTAGGGAATGTTGAGATGACGCGGTCAAAGGTCCAGGAGACGGCGGGCGCAATGAATTGGGCCCCTACCGATGGCGACCTGTGCCCTTTAGGGTATAAATCGCTCGTGGGTGATGTTTGAGTAGTTGCACAGGTTGTAACCTGCCAGCCATTCTCTGCTTGCTCGACTTTCTCGACACGGGTACCAAGCAGGACTTTGCCTCTGAACTGGGTGATGCGCTCCACAAGGCGCTCGTACAAGAGCTGGAAGCCGCCACGCAGGTATCCAAGCTCGGTTGTGCGATCATGAATACGTGCCCAGAACCAGGGTAGCGCGATCTGATCGTATAACTCGCCGAATTTCCCCAGGAAGAGCGACTCAAAAACCATCTCGTATGGGCG
>Ga0193728_1001130_pt1 | contig 13476 bp, 13 predicted proteins | sample U1c1metaG_FD_143037 | JGI IMG/M metagenome (GOLD analysis project Ga0193728, IMG submission 143037) | Soil microbial communities from a riparian zone of the East river system, Colorado, United States - U1c1 | ecosystem: Environmental > Terrestrial > Soil > Riparian zone | place: USA: East River...
CGGCTCGGCGATGCTCGGCTTGCGCTCCTCGGGTTTCGGCGCCGTGAGCTCGGCGACGAGCGTCTGGATCGCGACGTCGTTCGGCGCGAGCTCGAGGATGCTGCGCGCGACCGCGAGCGCTTGCTGCGGCCGGCCCTGCGCGCGGTAGGCGACCGCGACGCGCCGGTAGTGCTCGACAGCGTCGGCTTTACGGCCCGCAGCGCTCATCATGCCGGCCACGGTCACCCGCAGCGGCAGGTTATCGGGCTCCTTCTCGAGACGCTTCTCGAGATCCTTGAGGGTCACCCCCAATGCGTCACGAAGGCGTCAAGGACACCTGGGCTTTGAAGTTCATCGCCGGCGAGTTCTGCGGCAGGATCCACTTACTCGCGACCGTCTTGATGCACTGGTCGAACGTATCGCCGAGCGACGGCGAGAACGAGGAATCTTTGTACGCGCCCGACCCGGCGAAGCTCGCCTGCACGGTCAACGTGACCGTCCGCGCCTGCAGGCCGGTATTCTTCTTGAGCGCCTGCTCGTAGCACTTCTGGATCGCGCCGCGCGACTTCGCGACGACGTCGAGGAATTCCTTGCTCGCGGCAGCTGCGATCTTCGAATCGACGGGGGGTGGGCCGCCACCGGTGGGGGGCTTGACGGTCAGCGCGTTGCCTTCGATCACGACCGTGATCTCGCCACCGCTGCCGGATCCGGAGTGCGCGCGGAGGTAGTCGTTCTCGTCCTGGACTGCCTTGGCGAGCTTGTCCTTTTCTTCGGAGTTCTTCTTACAGGCCTCGAGGTCACTCAGGGTCTGCGGATCCGGGACGGTTTTTGTTTCGCCCTTGCACCCGCCGTACACGAAGCAGGCAGCGAGTACCGAGGACAAGATCGCGGAGCGTTGGCGCGTCATGGGTCTTTGTTCTTCTGCGTTGATCCTACGGGCTGCGAATGGAGGATTCCAGGGCGCTCGATGAACTCGCGAACGACTTGGCCTCCGATGACGTGCTGTACGACGACACGTTCCACACGCGATCCGTCCATACGATTATACAGAGCTGTCGCGCCGCGCGGGCCCGGCATGGTCGCAAAGCCACTGCCGATTTGGGGGACGATCTGTGGGCTCGTTTCCGACACCTCACGCACGAGGACGTTTGGCCCCTGCGTACAGCGACCGAAACAGCTTTGCCATGCGACCTCGGTCTCGGCACGCACGCCGTGGGCGTCGAGCGCGTCGTGGAACAGCTGTTGAAGCGCGCTCGATCCTCGTCGATCACCGCACTCCGGGCCGCGGCAGATGACAATCTTGAACCGACGCACCGGCAAGCACCGAGCATAGCAGCTGCGGCGCGGCCGGCGTTCAATCGTTCGCGAGCGCGTCGCGGATGATCGCGACGAGACTGGGCTTCGTGCGCGGATCCGCCGCGACCTGACGCAACAGCTCGCGCTCGCCGGGTCCGCCGTGGTTCTCGAGCGCGAGCACGATCGCCTTGTCCCACGCGGGGTCGCTGCCGAGGTCGTCGTCGGCGTGATAGAGCAACAGATGAGAGCCGAGCGCGGGCCGCTCCTTGCCGCCGCCGATCGCGGCCATCGCGTCGATCACGAACACGAGATCCGCGACTTGCGTCGTCGGCGCGTCGAGGTGGCTCTGCAGCGCGACTAACGCTGCGCTCAGGGCCGCCGGATCGAGCTTCGCGCCACCGAGCCCGGCGATCGCCTTCGCGACCGGACCGAGCGCGAGCGGCTCGGTCTGGAGCAAGAAATCGTCGTGCGCGGCGAGCTGTGCGGTCAACACCGACAAGCTCGCCGGATCCTTGCGCGCGACGAGGAGGTCGACGACGACGTCCTTGAGGTGCTGCGGTGCGCGCTTGTCGGCGAGCACGCCGAGCAGCTCCTGCGTGACCTCGCCGCCGGGCAGCTTCGCGAGTGCCTGGACGGCGAGCTCCTTCACGCGATCGAAGCGCGCATCGTGATCGCGCGCGATCGACACCAGCGCGGCGACGGTCTCGGTCTTTTCGCCTTGCGCGGGCGGCGACCAGCCATCGGCATCGAACGTGGCGCCGAGCACGAGCCCGGCCCCCGCGCCGGTCAGGATGTTCTGGTCGAGGCGCACCGCGCCATTCGCGGGATCGAGCGCGACCAGGTCGCCGGTCTGCGAGATCGCGACGATCGCGGCGCCGGTGTCCTCGCTCGCGACGAGCTCGACCCGCGGGTTCGAATACGCCCACACCAGCGTGCCGCTGTGGTCGAAGCCAAACACGAAGCGAAAGTAGTGCACGGCGTACGCGTCGAGCTGCATGCCCTCGGCGGGTGCGGCGTACAGGATGCGCGAGCGATCCGCGGCCGTGTACGCGTTCTGGATCGGATCGTACGTGTCGCGGCCGTACGTCGTCTTGTCGAGCTGCGGCGGCACCACGAGCTGGACGTAGCTCGAGTCGGCGCGCTTGCCCGAGGCGCTCTTCGCGTCGAGCCGGAACACGCCCTGCTTCGAGCCGTAGTACGCGACCCGGCTCGTCACGCGCAGCATCGAGATGCCCTCGTCGATGCCGCGGATGCGCGCGGCGATCTTGCCGGTGGCACCGTCGATCAACGACAGCCACTGCTGGTTGTACGGCGCATACACGATGCCCCCGTGCGCCATCGGTGCGCCGAGCACGCCATCGGCGTCGGCCTTCCACAGCTGCTTGCCCGACGCGCCGTCGTAGCCGGCGAGCCACCACGTCGACGCGTTCGCCTTGTACGCTACGTACGCGCGCTCGCCGTCCGCGGTCGCACCGATGAATTCGCCCGGCACGTCGGTCTGCCACTTCACGGCGCCGGTCTGCTGATCGCGCGCGACGAGCTGCTTGCCTTCGAGCTCGACGATGAAGTTGCCGCCGACCCAGATCCGCGACTGCACGTCGGCGTCTTGCTTCCACAGGATCGCGCCGCGCTGTAGATCGTACGCGATCAGCTGCTTCGCTTTGCCGCCGCCACCGCCCGCGGCGAGCACGAACACGCGTGGCGTGCGTGCGGTGTTGAGCGGTGCGGGCTGCTCGGGGAGCTGGCGGCGGGACAGTGCAGCGGTGAGCGCGGTTTGATCGTTATCGGGCGACGTCAGGTGGAACACGGGCCCACCGCAGGATGCCAGGAGACTCGCGAGGACGAGGACGAGGACGAGGTGACGCCTCGGCTTCACTTCGCACCTCCGCCGAGCCGCGCTTCGACCATCTTCTCGGCCTCGGCGCGGGACTGGCGCGGAGGATTCTTCGGCGTCGCGTCGAGGTAATCGGTCAGCGCGTTGACCGCCGCTTGATCCGTGATCTTGCCGATCGCGCGGACGACCTCGACGCGCTCCGCGTCGGGACCGAAATCGGGGCGGCGCAGCACGAGCCCGAGGCACAGCGCGAGCGACGCATCCGGGACCTTACCGAGCTGATCGCCGAGCTTGCGGACGAGATCCGCATCGGCCATCGCGGCGAGTGCGCGCGCCGCGGACTCTTCGCCGCGCGCGAGCAGCGCGAACAGTGGCTCGATCGCTTCGCGGACGTGCGCCTTCGCAGCCGCGTTCGCCGCGGCGCCGCGGACGACACCGGCCGGATCGTGGAGGCCCTGCACGACCGCGGCGTGCGCGACCGGATCCGGATACAACGAGAGCGCGGTCAGCGCGCTGCTGCGCACCGTCGGATTGTGATGCGTCGAGTAGCGCTTCAGCGACGACACGTCCGGCGGCGCCGGGTGCTTCGCGAGCGCCGTCAGCGCTTCGGTCGCGACCGGCGCGCGGAGGCCGAACGCGAGCCCGTCGAGCAGCGCCTCGTGCGCCGCGGGATCCGCGGACTCGCCAAGCGTCGCGGCGGCCTTCGCGGCAGCTTCGTCGTCACCGCCATCGAGCACGATCGCGAGCTGCGCGATCTCGCCTTTCCGATCGGGCTTCGCGCCGGGTTTCGGAGCAGCCGCGCAGAGCCCGCTCGTGCACACGAACGCCAACACCCACATCCTCGTCGTCATCCCCGTCGTGGTACCCAAAACGGCGGCGGGATTCAACTCCAGGGATCCCGAGTGAGCTACAACACCGCCGTGGATCCAGCCGTCCTGCCGATCCTTCAGTGCCCGCGTTGCCGGACCGTCTCGCCGTTTTCGGACCTGCGCACGCCTCGCTGCAAGAGCTGCGGCTTCGAGCCGACCCGCACGAGCCACGGCGTGCTCGACCTGATCGACACCGGTCAGCTCGAGACGCTCGCGTCGACGTCGGAGCAGCGCTTCATGGAGAGCGATCTCGTCGCGCGCGTCTACGAGCGCGTGTGGCGCCCGACGTTCGTGCGCATGCTCGCCGGCAAGGGCGCCGGCGCGGCGGTCGGCGGGATCAGCGGCGAGCTGTTCATCCACAAGCAGAGCCTCAACCTCGATGATCGCACCGGGCCATGGCTCGATCTGTCGTGCGGACCCGGCGTGTTCACGCGCGCGCTCGCGGCCGCGGCGCCCGGCCAGCTCGTCGTCGGGCTCGACATCTCTCGCGCGATGCTCGACGTCGCGGCGCAGCGCACGAGCGGCTACACGAACGCCGTGCTGCTGCGAGGCGACGCGCACGCGCTGCCGTTCGCCGACGGTTCGTTCGGCGGCGTCAATAATTCTGGCGCGCTGCACGCGTACGACGATCCCGAGCTCGTGTTCCGCGAGATCCGCCGCGTGCTGCGTCGCGGTGGCCTCTACGTCGGCTCGACGTTCTCCGAGGCGCCGTCGCTGCTCGGCCGGCTCGCGGCGCGCGCCGCCGGCATTCGCCGCTTCGAGCCCGGCGAGCTCCGTGCGTGGTTGCAGCGGATCGGGTTCTCGGACTTCGAGGACGTCAAGCTCGGCGGCGCGTTCGTATTCCGCGTCCGCAGACCGTGATTACCAGGCGCCGCCGACGAGGCTCATCGCGAGACCGTGATCCTGCGACAACGCCGGCGACAGAGGCGTCACGCCGACTCCGCCGAGCGCCCAGCGGCCGCTCGAGTTGCGGCCGAGCACCGCAGCCGGCGCGTCGTCCGCGTCCTTGTGCTTGTCGAACTCGTTGACGTCGAGGCCCTCGTCGACGTGGCGCGTGAGGTAGAAGCCGAGCCATGCGCCGCCGATCAAGCCGAGCGACGACAGCCCACCGGTCAGGCGCTCGTCCCACGTGCCGTGCTTGTCGTGGATGCCGGCGTACAGCAGGAACGGCACCGCACCACCCGCGAGCGCGAGCCCGCCGACGCGCAGCATGCGGCGCTCGGTCGTGTTCGTCTGCGGCGCCGCGATGTAGCCGACGATCACGCCGGCGGTCGCACCGAACGCGGCGTTCAGCGAGTACGCCTCGCGCTGTGCGGGCTGCATCAACATCCCGATGGTGAGGCCGCCGAGCGTCCCCATCCCCGCGAACGTGTCGACGAGCGCGACGTCGCCGGTCGTCAGCTTGTGATCCTTTGCGATGCTGATCGTGAGCAAGCCGCCGAGCGTCGCGCCGAGCGACGCACCGACGAGCACGCCGGAGCCGTTGACCTCGCCGCCGTTCGCGCCCTGCACCGTGCCCGCGAACATGCCACCGATCACGCCGCCCCACATGCTGCCGGCGCCAACGGTGCGGATCTGCGCGGGATCCGCGGCGAGCTCAACGGCTCGCTAGTCACCGGCGAGCGCACCCACCGCGCCGAGACCGATGCCGAGCGGGACCGCACCGCTCGCTTCGTTCTGGCCGATGAACGACCCGATCGCGGCCCCGACGACACCGCCGTAGAGCGCGCCGTGGACGAAGCCGGCACGGCTCGAGCGCGTGATGTCGTGCGGCTGCGGAGGTTCCGGCGGGATCGGCTCGCTGATCTTGTCGTCGCTGATCTTGACGACGTCCTGTTGCGGCGTCTCGACGATCCCGAGTGCGGTGTTCGCCTGCTTGATGATCGCCTTCGCGTGCGCCGCGGACGGACCGTTCGGCGACTTGACGAGCGCCTCGACGGCGAGTTGCTTCGCGTCGACCCAGATCCGCGCTTCGATCAACTCCTGCGCACGCGTCACGAGCGACGTCGCGATCTGCTCGGCGAGCAGCGGATCCTGCGTGGCCGGTGGCTCGGGGGCCGGTGCATTTGCACCGAGCGCCGGCCCCGGCGGCACGGGCGCGGGCGCAGGCGTCGGTGCAGGCGGCGTCGGTGCGGGCCGTTGAGGCGGCGCGGGCGCGTACGGATCCACGGGCTGCGCGTTCGCGGCCGACGCGGCGAGCACGACGGCCAAACCCGAGATCCAGCGCACCATTGCTCTATGGGGTACCAGACGCGCCCCCAGCGTTCAATCCACTGCCATCGGCTATGCGACGGATCACGATCTGGTGGGTGCGAGCGGCACCATCGGAGGCGGCGGGGCCGGCGGCAGCGGCGCGATCGGAGCTTGGGGCTCCTTCCACCGCTTGCGATAGAAGTACATGAAGATCACCTGGATCGCGCTCAGCAGCGGCACCGCGAGCAGCGCGCCGACGAGCCCGTAGCTCGCCTCGCCGAGGAACAGCGCGAAGATCACGAGCACCGGGTGGATCTTCGCCGCCGTGCCGATGATCTTCGGGTTGAGGACGTTCGCCTCGATCAGGTGAATGCCGACGATCCACAGCACCATCACGACGCCGCGGAAGATATCGACGCCCTGATCGCCCGACGCCAGCGCGACGATCACGATCGGCACCGACGACAGGATCGATCCGAAGATCGGGATCAGGCTCATCACGCCCGCCACCATCGCGAGGATGACCTGGTACTTGATGCCGAAGATCAACAGGCCGATGTACGTCACGAACGCGTTGATGCAGCAGATCACGAGCTGGCCGCGGATCACGCCCGACAGGCCGCGGTCGATCCCGGCGATGATCACGTCGTAGTCCTCGCGCGTGTTCGACGGGAACAACCCGCGCAAGAAGCCGTGCACCTTCTCGACGTCGATCAGGATGAACGCCCCGATCATCAGCGTGAAGAAGAACGCGAAGATGCCGCGGACGAATCCGGTGATCACGCTCTGCATCACGCGCACGACGTCGTTGAGCTTGCTCTGCAAGCCGACCAACCCGCTGCGCACGTACGCGCGGAGCTTGTCCTCGAGCGTGACCGGCTCTTGCCGCGCCTCGACGGCGAAGATGTGGTAGCCGCCGGCCGTGTCGGGTCGGATCTCGATGCCGTTCGGCGACAGCTGGAGCGCGAAGCGGCCATCCGGCAGCGGCGTCATCGTGAATGCCGTGCCGGGAGGAATCGGCACCTCGGGCACGATCGGCTGCTCCTCTTGCACGACCTTCTGCGGTTGCAGCGACGGGAAACGATGCTCGAGCCAGCGCGCGAGCTGCGGCGTGTACTCCTCGTTGATCCGCTTGTACAGGCCGGGCGCCTCCTTGCCGAGCCGCGCGACCTCGCGCGACAGCCGCGGCACGAGCAGGAACATGAAGCCGACGACCGCGGCGATGAACACGATGTAGCAGAAGATGATCGCGAGCCCGCGCGGCATCCGGCGCGAGCCGTTCTTGCGCAGGCTCATCCACTCGACGATCGGCGCGAGGATGTACGCGATCAGCCCGGCGAACACGAACGGCAGCAGCACCGAGCGACCGATGATCGCGACGATGATGATGAACACGACGAACGCCCAGCGGCCGAGGAAGCGCAGCACCGAGCCGCGCGTGTCACCGAACCAGGTGTCGCGACGTCCGCGCGTCGGACCGCTGTCCGCGATCGCACCGAGTGGCTGCGTGATCCGCTCGATCGGCCCCGACTCGGGCGGCTTTCCAGGTGGATCCGCGGGGGTCATGCCGCTGCGGGTATACCAGAGCCGTTACGGATTGCGGCGCAGACGGTTCGAGAACCAGCCGCCGACGCGGCCGAGCAGCGATCGCCGCGCACCGGCGTCGCGGAGCTCGTCATCGCTGAGGCCGGGATCGAGCGTCGCCGACGGCAGGCTGGCATCCGGCGCGATGCCGAGCAGGCCATCCGGCCGCGCGCTGCGCGCCAGCTCGCGGCGCTCGCGCGCCTGCATCGGAGGTGGCTCGACACCGGTCTCCATCTTGAGCGTGCCCCAGCGCCGGCACTGGCCGCAGCGCCAGCTGAACTGACCCGGGCGGTAGCCGCAGTGGCCGCACTGCCAGCGCCCGCGGAGCGCCCAGGCGAGCGCTCCGTTCTCGCCTGCGAGCGCCTCGAGCGCTGCCTTGATCGCGCGATCGTCGCCGCTCGCGAGCGCGGTGCGTGCGGTCGCGACGCGTGCGGCGAGCGCCTCGGGGAACTGGGTCGCGAGCTCGCCCGCGAGATCCGCGCGCATCGTTGCATCGGTCGCCGCCGCGGCCGCTCCGAGCTGGGCGCGGATCAACGCGATCTCGAGGCGCGGGCCGGTCTGCGCCTCGATCTCGGCGAGCGTCGCGAGCACGCGCTCGCTGACCGTGCCGGTCGGTTTGTCTTCCGGCACGAGCGCGACCGTCTGCTGCTTGACGAGCGCGGTCTCGCCGCCCGGGCCGGGCAGCGTCCCTTCGGCGAGCCGCGCCTGCCCGCTCTGGCCGGCCAGCTCCGGCACCTCGGTCGGCGCGTCGTCGTCTTCGGCGAGCTCGTCTTCCCTCGGCTTCGCGCCGTCGTCCAGGCCCTCCTCCGCCGCGATCAACCCCGGCAACAGGTGCGGCGCGAGCGCCGGATCCGCGAGCAGCGCCTGGCGCAGCCGCTCCTTCGTGCCGCGGAAGTTCTTGCGCGCCGCCGCGAGCTCCGCCGCCGCCGCGTAGAAGTGCGGTGTCTCGTTCAGCTTCTGCGCGGCCTTTAGCAAATGCTTCGCGCTCTCGAGGTCGTCGCGGGCGAGCGCGGCCTGCGCCGCCGCGACCAGCAGATGGTGCTCGCGCTTCGACGTGTCCTCGCCGCGCCGCGTGCCGAGCCGCTTCCACAGCCCGGCCGCCTCGTTGAACCGCGCCTGCTCCTCGTACAGCGACGCGAGCGCGCGCAGCGCACCCTCGTGGCCGGGCTCGTCGAGCAGGACCTCCTCCATCGCCCGAGTCGCCCGCCGCGGCATGCCGGCGGCGCGAAAATCAAGGCCGAGCTCGTACAGCGCGCGGTGACGGACCTTGCGGCGATCGCGTTCGCGCAGCGCGAGCGCCTGGTGCACGCGGATCGCCCGCTCGTGCTCGCCGCGCGTGCGGAACATCGCGCCGAGCGCGAAGTACGGCTCGACGTCCTCGATGTTCTCCTCGACGACGGTCTTGAGCTCGTCGATCACGGTGTCGGTGTCGCGCGCGATCAAGTGGCTGATCGCGCGCATGTACGAGCGGGCGTGGCGCGCGGTGCGCCGCATCTGGCGATCGTCCGGCACGTAGTAGCGGCCGATCAGCACGCCCGCCGCCATCGCGCCGAGCCCGACGAGCAAGAGGACGAGCGCCGCTCCCATCGGCCCGATGCTACTACGCCGCTACAGCGAATTCACTGCAGCTCGGTCCACACAGAGCCGGTGCGCTCGAGCAAGAACGCGCCGTGGCTCTGGCACTGGCCGTCGCCCCATGCATTGCAGCCGTACGTGACCGCGAAGTCGGCCTTGCCGTCGCCGTCGACATCGATCGCGCCGACCTCGAGGCCGGCGAGCGAGCGCTTCACGCCGGCGAGCACGTCGTCCTTGATCAGCACGGCCTTGATCGCCTTCTCGTCGGCGGCCGTCGCCGTCACGAACCGCACGACGGTGTCGGCCGGCAGCAACAACACGGCGTCGGCGCCCTCGCGGCGATCGATCGCGAACAGTGGCAGCGCGATCTTGCCGTTCACGATCCTGCCGACGACGTTCATGCCGACGAGCGGCTGCACGATCGCGACGTCGCCGGTCGGTGCGGGCGAGTGATCGCTCGGCGTCAGCACGACGACCTCGCCGGCGCGGCCGACCACCGCGCGCGTGTCGCTCGGCGGCAGCTTCGCGGCCGGGCGAAACACGCCGAGCCACGCCGCGGCGAGCAGGAGGTTCATGGCGGCAGGCCGGCGTCGTCGTCGAGCGCGTTCATCACGCGCGCCGCCTCGGTGCTCGGCAGCTCGGGTAGATCCTCGAGCGGCGCGGGCTCGGTGAACGGCAAGTTGCGCAGCTTCGCGAGCTCGCGCTCGAGCCGCGCGACGAGCGACTCGTACTGGCGCCGCCGCCACACGTAGAACATCGACCACAGCACGAGCGTGGCGATCAACACGGCGCTCGCGAGCCAGCCCGCGATCAGTGCCGGGAACCACACGTCGTGCGGCTTGTCGCCGAACAGGCTGGTCAGCCACGGCGGCATGTTGACTGGAATCCACCCCGCGTTCGCGACGAGGAACAGGCCGGCGATCACGCCGAGGCCGATCATCGTCAGGATGACGGTCGCGATCGCGACGAGGCGCAGCCAGCGAATCACGCGGTCATCGTACTACAACTACCAGTTGCGCTCGCCGTGCCCCGCCTCGTGCTGCTTCGTCGCCATGTCGATCGAGTAGCCGAGCGTGAGCCCGACGAACCGGGTCCCGAACAGCTCCTTGTATGCGACGCCGAGGTAGCCACCGTTACCGGTCGGAAAGCCGTAGTCGTTGTAGTGGTGGCCGATTCGCACGCCGACCATCGCCTCGAGCTCGTCGGCGAACGGCGCGCTCGGCGCACCGTCGTGGCGCTGTGGCGAGCCCGCGGTCCAGCCCGCGCGACCCCACGCGATCACGCGGACGCGGTTGGCGTCGAGCTCGAGGTCGACATCGAGCGGCAGTACCGCGGCGTCGTCGACCGCGCCGGTCGCACCACTCGCGACGATCCCCGTGCCGAGCGTCAGCCACGAGCTCTGCCCGAACCGCACCCCGACGCCGACGGGCAAGAACCCGACCTCGTACGCGAAGCCGCCGTGACGGCCGAGCGTCGCGCCGAGGCCGAGGTCGAGGCCGATGTGATAGCCGATGTTCGCCCCCTTGCCGGTGAAGCCGTGCAGGCGAAACCCGGCGAGCCCGAGCTGATCGACCGTGCGCGGCGCGACGACACCGCTGGCCGTCATCGCCGGATCCTCGACGTGGGTGACGAGCGTCAGCTCCTCGTGGAGGTACGCGCCACCCTGCAGCTCGCGTCCGAGCTCGCAGATGTTGCAGCTCGCGTCGGCGACCCGGGCCGCGGCGACGACGACGGCGATCGCGATCACCGCCTTCATCGGTCCGCGAACCCCAGCCGGCCCGAGCCGAACGGCACGATCAGCGCCGGCGGCCACAGGTCGATGCCGAACGACAGCCCGATGATGTGGACCTCGACGCCCTCCTTGAGGCCGATCTTCAGGCCGAGCACCGGCGTCTCGACTTGGAGGCCCGTCCCCTCGCTCGTCACGCCGCCGCCGATCCAGCCGCGCCAGTCCTTGCCGACCGACGTCGACGGCAGGCTCGCGTGCAGGCCGCAGCGCCGGAGCACGACGTCCCCGAACGTGTTCGAGTTCGGCCCCGGATAGAAGATGTAGTGGGTCTCGATGTACTCCTTGACGTCGCCGGCGACGCGCTCGATGCACGCGGCCGCGCGCTCGGCCTCCTCGCCGCGCCACACGTGCTCGAGCTGCGGATTCAAGTAAGGGCTGTGGTGGCGGAACGGATCGGACTCGCTGCCACCGCCGCCGACCTCGTACGTGTCCCAATCCTTGCCGCCCTTCTTGCGGACCGCGAACCACGGATGACGTGCGATGCCATCGAGCGGATGACCGAGGCTGCCGGTTAGCAGTGCGACCGTGGTCTCGTCGTTCGTCGGCATGTCGAGCGAGTGCGGAAACACCGCGCAGCTCGCGCACAAGAGCCAGCCACAGACGGTTCCGCGCATGCGGTGAAGACGCACGACCGTGCCGGATCGTGCGGATTATTTATTGGGTGCCGCCGAGCGCGTAGCCGAGCGCGAGGCCGATGTAGCGCGTGCCCAGCATCTCCTGGTACGCGACGCCGATGAAGTAACCCATCGGCAGGTTCGTGGTCTCCGACTTGCCGACGCGCAGGCCGAGCATGCCCTCGAGCTCGTCGCCGAGCGGCAGGCTCGGCGCACCGTTCTTGCGGCCATCGGCGCCGAACACGAACGAATCGCGCGCGCGCACGATCAGGTGGTACGTGACGCCGTACTCGAGCTCGAGCTGGATCGGCACCAGGATCGCGTCGTCGAGCGAGCCGGTCGCGCCCATCGCGGCCACGCCGGTGCCGAGCGCGAGGAACGAGTCGTCGCCGAGCCGCACACCGAGCCCGAGCGGCAGCACCGCCACGTCGTACGCAAAGCCACTGTGGCGGCCGATCTGGCCGCCGATCGCGAGGTCGAACCCGACGTGCTCGCTGACCTGGCGATCGCCGGCGATGAAGCCGAACCGCATGCCGACCAGGCCGAGCTGGGTGATCTGCGGGTCCGGCGCCGGCGCGATCGGCACCGCGGTGACAGGCCGCATGTCGGCGAAGTGCTCGAGCAGCGTGAACGCGAACTGCGCCGACCGCGCCGGCACCGCGAGGTCGGGCACGTCGCCGTCGGCGTGCGCCAGCGACGCCATCGCGATCAGCACGAGCACGCTGCGCATGTGGTGACTATGACCGAAAACAACTCGGCCCACCGAAGTGGGCCGTGCGTCACAACCGAGTCACCGCTTACTGCGCGTCTTTCGGCTTCAGCTTGTCCAACTTGCCACGGAACTTGTCGCCGAGCGTCGCGCCGCCCGCGTTCGAGGAGTTGAAGCCCTGGGCTTCCGCCATCTCCTTCGCACGGTTCGCGCCCTTGATCGACAGGCCGATCTTGCGCTCCGCCGCGTCGGCGTGAAGGATCTGGACCTTCACGGTCGCGCCCGGCGTCAGCACCGTGCGCGGATCCTCGACGTGCTCGTCGCTGATCTCCGACACGTGGACGAGGCCTTCGACGCCCTTCTCGAGCTCGACGAATGCGCCGAAGTCGAGCACCTTGAGGATCTTGCCCTCGACGACCTTACCGGCCGGGTACTCGTTCGGGATGCGGTCCCACGGATCCTGAACCAGCTGCTTGATGCCGAGCGAGATCTTCGGCTTGTCGCCGTCGCCGGTATCGATGTTGAGCAGCACGGCTTCGACCGCGTCGCCCTTCTGGAACAGCTCGCTCGGGTGCTTCACGCGCTGGGTCCAGCTCATGTCGCTGATGTGCACGAGGCCGTCGATGCCTTCTTCGATCTCCACGAAGATACCGAAGTCGGCGATGTTGCGGACGAGGCCCTTCACGACCGTACCCGGCGGGTACTTCTCGGTGAGCTGCTCGTACGGGTTCGGCTCGAGCTGCTTCATGCCGAGCGAGATCCGGTTCTGCTTGACGTCGACGTCGAGCACGACCGCCTCGACCATGTCGCCCACGGCGACCATCTTCGACGGGTGCTTCACGCGGCGCGTCCACGACATCTCGGAGATGTGGACGAGACCTTCGATGCCCTCTTCGAGCTCGATGAAGGCGCCGTAGTCCTTGAGCGAGACGACCTTGCCGCGCACGACGGTGCCGGGCACGTACTTCTCGGCGGCCGAGCTCCACGGATCTTCCGTGATCTGCTTCAGGCCGAGGCTGACGCGCTCGGTGTCG
>Ga0193728_1001131_pt1 | contig 13455 bp, 10 predicted proteins | sample U1c1metaG_FD_143037 | JGI IMG/M metagenome (GOLD analysis project Ga0193728, IMG submission 143037) | Soil microbial communities from a riparian zone of the East river system, Colorado, United States - U1c1 | ecosystem: Environmental > Terrestrial > Soil > Riparian zone | place: USA: East River...
CCGTCCTTGATCGCACGAAATGAGTTGCAGGGCAGAGTCCATTTCTTGGTCCATTCATGGTCCAATATTTGTTACTTGGGGTTCCAAAGCGCGGTTTTGGTAGCCATCCGTGCCGCGTAGTTTCAAGTAGTTACTGTCACGGCAGAGGTCGCGAGTTCGAGTCTCGTCGTCCCCGCCATACATTCCAAAAGAGTTGTTCTGATTTCAGTGAAACCATCGAGGGTGCAAAAGGGTGCGGTTCTGCACCCTATTTGCACCCCTTTTCCTCAATTAGAGCCGCTTTGCGTGAGTGGCTATTCACGATTTCACCGGGTCGGCCCGAATGTGGTGGAATTCGTTTCAGGAGCGAAGACCAGCGCAAGCACGGCTGCTTGCGCGGCGTGCTTTGCTGGCGAAATCGCTTGCGTGTAGACATCCAACGTGGATCTCAAAGAAGAATGCCGCAACAGCTCCTGCATGACTTTGAATTCTGTTCCGACGCTTCGCAGCAACGTCGAGAATGTGTGCCGGAACGTGTGCCATCCGAATCGCTTCTGAATCCCGAGCCGCTGTGCGACGGGACGAATGAACTTGCGCAAGATTGCCTGACCCCAGATTGGCTTTCGACCCCTGTGGCGTTTGCTCGCGAAAACCCAGTCATCGGAGTCCGTATATCTGGAGCTTTCCCTCCATTTCGCAAGTGCATCCAAAACGATTGGCTGAACCGGCATAGGTTTCTGTGACGATTCGGTCTTGCAGGGGCCAACCACTCCACAAACGATTGAGCGTGTGACGTTCATTGTCCCTTGGGCAAGGTTGATGTCTCCCCACTGCAAACCAAACAGCTCGCTCTGACGCAAGCCAGTAAAAGCTACAAGGAGAACGAGCGTCCGTTCCCGCAAGCCCAAGCCGTTGATCAACGCCTTTATTTCCGGCGGCGTTAGCAAGGTCGGTGCGCTCCGTCGTTTCGCCCCCTGCAGCACCAACCGGATAGGGTTGCGGTCGAAGAACTCGTGCCGGCATGCGTGGTTAAAGACGACAGACAGCAGACCTCGGATTTTCGCGCAGCTACTCTTCGCTAATGGCAATTGGCGAAGCCAGGACTCGACTTTCATTGTCCTGATTTCGGAAAGGCGCGCGGCGCCCCAGTGTGGGACGATCCACTTCTTCAAGTACGTCTTGTAGGCTCTCTTTGTCGAATAACTGCGCCAGAGATTGTCGTTAGCCAGCTCGCGCTGAGTAAAGTGCTCGCATACTTCAGCGACGGTCATCGGCGGTGCGAACCGTTGCGGAGGATTCGAGTTGACTTCCCTAAGCAGTGCCTTGACCGACGTGCGTGCAGACTCCGCATCTGGGTATTCGCAGACTGTCCCGATGAGCCTCTTGCGGTAAATGCGTTTCCCGTAAGGCCCTCTGTCCGCCCAACGAAATTGCCACACATCTGGACCACGCTTTCTACTACTTCTAATTAGACTCCCCTGTTGCATCCTTGCCTCCAGCGTCGCATTTGCGAGCAGAGGGATTCTTATAGCATCCAGGACTTCGAAGACCGGGAAAGTGAGTTGCTTTGCGGCGGCAATGCTCTTTAAGGCGCCTTGGTTCAAATCAGGCCTTTGCAACTAAAATCCCTTTCTTTCAATGATGTCGAAGAGCGATTGGATTGACAGATTGCGGTTCCCGTCATTACGTCGAGAGTCGATGGCAAGCACAGAGACTACTTCCTACAAGCCGACTTCGCGGTACTTATCCGCACGATGCCCAACTGGATTGTCGGGTCGGAGGAGGCAGTAGCGAACATTACCGAACGATCGAGGCTCTGGAGTTTCCGATTGATCCGCAGAAGAAAATCATTCCTATGCGGGATATGCACATAGAAAGTAAGCGTCAACTCATGGCCGTCTGGACGAATTGAGAGTAAATAAGGATGCTGCCCGTTGTGGGCACATCGATAAGTGTCCACGAAGGGATAGATGGACACTTCCGAACAGACGACGATTGAGACAATCAAGCAGACGAAAAGGCGACGGCGATCGCTCGAAGAGAAGCGCCGGATCGTCGAAGAGACCTTAGAGTCTGGCGCGTCAGTGGCACGAGTAGCGCGACGGCACGCGGTCAATGCCAACCAGGTCTTCTACTGGCGCAAAAAGTATCGTGAAGGAAAGCTGGGTAAAGGTTGCTCCAGCAATCTCCTACCTGTAGCCGTCTCGGACATTCCCTGGAGTAAATCCGGACCAGTTCGTGCTTCGTCGCGATGCTCTTTGGGGGCAATGGAAATTAAACTGCCGAAGGGCCAACTTCGCATCACGGGCAGTGTCGAAGCAGAAGCGCTGCGTATCGTGTTGGAGTGTTTGCTCGGATGATCGGACTGCCTACCGGGACAAGCATTTGGATCGCCGCCGGATTCACGGATCTGCGGCGTGGTTTTACAGGGCTGAGTGGGATGGTACAGATGACACTTCAGGAGAATCCGTTTTCTGGTCACGTGTTTGTTTTCCGCGGTCGGCGTGGTGATCTGATCAAGATGTTGTGGTGGGACGGCGATGGGCTGTGTCTTTTCGCGAAGCGGCTCGAGCGTGGACGCTTCATCTGGCCGCAAGCGACAAGCGGAACAGTGTCGCTTACACGAGCCCAGCTATCGATGTTGCTGGAAGGGATCGATTGGCGGCGACCGGTACGCACGCAAACGCCGCAGCTGGCGGTGTAGCAGAAATTATCAACAATTGATTTGCCATGAATTTAGTTGCTTGGCATACTGCGCGCAAGATGCGTGAGCGCGCCGCCCTTCCTGATCTCGATACGCTGAACCACGAAGCATTGAAGGCATTGATCGTCGCACAGCACGCGCAAATTCTTTCCAAGGACGAACAACTCCTTCAGAGAGACGAGCAACTGGCCTCGCGGGACGAGGAGATCGAACGGCTGAAGCTGCTGATCGCCAAGCTGCGGCGGATGCAGTTCGGCCGCAAATCGGAGAAGTTGGACCGGCAGATCGAACAGTTGGAGTTGCGGCTGGACGAACTGGAAGCGAGCCGAGCAGAGAAGATCGCTTCTACTTTCGCTATCCCGACGGCTGCGTCGGTTGTGAATCAAACGGCGAAACGTGCGCGGCAGCCACTGCCGGCGCATCTGCCACGTGAGACGCGCAAGGTTCTGCCAAAGCAGGAAGCATGTCCAGACTGCGGCGGCAAGCTGAAACAACTCGGTGAAGATGTCTCGGAAACACTGGAGTATGTACCGGAACATTTCAAAGTGATCCGGCAGGTTCGGCCGAAGCTGGCTTGTGCATGCTGCGACAAAATCGTGCAAGCGGAAGCAGCAAGTCGTCCGATCGCGCGGGGGATGGCGGGGCCAGGACTTCTGGCCCACGTGTTGGTCTCGAAATACTGTGACCACTTGCCGTTGTATCGCCAGTCGGAGATCTACGCGCGCGATGGAGTAGAGCTGGACCGCTCGACCATGGCGGAGTGGGTCGGCGGATGCAGCCGGTTACTGGAGCCATTGGTAGAGGCCTTGCGACGTCACGTCATGAGCGCCGAGAAGTTGCACACCGACGATACTCCGGTGCCGGTGCTGGCACCGGGCAATGGCAAAACAAAAACGGGGCGATTGTGGACCTACGTACGGGATGACCGACCCTGGGGAGACCAGACACCGCCAGCGGTGTGGTTCGCCTACACGCCGGATCGCAAGGGCGAACATCCGATAGCCCACTTGAGGGAGTTCACGGGCACGCTGCAGGCGGATGGTTACGCGGGGTACGAAGCGCTCTATAAAGGTGGACGGGTGAAAGAAGCCGCATGCATGGCGCATGTTCGCAGGCCGTTCTACGAACTGTACGAGGCTCACAAGTCTGCGGTAGCGAAAGAAACGCTTGAGCGGATCGCGGCCTTGTATGCCATCGAGGAAGAGATCCGAGGCCGTTCCGCCGAGGAACGGCGCGAGGTCCGGAATGCCCGCAGCCGGCCGTTGCTGGAATCGCTGAAGCAGTGGTTCGAAGAGACCTTGGGCAAGCTATCGAGGAAATCTGATACCACTAAAGCGATTCGCTATGCGCAGGGGTGCTGGGACGCGTTAAAGCGCTTCTGCGACGATGGCCATCTGGAGATCGACAATAATGCAGCGGAACGTTCGTTGCGCACTGTCGTTTTAGGTCGAAAAAATTATCTATTTTGTGGATCGGATACTGGAGGCGAACGGGCAGCGGCGATCTACGGCCTGATCGGGACAGCAAAACTTAACGGCCTCAACCCTGAAGCGTACTTGCGCGAAGTGCTTTCACGCATCGCCGATCATCCCATCAACCGCATCGACGAACTGCTGCCATGGAACCTCGCAGCGGAACTCGCCGTAAAATCAAGCCGCGCTGCATAGTCAACTACAGTTCCTCAAATCGTCTTGCTGTCGTAGCCATGAAGAAAACGTACACGGATAAACAGGGCCAGTACCTGGCCTTCATCTATTACTACAGCAAAATCCACGGATGCTCGCCCTCAGAGGCCGAAATGCGGCAGTACTTTCGAGTCTCTCCGCCAGCCGTACATCAGATGGTCTTGACACTCGAAGCGCGCGGGCTCATCGCGCGAACGCCCGGGCAGGCCCGATCAATCCATCTGCTGATCTCGCGGGACGAGCTACCCGACTTGGTTTAGAGGTGATAGCCAAGAACCCTAGGCAGGATTTCGACCAACCAGGCTGTCAAGACGGTCTGCGGTTGACGCTTACCCATAGAAAGCGGAATATCGGCTCATATGATGATTACGGGTTTTCGAGGCTCTCAACATTCCGGGCCGTGGAAACTTGCTGCGAATGAGGTCGAATGTTGGACAATTCGACAAACGAACGCGGCACGAAATAAACTGCATACGTGATCGCCGCATTTATTGATGGATACGGACGGGATCGAGTTCTAAGGGTTGGAGATTTTCCGGCACCTATGCTCGGACCCTCTGACATATTGGTGAGAGTTCATGCTGCAAGTGTGAATCCAGTCGATTTCAAATTGCGGGATGGTAAGTTTCGCCTTTTGAGACGTTATCGATTCCCGCTTATTTTGGGGCATGATTGTGCAGGTGAAGTCGTCCAAATCGGGGAAAAGGTCACTCGATTCAAGGTTGGAGATCGAATCTTCTCTCGTCCAAGAAATGGGAGAATAGGCACTTTTGCCGAGTTCATCGCAATTGATCAAAGCGAGGCGGCATTTATGCCGCCGAATTTGAATTATCACGAAGCAGCCAGCCTGCCGCTAGTAGGCTTAACCAGTTGGCAAGCATTAGTGGATACAGCGAAGCTAAAACCTCGTCAAAGAATTTTGATTCACGCTGGGTCCGGAGGGATTGGGACGTTTGCCATTCAATTGGCAAAGCATATAGGTGCGGAAGTCTGGACGACCACAAGCGGCAAGAACTTGGAGTTCGTTAAAAACTTAGGTGCCGATCACGCTATCAATTATCAGAATGAAGATTTCGAAAAGCGGGTGAACAACGTAGACGTTGTTTTCGACACTTTGGGAGGAACCTCCCTCGACAAATCGTTTTCTATCACTCGGCGGAACGGGTGGGTAGTCTCCATCGCCGGACCTCCGGATTTCCGCACTGCTAAAGAAATGGATTTGGATATCATGAGGTCGTGGCTCTTGAGAGTCGTAGGATTGCGAGTCAATTCGAAAGCCAGAAGTGCGGGAGTCAATTATCGCTTCATTTTTATGAAGTCGCTGAGCGAAGAGTTGGCACAAATCGCCACCTTGGTCGCAGAGGGCGTGATCAAGCCAGTCGTCGATAGGATTGTTCCCATTTCCGAGTGTCAATCAGCCATCGAGTATTCTGCGTCGGGCAGAGCCCGAGGCAAGATCATTATCCGTGTGATCGACTAACACTTGCGTGACCTGAACGACGAGGCTGCTGTTACAAGTCCCTGTGGACTTCCTTGAGAAGACTGAGCACGCGCTGAATAAGTGGGTCAACATTCCCGTTCGACCATAGTGCAAAAGTCTCCAGCGGTCGAATCCGAAAACTCGGAGCACGCAAAACGACACCCTCTGGCACAAAGGATTTTGCCGAAGCTGGAAGGAACGCAAATCCAGCACGGGCCATGGTGAGAGCCACCGCAGTTTGGAAATGCTCGACCATTTGATATCTCTTTAAGGGCACGTGATTTTGTACGAAGGCAGTCGCAATCAGTTGATGCAGACTCGGGAATAGATCCTTCGAGGGAATCATAAACAGTTCGCCCTCAAGGTCTTTTAATGCCACGGTCTTCTTGCGCGCCGCTTTATGACCTTTCGGAAGGGCCACAACAATGGGCTCCCGAATCAGTAACATACTCTCGATTTGGTGGTAGCTTTCACCTAGATGTCCAATACTAATATCAAAGGCTCCCGACTCAAGTCCTGGGATCTGTAGAGCTTCAGGCCCTTCTTTAAGCTCCACATTCACATGAGGAAGAGTGCTTCGGATCTTATCGAGAAGTCGGGGAAGGATATGGAAGCCCGCAGTAGGAATAAAACCGAGCCGGACCGTTCCTGCCTCGCCGTTCTCCGCGTGTTGCGCTGCTGCCGACGCTTGCTTAAGCTTCAATAAAATTTCTCGCGCCCTGGGTAAGAAAACCTCGCCCGCTCGTGTGATTTCAACCCCTCGCTTTGATCTCCGAAGAAGCGAAACGCCCAGTTCATCCTCAAGTTGCTTGATTTGGACGCTCAATGAGGGCTGGGAAACATACAGGTACTTGCTTGCCTGCCGAAAACTTAAGGTCTCGGCAACGCCAACGAAGTATCGCACTTGCCTGAGTTCCATAGCTGATAGCTCCTGACTATCAGAGTAACAGGAAGAAAGTATTAAACACATATCACGCGGCCAGCATCTTCTAGGTGAAAGTCCAAAGAAAGCGCCGAGAGCCAGCACGAATTCTGACTCCAAGGATTCGTTGCTTTTAGAGCTTAACCGCGCACGGGCTTCGGCGACAAAGGAGAGCTGCATGTTCGATCAGATCGGAACGATCTGCCGACACCCTCTCCTCTAAAACGAGAAACGAGGGTTCGGTAGCAATGCATTTTTGTTCAGTGTCATCAATCTTAGCTCGGAAAGTACCGTCGTTTTCAATCCTCTATTTCTTGATTCGAGTTGCGGTTGTCCTCACTAGTGTTGCCGCGCTCCCTGCTCAAGGACAGACCAGGCTGACCCTGCACGATGCAATCCGGGCGGCGCAAAACAGCCCCTTGGTGCGCATGGGACAGGCTCAGGTCATGGCCGCGCAGGGCGGCGTGAAACAAGCTGGCCTTAGACCAAATCCACGTCTGTTTCTGCAGTCAGAAGATCTGAGGCCCTGGTCGAACAATTTCAACTTCTCTGACAACACAGAAGACTACGCCTACGTTAGCCAGACGATTGAGACCGCCGGGAAACGTTCTGCACGGCTGCGGTACGCGGATGCAAACCTGCGCGAAACAAAAGCGCAGGACGCCTTTCAGCTTCAGCAGCTTGCCGGGCGTGTAGCCGCGACTTACTGGACTGCCGTCTCAACCGCGCGCATCAGTCAACTGCTTGCTGAGGATCTGGCTACCGTTGACGACATGGTCCGCTACCACCAACAGCGTGTCGACGCTGGGGCAATGCGCGGTGCCGATCTGCTCAGGATGCAGATCGAGCGCGACCGGCTCTTCCTCGCCCTTCAAGCTGCACAGCGCGACGCCGCCCTCGCCCGGGTCGACCTCGGTCGACAGATCGGCCATCGGCTCGAAGAGAACACCGAGCTCAGTGATTCCATCGATACGATTGACGCCGTTCCCCACGAAGAACTCGCGGAGGTGCTTGCGCGCCGCCAGGACGTGGTGGTTGCTCAGGAGGCTGTTGCCGCAGTTGAGGCGGATGTCAAGCTTCAGAAATCACTTCGTGTGCCCGACTTTGATGTCGTCGGTGGGTATAAACGCAACTCGGGCGTCAACACTCTCTACAGTGGTTTGCAGATCTCGCTTCCATTCTGGAATCGCAATCAGGGTGAAGTACAGCGAGCGTCGGCAAATGTCCAGGTTGCTCAAGCCCAGCTCGATCAGATGAAGCTTACTGTGGAGACAGAAGTCAATGCCGCCACCGAGGCTTACACCCGCGAACAGCAAATCGTCGAGAAGACGCTTCCGGAGATGCGCGACCACGCCAGGAAGAACCTTGCCATCATGGGTGACGCTTACAGATCAGGAGGAGTGGACTTGTTGCGCTACATAGATGCGCAAAGAACAGAGATTGAAGTGGAGTCGAATGCGCTGCGCACACTTTCTGAGTTTCATCAGAGCGCGCTCCGGCTCGAGCTCGCTTATGGGGTACAGCCATGATTGCCAGAAAGACATGGATGCTGCTTTTCTTTGCATGCACGGGACTCTCCTCGTGCTCACGCGGCAATGCGAGCAAGGCAATCGTCAACGCTGCGGACAATGGCTCAATGCAATCGAGTAACGGTTCAACCAGCCATGTTGGCTCGGAGATAAGCGCCACCGGACCGGCACACAGTAGCGATTCAGTGCAAATAGCCCTTGCGGACCAACAGCGTGTCGGAATCGTGGTCGCTCCAGTTGAGGTACGAAGCGTCCCCAGAATTCTCAGCGTGGCCGGCCAGGTTCAGATGGACGACCAGCACACTTCACATATTGGTGCGGTCGCTGATGGAATTATCACCTCAGTCAACGTTCTGCCGGGAACCGTCGTCCGCAGGGGCGCGGTTCTGGCTGCCATTCACAGCCACATGGTTCACGAAACCGTGGCCGCCCTCGTGCAGGCCTTTGCGGCAGGTGATCGCCAGCGTAGTGCCGTCGCCTTCGCGCAGCAGGCGCGAGATCGGTACAACCATCTCTACAGTATTCAGGCAGCCTCTCTTGAAGAGTCTCAGCGCGCAGAGCAGGACCTGGTTCAAGCCAGAAACCAGCTGATCAACGCTGAGGCGAATGTAAGGATGGAAAGGGAGCATCTGTCAGAGCTATTGCAGGTCTCCCCGGAATCGTTGACGCCAACAACCCTGTACGATCGAGAGATTGTTCCCATTCGTTCCGTCATGGATGGCGTTGTTATCGCTCGCAGTGTCACCGTCGGCCAGGTCGTCGCCACGGGATTTGAATCTTTCGTCGTATCGAACCTATCTAGCGTCTGGGTAACTGCTGCGGTCAACGAGCGCGACTTATCCCTGATACACGGAGGCGTATCGGCCAGCATCATCACTCAGGCCTATCCCGGCGAAGCGTTCCGTGGGACGGTAACGATGATCGGCGACACGCTTGATCCACAAACGAGAACTGTTCCCGTCCGCATCGTGGTACCCAACTCTGGCGCCCGTCTTCGCCCGGGTATGTTTGCCACAGTGCAAATCGCGGAACCGCAGACACAGAATGCAGTCTTCGTGCCTGAAGACTCGCTACAGGACGTCAACGGAATGCAAACCGTCTTTGTTACGCAGGACGGGACTACTTTCCGCGCTCAGACCGTCACCGTTGGCACTCGCTCTGCCGGCAAGGCGGAAATTATTGATGGATTGCGGCTAGGCGACCGCATAGTGCGCGCTGGCGCCTTCATGGTCAAGTCGGAAATGCTCAAGGCGACCATGGGGGAAGGATAAGCTTTGCGAAAAACAATGGATTTTCTTCTCGAGAACAGCTGGCTGGCTTTTGCTCTGCTGGCTGTCCTGATCGCAGCTGGTCTTGCCGTGATGGGGCAGCTTCCTATCGAGGCCTTCCCAGATCTCACAAATAACCAAGTGGTTGTTACCGTGCAATGTCCCGGAATGTCCCCGGTCGAAGTGGAGCAGCTCGTCAGCTATCCGATTGAAACTGCGATGAGGGGAATGCCGAAGCTGCAGACGGTCCGCTCCACTTCGAAGCTCGAGCTTGCTATGGTGACCATCATCTTCGATGATTCTATGGATAGATATCTTATCCGGCAGCTCGTGGCGGAGCGGCTGAGTCAGGTGCAGAGCCGGCTTCCGATAGGGCTGCAGCCCCAGATGAATCCGATGTCGACCGCCTTTGGCGAGGTCTACCAATACACTATATCGGCCCCACAGATGTCGCTTATGGAGATCAAGACGCTTCAGGATTGGGTAATTCGATATGCCTTGTTGGCAGTACCCGGCGTGAGCGAGGTCAACTCCTGGGGCGGCGAAACCAAGCAGTACACCATCGAGATTGACCCCGAATCGCTGCGCCGCTATAACCTCTCCCTCCATGAGCTCGCCGCCGCTGTTACGAACAACAACGCGAATTTTGGAGGAAGCTATATCGAACATGCGGAACAGCAGTACACGATCCGTGGCATCGGTAGAGCTGAGAGCATAGAGGATCTCGGAAACATCGTCGTCTCTACGTTCCAGGGCGTGCCTATTCTGCTCAAGCAGGTCGCTACAATCGAGCCGCTTCCCATACTCCGCCACGGCGCGGTTATGAAGGACGGACGAGGTGAAACCGTCTCCGGGATGGTTATCATGCTGCGGGGCTCAAACGGCCAGAAGATCCTTGGAGAGATCAAGCAGCGGGTTGCTGAGCTCAAACTGCCTGACGCCGCAAGGATTATTCCTTTCTACGATCACTCCGACGTCATCAACGCGACCACCACCACGGTGAAGAAGAATCTGTTCGAGGCCGCGTGCCTGGTCGTAGTCATTCTTCTAATCTTCCTGGGAGACTGGCGTGCTGCGATTGTCGTAGCCTTCACCATTCCCCTCTCGCTTCTGTTTGGTTTTCTGGGCATGGGCCTGTTTGGAATCTCGGTCAATCTTATGAGCCTCGGCGCGATTGACTTTGGCACCATTGTCGATGGGTCCGTTGTCATGGTTGAGAACTGCATCCATCGCCTCGAAAGCGGGGAACGCAGCAAATCGCTTACGGAAATCATCCGGGAAGCTTCACACGAAGTGTCGCGGCCCATTATCTTCGGCGTGCTCATTATCGTGGCGGTCTACCTACCGATTCTAACGCTCCAGAGTCTGGAAGGACGCATGTTTCGTCCAATGGCCGTGACAGTCGTCTCTGCTCTTATAGGCTCTCTGTTGCTCGCGCTGTTCGCAGTACCTGCGCTCTGCTCGTTGGCGCTCAGGCATAAGGCGGCATCGCTCGCAAAAAAGCCCGGCGAATCGGACGGAAAGGAAAAGCATCCGTGGCAGGATCAGCGCCGGTGGTTTTCCCGGCTGAGAGACGGGTATGAACGCTCGCTTCGCATAGCATCGAAGCACGCCAGGCTTATCCTCGTTAGTGCCACAGCCCTTGTTCTCTGTGCCTTGATTTCCCTGATGTTCATCGGGACCGAATTTATGCCCAGACTCGATGAAGGATCGATGATCGTTACTTCGAAACGCTTGCCAGGAATCTCTCTGACGGAATCACTTGCTGTCGGGAACCAAATTGAAAGGACGATCAAGAGTTTTGCTGAGGTTCAAAGCGTGGTCACGAAGCTCGGCCGCCCCGATCTTGCCACTGAAGCCATGGGCGAATATGAATCCGATTCCTACATCTCGTTCACCAAGAAGATGCAGAACTCCAGCACTAAGCAGAAGCAGGAATTCTCTGACCGGCTGGAGAAGGCTCTGCAAAGGATCCCTGGCGTGACGTATGAATTTTCGCAACCCATGCAAATGCGGATGGATGAGACCATCACCGGCACCCGCGGAGACGTCGCTCTGAAAATCTTCGGCGAGGATCTGAATAAGCTCGAGCAACTCAGTAAACAAGCCGAGAGCATCATTGCCGCGGTTCCGGGCGCATCGGAAGCTCAAACGGAGCTGATCTCCGGGGCCGAGGAGTTGCAGATTCGCATCGACCGCGCCGCTGCAGCACGGTATGGAGTCAATGTAGCCGATGTGCAGGAAGAGATTGAGACGCTCTACGGTGGCAAACAGCTCTCCGAGATACTCGACGGGGAAGAGCGCTTTGCCGTTGCAATCCGTCTGCCCAGCCGGCTGCGGAACGATCCTCAAAGTCTCGCGACCCTACAGATCAAGACTCCCACCGGCGCACTGGCCCGACTCGATCAGTTAGCGGAGATTCGCACCGTTCGGGGCCCAATAATTATCAACCGTGAGGAAGGCCGCCGGCGAGCGGTGGTCATGAGCAACGTATCCGGTCGCGATCTCGGCAGCTTTGTGAACGACGCGAAAGCGGAGATTGAGCAGAAGCTCCCGCTTCCCACTAGCTACAGCCTCGAGTGGGGTGGGCAGTACGAGAATCAGAAACGCGCCCAGCAGCGCCTTGCGATTGTCTTTCCGATATCGGTTTTGATCATTGCTGCCCTGCTCTATGCCACCTTTCACGACATCAAGCAGACCCTCCTGATTTTGTTGATCGTGCCCCTGGCCCTGGTCGGCGGGATCGCAGCGCTCTGGATCCGGGGCATCAACCTCAATCTGTCAGCCAGCGTCGGATTTATCGCGCTCTTTGGCATTGCGGTGCTGAATGGTGTGGTCATGGTAAGCCACATCAATTCGCTCCGGAGGCAGGGAAAAGATTTGGATGAGGCGGTGCAACAGGGCGCATCCGATCGTCTTCGCCCCGTGCTCATCACAGCGCTGGTCGCGAGCTTGGGCTTTATTCCCATGGCGCTGGCCACATCCCGCGGAGCTGAGGTTGAGAAGCCTCTCGCCACTGTTGTGATTGGTGGCTTGCTTACCGCGACGCTTCTGACGCTCTATGTCCTGCCGCTCCTGTATCCCTACTTCGGCATGTCAGTCCAACAAGGCGGCCTCGGTGGAAATACAGAGGCGAGCGAACTTGAGGATAGTTTCGGCCGCGCGGAATCTATGGATCTCACGCACGTCCAGCATACGCCGATATGATTCCAGAATTCTCGGCGGGGACCGCGGATATTGATGCGCATAACTGCTGGGGCTGCCTTCATCGTTCCGGGCTGGTCGGCGAAATTAGTATCGAGAAACGCGCTAGTGTTGACTGGTCGGGCCGCCTTCCGGTTGGTCGGCGTAAACCGAGAGTTATTCTAAAATGGGGTCTGAGAAATTCAGTAACCCGGCCAAATCTGGGTACAATAAGGGGACAATAAGAAGTGACATCCAGTACCTTGTCGTATCAAAAGATGTCCGCCGACACCGTTTGATTTCAATCGATTCTGTCACGGCAGAGGTCGCGAGTTAGAGTCTCGTCGTCCCCGCCATTTCTTTTCAATGACTTGCCAGAAGTCCTCCGTTTTCCCGTGGGCACAAAAAGGCGCAAAATGGGTACACTCAATGAGAGTCCGCCTAGACAGAGCTCACGTTTCTTGCGTTTTTCCTGGGAACAAAAGTGCGACCACGGCCTCCTGCGCCTTGCGCTTTTCGGTCGTGACTGCTTGCGTATATGTATCGAGTGTCACGCGAATCGTGGAGTGACGCAGCAGCTCCTGCATGGTCTTTAGTTCCGCGCCAGTAGATCGAAGCAGCGTCGAATAGGTGTGACGAAAAGTATGCCAGCCGATTCGTTTCGTGATGTCTAGCTTTCGCGCAACAGGAAGGATATGGCGTCGC
>Ga0193728_1001132_pt1 | contig 13454 bp, 11 predicted proteins | sample U1c1metaG_FD_143037 | JGI IMG/M metagenome (GOLD analysis project Ga0193728, IMG submission 143037) | Soil microbial communities from a riparian zone of the East river system, Colorado, United States - U1c1 | ecosystem: Environmental > Terrestrial > Soil > Riparian zone | place: USA: East River...
CGCGTGCAGCTTCGCGACCGCCTCGTCGTATGCCGAGCGCCGCGCCGCGACCTTCGCGCGGGCGTGCGTCGCGCGATACAGCAGCACGCCGCCGGCGCCGAGCACCATCACGAGGCTCGCCGCAAGCACGATCCACATCCACGGTGTGCCGCCGACGTCGGGATCGAGCTTGCCGACCGCGCGCTTGAGCGGCGCGCCGATCGCCTCGGTCTTGACCGGCGCGATGTCGAGCGGAATCTCCTCGGTCAGGATCTCCTGCGTCTTGCCCGCGGCGCTCCCCGCGTGATCGGCCCGCGCGTCGACCATCTCCAGGCGCAGCGGCGGGATCCGCTGCTTGCCGCTCGCCGGTGCTTCGAGCGTGTAGAGCTGCTCGAGGTGCTGGCTGCCGTCGGCGTTGCGCTTCGCGTCGCGCGAGAACGCGGCGACGTGGAACCGGCCGAGCCGCGCATCGCCGGCCTCTTGAAACGGCGCATCGACGGTGGCGCCTGCCGCCGCTTCGATATCGAGCCGCACGTAGATCGGATCGCCGAGGTTTGGCTTCGCGGGCCACACGCGCTCGTTGACCTTGACCGGACCGTTCTCGACGGGCTTCGCGATCGCGTCCTTCGGCGGCTCGATCGGTGCGGCGCTGTGCTCGGCCGCGTGATGGCCGCACGACACCGCGAGCAGGATCACCAGGCGCTTCATCGGCGCAGCCTCCGTTCGCGCTCGCGGAAGTACTTGAGCAGCGGATCGACCATCGAGCCCGACGCGTCGAGCACGACGAGATCCATGCCGGTCGCGCGCAGCTGGTTCTGGAGCTCGGATTGGCGCTTCGCCGCGCGCGCCGCGAGATCGGTCCGGAACGCCTGCGAGCGCGTGTCGACGAGCCGGGTGCGTCCCGACTCGGCATCCTCGAGCGTGACCAGGCCGGCGGGCGGCATCTCGGCTTCGCGCGGATCGGTGATCAGCGCGGCGACCACGTCGTGCTTGCGATTCGCGTGGCGCAGGACCTCGAGGTAGCCCTCGTCGAGAAAATCCGAGATCAAGAACAGCACCGCGCGGCGCGGCAGCACCTGGCGGCAGAACTCGAGCGCCGCGGCGATGCTCGTGCCGCGGCGCTCCGGCGTCTCGGTACGCGCGTCCTGGAACCGCTTCCACCAGCGCCGCACGAACTGCGGCAGCTCGAACAGGCCGGCGCGCGGTGCGGGACCGTCGAGCGAGCCGGTGCCGCGCGCGAGCACTTCGCGCACGATGCGCAGCGCGTGCTTGCCGCCCTTGCGCGGCGGGATGTAGAGGTCCGCGCCGCGATGAAACGCGAGCAGGCCGACCTTGTCGCCGTTCTCGACCGCCGATAGCGCGAGCAGTGCACTGAGCTCGACCGCGGCCTCGAGCTTGCTGCGCCGGCCCGAGCCGAACTCCTGCGATGCCGAGACGTCGACGAGCAGCATCACGGTGAGCTCGCGCTCCTCGACGAACCGCTTGATGTGCGGCTCGCCCGTGCGCGCGGTCACGTTCCAGTCGATCGCGCGAATGTCGTCGCCGGGGACGTACGGGCGGACCTCGTCGAACTCCATGCCGCGACCCTTGAACACCGACAGATACGCGCCAGCCATCACGTCGGCGACTTGCCGACCGGTGACGAACTGGATGCGCTTTACGGCCTGCGCGATCTCCGCGGGAAGCATGGCAACTACGGGACGGGGATGTTCTCGAGGATCTGAGCGATCACGTGATCGGTGGTCTTGCCCTGCGCCTCGGCCTCGTAGCTGACGAGCAGGCGGTGGCGCAGCACGTCGTGCGCGATCGTCTTGACGTCGTGCGGTGACAGGTAATCGCGGCCCGACAACAGCGCCTGCGCCTTGCCGACCTTGATCAGCCCGATCGACGCGCGCGGCGACGCACCGTTATCGATCAGCGGCGCGAGCTGCGCGAACCCGGCTGCCTTCGGATCGCGGGTCGCCGCGACGATGTCGACCGCGTAGCGCTTGACCTTGTCGTCGACGAAGATGTGGCGCGCGATATCGCGAGCCGCGAGGATCTCGTCGCACGTCATCACCTTGTCGGCGTGCGGCTCGGCCGACGAGCCGGCCATGCGATCGAGGATCTTGATCTCGTCGTCCTTGGTCGGATAGCCGACCTTGACCTTCAGCATGAAGCGATCGAGCTGCGCCTCGGGCAACGGATACGTGCCCTCTTGCTCGATCGGGTTCTGCGTCGCGAGCACGAGGAACGGTTCGGCGAGCGACAACGTCTTGTCGCCGAGCGTGACCTGGCGCTCCTGCATCGCCTCGAGCAGCGCCGACTGGACCTTCGCGGGGGCGCGGTTGATCTCGTCGGCGAGGATGAAGTTGCCGAACACCGGCCCCTTCTTGATCGAGTACGTGCCCTCGCGCGGGTTGTAGATCTGCGTGCCGATCACGTCGCCGGGCAACATGTCGGGCGTGAACTGGATCCGCGAGAACGTGCCATCGAGCGCGCTCGCGAGCGTGCGGATGACCAGCGTCTTCGCGAGACCGGGAACGCCCTCGAGCAGCACGTGGCCGCCGGCCAACAGGCCCAGCAGCAAGCGGTGCAGCATCTCGTCCTGGCCGACCAGGACCTTGCCGACCTCGGCTTTGAGAGCAGTGAAGCGACCTTGGAGCTTGGAGACGTCTTCTGGAAGGCTCGACATGGCGGTTGCGGGGTGGAGAAAAGCGCCCTACGCGCGGTCTGTCAACCAAACGCGTTCGCGATGCATTCCGGTCTTGACGGATCGCGTCGCGATTTTCTAGAGTAGGTCTCGAAGGTGAATCCGTGAGTCCCGCCAACCCGGTCCAGTACGCCCCGAGCTCGACGAAGCGCTGCCTCGTCGAAGGCGGCGTTGCCCGCGGTGGTGAGACCTGATGAGCTGATCAGGATTTCCCTTCCCGCCGCGGGCTCCAAGGTTTCCACCTGGAGCCCTTCTCGTTTTCGGCAAACGACGAAGGTCTCCTCGCTCTGGAGTGCTCGTCATGTTGATCCCTAGTTCTAGTTCTCTCCCTTGGGTCGAACGCCCTGGCCGAGCTCTGCTCCGCCTCGCGTGGCCCATCACGATCTCGATGGTCTCGTTTTCGACGATGACCCTTGCTTCGACTGCGTTCGTCGCGCACCTCGGTGCCGACCAGCTCGCCGGCGTCGGCCTCGCGGGCATCGTCGGCTTCGCGCTCGTGTGTTTCGCGATCGGCCTCCTGCGCGGCGCGAAGACACTGGTCTCGCAGGCGATCGGCGCGAACCGCCATGATCGGATCCCGTCGTTGCTCGGCGCCGCCGTCGCGCTGGCGGTCGGTTTCGGCGCGATCGCGGTCGTCGCCGGTCAGCTCGTCGCGCCGTTGCTCGTGAATCTGACCGGTTCGCGGCAGGCCGGCGTGTTCGCCGCGCAGTACCTCGCGATCCGTTCGCTCGGCACGCCGCTCGCGATCGTGTACGCGGCGTTGCGCGAAGCGCGTTACGGCGAAGGCGATTCGAAGTCGCCGATGCGCGCGTCGCTCGCGGGCAACGCGGTCAACATCGGGCTCGACGCATTCCTGATCCTCGGCCTCCACTGGGGCGTGCGCGGCGCCGCGATCGCTGCGATCTGCGGTAACGCGACCGAGCTGACACTGCTCGCGGTCCCGATGCGGGCGCAACTGCGCGCGATGAAGGTCACGCGTGCGGCGTTGCGCGACACGTGGGCTCAGGGCGTGCCGAACGGACTCCAGTTCGTGATGGAGGTCGGCGCGTTCTTGATCCTGTCGCTGCTCGTCGCGCGGATGCCGGCGGTCGATGCGGCTGCGCACCAGATGGTGTTGCAGCTGATCAACGTATCGTTCCTGCCGGCGCACGCGCTCGCGGAAGCCGCGGCCGTGCTCGTCGGTCAGGCGGTCGGTGCCGGCCAGACCCAGCTCGTGCCGCGCGTCGCGCGTCGCGCGTTGTCGCTCGGCGCCGCCTACAGCGGGTTGTGCGGCGTGCTGTTCGCCGTGCTCGGCGGTGTGTTCGCGCACGCGCTCGCCGGCAGCGACAGCGCACTCGGTGCACGCGCGACGACGCTCGTCCACGTGAGCTTGATCTTCCTCGTCGCGGATGCCGCGAACGTGATCGCCCGCGGCGTGCTGCGCGGTGCGAGCGACGTGCGCTACGCCGCGATCGTCGGGATCATCACGTCGTGGTTCACCACGCCGCCGCTTACATATCTGTTCGGCGTCGTGATGGGTTACGGCGTGGTCGGCGGCTGGATCGGCCTCGCCGTCGAGATCATCGTGGGCGCGAGCCTGTTCTGGCACCGGGTCTGGCGCGGGGGCTGGCAGCCCGCGGCGGCCGCGGCGCGGCGCGCCATGGCGGGCACGGCCGTGTAGGGCACGTGAGCTAGGCCACGTTAGCGGGCACCTCACGGGTTGTTCGTTGCTGTCATTGGAAGCGCGGCGGACAATGACTCCCGTGACGAAGATCGGCGTTCTCGGGCTCGCGTTGGCCGGCTGTGCCATGGCCGGAAACGCCGATCAAAAGATCGTCACGACGGATTCCGGCGGCACCGGGTTCTTGGATGCACCGGCTGCGCGCCCCGATGGCCAAGGCTCTGGCTCTGGCTCTGGCTCTGGGTCGGGCTCGGGCTCGGGCTCGGGCTCGGGCCAGTGCACGCCGCAGCAGATCGAGCTGCTCAAGAACCCCGCATTCGATCTCAGCCCCGAGGGCGTCGACTGGACGCAGATGCCATCAACGGCGGGTGATCTGCTGATCACGACCCAGGACGGCATCACGGAACAATCGCCGACAGAAAAGGCATGGCTTGGCGGAATCCTCAACGAAACGGACATCCTCTATCAAGATGTGATGGTGCCGGCGAGTACGACCGCGCTCGTCCTCACCGGCTACTACGAGGTTCGCACCAGCGAAACCGGCAGCACGGCCTACGATCGCGCGAGCTTGACGCTCACGACGACCGGCGGGTCCGTGATCGAGTCCGTGCTGGGGCTCGACAACGCCCACGCGACGACAGTCTGGACAGCGATCAACCATCCGTTCGCGACCCTGTCCGCGGGACAGACCGTGAGGGTCTACTTCACGGCGACGAACGACGGCCTCAATACAACCTCCTTCTACTTCGATACGTTGTCGCTCAAGGCGACCGCCTGCCCGTAGGCCCGAAAATCTCGTTGAAACCTCACAGCCGACCGACGATATTGCGACCGTGCGTTACCTGCTCCTCGCCCTTGGTCTCGTAGCCTGCGCCAAAGGTGGCGTGGGCCAGCTCGCGCCGGGCGACGGCAACGAGGTCGTGATCGACGGCAAGGTCTACCTCGATGGACCCGACGGTCTGCAGGACGCGCACGAGTATCACGACGCGCATGTCTACATGGACGCGCACGAGTTCCACGACGCGCACGTGTACATGGACGCGCACGTCTACATGGACGCGCACGTGTTCATGGACGCATGCGTGCCGGTACAGACCCAGCTGCTTCAGAACGCCAGCTTCGATTTGGATCCACCCGGTACTCTCTGGGGCCAGACGGACATCGATCCGACATACCCGTTGGTCACAGATCAGGATGGCATCGTCGAACAGACCGCGCCCTACAAGGCTTGGCTCGGCGGCTTCGGCACGGGCGGCACCGACGCGTTGTGGCAGGACGTGACCGTGCCGGCCGGAACGACCTCGCTCGTGCTCAGCGGCTACTACGAGGTCCGCACCGCAGAGACGGTGGGGACCGCGCGCGACATCGCATCGATATCGCTACGCACCACGGCGAATGCGGTCATCGAGAACGCGATGAACTACAGCAATCTCGGTCCGACGACCGCATGGACAGCGTTCCAACACTCATTCACGAATGTCAGCGCCACCCAGACGGTGCGCATCTACATGACCTCGACGTCCACGAACGATACCTATCCAACGTCGTTCTACTGGGACACGCTGTCGCTCGTCGCGACGCACTGCCCGTAGCTCACCCAGGCAGCGGCCACGCGAGCGACGTCAGGTCGTGCGCGATCGCCTTGAAGCCGGCGCGTAGCCGGGCCGCGCTCGGCCGGCGGGTCGGTTCGCGCGCGAGCGTCGCGCGGAGGAGCTCGGCGAGCGGCGCGAGCTTGCGATCGCGCGCCATCTTCGCGAGCCGCTCGGCACCGGGTTGCTTCGTGAAGTGCTGGTCGATCACTTCCTTCACCGAGTCGCCGGCGAACAGCACGGAGCCGGTCAGCACCTCGTACGCGACGCAGCCGCTCGCGTAGACATCGGCGTGCGAGGGATCGAACTTCTCGCCGCCTTCGCTCCACACCTCGGCGGCGCCGTAGTGGACCGAGCCGCAGCCCGAGCGGATCCGGCGGCCGGCGAGCCCGAAGTCGACGAGCACGGCGTTGCCGGTCGACTCGCGCAGCACGACGTTCGGCGGCTTGACGTCGAGGTGAGCGATCTGGACCGCGTGCATCGCCTCGAGCCCGGCGAGTAGATCGTCGACGATCGCGAACGCGCGCGGCAGCGTGAGGTCGCCGGCTTCGAGCGTGCGCTCGAGGTTCGGGCCGCGCACGAACTCCATCACGAGCACCGGCTTGGGTTGTGCGCTCGCATCGAACGTGACGAACCGGGCAAGGTTCGTGTGCGCGGGCAGGGCGAGCAGCGCGCCGGCCTCTTCGCGGAACAGACGCTCGAACTCCTGCTCCGACAAGTTGCGCGCGGCCTCGGCGGAGTAGTCGGGAACCTTGAGCGCGACGAGCTCGCGATCGCTACGGCCGCGCTGGTCCGAGCGTACGGCGAGCAGCACCGAGCCGCCGGCGCCGCGGCCGATCGGACGCATGACGTAGAACCCGCCGAGCAGGCGCGACAACGGCACCCAGCTCGGCAGCATGACCTCGAGCGGGTTCGTCGTCGTGGTTTCGGATTCGACGTGCGGGCGTTGCGCGAGCCACACCAGCACGCGCTCGACCGCGGCGGCGATCGCGGGCGGCAGCGCGGCGCGCGCGTGCTCGATCGCGGTCGCGACCGGCTCGTCGATGGAACTGCCTGCGTGGCTCGCGAGGCCGAGCTCGATCGCCGCCATCCGCGGCGGGCAGGCCGAGGCGCTGGCGGGCGCCGAACACGCGGCGGGACAGCGTGCCGAGCTCGGTCGCGATCGCATCGAGCGTGCCGGCGGGGATCGCGGCGAGGTTCGAGACCGCGACGAGCCGCGCGAGCTGGTTACCGAGCCGGGCGAGCGCGAGCCGGACCGATTCGACGCGCGGCGATTGCTCGGGCGGCAGCGCATCGGCGAGCTCGGCGAGGCGTTCGATCGCGGTGCGGATCGCATCGGTGTCGTCGGGATCGGTCGCGGCCCACGTCGCTTCCTGCAGCCGCGCGTAGGCGGCGAACGCGGCTTCGATCTCGGGCACCATCGAAGCCTCGCGTACGATCGCGAAGTCTTCGTCGGGAAACACGGTCGTCCATGACAGCAAGAAATCGGTGAGCTCGGCGTGACCGTCGCGCAGCAGCGCATCGCCCGCGCGCGTCAGTGCGGCCCACACCGCGCGGCGCAGCGACGATTGATCGGCTTCGGCGCGCGCCATCAGCTGGCGGACCGCCGCGAGCCGCGGGCCGAGGTCGTTGTCGCCGGCGGCCCGCACGCCGTCGAGCAAGCGGACGAGCGCGCGCAGCCGTGCGATCCGCAATCCGCCGTGCTGGACGCCGCCGCTCTCGGGCTTCGCTTCGCGCGCGAGCAGCGCGGCTTCGATCGCGGCGAGCGCCGCCGAGAATTGCGCGCGCACCGGATCGTGCTCGCCGGCGAGTGCGAGCACCGCGGGCAACGCGTTATCGGCGAGCAGCTCGCGATCGAGCTCGCGCAACAGGCGCATCGAGTGCCGGCGATCGAGCGCGTCGTCGTCGGTCGCCTGCGCGAGCCAGTCGGCGGCTTCGGTGATCTCGGCGACCGCCATGCGCGCCTCGCGCAGCGCGGTGATCGTATCGCCGGCATCGAGCGCGGCGCGTGCCGCGGCGATCGGGATGCCGATGCCGTCGACCTCGGTCGGGCTGCCGCCGAGCTCGCGCTCGAGCGCCTGTAGGAGCGCGCTGCGGCTATCGTCACCGGCGGCGCTCTGCGTGTGGGCGCGGGTCCACGCGAGTGCGGCCGCGGTCGCACCGTGCAACAGCTCGACGCCTTCTTCGCGGCGCAGCTCCGCGATCGCCTCGGCGGCTTCGAGCGGCTGGCGCTCGACGAGCGCGGTCGCGAGTGCATCCGCGCTCCCCGGCGCGACGATCGCGAGGCCGGCGAGCCCGAGGATCGTGCCGCGCGTGACGCCGGGCTCCTTCGCGGCGCGCTCGACGAGCAGCGGCGCCCAGCGCTGCGCTTGCCCGCCGCGCTCGAGCGCCGCACCTGCAGACGCCGACGCGCGCCGGACCTCGGTGTTCGTGGCCGTGTTGCGGAGCTCGCGGTCGATGTCGTCGGCGAGCTCGCTATCGACGTGGGCGAGCATGCCGCGCGCGATGCTCGCGAACCGCCAGACCAGCGCCTCGCGATCGCCGAGGAGGCGGCGCAGCGCCGCGCGCACGCCGGGCCGCGCGAGCACCTGCACGCCGCCGCGATCGCCACCGTCGAGCCGGCGCAGCGCCTCGCGGGCACCGTGCGCGAGGATTCGGCCCGCGAGCCGCCGCGACGGCAGGCTGCCCGTCGCCGGCACCTCGACCCAGCTCTGGGCGAGCGAGGGTTGCGCGAGCAGGCCGAGCGCGAGCTCGCCGATCGCACCCGGTGCAGTGAGCGGCGCCGATAGCACGACCTCGAGCCGCGCGCGCAGGCCTTCACTCGCGACCACCTTCGGCGAGCTGCGCGCGAGTGCGACGAGCAGGCGCACGAACGTGTCGCGGTCGGCATCGCGCAACCGCGTCAACACGCGGCGGCCGAGCTCGCGACGCTCCGCACCCGCGGGCACCGCTTGGCCGAGCTCGAACATCGCGACCGCGGCCGCGGCCGGCGACAGCCAGTCGAGGTCGCCGAGCACGCCGTCACCCAGCATCGCGCGCACCGCGAGCAGCAGCTGGTCCGCGTCGAGGCCTTCGAGCGGCGCGGGTTCGCGCTCCGCGATCTGCGCGAGCATCGCGAGCCCCTGACGCGCGGCCCGCCTCCGCTCGTCGAAATCGCCGAGCAGGTGCAGGCTCGCGAAGGCAGCTAGATGCTGCCGACTGCTCCCCATCGCGATAAGTTTACATCGCCGCGAGCTGCGCCGAAGAGAACGTCTCCTTATAGAAGACGTCACCACCGGGACCTACACCGCTGATCGTCAGGGAATCGGCCGTGATGTCGAGGACGCCGAAGTTGAAGCGAAGGTCGCGATAGAGGACGCCGGGGCCGGTCGGGCCGGGCGTGCCGATGCCGCGGCGGAGCGGGCCGACCTGGAACTCGCGCAGGCCATACGAGTGGCTGTAGGCCGCGAAGTAGTGCTGGTCGCCCGACAGAAACAGCACGCCCGGCGTCGCCATCGCCTTGATCGCCGCGAGGATCTCCTCGCGCTCGGTCGTGAAGCCGGCCCAGTGATCGACGCCGACGCCGTAGTCGAGCGGCACGCTCGTGAACACCAGCTTGAACGGCGCGGTCGATTGCGCGAGCGCGGCCTTGAACCACGCCTTCTGCGTCGCGCCGAGCATCGTCTTCTGCGCGTCGTCGGGCGCGTCGTTCGCGCTGCGAAACCGCCGGCAGTCGAGCACGAAGCACTCGACGTTCGCGCCCCACCGGAAGTTGCGATAGCGGACCTCGTCCGCGGGGAGCGTCGCGTGGAGCGGAAAGAACTCGTCCCACACCTGCATCGCGGCGGCATAGCGCTCGGGCTCCGCGGCGACGCGCGACGCATCCCAGTCGTTGCGGAACTCGTGGTCGTCGTAGATCGAGCACATCCCCATGGCCTCGAACCACGGGCGGCAATACGGCACCGTGCGCAACAGGCCATGGCGCTGGCGGTATTCATCGACGGTGAGCGCGACGGGACCGTCGTCGGTGTAGGGGACGTCGCCGATCGTGAAGAATACGTCCGGATCCGCGGCGATGATCTGGGCGAAGATGTCGCTCTCGTTCTCGGGCTGCGGATCGAGGTCCGCCGACACCGCGATCCGCACCGCGCGCGTGTCGTCGAGCGCCGGCGCGGTCCGCACCGCGTGCTGCATCAGCGTGCCGTCATCGGTCAGCAGCGAGACCGCGTACTGCGTGGCCGGGCTGAGGCCGGTCGCGAACACGCGCGCCTGTTGCGCGATCACCGGTGCCAGCACCGACTGCACGACGCCGAGCTCGTCGCTGATCTCGACGGTCACCATCTGCGCGCCCTCGGACCACAGCGACACGATGAACGAATCGCTGCGCGCCTCGAAGATCGCGCTGCCGATCGAACCGTTCGGGGGCTTCGACGCGAGGTTGTCGCCGCAGCTCGCCCACACAGCTGCGGCACCGGCGAGGCGCAACAGGTCGCGACGAGTGGGCTCGGCCACGTCGTGATACTACCGCCTCGTGAAGATCGAACGACTGGAGATCGCCGGCCTCACCACCCGCGTCGTGGGGCCAGATGACGCGAAGCTCACGGTGATCCTGCTCCACGGTTTCGGTGCACCCGGTGACGATCTGGTCGATCTCGCGCGCTATCTCGAAGTCCCGGCGCGGTTCGTGTTCCCCGAGGCGCCGCTCGAGCTCTCGGGCATGTACGGCGACTCGCGCGCGTGGTGGTTGCTCGATCTCGCGCGGCTCGAGGCCGAGCTCCACAGCGGCAACCCGCACGACCGCAGCGCGGAGCTCCCCGAGGGCTTGCCGGCGGCGCGCGAGCAGGTGTCACGGCTCGTCGATCAAGTCGCCGCGCGGTTCGCCACCACCTCCGAGCAGATCGTGCTCGGCGGGTTCTCGCAAGGCGCGATGGTCTCGCTCGACGTCGCGCTCCATCGCGGCGCGCGGCTCGCCGGCATCGTGCTGATGTCGGGCACGTTGATCGCGGAGTCCGAGTGGGCACCGCGGATGGCGCAGCTCGCTGGGACGCCGATCTTTCAATCGCACGGCCGCGGCGACGCGCTGTTGCCGTTCGCGGTCGCGGAGACGCTGCGCGACAAGCTACGCACGGCGGGGGCGTTGGTCGAGTGGCACCAGTTCCTCGGCGGTCATGAGATTCCTCCCGGCGTGCTCGCCGAGCTCGCGACGTTCCTGCGCGCTCGAATAGCTGCTTAGAACTGCTGCTGGATCAAGCTGCAGACGCTGTCGCCGGGACAGCACGCGTCGTAGCCGTTCACGCCGCCGGTCTGGGTCGTGTGGATACACACGCGCGAGCCCTGCGACGGCCAGTAGTACGCCCAGAAGAAGCACATCTCGTCGTTCGCGGACTCGCCGAACTTCACCGCCGTGTTGGAGGTGTTGACGTTCCACTTGCAGGTGAAGTCGAAGCCACCGCCCTGCGGCACGCTGAAGTCCGGGTTCTGCATCTGCGTGAGCGGCTCGGCCCACTGGAATGGCATCGGCGAGTACACCGGCGTCATCGTGCCGGTCCGCGATGGCGCGACGTTGACCTGGACGTCGAGGCCGAGCTTGTGCTCGTGCCCGGTGATCGCGAACACGTGCGACGTCGACAGATCGAACGCCGCGGGCAGCGTGAGGAACTGGTGGAGCATGAAGCTCTGGCCGGCCGGGATGTTGATGTCGGGCGAGCCCGCGAACAGGATGCCGGCCTCGTCGTGGATCGTCGCAGGATCAGCCGCGAAGAGATCGACCGTCGCGCTACCCATCTGGTCCGAGTCGGTGCTGTTGATGTAGTGCATCTCGAGCTTCATCATCTGATGCGCCGCGAGCGTGTACGCGACGCCGTCGGGCAGCGTGATCTCGTCATCGTGCTTTTGCGTGATCGCGAGCGGCTCGATCGCACCCGTCGCGTTGAGCGCGCCGCTAAACGGCTGGCAGGCGACGGGCGTCGTTTGCTCGGTTGTGTCGTGATCGTCTTTGTAGACGATCAAGTGATGCGACACGATCGACAGCGCGTTGTGCATCTGGTGCACCTTGATCGGCTGGTCGTTGGATAACTTTACCCAAATGCATTGCGTATTCTCGATACCCACGGGCACCGGCACCGGCCCCCACGTCAGCGAATACTCGTCGCCCGACAGCGCCGGCGCGTCGTCGAAGTTCTTTCCGTCGACGGTCGCGTCATCGGTCTTGTGACAAGCGGTCGCGAGCGACGAACACAGCACGCAGGCAAGCACGATACGGCGCATGAGGCCTCCCGGCGCGGACTGTACCTATCCTGGCAAAGTCGAACAACCTGTCATTTTCGGCCTTCGCGTGGTCTGCCTCACAGACGCGATGCGCATGTTCCGGACACCATGTTCAGGTGGGGCGCACTCTCGTTCTCGCAATCCTCGTCGGAGTGAGTGGCTCGGCAGTGGCAGATGAAGCCGCTGCACCGACGCTGACCGATCCGGGCGACGACGCGCTACTTACACTCGACCACAAGTGGCCGGCGGTTCCTGAAGATCACTCGACGCCGATGGCCGATCGGATCACCGACCATCTCACCGACTGGGGCAATCACGTCGGCGGCGAAGTCGATGCGTGGTCCCACCACTACGCGAAGCTCCACGTCGATGGCCGCGGCCGTCGCGCGCAGCTACATCTCGGCGGCGGCAACGAGCACCTCGAGCTCAACTTCGACAGCAACTGGCTGTTCGCCGATGGCAAGGCCTACGCGAAGGTGCACCTCGAGCTCGCGGTCCAGGGCCACCGCTTCGAGCTCGAGCTGCCCGACATGGACGTCAGCCACGATAATTATCATGGCGAGGGGCTCGTGCAGGTCAACGTGTCCGTGCTCGAGCGGCGGTTCTAGCTAGCTCAACGCCAGCCGCCTTCGATGTAGACCCACGTGCCGCCGTTGTTCTGCCAGCGGCCCTCTTCCCAGTGCTTCGACGCGCGCTCGCGCTCCCAGTGACCGTTGATCCACTGGTACGAGCCATTTGTCCAACCCCAGTGACCACGCGCCCAGATGAAGCCCGCCTTCGTGCCGGGGTTCTCGGCTTGCAGCGCAGGCGGCGCCGGATGTCCGCCGACGGTCACGCCGACGTGCACGCCACCCGATCCCGTCACGGGCGGCGGAATCGCAACCGGTGCTTCATCGATCCAATCGCCTTCGACCTTCACCCACGCGCCGTTGCGGTTCTCCCACGTCGGCTCGCGCCAGTGCTTGCCGTGGCGCTCGTGCTCCCAGCGACCGGCGGTCCATTGCCAGTCGCCGTTGTGCCAGTCCCAGTGACCGCGCACGAACACCCAGCCGTGGCGCGCTTCGAAGTGCTCTTCACGCAGCGGCGGCGGTGCGGCGCTCGGCGCGAGCGGCGCGTCGACCCAACCACCGTCGACGAACACCCACTGGCCACCGCGGTTCTCCCACGAGGCTTCACGCCAGTGCTTGTTCGCGCGCTCGCGCTCGTAGTGACCGGCGGTCCACGCCCAATCACCGTTGTGCCAGTCCCAGCGGCCGCGGATCCACACGAAGCCGTTGCGCGGTTCCCA
>Ga0193728_1001133_pt1 | contig 13446 bp, 14 predicted proteins | sample U1c1metaG_FD_143037 | JGI IMG/M metagenome (GOLD analysis project Ga0193728, IMG submission 143037) | Soil microbial communities from a riparian zone of the East river system, Colorado, United States - U1c1 | ecosystem: Environmental > Terrestrial > Soil > Riparian zone | place: USA: East River...
CAGGCAGCCGTGGGCAGCTGGGTATTCGGGATGGTTCGGCGTCGTCAGTAGCGGCACCCACGTTGGGTCGGCCGTCGTCAGGTCGTTGCCGTCGATGCCGGCGTTCTGAATCGCCGTGACGGGCCGCCAGAACGTGTAGTGGTACTTCGCGTCGAAGCACGCGATCCCCGCGTCGCTGTCGACCATGTTGCTCATCGCGAGCCCGCGCACCGTTTCGACGAGGTCGAATCCGTGCGTGCTTGCGAGGTCGCGCTGTGTTTGATTGATCTGATTGATCGCGTTCGCGTTCCAGAACTGCGCGATGTTCGTCTCCTCTTCCGTTCTGACCGTGCTCGTGTCGCCGCCGTACGCGTGGAGCTCGGCGAGCTGAGTCGCGTACTTGTGGCTGTCCAGCTCCAGCGGCGGGCCCGGCCGGAACTGGGACGGGCTCTCGAGCATGAACGGCTTTTCGAACGCGACCCACGGCGTCTGTGCGGACTGGGCCGACGGCAGCGGCGCGAAGATCCAGACGCCCGGCGTCAAGGAGCCTTGCCCATACGGAGTCGAGATGACGGCGCCGAGGCCGTCGTTCGTTCTGAGGTCGATGATGTCCTGCGCCGCGGCCACTCCGATCGCAGCGCCGGCGTCCTTACCCGTCGCGGGAAGCCCAGCGAGATAGTTCGTATACGTCGTCAACAGCGTCCCTGCCTGCGCGGGAAAATAGGAGGCAAGCACGGTGTAGGACGCCGCGGCGACCGCCGCGTCGGGTGAAGCTCCGGCCGTGTCCACGGGCGCGGTGAAGTCGTGGTAGGGCTGATAGCGCCCCTCGATCTTCGTGACCGCGTCGTAGACGGACGCCTGCACGTACGACATGTAGATGAGGCCCTCGACCTGGAACTTCGCCGGCGCTGCGGCTCGCACCGTCGTTACGGCGATCTTGTTCCAGTCGATTGCGGTAGTCGCCGATCCGACGAGGGAGCGGTGCGCTCTCGTCGAGGCACCGGCGGCCACGACGTCGAGCGCTACCAGGGCGACGACGACGGCCGTACTGATCAATGCACCGATGCGCAGGGCAGACCTGGTTCTCGTTTTCTTCGTCATCGAATGGCTCCCCTCGGATATCCGGCCGCGCCACGACGGCGCAACCGATACGGCTCATCCGCCAAGCCTGCCTTTGACGTTGCCTTGAGTCGATACGTCGTTTGGCGTACGCTCCAAGGGCTTTGCGCACGCTGCCCGAGCGCGATGTTGCGGCACTTCTTGCCGTCACCGGTGAGCTCGCTGCGCTGGACGAAGGGTTCCCGTTTCCCCCGCATTTCTTGGAGCGACTGGGGGAGATCGTCGGCGGCGCAGAGGTCGTCTACAACGAGTTGGACCGCGCGCGCGAGCGATCGGTCGTTTACGCGAGCTCGGTCGACGACGCTTCCGCGAGCGAGGCGCTCACCGACGAAGAGAGCCGGGAATTCTTCCGGCTCGTCCGGCAGCATCCGGTCTGCGGCCGCAGAACAGCAACCCAGGAGTGGACGTCAGTGCTCAAGGTCTCCGACTTCGCGTCGCTGCGGCAATTCCACCGCACCGAGATCTGGACCGAGCTGTATCGGGAGTACGACATCGATTACTGGATCGACGTCGGGCTCGAGCCGACCGGCGCCTACACGCGCATGTTCCTGTTCACGCGCGACCGGCGCGACTTCGGCGAGCGCGACCGTCTCATGCTCGAGCTCCTGCAGCCGTATCTCCAAAAACGTTACGACGACGTCATCCGCGCGACCGACGCGGCCGACGCACTCGCGACGCTCGACGAAGGCGGAACGGACAGCCTGCACGACATCGTGCTCTGCACCACGCAAGGCGTCATCGAGTTTGCATCCCGTCGGTCTCGTCGCCTTCTCGAGACGTACTTCCGGTCGGAGAACGGACACCTGTCCGACGCACTTCACGCTGCGTTGGCGCGTTCGGCCCTCCTTGTGGTCGAACGGGAACGGCGACGCTTGACGATTCGCGCCGCACGAGTCGGGGGGATGCTCGTGCTCCTCCTCGGCGAAGAGGATGTGCGACTCGACCAGCTGACGTCGCGTCAGCTGGAGATCCTTCGCGAGGTAGCGTCCGGTGAGACCGACGCCGAGGTCGGTGCGGCCCTCGACATCGCCCCGGCGACCGTCAAGAAGCATCTCGAGCAGATCTACGAACGACTCGGCGTGCATACGCGCACAGCGGCTTCGGCGGTGTTCCTGTCGCCGAGTACTGAAGTTCAGTCGCGCTCCAGCGAGTGAAAGGCTTTCGCCTCCGCCGTTCGAGCATTCTCGATCGCCCTGCTCGCCGCCAAATAGCGGTCGACATTCCTCGCCGGATCGGCGAAGAGCGCGTGAAGCGCATCCTGGAACTCGCGCAGCGTGGGGGCTGTCGTCGCCATCGGTTATGCGGCCTGGTGAAGCCGCCGCTCGTTGATCGACTGCTCGCAGTCGGCGCACAGCGCCGGCCGGAGGCTCGGGGGCGACGCGCGCTCGTAGGAGCGCTGCTCGAGAATGACCATCTCCGCGGGGATCCAGTCCCCCTGTCGCAGAACGCGCAGACAGATCGAGCAGGTTGGGAGGGACAACGATGTTCGGCGTAGCTGCATGGCGGGCCTTTCGTCCTGGTGTCGTCACGGCAGCTTTCCGCTGACGGCCTTCGCTGTCATTGCGGTGGGCATCCATTCGGACCTACCTGCTAGCTGGAAACGCGGGGCGCCCGCGATCGCGGCCGCGGCGAGGTCGCCGGCCGCGAGACGCTGGGCTCCGCGGGAAGCTGGACGCTGACACGCGTCCCCCGGCCCGGCGGACTGTCGATCTCCACCGATCCACCCAACGCTTCGACGCGGTCTCGGAGGCCGATCAGTCCCGACCCTCCCGCGGGGTTCGCGCCTCCGACGCCGTCGTCACGGATCGAGAGCCGCAGGCTGCCGTCTTGCACGACCGCGTCGACATCCACGCACGACGCATTCGCGTGCTTTGCGGCGTTCGTCAGCGCTTCCGACACGATGTAATAGGCCCCGACCTCGATCGGCTCGGGCAGCCGATGGTCGATGACGCCGCCGAGCTCGACCGGAATCGCCGAGCGCCGGGCGAGCGTCCTCAAGGCCGGTCCGAGCCCACCCTCGGAGAGGATGGCCGGATGAATGCCGCGTGAGATCTCCCGGAGCTCGTCGATGACCCGGTTGAGCTCGCTCGCGACGCCGCCGATCGTCGTGCGTGCTTTCTCGAGATCCTCAGTCACGGTCGACTCGGCCAAGCGCAGCTGGAGGCTGAGGGAGACGAGCCGCTGCTGCGTCCCGTCATGGAGGTCGCGCTCGATCCGCCGGCGCGTCTCGTCGGCGGCGGCGACGATACGGGCCCGCGATGCGGCGACCTCGGAACGACTCTCGGCATTCGCAATCGCGGTTGCGGCGAGCGCAGTGAACTCCTCGAGGCGCTGCTCGGTCCCGTCAGGGAAGCGCTCGCGTTCGGTCGCGATGATCAGGACGCCCCACAACGCGCCTTCGACGACGATCGGCGCCGCCACCATCGAACGAATACCTAGATCTCCGATCATCCCCGGCACAGACTCCGATGCGTCGGCGTAGTCGTCCCTGCGAGCCGAGCGGCCTGTCTCGATCACAGTGGTGAGCGCCCAGCCCGGCTCGGGCATAAGCCGGGCACCCACCGCAAAGGGGCTCATGATGGTGCCGGAGTTGGAAACGACCGTGAGTGCTCCGTCGTCCTCGATTCGCGTGATCGCGGCCGCCTGAGCGTCGAAGAGGCCGATCACCTCCCGGCCTACCGCCGCGAAGAGCTCTTCCGACGGCGTTCGCTGGGCGACGAGTGTCGCCACCCGGCGCAAGGCTGCCTGTTCTTCGGCGAGCGCCCGGTTGCGTTCTTCCGCGTCGCGCAGGTCGGCCTCGGCCTGCCGCCGTTCGGTCACGTCGCGTCCGACTGCGTACGACAGCTGCTCCTCGGGGACAGGGGTCGCGGTCCACTCGATCCAGCGGATGGAGCCGTCCTTCGCGACGTAGCGGTTCGCGAGTGGCACGATCTCGCCCTGCCGAATCGCGTCGCGTTCTCCGATCGTGCGCCGGCGATCGTCGGGATGAATGAAGTCGAGGTAGGGCCGAGTCAGCGCCTCCAGCTCCGAGTAGCCGAGGAGCGCCTCGAAGGCCGGATTGACGCGCTTGAAGAAGCCGTCGAAGCCGGCGACGACGATGAGGTCGGGAGTGATCGTGAAGAGGCGGTCGAGCTCGGCCTTCGTCCTCGCGCGTCGTGCGGCGATCAGTCCCAGCGCACCTGCAAGCGCGGCGAGCGTGAGTCCGGCGCCGCCGATCTCCCACGGTTGCGCTGCGGCTGCGCCTCCGACTCCGAGACGCGGGACCCCTACGTCGAACCGCTGCCCGGCTGCCGCGAATGTGCTGCGGGCCGGCGCGGCGCTGCCCAGATCCCCGATCGATCCACCGCCGACTGTGATCTCCACGCTCGGATTCGATCCGCCGGCCAACGCCGCCCCGGCGAGCAGCCACGAAGCCGGGAGAAAGACGACCACGAACCCCGGCTGGACGACGCCACGGACGACACGTTGTGCGGATTGCACGAGGAAGAGACCGCTCGTCCCGTCGCCGAGGCGTCCCGCGCGGGTCGCGGTGACGCGGTATGCCGTCTGCGGGCGCGCGATCGCGGCCGCGATGCCCGGGTAGCCGCCGACGTCGACGCCGGGCGCGCTCATCGGCGGGCTGTGCGTGACCAGCGTCGCCGGAAAATATGTCTCATGCGGGGCTGCGAGGGTGAGTCCAGCCGCTGAGGTGGGGGCAAGGATTGCATGGCCTGTCCGCGCTTCGTAGGCCGTACGCGCGTCTGCAGGTACGCGCTCGACCCAGGCCGCGGCGGGGAGACCAGCGGGGCCGAGCCAGCGTGCGCCGACGTCCGCAAACTGCTCGGTCGTCACTCCGGGGCTGTCAGGGCCGGCGAGCAACCGGCGGACACCGTCGACGAGCGCCGCCGCCTGTGCGACCCGGTCACGAACCTGCGTCGCCGCGATCTCGGCGCGGTGAGACGACTCGTGTCTCGCGTCCGACACGCCGTGAGCTCGAGCGACGAAGAAGCCAACGGCAGTCAACACGAGTACGAGGACGATCGGTCCGAGCTGACGAAGTCGCGTGCTCACCGGGAAGCTCCGAGCATTCTGCACCTTTTCGAAAGGGATGCGCTAGCGTCCCGCTCGCTGCAATGGAGATTCGTGTGAAGCTCTGGGCGAGTCTGACTGCAACCGTGTCGGCGCTCTTGCTCGCGGCAAGCGCGGCGGGAGCCAAGCCCGCCCCGGTTCACGTCGGTGTCGTGCTGAAAGGCCTCGACAATCCGTTCTTCGTCGCCATGTACGAAGGCGTCAGGGCAGAGGCAGGACGACGCGGGGCCGTTGCGTCGGTCAGAGCGGCGATGAGCAACACCGATCTCGAAGGTCAGGCCGCGCTCGCGCGCGCACTCGTCGCGGGCAAGAAGGACTGCTATGTGGTCAACCCGATCACTGCGACGAATCTCGTCCGCGCCCTGCGCGGTGCAGCCCGCCCCATCATCAACATCGACAGCCCGGTCGACCAGTCCGCTGCGAAACGTGCCGGCGTTCGCATCCGCACGTTCATCGGAACCAATGACGTCGCAGCCGGAGAGCTGGCAGCCGACAGGATGGTCTCGTTGATTCCGCCCGGCGGGACCGTGGCTCTACTGGGCGGTACAGCGGGCAGCGTCAACAGCCTGCGCCGCCTGAGCGGATTCGAGCATGGCATCGGCGCCACCCATATACGAGTCGTCGCGCGCGTCGATGCCGACTATGTGCGAGCCACCGCCGAGGTCGCCGCGGGTCGAATCCTCCACTCGCACCCGTCTCTCTCAGGCTTCTTCGCCGTCAACGACGAGATGGCGCTCGGCGTCGCCGATGCGGTTCGCGCGGCGGGCAAGACCGGCGCGGTCACGATCATCGGCGTGGACGGCATCCCAGAGGCGCTCGACGGCGTTCGCGGCGGGACGATCAGCGCGACCGTCTCCCAGTATCCGTACGTGATGGGGCAGATGGCGGTCGAGGCATGCGTCGCGGCGGTTCGCGGTGCTCGGCTGCCGACGAGAGTCGATGCGCCGATCGCGGTCGTGACCAAGGCCAATCTCGCACGCGCGAGTGCGGCGTTCCCGCAGCCGTTTCGCCGCTATTCGGATCCGTTCGCGCGGATCCTTCGCACGCGGCCCTAGACCGCTAGATGGCATCAACCATCTAGGCCGCGGATGAACACGCCGGGCGGCACATACCGTGCGCTTGCCCGCGCACCCCCGGCGCTCCGCAACATGGGATGTGTTCGTTGAGCATCGGCGATGATCTCCGCCGGGAGCTCGCCCGAGTCGTACGCGCAGATGAACGACACCGGGACCGACGTCATCGCACCGCTGATCCCGGCTTCGTAGCGCTTCCACTCGGCGACGTCCAGCGTCGCCGAGATTTGGGGCCAGATGACCTCGGCGACGACGCGCACGCGGGGAGCGCCGCGTTGGATGTGCTCGGCGACATAGCGCGCGTACTCCGCGAACGCGTGCTCCGGGCTTCGATACCAGGCGGACGCATCCGCGAACTCGATGCGCGCCGAGTCCTCGCCGAGCGCCTGCTCGAGGACGATCCGGCCCGCGTCTCTCATCACCACAAGCACGTGATCGCCGCACGCCAGGCCGTGGCGAATGAATGGCACTGCCCCTGCGGCGAGCTCGTCCGTGGAGGCGTAGACGAGCGCTTCGTGCCGGCAGCCCCCACCGTGGCTGCGATCGGAGACAAAGGCGCGCACACCGTCGGCCGACAGCTGGTTCTTGGCGATGAACCCGAGTGCCGGGGTCACGGCGACAAGCTCGGCGAAGTCCGCCTCGCTGCGTGTCGACGTCAAGACGGTGCTCGTCGTCGCAGCGTCGGGTGATGCGGCAAGCTGCCACGCAAGGGCGAAGCCGCTCTCGCCGTTCAGGTCGATGTCGACGATCGCCACGTCCGGCTCGAGCTCCCGCACGCGTGCAAGAGCGTCTGCCGACGTCGATGCGACGCCTGCGACGGCAAGCCCCTGACCCTCGAGGAGCTTCGATGCAGCGTCGAGGAAGTGCGAAGAGTCATCCACCAGCAGACAGCGGAGAGGCATATTCCAAAGGATGCCAGAAGAAGTAGGGGTTACCGAATCAGCGGCCGAGTCGCGTCGACCGCCGGCCGAGCTTCCGCTGGGTTGCGTCGTCGTCGGCTCCGTCCTTGCGTGCGGCCCAAACGAACAGGGCGCCCACGATCACGAGCGGCACCGCGAGCAGGACAACGAGGAGAACGGCGGCGAGCGTGTTCATAGCGTCAGGATGCCCTGCGGCGAACCCGGTGCGGAACGCGCCTGGATACCGACGGCGGCCAGCACGATCGCCCCGCCGACGAGCGTCGCGGTGCCGGGCTGCTCCGACAGAAAGATCCAGACCCAGAGCGGGCCCAACACGACCTCGAGGAGGGTGATCAGCGCAACCTCGGCTGCGGGGATGAGCCGTCCTCCGATCGTCAGGAAGACGAGGCCGAGGCCGATCTGGCCGATGCCGAGGGCCACGAGCAGCCCCAGGTCGTGCGAGCCGACCTCGCCCGGCCGGGCGAACGGCGCGGCGCCGACGAGCACGAGCACCTGCGACAGGCAGGTCGCGGGCGCCATCGACACGTCGCGGCGGTGGCGGGTGATGACGAGCGTCGCCGCGAACGAGGCCGTCATGAGGAGCGACAAGGCGACGCCGGCGACACTGGGGCGACCGGGACCGCCGACCATCAGGCCGACGCCGGCGAGAGCGACGCACATCGCGAGCCAGGTGCGTCGCGACACCGCTTCGCCCGCGACCATCCCGAGCACTGCGGCGAGGATGGGTGCGAGCGCCTGCATGAAGAGGACGTTGGCGACCGACGAGTGGTTCAGCGCGATGATGAAGGAGCCGGATGAGACGGCCATCAACGCGGCGATTGCAAGCCCACCGCGACCGACGGCCCTGAACGCCTGCAGCACCGCGCCCCGTTCGGCGACCGCGACGTATGCGAGCAGCCCGAGCACTGCGAAGAGCGCGCGCCCGGCGAGCTGCGTCCCGACGCCGACGGAGAGTTCGCGCTGCAAGATCCCCGCCGTCGACCATGCCACCGCAGCAAGCGCGACCATCGCGCGTCCGCGACCATGCTGCGCCGTGGACGACAGGGGAGATAACGTCACGGAAGTCATCGACTCGCCATTGAACCAGCACCGCCGCCGACGAGGTTTTCGGAATGCGCATCGACAAATGGCTCTGGGCAGCGCGCTTCTATAAGACGCGCAGCGCCGCAACCGATGCGGTGCTCGGCGGGCGCGTGCACCTGAACGGGGCGCGTGCGAAGCCCGCGAAAGACATTCAGCCGGGCGACGAGGTCGAGTTGACGGTCGGCGTGGTGCGTCGAGTCGTCGAGGTTCTTGCGCTAAGTGACAAGCGCGGGCCGGCGACGGTTGCGGCAACGCTCTATCACGAGACGCCGGAGTCGATCGCTGCGCGCGAGCGCGCTGCGGCCGAACGCAAGCTCGCGCGGCCGCCCGGCGCCGACCTCGGCGCCAGGCCGACCAAGCTCGACCGGCGACGGCTCGAGGCGATGCGGCGCGGGCAGCGTCGCAGCTGATTTCTCAGCGACAGCCGGCGCAGATGCCGGTGATCTCGATCTGGTGCTCCGTCGCGACGAAGCCGTACCGCGACGCGACCTCGTCGAGCCAGCCGCCGAGGTCGCACTGTTCGACCTCGACGACGCGATGGCAACTCGAGCAGAGCAGGTGATGGTGGTGATGGTCGCCGCAGAGGCGGTAGCACTGCTCGCCGCCGTGGTGTGAGAGCGTGTCGATGACGCCGTTCTCGCTCAGCAGCGACAGCGTCCGGTAGACCGTCGCGAGGCCGATGGCGGACTTGCGGCCACGGAGTCGCCGCCATAACGCCTGCGCCGTGAGGTCGTCGCGCTCGCGCGAGAGCTCTTCGAGCACTTCGAGCCGCTGGCGGGTGGGGCGGACGCCCTTCTGCTCCAGCAAACCGGCCAAAGCAATTTGCGCTTCCGGTTTCATGTCCATATCCTAGCCCACATGATAATGAGAACCATTCTCGTATGTGCAGTGACACTCCTGCTTGCCGCACCAGCGGCCGCCGCATCGCCGCTCCCCGTCGTCGCGTCCACGAACGTCTACGGCGACATCGCGAGCCAGATCGGCGGGTCCCACGTGGCGGTGACCTCTATCCTCTCCGACCCGAACGCCGACCCGCACCTCTTCGAGCCGGGGACGCGCAATGCGCTTGCCGTCTCGAAGGCCCGCGTCGTGATCCAGAACGGCGCCGGCTACGACGACTTCATGACCAAGCTCGAGAACGCAGCGCCGAATAGCAAGCGGACCGTCGTCACGATCGCCGACGTGCTCGGCGTGCACGGACGCGACGCGAACCCGCACCTCTGGTACGACGTACCGAAGCTCGGTCGCATCGCCGGATCGATCGAAACGGCGCTCGCGCGTGCCGACGCTATGCACGCTGTGGCGTACCGCACCGGGCTGCGCCGCTTCGTCGCGAGCCTTCAGCCGCTGCAACGGGAGGTCGCAGCGATCAAGACGCAGTCCGGTGGCACAGCCGTCGCCTATACCGAGCCGGTTCCCGGCTACCTCCTCGATGCCGCAGGGCTGAAGAACCTTGCGCCGAGCTCGTTCACCCGCGCAATCGAGAACGGCACCGAGCCGTCGCCGCAGGCGGTCGCCGCGATGGACGCGCTGATGGCGAAGCATCGCGTGCGCGTCCTCCTCTACAACAACCAGGCTGTGTCGCCCATCACGAAGCGCGTACGCGAGGCCGCGGCCAGGGCGGGAATCCCGGTCGTCGGAGTCTCCGAGACGCTGCCTGCGCACCAGACCTTCCAGCAGTGGCAGTTGGCCCAGGTGAAGGCGCTGCGTAGCGCTCTCGCGAAGTGAGCGTCGTCTCGGCCAAAGCACTCTCGCTCCGCTTCGGCGAGCGGGTCCTGTGGGACGACCTCAGCTTCGAGCTCGAGCGGGGTGAGCTGCTCGCGGTGCTCGGCCCGAACGGCACCGGCAAGACGTCGCTCGTCCGCATCCTGCTCGGCCTGCTCGCGCCGACCTCCGGGCGTGTCGAGGTGTGCGGTCTGCCGCCCGGCAGGGGCCGCTCGCAGATCGGCTACGTCCCGCAGCAGCGCATCTTCGACCGCGAGCTCGCGCTGCGCGGCCGCGACCTCGTGCGCCTCGGCCTCGACGGGCACAAGTGGGGAACCGGGCGGCTGAGCGCGGCGCAGCGCAATCGCGTCGACCATGCGCTCGACGAGGTCGGCGCGACGGCCTACGCCGACGGGCCGATCGGCCGCTTGTCGGGTGGCGAGCAGCAACGACTTCGCATCGCACAGGCGCTCGTCTCCGACCCAGCGCTGTTGCTCGCCGACGAGCCGCTGCTCTCGCTCGACCTCGCGTACCAGGGGATCATCACGGGGCTGCTCGACGCGCATCGCGAGTCCGCGGGCACGCCGGTGGTGTTCGTCACGCACGACATCAATCCGGTGCTCGCGAGCGTTACGCGCGTCCTCTACTTCGCGCCGGGCGGCTGGGCCATCGGCACGCCGGACGAGGTGATCACCACCGAGACGCTGTCGCGCCTATACGGCACGCCGGTCGACGTACTCCGCGTGCGCGGTCGCGTCGTCGTCGTCGGGACGCCCGACGACCAGCACGTCCACCATGTCGATCACGGCCACTGATGTTCACCGATCTTCTCGCGCAACACTTCGTCCACACCGCGCTGCTCGCCGGCGCCGTCGTCGCGATCGCGTCCGGCGTCATCGGAACCTTCGTCGTGACGCGCGGCGCAAGCTTCGCGGTGCACGCGATCTCCGAGCTCGGCTTCACCGGAGCGGCCGGCGCGCTCGTCGTCGGCCTCGACCCCGTGATCGGAATGATCGGCGGCTCGCTCGCCGTCGGCTTCGTGCTCGGGCTGCTCTCGCTCCGCGGCCGCGAGCGCGACAGCGCGATCGGCGCCGTTCTTGCATTCGGCCTCGGCCTCGGTGTGCTCTTCCTCTCGCTCTACCAGGGCTACGCGACCGAGGCGACGAACTTGCTCTTCGGCAGCATCGTCGGCGTCAGCGACAACCAGCTGCTCACGCTCGCGATCGTCGGCGCGATCGTGGTCGTCGGCGTTGCCGCGCTCTACCGGCCATTGCTGTTCTCGAGCGTCGACCCGGAGGTTGCCGCCGCACGCGGCGTGCCGCTGCGCGCGCTCTCGGTCGCGATGTTCCTCCTGCTCGCGCTCACCACTGCCGAGGCGATCCAAGTCGTCGGGGTCCTGCTCGTGTTGACGCTCGTGATCACGCCTGCGGCGGCCGCACAGCGGCTCACCGTCCGTCCCGGCGTCGCCGTTCTCCTGAGCGTCGTGATCGCACTCGTCGCCACTGAGGGCGGTATCTTGCTCTCGCTCGAGAAGTCCTGGCCGACGAGCTTCTTCATCAGTGCGATCTCGTTCGCCGTGTACCTTGGTGCACGGATCTACGACGCAACGGGATCGCGCAGGCGCTGAGTCCGTCCACCTCCGTTGCAAGGATGCTTCGGATGCCGCTCAGCCGTTCGATGCTCGTGAACTTGATGGGGCTCGCCGTCTGTCTTCTCGTTGCCGTGACCGTGATCGGCCTCGTCGAGCTGTGGCCGCGCGGCAACCTCCACAGCACTGCTGCGTTCGCGACCACGCACACCGACGAAGCGGTCGTCGACGACGTGCAGCTCGTCAAGTGCGTCCAGCCGGGCGCACACAACTGCCGGCGGGTCGACATCACGCTCCTCGGCGGCAAGCGCGCAGGCCGCAAGACGGTGTTCACCGTCGTGGGGCAGGTCACGGTGCTGGCGTTGCACAAGGGCGATCACATTCGCGTCTACGCGAACAACTTCCCCAAGGGCGCCGTCGCGGCTCCCGGACAGAAGGCCGACGAATATTCCTTCTCTGACTTCGACAGGCGGATGCCGATGCTGTGGCTCGCGATCGGCTTCGTCGGTCTGCTGTTGCTCACTGGACGCTTCCACGGCCTCCGTGCACTCGCCGGGCTCGTCGCAAGCTTGCTCGTCGTCGTCAAGTTCGTCATCCCGGCGATCCTGCACGGCCGTCACCCGGTGGAGGTTGCGGTCATCGGTGCGTTTGCCGTGATGCTGCTAACGATGCCGCTGTCGTACGGCCTCGGCGCCAAGATGATCGCTGCGCTGCTCGGCACCGCGCTCAGCCTGCTCGTCGCCGCCGGTCTTGCGGATGCATTCGCCGGCATCGCGCACCTCAGCGGCGCGTCGTCGGACGTAACCCTGTATCTGGCCGCGACGCAGTCGACCATCTCGTTGCGCGGCCTCCTTGTGGCCGGGATGGTGATCGGTGCGCTCGGGGTGCTCGTCGACTTGACCGTCAGCCAGTCGTCGACCGTGATGGCTCTCAGGCGCGCGAATCCTCAGCTCGGGTTCGGGCGGCTCTTCAGCAGTGCGCTCGACGTCGGTCACGATCACATTTCCGCGACCGTGAACACGCTCGTCTTCGCGTATGCAGGCGCGACGCTCCCGGTGCTCCTCATCTTCACGATCGGCCACACATCGTTTGCCGACGCGATCAACGGCGAAGCCGTGGCGGAGGAGGTGATCGCGGCGCTGATCGGTTCGGTCGGATTGATCGTCTCGATGCCCCTGACGACTGCCCTCGCGGCGCTTCTCGCAGGCCGCATGAGTCCCCAAGCGCTTGCTGCCGACCACGGCCACGTCCACGCGCATTAGCTGGCACCATGGCCGTCGTGAACCGCCTGCTCTTCTGCTCGATCTGCATCGCGACCGTGGGTGCACTAGCGATCCCCGCGGCGCGCGCCGACGGCGATCCGGCGAGCGACACGCTGTTGTACGGAAACGTGTTCCTGCCCTACGGCGTCGCATCGTCCGGAGCTGCGACCGCGCTGATGCAGCAGGTCGCATCCGTCTACGCGGCGGGCAATCGCGTGAAAGTCGCCGTCGTCGCCAATAAGGAGGACCTCGGCGCGATCCCAGGGCTCTTCGACAAGCCGGCCGACTATGTGCGGTTCCTCGGGCAAGAGATCTCGACGCTCTACGCGGGGCCACTGCTCGTCGTGATGCCGGCGGGCTTCGGCATCTACGACGCGGGACGGAGCACCGCCGCCGAGGATGCTGTGCTGCAGGGCATCGCGGCGCCGCATTCGACGCAGCCGGACGATCTCGTCAACGCCGCCGCCGGCGCCGTCTCGAATCTCGAGCGAGCGGGAGCGCTGAGGTCGAAGGACATCCTGCCGCCGTATGTACAGGTGTTGACGGCGACGGTGAAGAATCACCGTGTCGCGTTGACGTCGTACCTCTACGACGACAGCGGCACCGTGCGGCTCACCATCGCGATCATGAGCGCCGGCCGGACGATCCGA
>Ga0193728_1001134_pt1 | contig 13442 bp, 12 predicted proteins | sample U1c1metaG_FD_143037 | JGI IMG/M metagenome (GOLD analysis project Ga0193728, IMG submission 143037) | Soil microbial communities from a riparian zone of the East river system, Colorado, United States - U1c1 | ecosystem: Environmental > Terrestrial > Soil > Riparian zone | place: USA: East River...
TCCCCGAACTGATCCGCCGCCTCAAGGTATACGCGCAAATGCGCGTGGGTCGCTCGTCGCATACCAACCCGCAGCTGGCGGCGCGCTTGTATTCGGAGTTGCTGCACGTCCTGAATAAGCGCGGAATCGCGCGCGTCGAAACGCAAACGCCACTGGAATTCGCCGCTACTGTCGGCGACTCGCGAGTTGCGCCCGCGGTGCGCGAGTTTATCGACATTTACAGCCAGGCGCGATTCGGCGAAACGCCTTGCAACGCCGTGCGCCTAAGAGAACTCATGTCGCAAGTGCGCCACGCATTTCGTTCGCGCTAGTTAGGAGTAGCGAAACCTGAGCCAAAATCAGCCAAAGCCAACGCGAATCCGCGCGCGTGTTACAATAAAAGCGCGCAAACACCGCAGCAAACCCCGCAAATCATAGCTATGACTAAAGTCGGATTCGTCAGCCTCGGATGCCCCAAAAACCTCGTCGATAGCGAGGTCATGATGGGTATTCTCGAACGCGGTGGCTACGAATTGACCCCCCGCGCCGACGAAGCCGAAGTGCTCGTCGTCAACACCTGCAGCTTTATCGAAGCCGCACAAAAGGAATCGGTGGACGCCATCCTGGAGATGGCCGAGCACAAAAAATTTGGCGCCGCCAAAAAATTAATCGTGGCCGGCTGCCTGGTAGAACGCTTCCGCGCGCAAATCCTGGAACAAGTTCCCGAAGTCGACGCCATCGTAGGCACTGGCGAAATCGAGCGCATCCTCGAAGCCGTCGAAGGCGATCTGCGCATGCTGCCCGCCGCCGCACCCGCGTTTCTCTATCACGATCTGACTCCTCGCGTCGTAACTACTCCCCGCCACGCCGCGTACATAAAAATCGCCGAAGGCTGCGACCATCCCTGCACCTTTTGCATCATTCCGCAGTTGCGCGGCAAATTCCGCAGCCGCCGCTTCGAATCGGTAGTGCGCGAAGCACAAAATTTGGCCGCAGCCGGCGCGCGCGAAATCACCTTGATCGGCCAAGACACCACCTCCTACGGCGAAGATCTCGGCTTACGCGATGGTCTGGCGCAATTGCTGGCGCGCCTCGCGCAAATAGAAGACTTGCTGTGGGTCCGTTTTCTCTACGCTTATCCCAATCGCATTACGCAAAAGCTTCTCGATACCCTGGCTTCGCATCCGCGCATTGCCCGCTACATGGACATGCCCTTGCAGCACGCCAGCCGCAACGTGCTCGCGCGCATGAAACGCGGCTCGCATGGCGACGCCTTCTTGAAATTGCTCGAGCGCATTCGCGCCACCATCCCCGGAGTTTCCCTGCGAACTTCCTTCATCGTGGGCTTTCCCGGTGAAACCGAAAGCGATTTCGTCGAATTATGCGATTTTGTTCGGGCCGCGAATCTTGACTGGATGGGCGTCTTTGAATATTCCGACGTCGATAACGCCGCGAGCTTCCCGCTCGCTGACAAAGTGGACGCCGCCACGATAACCGATCGCCGCAATCAGCTGATGTGCATCCAAAAGAAAATTTCCCGCGAAAATTTGCGCGCAAAAAAAGGCACCACCGCCATCGCGCTGGTGGAAGGTCCTTCAAAAGACAATCCGTTGGTGTGGGAAGCCCGCCTCGAAGGCATGGCCCCCGAAATCGATGGCAAAGTTTATTTGACCGACATCGAAGTGGCCGGCCAGGCAGCCGAGCCCGGCGACGTGGCGTGCGTCGAAATCACCAAGGCCGACAACTACGACTTAATCGCGCGAGTCGTGGAAATTTTGCCGCGAAGCATTTCACCAGCGACTTCGTCATCCTCTTTCCCAACCGTCGCCCATCCCGTTGAGCAGCTCACGCGCATTTCTACTGGAGCAGCGCTGCGAGTATTGGGATAGTCGCCTTCCGTTCGATAAATAGAATCCCGCACCTGAACGCAACACTCACACAGTTCGCTCCAAATCATTTAAGATATCCGTCGGCAACCTAGCAGCATCCAAATAGTTTCCTCCCGCCGCAATCCGATAGAGCTCAACGCGAGGAGAAAAAATTCCAATTCAGGCAGGACGCTATGAAACACAAATGCCCGATATGTAAAACCGCCACGGACTCCGCGGTACATGCGGATTTTCCATTTTGCAGCGAACGCTGCCGCGAACGCGACCTCGGAAATTGGGCCAGCGAAAAGTACGTGGTGTCAGAGCCGATCTTCAATGAAGACGACAGCGAAGAAGGCGACCGTAAAACCATCATGCTCGATTTGCCCGACCGCGGCGGCGAAGCCGAACACTAAATCCCGCGCCACAGCGTCAATGTTCGTGATCGCCACGATCCAAAAGTATGCGCAGGGTGCCCCACCCTCAGATTTTTGGAGGGTGGGTCTTGTAACGTGGAAACATCGCCCAACTAAACCGCGGGTGCGCAAATGTCCTCTTCTTGACGTCATCTTCGACGCTATATAATCGTGATGGCCGTGGCCTGTAAGGCGTACAGACTGCCGGGCCATTAGTTGCTTCACTCACCAAACGATTTCTCGCTGATTAAATCTGACTCTCATCTGCCTGCTGCGATACCCTTAACGCAATGACGGCGTCCACTGAAACCAGCACCGCACACTCCACCCGCGGACCCAAGCCGCACATCTCGCTTCTGCTGTCGACCTGGTTTGGCCTCGGCTATTTGCCCAAAGCTCCCGGAACCTGGGGTTCACTAGGCGGCGTGGTAGTCTCACTGTTAATCACTTGGGTTTCGTTTCGCCGCTACGCTTTCATCCTAAACATGGAGCGCGAAGTACATTTTTGGACGACGAGTTGGCTTCCGGCTCCCACTCACCTTGCAGTTGTTGTAGGAATCGCTGTGATCGGCGTAATCGTCGCCACCCGCGCCGCGCGATACGCGCAGATCGAAGATCCTCAGTGGGTGGTCATCGACGAAGTCTCCGGCCAACTCCTCACCTATTATTTATTTTTCTGGGTCCTGCCCCTCAACTGGAAAAGCTGGCTCCTCGGCTTTATACTTTTTCGTGCCTTTGACATCTGGAAGCCGTTCCCCGCACGGCAACTGGAGCATCTGCCCGGCGGCTGGGGAATCATGGCCGACGATTGGATGGCAGGCATCTACGCTGCATTAGTCTTACGTGTCGCGTTACACTTCAGAGTGCTATGAAACTAGGCTTGGGCGGGGCAGCAGAAAAAAACGGCAATCCACGCATCGAACGGGTCGCGCCCACCGCGGCCATTCCCGGCGGCGAGATTACCATTCATGGTAGCGGCTTCGTCTCGCACACCCATGCGCGCCCTCTCGTGCGCTTTGGCGATGCCGAGGCTAGCCTCGCTCTCTCCAGCGGCAAGCGCCTGATCGCGCGTGTGCCCGACGGAGCCACCGGCGGCGTTGTGCGCGTCACCAGCGCCGAACAGGATAGCCAGCCCTATCCCGTAGCCATCGGCTTGCAAATCGCCGACAACTTGCATCCCGTCGGTAATCCGGCAGTCGACGCGCTTGGAAATATTTATGTCACCTTCAGTGGCCCACGCGGTCAGCGCGTCCCGGTATCGCTCTACAAAGTCACCGCCAACTACAGCATCAAGCCTTTCGTGACCTCGTTGATCAATCCCACCGGCCTGGCCGTCGATAAAGCCGGTAATTTGTTCGTCTCCTGCCGCCACGACGGCACCATTCATCGCATCTCGCCCGACGGCCGCAGCGAGGAGTGGATCGAAGGCATGGGCGTAGCCACCGGAATCGCCTTCGACAAAGACGAAAATCTTTACGTCGGTGATCGCAGCGGAACAATTTTTAAAATCAGTCCCAGCCGCGAGATTTTTGTTTTTGCCACCCTGGAGCCTTCCTTCGCCGCTTATCATTTGGCATTTCATCCGAGCGGTGATTTATACGTGACCGGGCCAACCACTTCCAGTTACGATCGCGTCTATCGCGTAGCTCAGGGCGGCGAAGTGAAAATCTTTTATCGCGGCCTTGGGCGCCCACAAGGCTTGGCGTTCGATCGCGACGGGAATCTTTATGTGGCGGGCTGCCACGCGGGACATCGCGGCATCGTGCGCATCACTCCTCAAGCGCAACCAGAAATGGTCCTCAGCGGCTCGGGAATTGTAGGACTCGCGCTGCAGCCCTCTGGTCGCGCCATCGTAGCCACCACCAACGCACTCTTCACGCTCGATTGGGACATTCGCGGCTTGCCCTTGATCGGATAAATTATTAAATGAAAGCGGAAATCATCGCGGTCGGGTCTGAGTTGCTTACTCCAGACCGGCTGGACACCAATTCCCTTTTTCTCACCGAGGAGTTGAACAAACTCGGTATCGAAGTGCTGCGCAAAACCATCGTCGGCGACCAGCGCGACGATTTAACCGACGCATTTGCCGGCGCACTGAAGCGCGTGGAGCTGGTCATCTCTTGCGGCGGCCTAGGTCCCACCGCCGACGACTTGACGCGCGAAACCGTCGCTGATCTTCTCGGCCGCAAGCTGCAACGCGACGATCGCATCCTGCACGCCATCGAAACTCGTTTTCGCAGCTTTCGCCGCGAAATGCCGGAAATCAATGCTCGCCAGGCCATGGTGCCGGAAGGCGCGGAGGCGTTAGATAACGCGCGAGGAACCGCGCCAGGCCTGTGGATCGAACAAGGCGACCGCGTCATTGTGTTGCTGCCCGGTCCGCCAAAGGAGATGCGCGGACTTTTTGAAACTGCCGTCGCACCGCGACTGGCGCGTCGCAGTACCGGAGTTCTTCTCTTTCATCGCGAGCTGCGCGTAACCGGTTTAGGTGAGTCTCACGTCGAGCAGCGCATCGCGCCAATTTATAAACGCTACGAAAATGTGCAGACTACCGTGCTTTCTGCGCCCGGCGAAGTGCAGGTTCATCTGCGCCTGTGGAGCGATCAATCCGACCACGCCAAGAAAACTCTGGACGAAATTGAACGCGGATTCGAAATCGTTCTTACCGACCGGATTTTTTCCCGCGATGGTCAGGCCTTGCACGAAGTCGTAGCTCGCGAGCTCACGCTGAATAACACGACCATTGCCGTAGCGGAAAGTTGCACCGGCGGACTGCTTGCCCAACGACTCACCAGTATCGCTGGCAGCTCCAGTTTTTTTCTTGGCGGCGTAGTGTGCTACAGCAATGAACGCAAAACCGCCTGGGCCGACGTGCCGCCAGAGTTGATCGCCACAAAAGGCGCGGTGAGTCCCGAAGTGGCGGTGGCGCTGGCGGATGGAATTCGGCGGCGAGTCGGCAGCGCGCTGGGCTTGGGCGTGACTGGAATTGCCGGACCGGGTGGCGGAAGCGAAGAAAAACCGGTCGGTACCGTGCACATCGCGCTGTCTCACGCTGCTGGAGTAGTGGAGCGCGCCGTAACCCTGCCGGGAGATCGCGATAGCATTCGCTGGCAAGCTTCGCAAGTCGCGCTGGACATGGTGCGCATGCATCTTCTATATAACGCTGGAGAAGCGAAGTTGTCTTCCAAAGCGCAAGGCCGGATTTTCTAAGAACAACTTTTAATGAGGCGAAAGTGATGCGCTTGTTTGTGGCGCTGGAGGTTCCGGAAGCGGTGCGTGAGAATCTCGCGGCCATACGGAAGAATTTTTCTTCTATCAGCCCCGGACTGCGCTGGGTTCCGCCAGAAAATCTTCACGTGACGCTTAAATTTATCGGCAGCGTTCCCGGTGAAAAACTTCAGCCAATCATCGAAGCCCTGCGCAGCGTGAGGGTGGATAAACCCGTGCAGTTAAAATTCAGCGGCATGGGCGGCTCGCCTGCCGGCGTTTATTGGGCAGCCATTGAGTCAAGCGTGGCATTGAAGACGCTGGCTGCTCAAATCGATCAAAGCCTGCGTCCGCTGGGTATCGTTGGCGAGAATCGTCCATTTCATCCCCACGTCACTCTGGCACGGTTTAAAGATCGCAAAATTTTAAAGAAGATTGACGAACTGATTCATAAAAATGGAACCGATGACCATGGCCAAAACCTGAAATGTGATTTTGGATCCCTGATCGCTACAGAATTTCATCTTATGGAAAGCAAAACGTTGCCCACCGGCCCGGTATACTCCAAAGTTCAATCATTTCCGTTTGCGGGTGCGGCAAATTAAAATTATGTTTGGAATATCCGTCACACTTCTCGGGATCGTGGTCACCGCTTATCTGCTCGGATCCATCCCCTTTGGAATTCTGATCACCAGAATTTTTGGCGGTAAGGATATTCGCAGTTCTGGCAGCGGGAATATCGGCGCGGCTAACGTAACGCGTGTCGCCGGACCAGCCGCCGGGATTTTGACTTTGCTGCTGGATACCGCGAAAGGCTACGCCGCGGTTTGGCTGGCCGCGCGATATTCTCATGACAGCGCGACCTGGATGATGATTGCAGGCCTAGCCGTATTGCTCGGGCACTGCTTTCCCATCTGGCTCAATTTCAAAGGCGGCAAAGGCGTGGCCACCGCCTTGGGAGTTTTTCTGGCCCTTTGCGCCCCTGCGGCGGTTGCGGCACTGGCCCTATTTGCACTGGTGACCGCTTATTGGAAATATGTCTCGCTAGGTTCCATCGCCGCGGCTGCCGCCATGCCGTTGCTCATTTATTTTCTGTGGGCGCCGCACCACGCTCCGCCAACCGTCATTATTTTTGGAACTATGGCCGCGACCCTCCTGATTATTTATAAGCATGACGCCAACATCCAGCGCCTCGTCGAAGGCGTCGAACCGAAATTTTCTGCCGGCCAGAATGACAAAACGAAATGACTAAAATCGCCATCCTTGGCGGAGGCAGTTGGGGCACGGCGCTATCCATCGTATTGTCCCGCAGCCACAAATCCCATGAGCTTTCCTTATGGATGCGCGACCCGGCGTTGGCTTACGCAGTCAGTGAGACTCGTGTGAATGAGCTGTACCTTGCCGGATGTGCGATTCCTGCAGCCGTCGCAATCACCAGCGACCTCGCCCAGGCGTTAGCCAACGCCAACATAATTGTGGGAGCCATGCCTTCCGCGTATGCGCGGACTATGTATTCCCGGGCTTTGCCATTCATGGAGAAAGCTGCGACTGTCTTTGTTAGCGCTACCAAAGGCTTGGAGCCTTCCTCGCACTTGCGCATCACGGAAGTACTGGCGCAGGTTTTGGCACAAAAGTTTTCGCCCGCTCCATCTATCGCGGTGCTTTCCGGGCCTTCGTTCGCCCTGGAAGCTGCTCGAGGAGACCCTACCGCAGTGGTGGTGGCATCGCAAAGCGGGCAGCCGGATGGAAACATCTCCGGCGTTGAACGTGTCGCGGATTATATCCAGGCCGAGTTCGCCGGCCCATCCTTCCGCCTGTACACCAACGTTGATGTTGTTGGAGTCGAGTTGGCAGGCGCCATGAAAAATGTTATGGCTATCGCCGCAGGAGCTTGCCAGGGTCTGGGGCTCGGTACAAATGCCATCGCAGCGCTAATTACACGTGGCCTCGCGGAAATGGCGCGCCTGGCTATGGCCGTCGGCGCCCGCGCTGAAACGTTGAGCGGCCTCGCAGGCCTGGGCGACTTGGTCCTGACTTGTACCGGCTCTTTGAGCCGCAATCGTCAGCTTGGAATTGAATTGGGCAAAGGACGCGCTCTGGTAGAAATTGTCGCCAGCACGCGAATGGTTGCCGAAGGCGTCGGAACCGCAGGCGCCCTGTTAGCGCTGGCCAGCGAGTACCAAACTGAACTCCCCATCACCGCGCAGGTAAACGCCATCCTCCACCACGGCAAGTCCCCGCGAGAAGCCATGGAAGAAATCATGGGCCGCCCCCAAAAACGGGAGTAGTTTCCTCGGGCCGGACGACACCGGCTTCAAAGGCTTCTAGGCGAGAACGAGATACGCCCTTTCTGATGCTATGCCGCTAACAGGGGCGCTAGGTGTCTGATTTTTAGTATCTATATACATAACATTATAGTAATATGGTGTATGACGTTCGCGCCTCGCAAGTCCGTGGCTGCCGGCCTCCCGTTTTGCTTCGTGGCCACTCCTCGTTATTTCTCCGTCCGCTTCATGGCGACTCCTCGCCGTTTCTCCGTCTCCTTCCTGGCCAGTCCAACGCCATCTCTCCGTCGTTTTCCTGGCCAGTCCTCACTGTTCTCTATTAGAAGCCCACGCTTCTTCCCCGTTCGTGCAAGGAAGGTTTTCCTATTTTCAACCAGTTACAGACTCTTTTTTGCACGCGTGTGCACCGTTTTTGCATCATCTTTCGCTTGTTTTCAACAACTCTGGCCTCTTTTTTGCAAAACAGGGGGGTGGGGGTATCTCCCAATCCTCATTTCAGATTCCAAATTTTGGTCAGGACGTTTGCATGACGAACCTTGACGTTAAACAAAATATTCCACGAACGGCTGTCATCCAACATGCCGTGGCTTTGTTGGCCCCTAGTACCTCCGTTCCAGTTGCACATGCGCTACGCGCTACTGTTGTCAGCCACTTCCGGGCTCGCGGTTCACCTAAAATAGAGTCTGGTTATGAGCTTCAACCTTCAAAGCGTCTGGAATCGTGTGCGCGTCGGGCGCATCCGTATCCTATGGCTGGTGCTGGGCGCGATGCTGCTGGTCAGCGCGGTCCCTATTGGTTTGTATCACCGGCAGGTACTGCATCTGACCCAGGGAAAATTAACGGACAACGAAAGAGTGGACCAGGCCGATCTGACGCGCTCGCTCTCGCAGGAAATTCAATTCTTCGAATCCAATTTGACCCAGCAGTTGATGAGCGAGCGGCAAATTCTCACCCTGACCGGGCTGATCGACAGTGTGGAAGATCCCGTTTCGGAACCAAAAGTAACTCGCCTGCTCGAGAATTTCGTCGACAGCAATCGTACTACTTTTATCTACCTCACCGCCGTGGGTCGCTCGGGCAAGGGGACCAGCGCATCACAAGGAAATTTTCGCGCCGAGCAAGATCCCTTTGTGGCCAAAGCGCTGCAACGCGCGTTTGTAACTTGTATGCAGTCGCAACAGCTAAACGTGGTGAAGTTTCGCAGCAACCCGCTGGCGCTGGCCCCTAATAACCGGCCGGCTTTCGTGATTGCCGTGCCGCTGCGCGATTCCGGCGATCAGTTTACCGGCATGCTCGCCGCGGTAGTTTCGCTGGACACCATTCTGCACCGTTTGCAGGAAGCCAGTGTCCGCGGCCGCACCGTGTTCGTGGTGGATCACTACGGCCACATCGTTGCGCATCCGGACACCAAAAACTTCGTACCCGGTGCGGACGCCAGCGGCAACTCGCTGGTTAACCAAATCACCGCGTTACCGCAGGAGCTGCGCAATACCGAAACAGTGCGCTTCAGCGAGAAAGAAAAAAATCACATCGTGGAAATGATTGGCACCTACAGCACATTTCCGGAGGTCAACTGGGCGGTGATCGCCGAGCGCAGCTTGAACGAGGCGCGTTCCGATGCCGGCATGGACGACCTCAATCGCCAGGCGTTAGCCTTCGTAAGTTTTGTGGTGTTGGCGGCCATCGGCCTCGGTTATTTCTTTGCTGTGGGAATCAGCGGGCCAATCCGCGGCCTGGCCGATTCCACTCGCGCTATCAGCCGCGGCGAATTTCACCAGCGGTCAGCGGTACGCGGCGCTACGGAAATCAGCGAGCTGGCCGAAAATTTCAACAAGATGGCGGGCGACATCGAGGAGTACATCGAGCGCCTCAAGGAAGCCGCGGAAGAAAACCGCGAGCTGTTTATCGGCTCCATCCGCATGCTCGCCGCGGCCATCGACGAAAAGGATCCGTACACGCGTGGTCACTCCGGGCGCGTGGCAAAATATTCCACACTGGTGGGCCAGGAACTGGGCCTTTCGCCGGAAGCTCTGGACACCCTACGCATTTCCGCGTTGCTGCACGATGTAGGGAAAATTGGCGTGGAAGATCGCGTCCTGAAGAAGCCCGGCGCGCTGACCGCGGAAGAATTTGAACTGATGAAGCAGCACACCATCAAGGGCGCCAACATCATGCGTCCAGTTTCGCAGCTGAAAGATATGCTGCCGGGCATCGAACTGCATCACGAGCACATGGACGGGCGCGGCTATCCGTACGGCTTGCAAGGGCCGCAAATTCCGATGATGGCAAGGATTATCGGGGTGGCCGATACGCTGGACGCCATGACCACCAACCGGCCGTACCAGTCGGCCATGGATATCGATTATGCCTTGGAGCGCATTAAGGCTCTGAAGAGCACGAAATTTGACGAAGAAGTTGTGAACGCGCTGGAATCAACCATCAGCACCGGAAAATTACGATTGAGCGCGGTGGAAGTGCAAGTCTGATTTTTAGCCGCAGTCTTTGCTGCAGTCTTTGCTGCACTTCTTTTAGTTCAACTGGTCGTCAATAATTTTCCACCAACAAAGGTCGTAGTTCCCGCGCTAACGGTTCGGCGCTAACAAATGTGTTCGCTGGCCGCCACGGCGCGCTGCATTGGATTCAGCGGGCGCGCGCTTCTGCTACAATTTCTGGGCGTGCCACAAATGTGGCGCTCAACCGTATGATTTCACTCTTCGGGCCACCAGAGCCAACACTTCTCGACAAGCTCAAAACTTCGGTCAGTAAGACCAAGAGCGTGCTGTCGGAGACTGTCGACACCATCTTTCAGGGCGAGCGGCGCATCAGCCCTGAGCTGTTGAAGGAACTGGAGACCGCTTTGCTGTCCGCGGATCTGGGCGTGACTCCCACGCGAGAAATCCTGGAGGCGCTGCGGGAGAAAATGGACCGCAACGCGCTGTCCAACTCGGAAGAGCTGAAGCGCGAAATTAAAGCGCACATCGTGCGCATATTGGCGGAGTCGCGCAGCGTGAATGTTTTTCAAGAACGCGCTTCGTTGAATGGCCACGGACCGCGAGTGATTTTTGTTGTGGGCGTAAATGGCGCGGGCAAAACCACTAGCATCGGTAAGCTGGCCAATCGGCTGAAGCAGGAAGGGTTGAACGTGGTGTTGTGCGCCGCGGATACTTTTCGAGCCGCTGCGATTGAACAACTGGAAATCTGGGCGCAGCGCAATGGCATTGAAGTGATCAAGCAAAAATTTGGTTCCGATCCTGCCGCGGTGGTGTTCGACGCGATGGCCGCGGCGAAAGCGCGAGGAGCCGATGCCGTGATCGTAGATACGGCGGGGCGCCTGCATACCAAATCAAACCTGATGATCGAACTTGAAAAAATGAAACGCACCGCTGCGAAAGTAATTCCCGGCGCGCCACATGATGTGCTGCTGGTGCTCGATGCCACGACCGGTCAGAACGGTTTGGCGCAGGCACGGCAATTCACCACCAGTGTGGGCGTGACTGGAATTATTTTGACCAAGCTGGACGGCACCGCCAAGGGCGGAATCGTGGTAGCCATCGCGCGAGAATTGCGATTGCCGATTCGCTTTGTAGGCACCGGCGAACAGATTAACGATATGGTGCCGTTCGACGCGCAAACCTACGCTGATTCCCTCTTCAATTAACCGTGGACGCCAACGCCATCGGGTACATGCAGCGGGCGATGAGTCTGGCGCGCAAAGCTACTGGACTGGCGAGCCCCAATCCATTGGTGGGATGCGTGCTGGTGCGCGAAGGGCAGATTGTTGGCGAAGGCGCTCATCAATACGCCGAGCGCGATCACGCGGAAGTGGTGGCTATTAAATCCGCGGGAGAAAAAGCGCGCGGCGCGACGCTATATGTAAATCTTGAGCCGTGCAATCACACGGGACGCACCGGGCCTTGCACCGAAGCAATCATCAAAGCAGGGATTCAGCGGGTGGTGGCGACCATTGAGGATCCGAATCCGGTTGTGGCGGGAAGTGGTTACGATAGGTTGCGAGCGGCGGGCATTGAAGTATTTACCGGAGTGCTGGAAGACGAAGCGCGGAAGTTGAACGAAGCGTTTGCAAAATGGATTCGCAGGAAGCGGCCGTTTGTCACGCTGAAATCGGCGATGACGCTGGATGGGCAACTGGCATTGCCACAAGGAGGCCGAAGGAAAAGCAGCACGTGGATCACGTCGGAGGAATCACGCGCGGAAGTGCATCGCATGCGACATGCTTCCGACGCGCTGCTTACTGGCATTGGGACAATATTGGCGGACGATCCGCTACTGACGGACCGCAGCGGGCTGCCGCGACGACGGCGGCTATTGCGGGTGATTCTGGATTCAAAATTGCGATTGTCACCCCGTGCGCGCATCGTCAAGACTGCCGATAATGATTTACTGGTGTTCACGGGCGTCACAATGCGGTCTGCCAAGGCGTGGGCGCTGCAGAAAGCTGGCGTAGAAATTGTAAGCATGAAAAAGCGAGCGGGACATATCGATTTGCATGCGGTGTTGAAGGAATTGGGAAAACGCGAAATTCTGAGTGCGTTGCTGGAAGCGGGGAGCGCTTTGAATGGCGCGGCCCTGGCGGCGGATATCGTGGATAAAGTATTTTTGTTTTACGCGCCGCGATTCGCGGGCGAAACGCGCGTTCCGTTCGCTACGGCAAAAAATTTGAAGTATGCGCCGCTACGCGCTTTGAATATTCAGCAATTCGGGCCGGACTTGTCGGTGGAAGGAATGCTGCACGATGTTTACCGGGATCATTGAACATATCGGACTGCTGCACTCGCTCGAGTTGAGCGACATGGGCGGCCGCGTAGCGATTCACGCTCCTTCTTTGATGGGCTCGCTGGCGGTGTCGAAGAGCATCGCCGTAAATGGGTGTTGTCTTACGGTCACAGAGCTGCATGGTGAAAGATTTTCTGCCGATCTTTCTGCGGAGACGGTCAGTAAGACTTCTTTCGGTGCTGGTGCTTCCGAATGGAAAAGAGGCATGCACGTAAATCTGGAGCAGCCGTTGATGGTGGGGCAAGAATTTGGCGGTCATTTTGTGCTCGGGCATGTTGACGCGACTGGACGGGTGAAAGAGTTACGCCCCGAGGGATCTGGCGGCGAAAGTTGGAAATTCGGTGTGGAAGTGCCGCAGGAATTCGCACGATACATCGTGCCAAAGGGCTCGATCACCGTGGATGGAATCAGCCTGACGGTGGCGAGCTGGAATGGGCGTGTGGTGGAGATCGCAGTGATTCCTTATACGTATGCGCACACAAATTTGCGTGATCGAGGTGTGGGAGATGCGGTGAATCTTGAGGCGGACGTGCTGGGAAAATATATTGAGAGCTATCTCGAAGCACGAGAGAACAATTTCAGCGAAAATTCGAAAGCCTAATTAAAAATTTACGGCTATCTGCAGAGCGCAGGTTCGACAATTTCTGTGACTACGCGGGGCTGGCTTTGCTGCGAACGCCGCGGAAATAGAGGATGAGGCCGAGGGCAACGGAGGCTACTGTGCCGCCTATCAGCTTTAGCTCGAAGCCCAATTTGTTGGAGGAATCGCCTGGGGGAATGAGGGAGAGGACAATTCCCGCTAGCACGACGAGGAAACCCAGGCCGCTGGCCAGCCAGACTCCTGGTTTGCCGCCGGGGATCAGGACGGCTTGAGGATTTTCCAGGCGGCAAAC
>Ga0193728_1001135_pt1 | contig 13440 bp, 12 predicted proteins | sample U1c1metaG_FD_143037 | JGI IMG/M metagenome (GOLD analysis project Ga0193728, IMG submission 143037) | Soil microbial communities from a riparian zone of the East river system, Colorado, United States - U1c1 | ecosystem: Environmental > Terrestrial > Soil > Riparian zone | place: USA: East River...
AACCACTGAATCGCAGTTGGTGAAGGCTCGTACCGATCGCGATACTGCACAGCGCAACCTGGAGGCGCTGCGGCGTCTGCAACAGAAAGGCGCGGCTTCTCCCGGTGAGGTTAAGGACGCAGAAAATCAAGTGGCGCGCGCCGACGCCGATTTCAAACTGCTTCAGCAAAAGCAAAAGGACCGTTATTCACAGCCGGAGATAGCGCGAGTAGGCGCGCGTGGGGCTGAGGCGCAAGCTGCTTATGCTGCGGCGCAGGACGTTCTGAGCCATCTGAATATCCGCGCTCCCTTCGATGGTGTGGTGTATTCGCTGCCCGTTCGCCAAGGAGCCTATGTTGGCCCTGGAGACCTGGTATTGCAAATGGCCGACCTCTCGCGCGTGCTGGTACGAGCTTATGTGGACGAGCCCGACGTGGGGCGCCTCCTCCCGGGACAAAGAATAGAAGTTACGTGGGATGCGATTCCCGGCCGGGTCTGGCAGGGGAAAGTGGACGTCGTACCGGCGAGCGTCAAGCTACGAGGCACACGCAATGTCGGAGAAACTACCACCGTGGTGGATAACCCTGACTTCAAGTTGCTTCCCAACATTAATGTGGGCGTCACCATTGTCGCCGCTGAGCATCGCAATGTGATTACAGTTCCACGAGAGGCCATACGGCAGGACAACAGTAAAACTTTCGTGTTCGAGATCGCGAACAATCGACTGATCCATCGGGATGTACAGGTCTCGATTTCTAACCTGACGCAAGTCGAAATCACCTCCGGACTTACTGACAACGCGCTGCTCGCGCTGGGTTCAACTAACTCCAAGCCCCTGAAAGATGGCGCGGACGTAAAGGTGGTTCGTTAGAGAAATGCGAATAGAAACAACAATTCTGGCACTGGCTTTGCTGACGGCGTTTACTCAAGTAGCCGGCGCCGCCGACAATGCACCAGCCTTGTTGGCTGCCGGACGGATAGACGACGCCATTACTACTTTGCAGGGAGAACTCAGCCAGGCGCCGAATGATCCTCAGGCTCACAACCTGCTTTGTCGTGCTTATTTCGCCGTTGAAGACTGGGACCGGGCGATAAACGCCTGCGAGAAAGCCGTCGCGTTAGCTCCCAATAACAGTAACTATCATTTGTGGCTCGGCCGAACCTATGGAGAAAAGGCAGATGCCTCCAGTTTCTTTACCGCTGCAGGCTTGGCTAAAAAACTACGAACCGAGTTTGAGCGTGCAGTGGAATTGGATCCCAATAACGTAGATGCACGTACTGACCTCGCCGAGTTCTACCTGGAAGCACCGGGGATCGTTGGAGGAGGTCAGGATAAAGCCCGTGCCCAGGCGGCAAAGCTGGCAACACTGGATGCTGCAAAAGCGCACTGGATCAATGGCCGGCTCGCAGAAAAGAAGAAAGATCTTGTAACCGCGGAGCAGGAATATCGAACAGCCATTCAGGCAGACAATGGTAGCGCCGAAGCCTGGATGAATCTGGCATCATTCTACAGGCATACCGGTCGTATGGATGAAATGGAAGAGGCCATCAACCATGCTGGTTCTGCCCCGGCTAAGGAATCAGTCGTACTAATGGATGCGGCTGAAACCTTGATTCGCGCCGGACGCAATTTTCCCGGAGCCATTCGATTGTTGCGCCAATATCTCACTTCGACTTCCACGGTAGAAGAAGCGCCGACCTTCAAGGCCCATTATCTACTGGGAACTATTCTGGAAAAACAGGGAGACAAGCGCGCGGCGGCCCAGGAATATTCCGCGGCATTGACCCTGGCGAGGAATTTCTCGCGCGCACAAGATGCTCTGAAGCGGGTCAATCGCTGAAGCCTTAAACCAAATCTGTGCTTGCCTTTCCCGTTCGTACGGCGTCCTGGCGCTTGAGCCCTCCCATTCAACCCTCGTTTACAATCGCTTTTTCGATGATGCTTTCAACTCAAAGGTGGAAAGATGAAACTTGATTCGCATTGCGTCTCGCGACATCTCGCTGGATTATTGTTTCTCGTTGTGGCCGTGCCCATGCTCGTTGCTGAGCCTTTGCCTCTGCAGCGCGCGGTTCAATTGGCGCTGAGTCACAGTACAGCCTCGGGAGCGGCAAGTGCGGACGAACAGCGGGCCTTTGCCTCTTACCACGAGGCGCGAAATCAATATTTGCCGCAGGTCATTGTCGGTTCCGGCCTCGGTGCATCCTGGGGTTTTCCTTTGACCCTGGAAGGTTCGGCACCGTCCATCATCAACGTCAATGCGCAATCTGCATTGATCAATCCAGCTTTGAGAGATTTTGTTCGGGCCGCGAAAACGGAGTGGAAAGCCTCTGGCGTGCAGACTAAGGATCAGCGAAACCAGGTCATTCAGGATACGGTCCTCAGTTACGCAGAACTGAGTAAATGGGAGGCACTGCAGACTCACTTACGCGACGAGCACACAGATGCGCTCAAAGTGGAGCAAGTCGTCAATGAACGGGTCCAGGAAGGCATAGATAGTTCATTGGCGCGAAGTAAAGCGCGTCTGAATACTGCCCGGGTGCGCATGCGGATGGCTGAAGCCCAGGGAGCAGTAGACGTTCTGCGCAACCGGCTGTCACAAATGACCGGAATTGCTGCAAGCTCGATTGAGACCGTTGCTGACTCCATTCCGGCTTTGCCCGAGGTGAAGCAGGAAGACAATCTTGTCAGCCAAGCTTTAGAGGTCAGCCCATCTGTGCAGGCCGCAGAGCACCACGCCACTGCTCAAAACTTTCGTGCGCGAGGTGAACATCGGGCGATGTGGCCAGCAGTGGATTTCGCCGCACAATACGCCGTGCTGGCAAAGTACAACAACTACTTCAATTTTTATAAAACGTTTGAACGTAATAATGCGACCTTGGGAGTGGCGATTCGATTTCCATTCCTGAGTCCTGCACAGCATGCGCACGCAGCCGCTGCCGATGCTGAAGCATTACGAGCCAGGAAAGATGCCGAAGCAGCTAAGAACCGTGTATCCGAAGAGACCTTGAAGCTGCAGCGCGCAGTCGAACAACTGACCGCGGCCCACGAAGTGGCCGATCTGGAATATCAGGTGGCCCAGTCCAATCTGGAGGCGTCACAAGTTCGCATGGACGCCGGTACCGCCACTCTGCATGATGTGGAGGATGCTCGCAGCCAGGCCAATGAGCGCTACAACACGCTGCAGGATGCCAGCTTCGAATTGCAGAAAGCCCGTATCACGCTCTTGCGCGCCACCGACGAACTGGCTGCCTGGGCCGGAGTTGGCAAGTAGCTCAGGCCCCGAGGATGCTCCCATTCCCTGTTGAAGCAGCCTGTTGGAGCAGCAAGAGCCGCCGTTCAACGCAAACCCTTTGTTCATGAGGGAGTTGTCCCCTAACCTGAATGGTAGGCGGGTTCCTAACCGCCAAAACGTACCCGAAACGTACCCTGCCAGTAGGGAAAATTCTGCTCAGGAATGTTAGTATAAGTTATTCAAACATATGCCCTTAAAAACACTGTTTCTGAATCCGCCCTCGTTTGAGAATTTCGACGGAGGGGCGGGATCACGTTGGCCTGCCACTCGCGAAATTGAATCCTACTGGTATCCGGTATGGCTTGCTTATCCCGCCGGAATGCTCGAGGGCGCACGCCTGCTGGACGCTCCTTCGCATCACGTCTCGGCCGAGGAGACTATAAAGATCGCGCGTGATTACGAGTTCCTGGTTCTGTTTACCAGCACGCCTGGCTTTCCCGGTGATATCGGGCTGGCGAAGGCGATCAAGGATGTGAATCCGCAGATCAAGATTGCCTTTGTGGGTCCTCACGTAACTGTGCTGCCGGAGAGATCGTTGAAGGATTGTCCGGCGATTGATTTTGTCTGTCGCAAAGAATTTGATTATTCGGTCGTGGAATTCGCTCAGGGGAAACCGCTGGAAGAAATTTTAGGGATTTCGTATCGGAGCAATGGATCGGTGGTACACACACCGGATCGGCCGCAGATCGAAAACCTGGATTCCCTGCCCCACGTGACTGACGTTTATCGCCGCGATCTGGACGTGAAGCGCTACAACGTACCTTTCCTGCTCTATCCCTACGTTTCGCTTTACACCACGCGCGGATGTCCTGCGCAGTGCACATTTTGCCTGTGGCCGCAGACCTTGAGTGGTCATCCCTGGCGCAAGCGCTCCACCGACGACGTAGCGCGCGAGATGGCCAAGGCCAAAGACTACTGGCCCGGGGTGAAGGAATTTTTCTTCGATGATGATACGTTCAACATTCAAAAAGCCCGGACCGTTGAATTGTGTTCCAAGCTGAAGCCACTGAATCTCACGTGGTCTTGTACCTCCCGTGTCACCACCGATTACGAGACGCTGAAGGCCATGAAGGATGCGGGCTGCCGGCTATTGATTGTTGGCTATGAGTCGGGTGACCAGCAGATTCTGAAGAATATCAAGAAAGGCGCCACCATCGAGCGCGCTCGTCAATTTACAAAGGACTGTCACAAGCTTGGGCTGGTTGTCCACGGCGACTTCATTTTGGGTTTGCCAGGTGAGACTCGGGAGACGATCCGCAACACCATCGATTTCGCGAAAGAACTCGACGTCGAAACCATTCAGGTCTCGGTGGCGCACGCCTATCCTGGGACTGAACTCTACGATTACGCCATAAAGAGCGGCTTCATGGTTGCGGATACGAAAATGGTGGATGAAGGCGGCCATCAGATGGCGCATATTCAGTATCCCGGCTTGCCCGCAGACGAGATCATGGAATCAGTCCACCGCTTTTATGACGAGTACTACTTCCGGCCCAAAGCTGTGTACCGCATTTTGAGAAAGGCGGCGTTCGATGGCGGAGAACGCAAGCGCCTGTACAAAGAGGCCAAGAGCTTTTTGAAGCTGCGCGCCTCGCGCAACAAATGGGTCAAGGAGAAGCGGGAAAAAGAAAACTCCGCAACTGCGCCGGAACCGGTCAAGGCCTAGGAAAGAAGATGTGACCTTTCGCAAGTATCTGGTGTTGGCCGCAGTGACCGTTTTCGGAGCAACTGGAGATTCCCTGTTATCCCGTGGAATGAAAGATGCGGGTAACATCTCCCTGCATCACCTTCCCGATCTTATCTTGACCATCCTGAACCCGTGGGTCCTAGCGGGAACGCTCTTTTTACTTGGGTTCTTCGCCGCATACATGACCGCCCTCTCGTGGGCCGACCTGACTTATGTGCTGCCCGCGACTTCTCTCGGGTACGTCTTACTGGCTCTCATAGCCAAATTTCTGCTGCATGAGCAGGTCACCACGACTCGCTGGCTCGGAATCATCCTAATTTCTGTTGGGGTAGGTTTCGTGACCCGAGGTCCGGCGCTCACCCACGATCCGCCTGTCAGTCAGCCGGAAGACTACGATGCCGAACCCGTCTCCACGAGAGCGGAATTATGAAGCATCTCTACACATGGGGCGCAGTCGCAGCCATTGTACTGGCCTCCACCATCGGTGATGTGCTGCTCTCTCGCGCCATGAAGCAAGTGGGCGACGTCGGAGAACTCTGGCGAAGTCATGGCCTGTTGGCGGTAGTCGGACGCACCTTGCACAATGTGAATTTTGTTCTGGGCATTCTCGCCATGACGGTGGCGTTTTACAGCCTGCTGATAGGACTTTCCTGGGGGGATGTAAGCCTGGTGGCGCCGGCTTCAGCCTCTCTCACTTTCGTTGCCACTGCGGTCGCCGCCAAGATTTTCCTGCACGAGCGGGTTGACCCGCATCGCTGGATGGCGGCGTTGCTGGTAGCCGCCGGCGTGGCGCTGCTGGCAGCCTGAGCACGATTATCCAAACAATCGCATAAATCCTGTAGGTGGGAGGTCGGGCACCAGGAAAGCTGCGTCCCGCAAACCAGCAACCCGGGCCACGCATTGTGCAGCCAGATAACCGCTTCGTACCGCGCCTTCCATGGTCGCAGGCCAGCCTGTGGCCGTCCAATCTCCAGCCAGAAAAACGCGGGGCCAGATAGTTTCCGGTTGCTGACGAAAGACGTCCACACCAGGTTTGGGAGAATAGGTGGCGTGTATTTCTTTAATGACGGCAGATTTCAAGAGTTTCGCCTGATGAGCTTCGGGCAAGAACTCTCGCAGTTCGTTCAAAGCCAGATCCACGATTTCCTGTCGTGATTTCTCCACTAACACCTTAGAGGAGCTCACAACCAATTCCACGTAACTGCCGTTGCGCGGGGCGCGGCTGTCCAGCAGCATCGATTTGTGAAACATCCACTGAATTGTACGGTCGAGCAGAACGGCATGCTTAAGGTCGGTAATCTGGCGATCGAACCACAGATGTATGCCTGTAATCGGCGAGGTCTCAAGGGCGTCCAAGGCTTGCCGTAGGGGCTCTGCCGCTGTAGTTTCGGGCAACACTCGTGCCAGCACGTCGAACGGAACAGCGAACACCACAAAATCAAAGCTTTCTTCTGCTCCGGATACCGCCAACTTGACTGCTGCAAACTCAGCGCGAAACGATTCCACGCTGGAACGGAATCGCACTTCGCCGCCACGGCTGCAGATATGGTCCCCTGCCGTGCCATAGAGCTCGGTCAAAGGAACTGTAGGCACACCCATCCGCCCGGCCGCACGCGATTTGAGGAAGGACTCGCGCATTACCTGCGCCGCGTATGGAACGGACACGCGATCGATGTCTTCATTCAGGGCGCTCACCAGCACTGGCTTCCAGAAACGTCCTATGGCGCGCTCCGTCTGTCCGTGACGGTGCAACCACTTTAAGAAGGGTTCGCCGGTATCTCTCGGCATGGCAGGAGCGAGCGCCGCCATGGCCGCAGCGATAGACAATTTGTCCGTCAGATTGAGGCAACGGGCCCGCAAAAATGCAGGTGCCGTGTGTAACGGGGCTGGCAGCGAAGACGGCCCGATAACGGACGCGCGTCCTCCAGGCTCCAGAAAAGTCAATTGATCGTACCAGCGGATCTTATCTTCAACTCCGACGCGGCGATAGAACTCGATGAGATTGGTGCAGCAACCGAGCAGCACGTGCTGACAATTGTCTACGACTTCACCCGTGGCCGGATGCTGATACGAGGAGGCCCGTCCGCCAAGATAAGCGCGGCGTTCGAAGAGCGTGACGCGGAATCCGCTATCGGCAAGGGCAGAACCAGCGGCCAGTCCCGCCAAACCGCCTCCGACTACGGCTACGTGGGGAGTCTGTGTCCAAGGCTCGGTCATCAGGACAGGCGTTTGAGAAAACCCTTTCCCAGAATGACGAGCTTCTCTCGCGTGCTAAGCGCAACTTTGCCGCTGAATACGTCATACTGGCGGCTTTCGATTTTGTCTAGAAGTCTGCGGTAGATGGTTAGCAATACCCACAGCGCGGGCTGGCTATCTTCCTCGATAAGAGGAATTAAGGCGTCACCGGCACGGTAATATTCGCGTGCACGCTGGGCTTCCATTGCAAATAACGGCCGGTAACGGGTGGGATCAGGGGCGGAGGACAATTCAGAAGCTGAAACGCCGAAGTTTGCCAAATCCTGCTCGGGTAAATAGACGCGTCCCATGGTCGCGTCTTCTTTTACATCTCGGATAATGTTGGTGAGCTGGAATGCCAGGCCACAGCGCTCAGCGAGCGGTTCGGCTGCCGTATCCCGATAGCCGAAAACGCGAATGCAGACTAGACCTACGACTGACGCGACGTAATAGCAGTACCGATAAAGATCTTCAAAAGTCTGATAGTGAACATGGGGCGAGCGCCTATCCTTCCCCGATCCCAGGCTTTCATCGAGGTCGTCCGTCAAGTCCATTGCGGTGCCATAGGCCAGCTGATCAAGTAGATCCGACGGAATGCGGTGCCGGCGCTGGGCATCGGTAATCGCCAATAGGACAGGATCATCCGTTGGCTGCCCGGCTTGCGCGCGGTGAAAAGCGTTCAACCACAGGTCGAGTTTTTGCCTTCGCTCGGGTACCGGCACGCTGGCATCGTCGGCAATATCATCACAGCGCCGCATGAACGCATAAACCGCGTTCAAAGCCTGGCGTTTGCGTTTAGGCAATACCAGAAACGCGTAATAGAAATTCGTAGCTGCCGTGCGCGTGATGCTGCGGCAAACGGAGTAGGCGACTGCGAGCTGCGATTCCGTAGCAACGGATTGCGTGGTGGCTTGCTGCACTGCAGTGCTCATCGCACCTTCCCCAACGCGGCACGGGCCAGCAGCGCCAGTTTGCGCGTTTTGGAGATGGTCGGACGTTGCCCGAGAACTTTGAAGTTCTGCCGCTCGATGGCCTTCAGGATTTCCTGGCCGCCCCGGCTGAATAACTCTATATCAATCGCCAGTTCACGATTTACTTCCCCGATCAATGGCAAGCCCTGCTGAAACCAATCTCGAGTGCGGTTCACTTCAAAGCGCATCATCTCGCAGAAAGCTGGAGTGTTTTGTGCGGAAGCGATGTCTGCTTGCGCAACTCCAAACCGGTTTAGATCTTCGAGCGGCAGATAGATGCGGCTCTTGGAATAATCCGCGCTCACATCCTGCCAGAAGTTAGCCAACTGTAGTGCGGTGCACGTGAAATCGGAAAGGGCCTGGCGCTCGGCATCGCGGTAGCCGCAGACATACAGCACAAGTCGGCCGACAGGATTCGCCGAATAGCGACAGTATCCAAGCAAATCCTCAAACCTGGGATAACGATTGACGGTCTGATCCTGGCGAAACGCCTTCAGCAAGTCAGCAAACGGTTGTCGCGGAATATCGAGTGTTCGTACCGTCTCGGCAAGAGCGACGAAGACGGGATGACGCGGCTGACCCGCGAAGCAGGCATTGAGCTCCGTTTCCCACTGATCTAGCAGCCGCAATGACGCTTGCGAATCGCCGGTTTCGTCGCCAAGATCGTCAGAGATGCGGCAATAGGCGTAGATATTGAAGAAATGCTGCCGTAATGAGCGCGGCAGAAACCACGTGGCTACTGAGAAATTTTCGTAATGCGTGCGGGCCAGACGGCGGGAATATTCCTGCGCTTCCGCTAGCGAAGGGATTCGGTCGGGAATTGCGTAATCGGCAGGAAGCCTGGCCCAGTCGGACAAACTGGAAAGAACGGAAGCAGGCCGGGACTCGTTGCTGGCAATGGTTGACATGGTCAGTTCGGTTCCCTGGTGCTGCGCAAGGCTGTTCTAGTGCCCGGGAATAATCGCCGTTTTGATATCGCCGTTTCGATTCAGCATGTGGCGAAGAACCTGTTGCAGACGCGATAGCGGCGCTTCGCCGGTAATGTAATCCGTGGAACGAATTTTCTTCTCCGCAATCAGGGCAAACGCCTTGCGCACGGTCTCCGGAGTGTGGTGGAAAGTTGCCTTGAGTGTGATTTCCGAATAATGGAGGCGATTGGTATCCAGTTGCACCTTAGTGCCACTGGCGCAGCCGCCAAAGAAATTGACGGTCCCACCTTTGCGCACCATATCGATCGCCCATTCCCAAGCCTCGGGACGCCCAACCGCTTCGATTGCGACATCGCTGCCACGTTTGTCGGGAGAAAGCATTCGCACCGCTTCCACCGGATCTTTTACTTGCGTGATCTGTACTACCTCGTGCGCACCCATTCGCTTCGCTGCCGCCGCTTGGGAATCTCGTTTCACGACCGAGATGACATTGCATCCCGTAGCCTTCGCCACCTGCACGAACATTAAGCCGATTGGGCCGCCGCCGACGACAGTAACAGTGTCACCGATTTCCACGCCCGTCTCATGCAGGCCGCGGAGTACGCAGGCCAGTGGCTCTACCATCGCGGCTTCCTCGTAACTTACATCCGACGGAACGGCAAGCATGTTGGTTTCTACAATTCGCCGCGGTATCCGTATGTATTCCGCGTAGGCGCCGTTGTTGAAGAGCAGATCCTCGCAGAGGTTCTCCTGATGCTTGGAACAGTAGAAGCACATCTGGCACGGAGCAGAGTTTAGCGCCACTACCCGCATTCCACGCTTGAAGCCGCGCACGCCAGGGCCGACTTCTTCAATCACGCCAGCCAGTTCATGGCCGAATAGGGCGGGTGGAACAATCATTCGGGCGTGATAGCCGCGTTGATAAACTTTTAGATCGGTGCCGCAGGTGAGCGCGACTTGTACCTTCACCAGTACTTCGCCCTGCCCCACTCGGGGTATCGGAACCTTTTCAATCTTCACATCCTCTTTGCCATAGAGGACGGCCGCTGTCATCTTTCCGTTCACGCTGGACTTCCTTCCCACGAGCTGCCCGGCTGAATGACGATTTTCATAGAATTTGGTTGGGGATGGGCAGCCAGGTTCAAGGCTTCCACGCTGCTGACCAAAGAAAAGCGGTGACTGATTAGTCGTTGCAAGTCCATTTCACGGCTCATGACAAACCGCACCGAATCCTTTTGAAGCTCGACGGAAGCGCTATATGACCCCAACAATGTTTTCTCATCCACGCAAATCGCCGCGGGATCAATCGTGGTCTCGCCGCGCGCGGTTTGCGCAAACAGTAAGACCCGACCTCCAGGACGGACTGCATCCATGGCAGACCGGATCAGGCCATTCCCGCCGACCGCCAAAATGACTGCGTCGGCGCCACGCCCCTCAGTGAGCTCGCGCACCGTTTTTACAGCGTCGGCACGCGATGCATCGATGCTACTCCCCAAGCCGTATGTTTTACTTATTGTAAGCCTCTGAGGATACAAATCGGAAGTGATTACCGTCGCTCCAGCCTTTTGTGCCAATCGTCCCAATATGATACCGATGGGCCCTTGACCAATCACCAGAACTGTTTCCCCGGCCTGCAATCGCAAAGTATCAACACCTTTCATGCAGGTGTTCACAGGCTCAACAAAACAGGCTTGTTCGAACGAGACATCATCGGGGATGGGAATTGTTCCACCCTCAACAATCCAATCCATAATGCGAACATACTCGGCGAACCCACCTCCGGCCGGCTCGAATCCGGCCGTGAAACCAGTATTCTTGTAGGTTTCACATTGGGCAAATGTCTTATGGCGACAGTAATAGCAATTGCCGCACGGGATGTGGTGGAAGACCACGACTCGACCGCCAACTTTAAACTCACGCACTCCATCGCCCACGGCCGCAATCTCGCCAGAAGTTTCATGACCGAAAATTCGAGGCGCGGAATGCGATCCAGTAGCGATCTTCTTCAAATCTGTGCCACAAATTCCGCAGGTGTGTACCCGAAGCAGGAGTTCGCCGGCGCCAATCTTGGGCACGGGCACCGTTTCCAGGCGAATGTCGTTGACCCCTCTATACACGGCGGCCAGCATCGTGGCAGGAATGGACCGCTTTCTTTCGTCGATCGCGAATTGTCCGGCAATCGCCATTCCCTAGGTTCCTACTCTCGAGATTGGATGCAATTCCATCTTGGACTTGTCCAAATCCTGCGCGCTGTATGCGTACTTCCCCAGTCCACCGCACAACGCCCTCGACGCCTTCTGGGTATTCGCTCGCAGCCGAAGCACTCGCGGCCAAAGCCATGGCCGCACAGCGGCGAAGAGCGCGAATCTTCCAGCCTGAAACTGGCCATCGCTGGAGATGAATTGACCTAGCGCCGGCATCGCAAAGCCCGCCTCGTCAGAAATTGCTTTCATCGCTACGAATGGAATACCGTGCGCGTGTGCGCCGCGAGCGACTGCGGCTGCTTCCATATCCACCGCATCGGCGCGATACGCCTTTCCCAGCTTGAATTTCTGCTCTGCATCAGCCACGGCATCGAAACTAACCAGCGCCCCGCGACCGGATGTGATCTCGGTGCGGTTACCATCGCCCGCGTCGATCACCAGTCCGGGTGTCAACACGTGACCCACCTTCAACTCACGATCCAGTGCTCCGGCAAATCCTCCAGAGATTATGAGTTGTGGTTGATAAAGTTCGATGACGGCTTCACAGGCTCGGCGCGCAGCCTCAGCCCCGATTCCTCCGCATATCAGCACAGCCAGACCATTCTCGAAGAATCTGAAATTTCGGCCTTCGTACTCGCGATCATTGATACGCCAGCGCTTGATTAGCGGCCGGACCTCGCGATCCAGTGCAGCCACAATCGCGACTCTAGTTGTTGGCATAGCCATTATCGTTAAACCACTGGACAGCACGGCGAAGAGCAGCGTCCACCGAAACAGCTTTCCATCCTAGTTCGCGTTCAGCTTTCGCTGACGACACAAACATTTTCTTTCGCCCCATGCGGACTGCGTCGATAGTGACCCGCGGCTCGCGACGGAGCACAACCCCGGTTACAACCGTGTCCACGACGCCGCTGGCTAGCGCAACCGCATAGGGCAATCGCACTCTCGGAGATGGCAAACCAGTAATCGCGGCCAGCTTGTCGAGAATCTGCTTTAGCGTCAGATTCTCGCCACCGAGGATGTAACGTTCGCCGCTGCGTCCCTTTTCCAGAGCAGCTACGTGTCCCCGAGCGCACTCCCTGACGTCCACCATATTCAAACCTGTATCCACATATGCGGGGAATTTCTTCTTCAGAAAATCCACCACGATTCGGCCCGTAGGCGTGGGCTTAATATCCTGCTCGCCGACCGGGGTACTGGGATTTACCACGACCACATCGATTCCGTCATGCCCGGCTGCGAGTGCAACCTCTTCGGCCATGTACTTCGACCGTTTGTAATGCCCGATCATATTTTCCAGCGATACCGGCGAACTCTCGTCGACCGGGTTGTTCTTTACTGTGAATCCCATGGTCGCAACACTAGATGTGTAAACGACGCGCCGCACACGATTCTTGCGAGCGGCTTGCAGGATTGTTCGGGTGCCTTCGACATTCGCTCGGTACATCTGCGCAGGATCACGAACCCACAGCCGGTAATCGGCTGCCACATGAAACACCACATCGCAGCCTGCCATTGCTCGATCGATGGACTCCGGATCACACAGGTCGCCAACGACCCGATCCGCATTCAATTGCTGGATGTTCTTTGGATCGCTGCCGGTGCGTACGAGCAATCGGAGGTCGGCTCCCTGCTCGGCAAGAACCTGGGCGACGTGACTACCCACAAATCCGGTGGCACCTGTAACAAAGGCCTTCATAAACGCGGGCTGCCAAGGAACGACCCGCTAACCAAGTTTTTGCGGCTCGAGCGAAATGTCGCTCTCTCCCGCCGATTTCTTTTCCCAGTAATGGCGCACCCAGGCCTCCCAACTATTTCCAGCAGCCATGTCCCGGCCAGTAAATGCGAGTGCGGCAATGTCGGCATAAGGCAAAGAAATCCTGGCGCTACCGTCTTTGGGCAATAAACGAACAAACGAATCCGCAAGCGTTTTCCCAGTGCGACGATCGAAAATGTAGCCTTCGACTTTCGATCCGTCTTTGCGAGTAATCAGTACATCGCCGCGATAGTCGAATGCCTGCTCCAGAGCGGAGCGAAGTTCCTCAGCTGTTGCAAGCTCCGGGATCCAGCCTTGAAGTTTTTCGTGGGACGCACCTGAAACAACTTCGAGTGAATCAGGATCCGGCACTGGAGAATTCGGCT
>Ga0193728_1001136_pt1 | contig 13434 bp, 17 predicted proteins | sample U1c1metaG_FD_143037 | JGI IMG/M metagenome (GOLD analysis project Ga0193728, IMG submission 143037) | Soil microbial communities from a riparian zone of the East river system, Colorado, United States - U1c1 | ecosystem: Environmental > Terrestrial > Soil > Riparian zone | place: USA: East River...
AGATAGAGCTACTTCATCTTGTGCGGCTTTGTATTGGTTAAGACCTTTTGCCGCTTCCTGTTGAATCAGTTCCTGCGCAGTAAGTTCAGCACGCAGCTTTTCGAGTGTGTCAGTTACTTTGTGAGCGCCGGCGTCGAATCCATCGAGTGATGGCTTGATCTTTTTAGCCGTGACATCAATTTCCTCTAGTGGGTCTTTAATGCCCCATAGCGCATCCTCAAACTTCTTTGCACTGGCTACGTAATCGTTATTCATTTTGATTAGGTCAGCATTCATGTCAGTGATGATCTTCTTTGCTTCACCAAGATTGCCGTGTGCTGCTGCTGCGATTGCAGCGAACGATGCACCGATGGCCGTTCCTGTTTCCTTGAACACTTCCGCAAGGAATCTAACTGGCTCTACCAACGTAGAGATGATTATTTTGGCGACAAACGCGATTGATGTGGATAGTGCATCGAGGATGTTACGCATCACTCCGCCTTCCTTACCTGACTCGGCGAACTGATCGACCAATACCTGAAGCCCTGGAAGTAGCGACTTCGTAATGCTCATCGAAACGCCTTCAAACATTGTCATACCGAGTTTTAGAGTCTCACCAAAGTACTTAGCCGATTTTGCGTCGGTCTCACTTACCTTCGTGCCATATTGTTCTTGTGCGTCTGCTGCCATTTTTTCCATGGCGACTTCATCACGCATTGCTGCAATGATTGCTGGGCCTTGCTTACCAAACAGTTCACGGATGACCGCTGTCTTGGTTGCGCTATCGGCATACTGATCAAGTCCCTTTGCGGCATCCTTCATAATCTGTTCTGTATCGCCGTTCTTTAGCTCCTCTTGTGAGACACCAAGCTTTCTGAATGCGTCAGCCGCTTTGCCTGCTGGATCTGCGACTGCCTGACCGATGGCTTGCGCCAGCTTGGTCATTGATGTTTGAAGCTTCGTGCCTTCTATGCCGGCCAGTGCCATCGCTTCAATGAAAGGCTGAGCCTTATCAACGGTCATTCCCATTGATTCGGATAGTTCAAGAAGACGAGTTTCCGATTCAATGGTGCCCTCGATCATTGATTTCAACCCAATAGCGAAGCCAACGAATGCGGCTACAGCAACACCGACAGGACCTGGAATGTTGGCAAATGATTTGGCGAGTTTTTCAATACCCTCACCAACGGTAGGCATTGAACCGCCAAGATCGCTAAGCTTTTCCTTAGCTTTGTCCAGGTCCTTTGTGTCCGCCGAAAATAGGAGTTCTAAAATTGAATCAGCCACTGTTGTTCATTTCCCGTTGTAGTTGTATGCGGGTATTTATCCAAACCGCGTCCATCTGGCGTAATAGTGCTAATTCTTGTTTTGAGAGCTTTTCATCGTTTAATTGACACCAGGCCAACAGTTCTTGATTCGTAATAGGGATTGGATATCCATTCGCGTTGTATTGGCGTGCGTGATTTAGCGAATGAAAGACCGTCCACAACCAAAGGAAACATCCGGGCGGTTCTGTTGCCAGGTTGAGTTCTTTGGGACGTTGCCCAGAGAGTCGCTCAATTCCTAATAGGTGAGTGCGTTGTGAAACCCCATCAGCGCCTGGAGTGTCCAACCAGATTTTGTTTTTTACTGCATCAATTAGGAGATTGATGCAATCTTGAAAAAACGTTCCTTGTCTCCGATGGCAGTAAGGATTTGTTCACGAACCCACCGTGCAGTCTTCTGTCCGACCAGCGCCAATGCTTTCTCCTTTGAAAATGTATCGTCAGTGAAACCGAGCTTCGCAAATACTTGCTTGAATGCATCTGATGTATTTGTCCATCCAACAATGCATGCGGCTACCACTTTCACTTGTCCCTCGATTGAGTGACTGATTTCGGCTGGATCTGTCGTGCCGTTCTTACGGAAGTTCTTTACGACGTCAATTTGAGCTTGATGATAGTCGTCGTGATCTTGACCGATAAGTTCCAAGGTAAGACCGGTTGGTTCGCCGGTGATAGGGTGTGTTAATTCGTGGGTAATCGTAGATGCAAATAAATCAGACATAAAAGACCTCCAATGTGTTGAGCGTTGGAGGTATTTATTGAACTATTGAGTTCCGTTCAGATTACGATTCAGTGATTACCAAATTGCTTGCGGTTGTTGCATCACGTGTCGCTTTGAAGCTTAATGTTTGAGTCATTGCGGCCTGACCCGCAACTGGCTTCTTAACTCCAGTGTATGACACCGAAGGCATGTTGAATTGAAGCGTATTCGTGCCGTCTGTCAGTGTGAAACTGATTGACGTCTGTGTGTTGTTCAAAAACTTTGCGAACAAGGTCAAGTCTGGGATATATGCAGTAACTGTTCCGCTAATCTTTGACATGCCCGGTGTGTAACCAACTGGTGTTGCGCCGCCAAGTACTTCCAATGCTGTTGCGCCGTTATCAATCGTAAGATCGATAGCTGTGAAGTAGGCAATGACTGAACCGCCTTCATTGATTGTTCCACCCAAGTGGGTGTAAGGCACTTCAACTACTGCTGCTGTTGGTCTCTGTTGTCTGGTTCATACCATTGATTGTTGCGTCAAAGGTTACAAGGCCGTTTACTGGACACTTGATTGACAGTTTGTCTACGAAGCAACCTGTGCTGACCCAACCCTTGGTGATATCCAAATGCCACTCTTCAATGGTCAAGGTATTCCACGTTGTTCCTGTTTTTAGTACTTTTGCTACTGGTTGGTTGAACATTGCTGTTGAAAGCAATGGAATGTAGTTTGCGTGAGAAAGGTTTGCTGAAAGGGAACCTGCTACCTTACCAATGCCGACGATGACGTCGCGTTCCATACGATCACCAAAGATTGATGTGTCTTCGTAGAAGTTCTTGTTGAGTTCCAAGTCAAGCTTGGTGATCGGCAATACCAACATTGTTGGTGTTACAGGCGTTGTGCCTGGTGTTACTTCGGCTACGATTGCGACTCGTGTTTCTGCGCCAGTTGCGAAAATTGTCATTAGCGAACTCCATAAGGATTGTTGTTATGGAGTTATTTATGCGGAGACGATCAAAGCCCTGCATTCTTCTTTGCCACCTTCAGAATGTCGTTCTTTTCAAGCAGCGTTGTTGAAATCATTAGCACCGGTGCCTGTTTATATGTGCCGAATTCCACGTAGGCGGTATAGGGTTGGCCCTCTTCGTTTGTTGCCTTGTTACCTAGCTGAAGAACACCAGGTTTGACCTGGATATCCCATGAGTCTTTCAACAAGCCTGTAAGGACAGGAGACCTATCAGTCACGCGCTTCTTGAACTCATCAGCGAAGGCTTTCGGCAACTGCTCTAGTTGCTTTATCTTCATTAGGAATTGGTCAAGCCCTTTAAGTGCTGGCATTATGGGATTACGTATCCCTGCCACTCGATAATGATTTGCCTTGCGTATAGTTTGCCCATCGTCCATCCGCCTTGATTTGTATTGACAGATGGTGAGGACACATTTACTTGAATCGTGTCACCGTTTGGTAATACGAACTGTAAGCCTCTTGGAAATGCTGCAAGTAGAGCATCGGCGAGAGTTTGAACAGCCACGTAGCCTGTGTTTACTTGTCCGAAAACATCGATCGCATAGTTGCCGTTAACACTTACGTATCCACCAGCACCAAGTGTCTCAACGATAGTCTTTGCCGGAATGAGAGTTGTTCTCACCCCCAGCTTTTGAGTCATATCAGGTAGCATTGCAAAGTTCATCGTCTTATTTTCGGTGAACAGTTGAATGCTGTTGATGCCAGTCACTGAAGTGCTGGTGAGAACAGTTTGTAATGCTGTGTCGAATGACTGTTCGATCTGCGTGAAGTTCTGCATTACAATATTTCTAAGGTGAACAGGATTGGCACGTTGGGAATTGGCATTTCCATTGCCACTTTGTCGATGACTTTTTTGAACTGAACCATATTGATGGTCTACTCGACAGTTCCACCCATCTGAGGTGTGGTTGTCGTATTTGTTCCAGCATTGAAGAAATCAATACCGGGTACTACGACACAGCGATTTGTCTCACCAGTTACCCAGGTTGGGTTCTGACGGTTGTCAATGTTCTTTGCTATGCCGTCTGTGAAAACACCAACCGTATTGATCACGGTGTTGTTCAATAAGCGAACGATTACAGGAATAGCATTGAAGCTCTGAAGTGTTTTCTTTGCTGATGCTTGTAACTTTGAGTAGTTGATATTAGGCACAATTACCCTCTCTGTAGCGTTACATTGGCTCCAGATGGATCAGAGCTGACAAATGGAGCAATTAGTGTGGATACCTTACGAGTGTTCATTGCTGTCGCAGATGAGGCATAGAAGTAGTTGAATTCCGTGATTAAGGTGCCAACTCTTTGGTAGTCACGACTTGTCGTTGCACTACGATCTGTTGGACCTGTGATGTCAAAGCCGTTTAGAAGGATTAATGCGAGTTCGACGGTTGCTTGGACTAGCCCAATTGGAATGCCCGTAACCAGAACTGCTGTACTGGTGTCCGTATAGAAGTACCCATTAATGCCCTGCTGAAAGTTGTTACTGCCTCTGTTCCATTCGTAGAATGGCTGGCGTGGGAATTGAAGTGCTTGTGTTGATTTCAACATTTCTGACCAGTAGACAGGACCGAATACTGCGTCTAAGTCACGAGTGCTGCGGCGAAGTGCAATCTCACAATTGGCACCAGAGTTGGCATTTAGTGCTGCGTTCCAAAGTACCGCCAATGGGTCTGTTGGAAAGTAGAACGTTGAAACGTACGCTGTAGCATTTGCTACAGACACATAACTTTCCGCATTTGGTAGTCCAGTTCCGTCTTCAACTATTAAGCTCATCAACTATCCTTACTTTGTTTTTGCTTCAAGCTTTGAGACCAAGTTATGTACTAGTGTCTTAAGGTCTTGTATTTCTTTAATTACGCTTGCCTTGAATGCACGTTCGTCTGCTGCCAAGCGTGATACAGCTGCTGCCTTGAATGGATCTACTGAATTAATGTCGTCTGCCATGTGAACTCCTTATTGGTTGTTGTATTTATTGGTGTTCAGTCAAGACAAAGAAAAAGCCCAAGGATTTCTCCCTGGGCTTCATTCATTTCACATACAAGACGTTTATTAGACGGCGTTGTTGTGGATAAGGACTGCGACACCTGTCTGCTTAGCAGAAAGTACCTGGGTCCACTTGTTTGCTGTTGCAAGTTCTGCATCAGTTGGTGTATCACCAGCTGCTGAACCTGTGAAGGACATACCAGTTACGTGGTAAGCGAAACTGTCACGTTGGAACAACTGATCAGCACCGCCGCCGTTACCTACCAATGGAGCGCGGAAGATTTCCGTTGCGTTCTTTGGCTGAGAGTAACCGAAGCGAATACCACCCTGCTTAACAAGGAAAGTTGTGTAAACGTGTCCTGATGTTGTACCAACACGAACGGGCAATGTGTCATCAACGATTACTGGGTAGCCCAAGTATGTTGTGAAACCGAATGTCTGTGTTGAAACACGCTGGAAGCTAACGTAGTCAGTGCTCAATAGGAAGTTGTATGTGTTGGAGTGCATGAAAATTGCCACGCCGTTCATACCATTCATCAATGAGTCACGAACACCTGCATCGCCCCATGCGTTAACAATGGTTGCGCCAATGCTTGATGCATTGATTTGCTGTGCTGCTAAGTATGGTGTGCCAAGAGTTTCTACAGCGATCTTGTTTACTGATCCAGAAGAACCTGCAATCAGTGCCAATGTAACGCCACTAAGCTCGTTGATAAGTGATGTCTGACGCCACTGAATCATTGCAGTGGAGACTGATTGTGCGATGTACTGCGCTGGATCTTGTCCAAGAATGCTGTAATCCCAATCGGCTGCTGCCCATACCTTGTTACGACCTACGCGGGTGAACTTCTGGTTGTGTGCAGTAATCAATTCTGGTGTTGCGCTTGAGCTCTGATCTGAACTTGTTGCGTTTGCTGCTGTACCGTTAGCATCCAAATTCTTGAATGTAAGTACGTTTGCTACCTGGCCGCCTTGTGCAAGCATGCCTGAAAGCATTGGATCGTTGGCAATAATGCCTGATGCTAGAAGACCGTTCTTTACGACAGACTGTTCAAGCACATATGGGCTGAATTCTGAAGGGACAATATATCCGGCTAAATCTGATGACATTTAAAATTCTCCTAATGGTTGTCATTACTTTTTTTGTTGTTGTTTTTAGTAACGACATCCAGTCGCGCCGTTGGCTTGACAGGAGAACCCGTGGGGTCAATTGAAGAGAGGGACCGTTGATCGATCTCTTCAATCGTTCTATGAGGGTTATTTAGTAGTGATCGTAGAAAAGATCACGAAAACTTAGACTTTTCCGACAGCTGCCTTTAGTGCCTTCGCCATTTCTGGGTTTGAACGAACAATTTCGCCCTGCTTCGTGAGGTTCATTGTCTCTGGCGCCCACGGATTGACGACACCTTTGAGAGCACCGGCGTTGAACGTTGCACCTGATCCTGATGTGCCAGAAGCTGCGAATCCCTTTGCAAGGCTTGCATTCTTCTTAAAACTCTCAAGGAGATCGCTAATCTTCGCTGGCTTCGCATCAGTACCGACCATCCAAGGCTTGCCCTCATCGTTCAATACTGTGATTACTACTTCACCAGCATCGTTAACTTCAGACTTCAATCTTGACGTGATGTGTGGCATCAATAGATCGGCATCGCCCTTTGCTTCTGTCAACGCTCGCTTTACCTGACTGCGAACCTTTGCTTCCTTCTTTTCACCAAGCAGTGCTTGAATCTTCTCGTCACGTGTCTTGATTTCCTTACCTAAGGTGTCACGGACGGCATTTGCATCTGTTGATTGTGCCAATGCATCCTTTACCTTCTGATCTGCTTCTGCCTTCGCTTGGGCAAGGCTCTTGATAGCGTCTTCACCACCAAGGCTTGTTAAAAACGTCTTGTGATTTGTGATTTGACCAAGTAGCTCGTCACGCTTGGTGACAAGTGGTGCCTTGCTGGCTTCTATGATTTTTGCCAATGCGGCGCTATTCTTTTCATCGCTGAACACTGCCAATACTTCTGCTGATAGTCCAAGATCCTTAAACTCTGTTGTGATATCCATGCTTTCCTTTGTGTTGGGTAATTTGTGCGGCTATTTATGCTGCGGAACCGGTACTGCTAAACGATTGATCGCCTTCTCCTGGCGCTATAGCAACTAGTGTTGGCGGCTTGAGAAGTGATTGATTGACAGCAGGTGGTACGATCTTTGCGGCTGGGTCGAATACATTTCGACGCTTGCCTTCTGCAATGACCGTTAGATTGTCGATGACACCGGCATTGAACGCTGTCAAGACGTCTGCCATTGTCGAATTTGTTGTGTAATCGACGGCGTATTCTGTGTTGACGATCACGCGAGCTGATGGCACCACCTTTAAGTACTGTGCAGTAAAGTCGAGCGCGGCATTGAGACTGTCTTGTAAGTTCAACGCATAACTTTTCAACAGGGAATTTGATTCAGCACTTGAGATGGCAGTTGAAGTAGCTGTGATGCCACTTGTTTGTGGCTGTGTAAGGACCATGCCGAGCTTTTCCATTCGGCTTTCAAGGTCCATGATGTTGGTACGTGCTGCGCCGATGGCTGCGCCGCTGTGTTCAACGTATTTGAGTGTGGCGTCTTTGTCGTTCGTTGCGATCATTGCATTGGCTTTGATCGTTACTTCCTTTTTTGCACCGTTTGCATCCAACTCAGGCTTAATTCCAGAGCCAAAAAGGATAGGAACGGTCGCAAAGTGAAGGATGTTGTTGTAATCCGATTTTGCCTGCCAGTGTTCAATGTTGATTTCAGCAAGGTCGAGCAATGGTGGCTTTCCAACCATGAAGCCGATCTTGTTTGTGTATGTTGGGATGACTGGGATCGCATCAACGCTCAATGTGCCGCTGCTTTGAAGCTTCCATTGCAATCCGTTGTGGTCTTCCTTTCGGTAGACAGCGAACTGAACTGGCGTCTCACCTTGGGCTTCACGAAGAACATTACCCTCTACGTCTAATACTTGTGGGGTTGCTGGATCTTGTCGGTAGATTCTGACTTGTTGGTATACGGACGATGAGTTGCCATCACTGGTTGGCTCAACGACCTGTTCTTCGTATTTGAAGTAGCCGAGACGTTCGCCGTTGGTAAACTTACAAGAGCGTGCGTCAAGTACGTTCTGTGCAGAAATCTTTACCCAGTAAGGACGATTGCCTGAAGCTTGTTCTTCGGCAAGGTTAGAGAAGTCCTGCCCGATGCGAGCGTAATCAACAAGAAGGTACCCTACTCCGTGGTTTGTTCCATCCTCAAGTAAGTCTTTACCGAACTGCGCAAGGTTACGACCTTGTGTGTCTACATCCTTGATGAAATCTTGAATCTCTTCTGGTGCGGTATCGTCTTCAAGGTGAGGATCTTTACTGAATACTTTTGCAACACCTGATTGAATCGTGCGCTTGTAGAAGTTGTGAAGTGTCGTGCGGTGAAGACGACGTAGGTAGCTTGTGTCATCTTCGTTAGGTTCTTGAGGCAGGTAACGTCGTGCAGCCAATCGCATTGCTTCCGTGCCTTCCCAAAGACAATTGACCATTGACCAGAACAATCGCAACTGTGTGAAGAATGGTGATGGTGCTGAAATGTTAACGCCAATGCTGTCTGGGAAGATGGCTGATGGCATTGTGGCAAGTAATGTATTGCCTGGATTAAGTGTGATTGGATTGGAATCAGCCATTGTTTTTCTCTTTTTGGTGCGCTTTTGCTATTTATATGCCAAGCGTGCTTTGGCTGATTTGTTTGTCATCCACTGGCCAATGCCAATAATGGAAGTAGCCGGCGCCATCGATTGCGTGATCAACACCAGCTTCTTTGTCTGGTTCGTTCTTCTCGTTGTAAGTCTGATGCTGTAGACCGTTGTCGAGTTCTGGGCACTTCTCAGGATTAATGAGGTACGTGCGTTGCTGTGTCAGAGGATTCTGGATACCCCAATGCAAGCTCGTGACACGCTTATTGACCTTTGGATTGGCGGCACTGTAGTTGACTCGATCACCACCAAAGTGCTTCTCATAGTTCTGAATGGCCTCGAAGCCTGAAGCGTCTGGATAGAAGTCAATCATCCGTCCTGGATAGCGCTTCTTGATCTCACCAATACACTCATCACTGTTCTTCAATCCGTACAGCTCATCCACTGCATATCGTTTGCCATCTTGGATGGCATGCACGACGCAAGGGTTCTTGTGCTTGTTGAAGTCCATGCCGATGTGCAATGGACTGTCTGGGAAGTCTTCAATCGTCTTAGTGGTCCAATTACCGTCGTCATATGATGGCTTGTAGCGGTAATAGACAGGACTGCCCTCTAGGTTGCAGAACTCTCCATAGATGTATGCGCGAAGCTGTAGAGGGTTGCGAGTACGAATCTGATTGCGTACATAGCCTTCATCAAGGTTCAATAGGTTGTCGAATGTGCAACCACGCACAAGCTCACGATCATCAAGGTTGGGATTCTCCTTCGGTTGCTTCTCGAAGAACTGATAAAGGAATCGATAGCCTTCAGGGGTTGATGCGCAGAATGTCTGAATGTGAGGTGCTTTGACACGAACACGGTCATTCGCATAGCTCCACACTTCGAATGGCTTATCCATCGTGTCGATTTCATCAATGCCGACCCATGCAAAGTTTCCACCTGCCCACTTCTTGTAGGCATCATTGCTGGCGACTAGTAAGTGGATGACTGTGCATTTTGGGGACCAATTGATAACGATCTTGTCACCATCTTTCATCTTCCAAGTGCCACTGTCTTCAGGGCCAAGCACCTTTGTTAGGTAGGATTTGACTTCAGGTAGAAGGAAGTCGTGAAGCTGTCTCGATGATCTGCTAATCAATGCACCATCAAACCCAGGGTTCTTGGATGCACTATCGAATGCCTTCGCTGCTAGGCCGTATGACTTGCCACAGCCAAAGCCACCTACCAATGCTACGAATCGTTTGTCTGACCTTAAGAAACTAACTTGATGTGGAAGTAGTTTGATCTCTACGGCTGTCATTCAGTTCGTGTCTTGCCAGCATTGGCAATGGCAGCGTCGAGTTCTTTCTCAAGGTCAGCACGAAGCTCTGCATTATCATTCTTCACTTCGACAATATTGATTACTGGAGGCGCTGTACCGGTGGCTGCTACTTGATCATCTGTAAAGCTGGTCATCTTCTTGTGGAGATATGGTGCTGCTGCATTGGCTGCTGTCAGACGTGCGTTGTTGGATGCATTGACATCTGATGCAATCTCAACAAGTACTTCTAAAGGGGTAAGCATCAATGGATGCTGCTTGAACTTCTTTGCGATGCGTTCAAGTGCGCGTTGGTTAACATCACCAACAATGCTCAGTGCTTGTTTGCCTCGGGTCTTATTGCCACCGGCCTTCTTCGCTGCTTTTTCTTTCTTTTGTTTTGCACCACCCGCGTTGTCAATCATTGGTGGGAGAGGTGCGCGGTTGAGACGTTCTTCCATTCGTGCTTTACGATTAATGCGGTCTTCAGCGCTGCTTGTGCCATATGCCATGTGTAGATAAATCCTTTGTATTGGTTCTCCCTATTTAGTGCGGAAGGAAATCAGGACAAAGAAAAAGCCGGACTAGCCGGCTTCCTCTTCAAACGTGTGAGAACGTTTTAAGACTTCAACTTCTTCTGGCACAACTGGTAGTACGTATTTGCACCAGCGGCAGTGAGCTTGGCCTTGGACTGAAAAAGAGCAATGATCTCCTTGCGAGACTTGTCACCGTTGTCGGCCAGGATTTTCATTGCTGATTCCATCTTCGTACCAGTTCGCTCCTTGCGAACCTTCTCCTTCTTGGACTTAACAGCAGCACCAGGCTTCACATCAGTCAGTGCATTGCGAATTTGAAGGAGGGACATCTTGCCGTACTTGATGCCAGCTTTCTTGGCAGCAGCGCGGAGTTCTTGGCGAGTCATATCAGTGGTATTCATTTTCGATTCCTTAGTGGGTTGAGATCAAGTGAAGATTTGAGGGGTGGATCCAAGTGTTGCAACCTACAAAGACTTGAAGGTCATTGTGCTGGAACAACACGATGTATGTGTTGCCCCTGTTGTCACGAACGTGGTCTCCGGATTTGAAAGTGTTCATCGATTACTTCCTCTCGGTTGAGAGTTTGGCAATCAAGAAGGCCTTTTCAGCTGCTGAGAAACTGTCGTACTCCTGTTTGAGCAGGCTCCAACTGATGGCACTGAAGTAACTGTCAACCACAGTCTGTACAGGCTCAGTGCTATTTTTGACGAGTTCAATCAGTTGTTGGATTTCGTGGTTCATATTCATCTCCGTTGCTTCAGAGATGACCATCAACAGTTAGCACCAAAGACACAATTAAAATAATTGCGAATGATTCACGGTGTTAGAACGGTTCCGACACTGGAAATCGTGCAGGAATACGACGATTCGAAGTGTTCATAACCCTAATCACACGTAAAGAAATGAGGGTAATCGTGCAGGAATACTGCTGACACTAATGGGGAGAGAAACCGTTCGACGGTGAGCAACGATGCAAGGCAGGTGGGATGTGCTGTGAGAAATCGTCCGTGTGCTGTTGAAACCTATTTGGAATTGTGGGAATGGGAAAACATTAGGGTCATATAGCCATTTCTCCAAACCTGCACGCGAAAGTTGGCGATTAGCCGCGAAAGTACGGAAGTCAACGGCGATTAGCCGCGATAATTACGCCGTACGGACGATATTTGGAAAGTAAAATCAGGAAAGCGATGAAATAAAATTGTGAAAAGCGTCCGGAGTGCGTTGATTTTTTGTAAAAACGCGAATCGCAAATCGAATTAGTATTAGTTTGCTGCAACTGGGTCATAAAAAATCCCACGTCTTAGGTGGGATGTTCGAACCGAACGTCTGACTTGTTTTATATAACTGTTCCTGTGGATGTGAAGCCTTTAGCGATGTGACTACCGTTGTGATAGGTCTGAGTGGAGTCCTTACTTGGAATGTATCGATGGATGTTGTGAGACGTTAGTACACCAATATAGCTAGGCAAGTTGAGTTGCTTCGCGACTGCGACATCATCTGGTGAGAAGTACTCACCTGCATACTCAGTTCCAGGGTGTGAGTGGTAGATAGCAACCAACTTTGCAGACTTCGGGAATGCAGCACGAACAGTGAATGTTGAGAACTCACCTGAGCTGACAGGACACGTGTAGAAAAACTTGTCCTTGATTTGAACGATGACACCTGCCCACTCGTTTGAGCTCTCGCCGGTGACGTTAAAGATGTTGGTCAGCGCAAATAAAAAAGCTGGTAGAAATCTGGTCTTGGTCATCGGTGTCTCCTAATAAGTTGTGGGCGAACTTATTTATGTAGGGAGACCATCCGACCAAATGAACCAGAGCTAAACGGTGAGACGACAGAAATCGTCCGTAGTGCTTGGTTTTCTTACCCAAGATCCACGATGTTTGAGAGTTTTGGTTTTATTGCCCGAAATAAACGAGCTGTAGACCGTTGAACTCGTCTGAAATCATGTGTCCGCGGTTCTCTAGACACCAAACATTGCCGATCACGATGGCAACGGTGTCGAGTGCGTAGTCTGGTTTGCTCGAGCCGATCTCACCCAGCTGTGCACGTAGATCGTTGATCAGGTCAGGCAGTGAGCCGTTCTCCTGGCACTCAGCCCACATGGCGTTGTATGAGGCTTGAAGGATGACCAGCATGTCATCGAGATTGCCGAAGCTCTCGTCAATGCTGATTCCGATTCCACCTGGCCGGTCGTTTTTATAAAAAGCTGAAATTCCAATCAGTCGTCTGGGCATCGATGTCTCCCGTAATGAAGCGGGGACGATCAATCGGTGCCGGCTGAACGACAACGAAGCTAATTAATTGACACTCTCATCGAAATTATTCAGAAGACCGGAGTTGGATGTTGTACCGTCGTTTGGTGGTGGTTTGAAACAGCTTAATTTAAGGTGTTTGCACAGAATCAAAAGTGTGAAGCAGTTCAAAGTCAATGGAACATAATGTGAATAACGTGTGAAAACACCTACAAACACAATATCTTGTGTTTGCACACACAGACTCTTGACGAACACTTACGGAAGTGTTCCATGGTGATTTCTCGGGAGAAACACTTAAGGTGTTGAAGAGGATAGATATTTTTGATACAAAATAGTGCGAAATTACTCTTGACGATGATTGGGCATCGCCCTACCCTGATTAAGAAATAACCAGGTCTTGTGGTTTACAAAAAAGCGTAGATGTAATCGCATCGAGACGTACCAGCGTGGGGCTGGCACCGCGTTCAGCGGATGTTCAGCCCAATGGCACCTGGTGTAGAAGAGGACCGTGTCCGACTCAGTAGGTTGGCCCCTGCGGAGAGTCGTGGAACCGGTATCACCTGAACCTCACCTCAGACGTGAGGTTCTTTTTCGAACCGACCTCAGCGTCAGTCTCAATAGTAACGGCTATTACTAGA
>Ga0193728_1001137_pt1 | contig 13433 bp, 13 predicted proteins | sample U1c1metaG_FD_143037 | JGI IMG/M metagenome (GOLD analysis project Ga0193728, IMG submission 143037) | Soil microbial communities from a riparian zone of the East river system, Colorado, United States - U1c1 | ecosystem: Environmental > Terrestrial > Soil > Riparian zone | place: USA: East River...
ACGAAGCGGTCGAGCAGGACCAGGACGCCGGCGTGCAGCGAAGGGCGCAGGCGCTCGCGCACGAGTTGGGCGCGGGCGGCGGCGTAGAGCAGAGCCTCTGCTCGTGGGTCCACGGCGAAGGAGGGGTCCATGACCAGCTGGCGGATCCGCTCGGAGAGGGCCACGCCCCCGGGCTCGCGCAGGAGCTCGACGCGGACGCCGCGTTCGCCGAGGGCGGAGTGCAGGCCGAGGGCGAGCGTCGACTTGCCGGCGCCGTCGAGGCCCTCGATCGTGATCAAACGGCCGCGCGACACTGGAGGGGACGGTAGCGCCTCGGTGCGGTCGGGCGGATGACGGCGTCGTGGGAGGGGTCGTCGCCTACGATAAGTGGGGTGAGCATCTCCGACGTCGACGCGGCGCTGCCCGGGATCGAGGCGCATCCGCACGCCCGCGCCGTCCTAGGGTCCGGGCTGCCGCCAGAGGGGAGGCCGTCGCACGCCTATCTGCTGCACGGCCCGGCGGGGGCGGGCAAGCGGGCGATCGCACGGGCGTTCGCGGCTGCTCTGCTCGCCGAGGGCGCGCCCGATGAGCGCGCGGCGCGCGCGGTGGCCGAAAGGGTGGAGCGGGGGACGCATCCGGACCTGACGTGGGTGAAGCCGAGCGGGGCGGCGGAAATGCTCGTGAGCGACATCGATGAGCCGGTCGTGGCCGCCGCGACGCGAACGCCGTTCGAGGCGAGCAGAAGGGTGTTCGTGATCGAGGCGGTCGAGACGTTGAACGAGCAGGCGGCGAACCGGCTGCTGAAGACGTTGGAGGAGCCGCCGCAATATGCGCACCTGGTGCTGGTGAGCGATCGCAAAGAGGAAGTGATGGCGACGATCTCCTCGCGATGCGTGCACGTGCGGTTCGACGCGCTCGCGGCGCAGGAGATCGCGCGCGGGCTGCTCGCGGAAGGGTGCTCGGACGGGGAGGGTGCGCGGGCATGCGCGCGGCTGGCGCTGGGTGATGCGGGACGGGCACGGATGCTCGTCAGTGAGGAGGGCAGAGCACTGAGGGAGGCAGCGGAGGGCTACGTGCGCTCCGCGCTGAAAGGCGAGACGGGAAGGCGCAAGTGGGTGGATCTGCTGGAGGCCGCGAAGGGGGCGGGGGCGAGCGCCGGCGAACTGGTGGGCGAGCGGTTGGAGGAGGAGCTCGAGCTGGCGCCGAGCAAGGAGCGCAAGAAACTGGAGAGGGAAGCGCAGGAGGCTGGGAAGCGGATCGAGCGCAGGGCCCGCGCGCGAGCCCTGGATCAGGGCCTGCAGCTGGCCGAGCTGTGGCTGCGCGACATGTTGTGCATCAAGGAGGGGGCGAAGGAGCTGGTGTATGCGGTGGACAGGATGGGTGAGCTGGAAGCCGACGCGAAGGCGCAGGGGGGCGCTCCGGCGCGCAGAGGGGTGGAGCTGGTGCGCGAGACGAGGACGCGGATCGCGCTGAACGTGGGGGAGGAGCTGGCGCTCGAGGCGCTGGCGTTCAGGCTGCAGGCGCTCGCGGAAGGCTGAGATGTGGAGCTTTTGGGGCGATTGAGCGAAGCGGCCGAAGCGGTGTCAGGGACGCCCACCTGATTCGGGCTGCGCTCAGTCTGCGAGTGGTCCCAGGTTCGGCTCCAGGCCGTACGTCTCGAAGGCGAGGAAGCGCGAGAAGAGGCGGTTGTCCGGGCCGTGGAAGTCCGAGGAGCCCGTACTGAGCAAATCGAGCTCCGAGCAGCGGGCGGCCAGGAGCTCGGTCTGGGCTTGCGTGTGGGTGACGTAGAAGGCCTCGACGCCGTCGATCCCGAGCGCGTGAAAGCGGTCGATCATCGCAAGGGATTCGTCGGAGTCGGATACGTCCCAGAAGGGGTGCGCCCAGATCGCGACGCCGCCGGCGGCGTGGATCGCGTCGATCGCCTCCGAAACGGTAGGGGTCTCGCGCAGGCGGAAGGCGGGGCGGCCCTCGATGAGATAGCCGCGGATCAGGGAGCCGATGTCATCGATGTTCTCCTCGCGCAGGCGCGAGGCGTTGGCGGGAGAGGAGAGGACGGCTTCCGCCAGATGGGGACGCCCGATCGGTTGGCCGGCGGCGACGCGCGCGGAGATCGCGGCGTCGTCGAGCTCGAGACCCTGCTCGCGCAGAGCATCGGCCATGCGCAGGGTGCGCCGCTCCCGGTCAGAAAGAAAGTCGGAAAGAGTGGAGGCGAAAGCGGGGTCGGTGTGGTCGATCAAATAGCCGAGGATGTGCAGTTCGCGAGCGTCGCCGGGGGCGCCCTGCGAGGAGGGGTCGTCGATCGAGGAGATCTCCGCAGAAGGGACGACGCGAACGCCGAGACGCTCGCCCGCCTCCAGCGCCTCGGAGACTCCCGAGACGGTGTCGTGGTCAGAAAGCGCAAGCAGCTCGACGCCGGCGGCGGCGGCGCGAGCCACGACCTCGCCGGCCGCAAGTGCGCCATCGGAATGGGTGGAGTGCGACTGCAGGTCGAAGGCGAGCGCCATGGGTGCGAGACACCCTAAGCGATGCACCCAAAATCAGCTACGCGGGATCAGAAATCCGCTAACGAGCAGGAGATCTCGTCGCGGGGCACGGCGATGCGGTCGGCGACGTGTCGGCCGACCGCCTCGCGCAGGAAGCGCACGGCCGCGTGGTAACGGCGCGCCTTGGAGGGCAGCGTCTCCTCGGCGGCGAGGCGGGCCGCCTCCAGGTCGGCGAGGGCCGCTTCGGTCTCGGCGGCGAGCCGGGAGGCCTCCAGCCAGGAGACCTCCAGATAGGCCAGCGCGGCCCCGAGCTGCTCCTCGGGGAGCTCGTCTGGGGTCTCGAGCTGGCGCAGGACGGGGACGACCTCGCGGCTCAGCCAGCGCTGCTCAGCGTACGCGCGCAGCAGCAGGCATACATCGGAAGGGGGGGATTGGTCGGAATGGTGGGACATACGAGGCATCCATGCTCTCGGGAGCGTCTGGTCAGGGCTTCGACCGAAGCAGGCGAGGGCTTTAGAAGAAGGTCGAACTCTCCACGCCTCTCCGGTCTCCCTGAACGTCTCCATGACGGTATTTGCGAGAAATGGTTGTCGGGGCGCACAAGTGATCGGCCAGAGGGCGAGTCCTAAAGGAACGAAGCGGGTAGGGCCGATGTAGAGAGAGGGAGGGAAGCGTTATCGATAAAGCAACGAGATGCAGATCATCCAAACTATCGCCCACGACCCCACCGCCCGCGCGCCGGGACAGCACGCCCGCGCGATCGTCAAGCGGCTGCGGCTGCGCACGCTCGTCGCGTTGGGGGTGCTGGCGGTCGCGACCGCCCTGCTGGGGCGGACGTTCGGCTTGCGCGACATCAGGTTCCTCGGCTCGGAGGTCGGCTTGCTCGTGGCGATGTTCGTCGTGTTGCGCTACGTGCTGCCGCTCGTCGACCGTCACGACCGCGGCGCCAAGGGGGAGGAGCAGGTCGGCGGCCTGCTGGACGGGCTGGAAGGCAGGGGCTGGCACGCGATCCACGACGCGAGTCTCGGAAACGGAAACGTCGACCACATCCTGATCGGTCCGGCAGGGGTATTCACGGTCGAGACCAAGAGCCATCCCGGTCCGGTGCGCGTCGCGCGCATCCACGGCGCGACGATCGGCCAGGCCCAGGCCCAGCAGCGGGCGATCGCGCGCGTGACGGGCGTCGAGGTCGAACCGCTGATCGTCTACAGCCGCGCGTGGATCGACCGTCCGCTGGCGCGGCGCAAGGGCGTGCGAGTGCTGCCGGCGAGAATGCTGGCGAGATATCTGGACAGGCGCGGAGCGACGCTGTCGCCCGAGCAGGTGCGGCGCGCGCAGAGGAGTGTGGAGGCCGCCCTGCGCGAGCATCGCGCGCACGAATCGAACCGCCGCCGAGCGGCAGGGTAGCGCGCGCCCCTAACATGGGCGCAGGCACGAGGGCGCGAAACGGTCGCGTCCGCGGTCCCCAACCTATGGCTACGATCGAAAGCGCAAAGCCGATACGGCTCCCCGAGCCCACGCCCAACCGGCTGCCGCCGGGGCCGAGGATGGGACCCGTAGCGCAGACGCTCACGTGGGCACTGGCGCCGACCGTGCTGATGGACCACTGTGCCAGACGGCGCGGCGAGGCGTTCACGCTGACGTTCTCCCCGAGCGGACGCCGGCTCGTGATGATCAGCGACCCGGTCGCCGTTAAGACGTTGCTGACCGCCCCGCCGGAGATCGCGCCCTCGGCGGCGGGTGACACGCCGATTGCCTCCGTACTGGGTCCCAGGTCGGTGATCACGCTGACTGGGCCCGAGCACATGCGCCAGCGCAAGCTGTTGCTGCCGCCGTTTCACGGCGAGCGGATGCGCGCGTACGAGGACACGATTGTGCAGGCCACCGAACGCGATATGGCGAGCTGGACGTTGGGACGGCCGATGAGGTTGAGCACGCACACCCGCAACATCACGCTGGAGGTGATCCTGCGCGCGGTGTTCGGGGTCACGGACGAGCGCATGGGCCTCAGGTTGAAAGGGGCGATCGGCGAGCTCGCCGAACCGACGCGAACGCTCGCGATGCTGCGATTTGCGCTGAGCAAGCCCAGCACAGATCGCCCGCCGGGCGAGCTGGGTCAGGCGCTGGACAAGCTCGACGGGCTGATCTACGCCGAGCTCGCGCGCCGTCGCGAGCAGCAGGACCTCGGCGAGCGCGAGGACATTCTCTCCCTGCTGCTGCAGGCGCGCGACGAGGACGGCGAGGCGATGACCGACGGCGAGCTGCGCGACGAGCTCGTCTCGCTGCTGCTCGCCGGCCACGAGACGACATCCACCGCTACGGCCTGGGCGATCGAGCGCCTCGTCCGCCACCCCGACGCACTGGCGCGGCTTGTCGCCGAGATCGACTCCGGCGTGCAGGACGAGTACATGCAGGCCGTCATCCATGAGACGCTGCGCTGCCGCCCGGTCGTGCCGGGGGTCGTCAGGCTGCTGCACGAGCCGCTGAACGTCGCCGGATATGAGCTGCCCGTGGGCACGCGCGTGGTCGCGTCGATCTACCTCACGAACAACAACCCGCGCGTGTATGAGAGCCCGAAGGAGTTCAGGCCCGAGCGCTTCCTCGACACGCCGCCCGACACGTTCGCGTGGATCCCGTTCGGCGGCGGCATCCGTCGCTGCATCGGCGCGTCATTCGCGATGCTCGAGATGAAGACGATGCTGCGCACGATGCTCGCCGAGCTGCATCCGAGCGTGCCGCAGCGCAGCGTGTGGCGCAGGGGCGAGTGGAAGCGCAGGCGCGCGATCACGCTCGTACCGGCCGCCGGAGCTCGCGTGGTGTGGAGTCGCCGCGCCGGCTGAGGTCTCGCCGCGGCCCTGCTCCGCTCAGCAGGATCTGTATTGCGAGCGCCGTATTTTGCGCACGCGATCGACCGCGGACACTGAGTGCTCGACTCGCCGTACGCCCGGTCTCGACACCCCTCGCACCAGCCCCGAGAATCCCCTCCGAAGCGGTGAGTAACTTCCTTACGATGGACTCCCCCGAGACGTTGCTGCGTCGTTTCGGGCTGGATGCGTTCCGGCCCGGGCAGCGCGAGGCCGTGGCGGCCGCGCTCGCCGGGCGGGACTCGCTCGTCGTGATGCCCACCGGCGGCGGCAAGTCGCTCTGCTATCAGCTGCCCGCGCTCGCCGGCGACGGTCTGGTCGTCGTCGTCAGCCCGCTGATCGCGCTGATGGCCGACCAGCTGCGCCGCCTGCACGACGCGGGCGTGGCCGCCGCGATGCTCGCCTCCGGCATGGCCGATGGGCACAACGCGCAAGCGCTGCGCTCCATTGCCACCGGGGAGACCGCGCTCGTCCTCGCCGCACCTGAGCGCTTCGCCTCCGTCGCCTTCCGCGAGGCCCTCGCCCAGCGATCCGTCTCCCTGTTCGTGGTCGACGAGGCCCACTGCGTCACCGAGTGGGGCCACGACTTCCGCCCCGACTACCTGCGCCTGCACGACGCCATCGCCTCGCTTCATCGCCCCCCCGTGATGGCCGCCACCGCGACAGCCACCCCCCGCGTCGCCCAGGAGATCGCCGCGCGTCTGGGGCTGCGCGAGCCGGTCTCCGTGCGCGCCGGGTTCGATCGGCCCAACCTCGCCTTCGACGTTGTCTCCCTGGAGGGCGCCGGCGCGGTCGCGCGCAAGCGTGCCGCCCTGCTGCACGTCCTTAAAGACCCCGCCGCGCGCCCGGCGATCGTCTACTGCGGCACGCGCCGCGACACCGACTCCGTCGCCGAGCTGATCTCGGGCGCCGGCATTCGCTCCGTCGCCTACCACGCGGGCATGTCCCCCGACGCGCGGCGCGCCAGTCAGGAGTCCTTCATGAGCGACGCCGCCGAGGTCGTCGTCGCCACCAACGCTTTCGGCATGGGTGTCGATAAGGCCGACGTGCGCACCGTTGCCCACTGGGCGCTGCCCACGAGCCTGGAGGCCTACTACCAGGAGGCCGGTCGCGGCGGGCGCGACGGTGAGCCCGCGCGCGCTCTCCTGCTCGCCGCGCGCATGGACCTCGGCCGGCTGATCCGCTTCATCAACCAGCGCACCACCACCGTCGCCGACGTCAAGAGCTACGTCGCCTCGCTGCGTCGCCGCGCCGACGGGGAGGGCATAGCCACGATCGGTCACGGTGAGCTCGACGAGCGCGACCGCATGCTCCTGTTGATCGCCGAGCGCGCCGGCGCCGTGCAGCTGAGCCCCGGCGGCTCCAGCGGACTGCTCGCCCGCCCCACCGGCGCCGGCAGCCCGCGTCTGGCCCACGCCGCGATCCAGGCCGCCAAGAACCGCGGCTGGGAGTCCTACCGCTCGATCGAGCGCTACATGTCCGGCGCCTCTCTCTGCCGCCGCCGCCAGATTCTCGACCATTTCGGCGACTCCACCCCCGGCGCGCCTATCGGCCGCTGCTGCGACGTCTGTGACCCCGACCCCGCTCTCACCCAGGCGCTGCTAGCGACCCCGATCGCGTCCTCGCGGCGACGATCTCCGCGCTCGGACGCCCACGCGGCAGGGTCGATCTCCGCGCGCCGTGAAGGGCCACCCGTCCGCGTCTCCGCTCCCGACCTGTCCGCCGAGCCCGTCGACGAGCGCGAGTTCGAGCGTCTGCGCGCCTGGCGTTACGCCCGCGCGGAGGGCAAGCCCGCGTACACGGTCGCCGCCAACGCGGCGCTCGAGGGGATCCTGCGCCGGCGCCCCTCCACCATGGACGAGCTGCGCGCCGTCCACGGCATCGGGCCGACCTTCTGCGAACGCCACGGCGACTCTCTGCTGGCGGAGCTGGCCGAGCTGTGGGAGACGTCGCCCGGCGCGGTCACGGCGATAGCATCGGTACCCGCGCCGACGTAGCTCAGCTGGTAGAGCACCACTCTCGTAAGCGCTCGCTGTAAGGGGGCCGAAAAGCCCGAGTTAGAGTCATTTTTGGCTTGCTAACTCGATAGGTGGCCCCTTCTACTGGCGGACAGATGATGTCAGTCGAGGACAAACGATACACGGCCCGCCGGGTACCACAGCGGCAGAAAATCGAGAGCCGACGGCCGGAGTCGAACCGGCGACCCCCGCTTTACGAGAGCGGTGCTCTGGCCATCTGAGCTACGTCGGCGTGCCCCCGCATCGTACCGTCAGAGCGGCTGTTGTTCCGCTCCGGCTAGGGCTCGCTGCCCGCAGCCTGGCGCGAGCTGGAGCCTCGAACCGCCGACGCCGCAAATTGTAGCGGGGGAAGCGGGCCGGTCGATCCGATTGTCGATCGCCCTTGACGAGTTCATAGGTGGCGGAGGGCACGGTCAGGTCTCCGTCGGGTGCGCGTGCATCGCGGGGTCCGATCGGTAGCGCTTCAACGCGATCACGGCCCAAATCGCCTCGACTATGCCGAAGGGCCAGGTGCCGGCGAGGAAGCCGTAGATGCTCGACAGGGCACAGCCGCAGGCGAAGGCGAGGATGAAGCCTCGGCCGCGTCGTTCCAGCGCGTACATCAGGACCATGAACGTGACGGCGCAGGCACCAAAGAGAGTGAGCACACCCAGGAGTGTGCCAGCGCGATCGTCCTGCTCTGGCCTTGAGCGCGCGGCGGGCGGGGAGTAGCCTTGCTGCGTGCCTGGTTGACGTTGACCACTCCCGTATGCGGCCTATCCTCGTCCGCCTCCCTGACGGAGCATTACGTCCTGCCCGTCAATTACCGATGCGATCAGAGAGGATCACCCTATGAGCGAGAGCACCGACATAGAGCTGCTGCACCGAGCCTGGGAGGCGATGAGTGGCGCGGGGGACCTGAGTGTCTTGGAAGGGGCGCTGGACCCGGAGGCGCAGTGGCCCGGCGTCGAGGACGGGCAACTATGCGAGAACCGCAAGATGATCCTCACGGTCATGGAGCGCAACCTGCACGGCGGCCTCGTCGGGCGAATCGAGGAGACGGTCGAGGTCGAAGAGCGGATCGTCGTGGCGTTCCGGCCCGATCAGCCCCGAGACGACGGACGGCCGCTGGATCACGGGCATCGCCTACGTCGTTGTCACGATGCGCGACGGGCTCATAATCGAGCTGAAGGGCTGCGCCGATCGAGCCGCTGCCATGACCTACGCGCAAACCGGCACGGTGCAGAGCTAGCGACCCCTGACGGGCATCTAATGCGGGATTGGAGCGCCGAGCAGCGCGGCGACGGCGCCTACCGTACCGGCGGCGAGCAGCGTCAGGACGATGCTGCGACGCAGCGCAAGCAAGGCGATGGCCGCGGCAGCGAGCACGACGTACTGCCACGTCTCGCTCAGGGCAGCGGCGAGAGGGATCGCCGAGCCGATGATCGCCCCGGCCGCCGCGGGTGCCGCCCCAGCGAGGAACGCGGTCACTCGCTCGTTGCGCAGCAGCCGCTCGAAGCGAGCTGCACCGAACAGGATGAAAGAGAACGACGGCGGGAATGCGACGAACGCCGCCAAGAGCGCAGAGGGAAACCCACCTGCGGCGTAGCCGACCGCCGCGACGGTCTGCGTGAGCGGCCCCGGTGTGACCTGCCCGAGCGCGACGGCGCCCAGGAACTGCCCGTGGGTCATCCAGTGGTAGGTGCCTACGGCGTCTGATTGCATCAGCGGAACGATCACGAACCCCCGCCGAACGCGAGCGCTCCCACCTTGAACGCAGTCCACACGAGCGCACCCGTCCCGCCCGGCTCTGCGACCGCCGCGAGCAGAGGCCAGGCGTGAAAGCTCGCACCGCCTCCGGTGAGCTGACGCTGCCATGCCAGCTCGATCGCGCCGCACGCCAGTAGGACGAGCACAAGCCACGGGCCGGTCGTGGCCGCCGCGATCCCCGCGGCGAGCGCATAGAGCAGGATGCGGGGCCGCCGAGCGTCTGTGGCGCGTCTCCAGATCGGGACGGCAACCCCCATCCCGGCCCTGACGGCGACAGCCCCAACAGCGGCGCCGGCTCCCATCCCGGCGCCCCGTATCCATACGGGCGGAGACCCCGCGAGGAACAGAACGGACAGCGCGAGGATCAACACGAGACCGGGCAGGATGAAACCGAGCCCGCCGACGACCGCGCCCTTAGTTCCGCGCAGCCGCCAGGCGCAGTAGATCGCAAGCTGTGTCGAGGCTGGTCCGGGCAGGATGTTGGTCGCCGCGATTGCCCGCTCGAACTGGTCGTCGGTAAGCCATTCTCGTCGTGTCACGCACAGCTCGCGGAACAGCGCGCCGTGCGCAGGTGGACCACCGAACCCAATACACCCGATGCGGCGCCACTCCCGCGCGATGGTGCGCAGCGACACGCCGGTTCGCGGCGGCGCGGCGGCTTGTGGGCGCTCACTTCAGGGTCTCATCGGCGAGCAGCGAGTCGATGTGGCGGGCGATGTCATCGCCCGCCACTCCCGCGCGATGGTGCGCAGCGACACGCCGGTTCGCGGCGGCGCGGCGGCTTGTGGGCGCTCACTTCAGGGTCTCATCGGCGAGCAGCGAGTCGATGTGGCGGGCGATGTCATCGCGGATCGCGCGAACCTCATTAAGCCGACGGCCCTTTGGGTCGGGCAGCTCCCACTCGATGTAGCGCTTGCCGGGAATGTAGGGGCACTCATCGCCGCAGCCCATCGTCACGACGATATCCGCTTGCTCTGAAAGCTCGCGCGCGAGGAGCTGCGGTCGGCGCTCGGACAGGTCGATGCCTGTCTCGCGCATGGCCTCAACAACCTCGGGGTGAACGCGCTCGGCCGGCGTCGTCCCCGCGGACAGGGCCGTGTGCCTGCCAGCAGCGGCGCGCTCGAACAGCGCTTGGCTCATCTGTGAGCGACCCGCGTTATGCAGGCAGACGAATAGGACGCACGCCAGCGTGCGGAGGCTCCTCACTATGCGGCATGACGGCTTCGGCTGCCTCGTCCGGCGTCAGGTCGGAGTAGAGCACCCTCACGACAAGGATCGCGCAAACACAGCCGACGAGCTGCGCCACGATGTAGCCGGGCACCGACGCAGGCGCGATTCCGGCGAACGTGTTGGAGAACATGCGCCCCACGCTGATCGCCGGGTTGGCGAAGCTCGCCGAGCTGGTGAAGAAATAGGCGGCACCGATGTACGCGCCAACGGCGGCCGGAGCGATGTGTGCGCGTTTAGTACGCGCGAGCGAGAAGATCACGAGCAGCAGCCCCGCGGTGGCGATCACCTCGGAGAACAGGTGGGCGGGCGAGGCGCGGTGATGCGTGGAGATGCTGATGGCGGCCAGCGAGAACATGCCATTCGCCACGACAGCACCGAGCACACAACCGACAACCTGCGCGGGGATGTAGGCGAGCGCATGGCGCCAGCGGATGCCGCCAAAGCTCGCGTCGGCAAGCGAAACAACCGGGTTGAAGTGCCCGCCGGACGCCGGGCCGAACATGAGGATAATCGTGTAGAGCCCCGCTGCCGTAGCGGCAGCGTTCTCAAACAGCTCGAGGCCAACGTCGTTCGGCGAGAGCGTCTGCGCCGCGATGCCCGAGCCGACCACAAGCGCGGCGAGGAACGCCGAGCCCAATAGCTCGGCGAGTAGACGGCGAGCGAGTGGCGACGTGTTCATGGCGCGGATCGTATTACATCGACAGACATGAGTGTTATTGATATAAGTAGATTGATGCCCGTCGATTTGGAGCTATCCCCCAAGCAGAAGCGAGCCAATGGTGCCCCTTGTTGTGAGCCTGTCGTCTACCCCGACGTTCAGCGCGAGGAAGCGCTGCGCATGGCGGAGGTAGCCAAGGCTCTCGGCGACCCGATTCGCTTGCAGCTCGTGGACGTGCTGCGCAAGCACGCGGGGAAGGTCTGTGTGTGCGAGCTGGTGCCGCTGTTCGACATCTCACAGCCCACGCTCTCCCACCATCTCAAGAAGCTCCGCGACGCCGGGATCGTGGACTCCGAGCGCAAGGGCTTGTGGGCCTACTACTACGTCATCCCCGACGCACTCAAGGAGCTATCCGCATGGCTGAGCTGACCACCACCGCCGAGACGACGCCCAACTCCTGCTGCGCCCCGGAGGCGCAAGCAACGTGCTGTGAGCCGAGCGCCAAGGCCGAGTGCTGCAACCCCAGCCACGGCGAGGGCTGCGGATGCGCCGCCGCCACCAACGACATCCGTGAGACCGTCCGCGAGCGCTACGCCGTCGCTGCGGTCCAGGTCACGACCACCGATCCCGGCGCCGGCTGCTGCGCGCCGAGCGAGACATTTGACGGGGGTAGCCAGGTCTTCGGCGCCGCGCTCTATGCGCTCGGCGACCACGAACAGCTACCCGACACCGCCAAGCTCGCCTCCCTCGGCTGCGGCAACCCTACCGCCGTCGCAGAACTGCACGAGGGCGAGACCGTCCTCGACCTGGGCTCAGGCGGCGGGATCGACGTGCTGCTCTCAGCCAAGCGCGTCGGACCGACCGGCAAAGCGCACGGCCTCGACATGACCGATGAGATGCTTGCGCTCGCCCGCGAGAACGCCCGCAAGGCTGGCGTCGAGAATGTCGAGTTTCATAAGGGCTACATCGAGGAGATCCCGCTCCCCGACGCGAGCGTTGACGTGGTGATCTCAAACTGCGTAATCAACCTCTCCGGCGACAAGCCCAAGGTGCTGCGCGAGGTCGCAAGGGTCCTGCGACCCGGCGGACGCTTCGCCGTCTCAGACGTGATCGCCGACGAGAGCATGGACGACGCGACCCGCGCGGACATGCAGGCATACACCGGCTGTATCGCCGGGGCGCTCACCCACAACCAGTTCACTCAAGCGCTCACAGATGCCGGCCTGGTCGATGTCGAGATACGTGAGACTCATCGCGTCCACGCACAGGCCGCCTCGGCGATCGTCCGCGCGCAGAAGCTCGGCGCCTAGCGTCACTTCGACTAGGCGCAGTCTCGCTCGCCATACTCGCTCGCTGATGAGCCTGGAGCCCAGCGACGCGGGAACTCACGAGCGCGCCGGGTTGCTGCGCCGCGGCTGGCGGCTGGAGTACGCGACGCTGGGGTGGAACGTCGTCGGGTGCCTAGTCCTGGCGGCTGCGGCGATCACGGCAGGGTCGGTGGCATTGGCCGGCTTCGGGATCGACTCGCTGATCGAGATCGTTGCCTCGCTGGTCGTGGTGTGGCAGCTCCGAGGCATGGATGATCCGTCACGAACTCGCCCGGCACTGCGGATCATCTCCGTGGCCTTCGGGCTCCTAGCCATCTACATCGCGGTCCAGTCGTTGATCGTTCTTGCTGGTGTCAGCAGCCACCCCGGCCGCTCGATCCCAGGAGCGGCGTGGCTCGCTTTGACGGTGGCGGTCATGTTGGCGCTAGCTCACGGGAAGGTCGACACGGGTCGCCGGCTGGACAACCTCGTGCTGCGCACCGAGGCTCGCATCACTGCCATCGACGCGATACTGGCCGGGGCGGTGCTCATCGGTGTGGTGCTCAACGCCGCTGCCGGCCTGTGGTGGGCCGATCCTGTTGCCGCGTTCGTACTCGTCGTCTACGGCGCACGCGAGGCCCGCTGCACCTGGCACGAGGCCGCCGAGACCCTTTGAATGGTGATGTGAACGTGCGTTGAGCGGCTCGACCCTCAAGCTGGCGGCCCTGATCGTTCCGCTGGGCCTGGACACGTTCGGCGTCGCAATCGCGCTCGGGATCGCCGGAGTGCCACGACGACAACGGCTGCGGATCGCCCTCTTGTTCGCCGGCTTCGAGGCCGCGATGCCGCTCCTCGGAGTGGCGCTCGGTGCCCCCTTGGGTCACGCGATCGGCAGCGCAGCAGACTACGGCGCCGCCGCACTGATCCTCGCCCTCGGTGCCTACCTGCTCATCGCCGACGAGGACAGTGACGGTGATCGCCTGCTCTCACTGACGAGCGGCGGCGTGGTGGGCGCCCTCGTGCTTGGCGTGAGCGTCAGTCTCGATGAGTTGGCGATCGGCTTCAGCGCTGGCCTGCTGCGACTGCCGGTCCTCCCGCTAGTGCTCGCAGTAGCCGCTCAAGCCTTCCTGCTCACGCAGGTCGGC
>Ga0193728_1001138_pt1 | contig 13422 bp, 13 predicted proteins | sample U1c1metaG_FD_143037 | JGI IMG/M metagenome (GOLD analysis project Ga0193728, IMG submission 143037) | Soil microbial communities from a riparian zone of the East river system, Colorado, United States - U1c1 | ecosystem: Environmental > Terrestrial > Soil > Riparian zone | place: USA: East River...
CATCGGCATCCGTCCCTCTGCCTTCTTCTTGCGCGTCGAACAGCTCGCCGCCGCGCACGCCTCGCCGCGCCCGCGCGGCGACGATTAAGCCACTCACGGCTTCAGCAAGACCTTGAACGCCCCGTCTCGCTTCTTCTGGAAAATCTCATAGCCAACGCCTCACGTTCGCCTGGCCCATGCGCATATTGATCCGCTTGCCGAACATCTGCAGCAGCGGCATCGGGCTCGCGGCGCCGCCGTAGACACCCGACAGCGAGGCACGCATAGCTTTCTCCTTCCTCCGGGTAGTGCATAAGTCATGGCAAGCACACTCAGCAGAGAGGCCGAGCGGGTCGCCGCCGACTATGCGGGCGAGCACGAGGCGCCGCTCGGCGGCTACGCGACGCTGATGGGCGTGTTCGTCTCGGTCGTCGCAGCCTTCTCGACGTGGATCCACCGCTCGAGGCGGGAGCTACCCGAGCGCATCGCGCCCGGGGACATCGCGCTGCTGACGGTCGCGACGCACAAGGCCTCGCGCCTGATCACGAAGGACCGCGTGACGAGCGCCGTGCGCGCGCCGTTCACCGAATACGAGTCTGACGGAGGCCCGGCCGAGGTCGAGGAGCGCCCGCGCGGGCACGGGCTCAGGCGCGCCGTCGGCGAGTTGCTCGTCTGTCCTTACTGCCTCGGCATGTGGATCGCGACGCTCCTCGCCGCCGGGCTCGTCGTGCTGCCCCGTCCGACGCGCTGGGCCGCTTCGGTGCTCTGCGTGCACTTCGGCGCCGATCTGATGCAGCTCGCCTACAAGAAGCTCGAGGACGTGTAGCGATCGAGCACGCATTCGACCCGGCTACGGCGTACTCCGTCGGCGCTGAGGAGGAGCTGTTTCTCGTCGACCCCGTCAGCGGGCGCCAGGCGAACGCGTCAGCGGCCGTGCAGGAGCGCCTCGCGCCGCTCGCGCAGGGTGGGATCGAGCGCGAGCTGCACGCGTGCCAGATCGAGTTGATCACGGACGTCTGCAAGGACGCAAGCGGGGTCGTCGAAGGGTTCGCGAAGCTGCGCGGCGCCGTGCTCGCGACCGGCGCTGGGCTGCTCGGATCGGGCACGCACCCCGCGGCAGCCGAAGGCGCCGCGGAGATCACCGACAAGGAGCGCTACGAGCGAATCCGCGCGCTGCTCGGCGATGCCGTCGCGACGCCTGTCGGCGGGCTGCACATCCACGTCGGCATGCCCGATCCAGACACGGCGATCCGCGCGTTCAACGGGCTGCGTCGCCACCTGCCGCTACTGCAAGCGCTCGCCGCGAACTCGCCGTATCGCCACGAGCGCGACACCGGCTTGGCGTCGGCCCGCGAGGTCACGATGCGCGGCTGGCCGCGCTCTGGCGTGCCGCGCGCGATGCGCGACTTCGATGACTTCTGCGAGACGGCCAAGCTGCTCGTGCGTGCAGCGGACGTCGCCGACTACACGTGGTTCTGGTGGAAGCTGCGCCCGCACCCGCGACTCGGCACCGTCGAGGTCCGCGCGCTCGATGCGCAGAGCTCACTAGAGGACACTGCCGCGCTCGTCGCGCTGACGCACTGCCTCGCGCGCCACGCAGCGAACAACGAGCCCGCAGCAGACCCGCCCGGCGAAGTGCTCGAGGAGGGCGCCTTCCGCGCCGCGCGCTACGGCGTAACCGCGCGCCTGCCCGACGCCGACGGGCGCTTGCGGCCGGTCGTCGAGCTGCTTGAGGACGCGCTCGAGCTGACGCGTGAGGACGCCGCGCAGCTCGGCTGCGCAGAGCAGCTCGCCAACCTGCCGCGAATCGTCGCGCGCGGCGGCGGCGCTGGAGTCCAGCGCGATATCCACGCGATCGGCGGCATGGACGCGCTGCTGCGTGAGCTGACCGCGCTGACGGGCGCGGCTGCGGCTGAGCGCTACTGAACTTTCGTCTTGCCTTTGACGGCGTTTGGCGTGTCGATCACGGTGCCGCTGTTGGCGGTGACGGTCAATGCCTTGCCGACGGTGTTGTGCGTCACGGTCGTCGCGTCGCCGGTGTCGTGCGTGACGGTCAGCTTCGCGCCGAGCTGGTTGCCCTCGACGGCCACAGTGTCGGCGTTGGCGCTGAGCGTGAGGCCGCTCTTGAAGCTCGACCCGGCACAGCCTGCTTCATCGCCGATCACGACTGCGTCGCTCGTGCCAGTGATCTTGCTCGCACCATTGATGCTCGCGCCACAGACACGGATCGTGCTCGCGCCGCTCGCTTTGATCCCGCCGGTGCTCGCGCCCTCGATGTCGAGCGCGCCGCCGGACTGAACTTCGATCGCCTTAGCTTTTGCGGTCGCGCTCAGCTCGACGGCTTCGCCCGATTTGACGATCAGCTTCTTCTTCAGCGCGCCGGTAATCGTCTGCGTGTTCTCGACATCGGTCGTGCACGAGCTCGTCGTGGAGTGACCGACGTTGTCGCTCGCCGTCCGCTGCACCGTCTCGGGGCCGGCTTTCGCGGTGTCGATCGCGACGGTGCCGGAGGGGTCTGTGGCGAGTCCCGACTGCGCGTCGGATGCCGTGACGGTGGCGTGCACGCCGGGCTGACCGACAGTCGCCGTCGCGGGGCAGCTCACGTCGAGGGTCGGCGCGCTCGCGTCGAGCTGCACGGTGAGGCTCGCGCTCGCGGACGGATTGCCGGCAAAGTCGCTGACAGTGCCGCTCGCCGTATGCGTGCCATCGCTCGCGAACGTCTGCGGCGCTGGGATCGTCGCCGGATCGGCGCCGCTGCCCGCACTGCCATCGCCCAGCAGCGGGTCGCTGTTGGCGGCGAAGGCGACGGTGACGGAATCTTTGTACCAGCCGCCGTTGCCGGCGAAGTCGGGGCCGCGGTCGGCGCTCACCGACGGCGCGGGCGGCGGGGTCTGATCGACCTTGATCGGTGAGGACGCTTCGGACGCGGCGCTTTCGCCGCCCGCGCCCTCGGCGATCGCGCGGTAGGTCCACGTGCCTTCGCCCTCGGCGCTGCCGGCAGTGAATGAGTATTCGGGGCTGGCGAGTCCCGTGGCGACATCGCTCCAGCCGCCTTCGGCGTTCTCGTGCTGCAGCGTGTATGTGGCACCGGGCGTATCGGATGCGTCCCAGGTGAGCGCGAAGATCCCGTCGTGGTTCGGGGTCGAGCCGCTGCTCAGATGCGGCGCGCCCGGCGAGGCGGGAGTGGGCAGCGAGACGGTGAAGAGCCGGCCGAGGTCCTTCTGCAGGCCCGACGGCATGCCCGTCTTCGACGTCAGCCCGTCGGCGTACCAGACGCTGTCACCGTCGTCCTGGAGCAGTTCGACGGTGCTGCCGCTGACGAGCGATTCGGGCACGGAGACGATGTCCTCCCACGCTCCTTCGTTGACCGACGAGAGCGGGGTATTCGTCAACACGGGCCGATCGGCAGCATCGCCGTCCCACGCGTACAGCCCGAACGTCGAGTTGGAGTCATCGGATGTGCCAGCGAGCGCGAGGAACTGCCCGGCGGCGTTGCGACGCAGCTCACGCAGGCCGCGGCCTTCGAGGTTCCACTCAAGCGCTGCGCCAAACGTCGCCGCCGTGCTGCCCGGATTGCCGTGCGTGACGAGCGAGGCGAAATTGGTGACGGGGATCAGCAATGCATCTTTGCGGTCGCTCGTTGGCTGCAGCGGCGCGCGGAACGCGACGTACGCCGCTTCGCTCGAGCCGGCCGCGAACTCGAGGCCCTCGGCGTTGAAGCCGTCGGACTCGTTCGAGGGCAGGCCGCTCGCCGTCGAGGCGGCGAGACCGAGTGCGTTGCCATTGGCTTCGTCCCACGCAACCATGTCCTCGCGCAGGTGCGTGTAGCTGCCGAGGTAGGTCAGTTCGGTGCCTGCTCCAGATCCAGTGAGGGTCGCGGCGAAGACGATGTCGTGTTCGGGCGCGGCTTTGCCGCTCTTCTTGTTCGACAGCGAGCCGATCCAGTAGAGCGTGTTGCCAACGCGCGCAGAGGCCTCGATGTCTGCTTCGCTCGTGCCGACGGGCAGCACTTTGGTGAAGTCGAACGTCTTCGTCGGCTCGCCAGAGCTGCGCTCGTGGTAGAGGCGCAGCACGTTGCCCTCGTCGTCGGCGAGGACCATGTAGCCGCCGCCGACGTCGATCGCTGTCGAGGCGTTACGGGCGCCGGCGTAGTAGCGGTCGCTCGCGTCGCCCTGGTCGGCCGAGACGCCGTAGTCGATCGTCGTCGTCGCTTTGCCAGTGTCAGGCGCCTGCACGGTCAGCGTGATCGTCGAGTGTCCGACGGCGCCGGGCGTGACGGTGAGCGTCCTGTTGGCGCCACTGCCGCTGACTTCGACGCTTGGCGCGACCGTTTTGTCAGAGGAGCTCGCCGTGACGGTCAGTTCGCCTGCTTCGAAGCCTTTGTCGCCGACGGTGATGCCGAGCGTCGGGTTCGTCGGGTCGCTGAGCGCAGCGGGGAGCGTCGTTTCGGCGGGCACGATCGTCGGCGTCGGCGGGGGCGGCGGGCCGCCGGAGCCGATTGTCGTGCCGGGCGCAAAGGCGACGCCGCGGAACGACTCGTTGGCCGGCGTTTTGGCGATTTCAGTTGCGCTGCCTGAGAGCGTTCCACCAAGGCCGCTGTTGTCGGTGATCTGCCACAGCGAACCGGGTCCCTTAGCTTCGAGGCCGCCGCTGACCGCGAAGATCGAGACGGTGCCGCTCGCGTCGTTGGCCGTCAGCCCGGTGACGCCCGTGATCGCGACCGAGCCGAGCTTGACCCATTTGCCTTCGCTCAGCCCGAACTTGACGACAGCGCTGGCTTCGTTGTCGGCGACGTACAGCGTGTCCGGTGTGGAGCCGAGGCCGAGCGCGAGGAACGCGTAGCCGTAAGGCTGTTTCGGAGCAGTCGAGAACGGCAGGTTGGCAAGCGTCTGCGTACCGCTCGTCGGCAGCCCACTGCCGACTGTCGCGATCGTCAGCGCGCCGGCCTTCGTCGGGTCGGCTGAGGTGTACAGCTGGCCGTTGAAGATCGAGACCTCACGCACGTTCTTGTCGGTTTCGTTCAGGCCGGTCGAAGTCGCGGAGCCAAGCGTCGTGTGACGCACGCCGCCCGCAGCGCCACCGACCCAGATGTCGGTGCCATTGCTGCTCGTCGCGCTGCGCACGTTGTTTTCGTTGGCGGCGTCAGTCAGCGCCGTGCTCGTGTCGACTTCGCCGCTCGCGCTGACGCGTGCGATCGTGCGGGGCGCGCTCACCGATTTCGTTTCGGCGACTTTCGCGGTGCCGACGGCTGCGTCGTAGCCGGTTGCGATCAGGTAGTTACCGTCGCCGGACAGCGTCAGCAATCCCTCAGAACTGGCCGAGCCGCTCGCGACGAGCGGCTTGTTCGCGCCGCTCGTCGCGGTCGGCAAGGCGATTGCTTCGACGAATTTCCCGCTCGGTTCGTACTCGTCGAGGAAGGCCTGTGTGCCGGAGCTCGACAGCGCGCTCGCGCCGGTGCCGACGCGGTAGACGACGATGTCGCCGGGGCTGAGCGCAGCGCTCGCCTGCGCGGCGAGGCTCAGCGCAAGCGCCGCGACGAGCGCGCCGAGCACGGGCAACTTGGGTCGTCGAGACGAACGTCGATCGCTCACCACAGCATGCGTCCTCGGCACGGGAACCGTCCCTCCGTAGAAGATCAATGGACCGCCGCCTGCGTCGCGCAGGGCAGCGGTGCCGCCAACCTAAGCTCGGAGCCGAGCGACCTGGTTTCTGAGCTGTTACTGAGACGTTTCGAGCTGGTGAACGCTCGCGGGGACTCAATCGACTACACCCGCGCCCTCGCGACAAACGAACGCGGCACCCGCGGCGCGAGCGCACCAAACCGACGCCCCCCAGCGTGGCATATACGTGGCATAATGATGGCATGGCGCGCATACGGGTGAGCACAACGGTTGACGGTGAGCTCCTGGCCGACGCGCGAGGGGCACTCTCGGAGCTGAGCGACGCAGCGCTGCTCGACGAGGCGCTCGCGGCGTTGCTGCGGCGGCATCGCGCGGCGGAGATCGACGCTGCATACGCCGTCTACGAGACGACGCCGCCGGAGAAGCCGGATGCGTGGGGTGATCTAGCGTCGTTCCGCGAAGCGGCGGCGGCATCGTGACCGCGCGCGCCGTCCCAGCGCGAGGAGAGCTCTGGTGGTGTGAGCTGCCAGACATCGGCCGGCGGCCAGTCGTCGTGCTCTCGCGCGATGCGGCAATCCCACGGCTGAGACGCGCGCTCGTCGCGCCTTGTACGACGGCGATTCGAGGTCTCGCGAGCGAGGTCGTCATCGAGCCGGACAGCGACCCGATCCCGCTGCGATCTGCTGTCAACCTCGACTCGGTCGAGAGCGTTTCGATCTCGGTGCTTGTCGAGCGGCTGGGACGGTTGGGAGACGAGCGGATGCGAGCCGTCTGTCAGGCGCTCGACGTCGCCGTGGACTGTCACAGCTAGCGGCCCCGCGGGACTCAGCCGAGCGCGTCCCACGCGTGTCACCGCATCACGGCGTCGTCGGTCATCGCCTGCGCTCAGGTGCGCGTGCGCAGCGGCGCCGTCTGACGAGCACGTGCCGTTGAACTGCGGCAGGATCTGCTCGGCATAGAGCTCGAAGAGGCGCTCGTGCCCACGGCCGACCTGCTGAATGTAGAGCTCGTCGAAGCCGGCCCGCTCAGCGAGCGTCGCTTGGCGCACGAGCCCAGCGAGAGCCGTTTCCTCGCTCGACAGGAAATAACCGATTTTCATATTGATCCGTTCGGGTCGCGTCGCTCGATCTGCACTGCCGCTTGACCTACCCGCGCGCGCAGCGCTCAACCGGCGGCGCTTCAGGCAAGCTGCAGGCTGCTGTCGAGCTCGATCGCGATCAGCTCGTCGTCGATCAGACAGCCGGCACAGACGACGCCGAGGAGCTCGCCGTCGGCTGAGATCACGACGTGCCATTCGGCGTAGTCAGGCGAGGACCACGCGGGCGCGAAGACTTGACAGCAGTGGCAGACCTCACTCCACTTGGGAGACAACAAGTCGTCTGGCGTGTTGCTTGACCACGCGACAAAGCACAGGGGGTCAGGGATGACAATGGGGAAAGCGCGCTCGGCAGCGCCGTCTTGGCCACGCTACGCAACGGGGAGAACGACAGCCGTTCGCCAGGTGAGAATTGCGGCGCTGCTGGCGGATGTCGTCTACCGCATCGCGATCCGCTCGCACGTTCGACGCGCGATCGGCATCTAGGCGGCAGTCGGAAACGGCACACGACAGCTCCGCGCGCTGATCGGGCCGCGGAGCTGCCAGCGCCGGCAGTCGTGAAGCGTGTCTGTGCGCGGCTTGCGCGACGTTCGCGCCGGCCTGCGGCGAGCGCCCGATTCGCCCGCGCTTACTTGACTTTTGGAGATCTGGTGTCCTTATGCGAACATACGTTCGCATGATGGGACTGGGCCCATATCGACCTGTTCGCGAGCTCGAAGGCGCGATCGAGCGCCGTGAACTGGACATGGCGATCGGCATCGCCAAAGACATCGCGCGCGAGCGGCGCCCGATCGGCTTGGAGCTCGCGCTGCGGCTCGTCGCGCTCGTCGCAGCAGAGGGACCGGACTACGACTTGTGGGCGTGCCGCTGGCTCGAGCGCTGGCTCGGCGAGACGCCGGGCGCGACGATCGGCCTCGCAGCGGAGGTCGCGGCGACGCTTGCTGACCTACCGGCCGAGCCGCAGGGCGTCGAGGCGATCCGCCAAGTCGTGCGCTGAGGCGCGAGGGCGCCCGGCGATCTCATGTCCGGGGACGACCGGGAAGCTGACGCCCGGATAGCCACCCTCCTTGGCGAACGAGTCGCTGTGCAGATCCCGCAGGCGTGCACACGCACGAGCGCTTCGCCGCGTCCCGGCGTCGGCACATCGCGCTCGACCAGTTGAACGGGCCACCAGCCTCGCTCACCTTGTACTGCTCTCATCTTCGCCATGCGTGGCCTCTCGTCGAGAGTCTCGCGGGTCTTGGCTCGACGATAGCCAAGCGCGCACGGCCTCCCGGCCAGGACTAGTGCCCCGGCCTTCTGGCCGGGTTCAGCTCGAGTCCGGTCGCCTCAGCTCAGGCAGCGAAGCGTTCGGCGGAGCGCGCCTTACGCTTTGCCGCCTCGACCTCGCGGTCTTTCGGCGGCGCGCTGCTGACGAGGCCATCGAGCAGGTGCTGCGTCGCGTGCGCGACCTCTTCGACGGCGCGCTCGAAGACCTCTGCGTTGGCCTGCGACGGTTTCGTCGTTCCGCTGATCTTGCGCACGTACTGCAGCGCCGCGTCGTGGACCTCGCTGCCCTTCGCCGGCGGCTCGAAGTTATGGAGCGTTCTGATGTTTCTGCACACGACACAAAGGCTAGCGAGCGCGGCCGAGCAACCGCGCGGTGACGCCTTCGATCGTCTGCTCGCCGTAGTCCATCGACGGGTCGTGCGTGCTCAGAACGGCGAGCGCGAACTTGATTCCGGGGCGCTCGAGCCGCGCGGCCTGGTTTACGAGGCCTTCGATTTCAGGCAGCCAGCCGCCCTTGAAGAAGACGCTGAACTCGGGGCGCGCGACGGCTGGGATCCCCCAGCTCTCGTCCGCTTCGATGCCCGAGAGCAACCAGCGCGCGTAGCCGTCGTAGCGACGTGGGATCAGCTTGTCCTGGTGGTAGAAGAAGCGCGCGAGATCGGCGGCGGATACCTCGGTGAAGCCCCACGTGCCGCCGCCAGGGACATAGTTGGTCATGTGCGCGTCGCGCGCGACGCGGTTCAGCGCGCTCTCGCCGACCGCATCGAGCGCGCGCGTGGCCGCGTCGTTGTCGGAGGAGTGGATCATCGGATAGAGCACGTCGCGGTCGCCGTCGTCGAGCAGGCGATGCTGACGTGCGACCATCCGCAGGTAGGCGACGAGCAGCATCGACTTGACGACGCTCGCCGAATGAAAGCGGCTGTGAATGTCAAAGCCGTGCACGTCATCGCGGTCATCGTCAACCGCGAATGCCTTGCGCCCGGCGCGGTGCGCGATGTAATGCTCGGCTACGCGGACACGCTTGGCCGAGGGATAGACCGGCGCCTGCACAACCGGCCGTGGGCTAGATGCAGAAGCGGCAGCGAGCACATTCGGCGATGGCGATGCGCCGGCTGCGAGCGGCGCCTCTGCGGGAACCGCCAGCAGCGCACACGAGGCCGTCGTAAGAACGACGATGCGCGCGTATGTCCTTGAGCCGAATACGCGACCAATCCTAGGTTCGCCTGCGGCGGCCAGGAGCGACAGCTGGCCCAAGTCTCTGCATGTCGTTTGGCCGTGCGACAGGACCGGCCCGAGCTCAGCCGGAGTGCTACGCCTGGTGCTTCACGCCAAGCACTCCCGACAGCTGATCGAGCGTGGTGATCCTCGTGACATCCGGCGTCGCGCGCTCGGTGCCGTGCCGGTCCAGCCAGATGCCGTGCAAGCCCGCCGCGCTCGCCGCCCGCGCATCGAGGTCGAGCCGGTCGCCGACGTGAGCCGTGCGGTCCGGCTCGACGCCGAGCTGCTCGCACGCCAGCGCGAAGATCGCCGCGTCTGGCTTCGCGACGCCGGCCTCGCCCGAGGCGACGACGACCGCGAAGCGATCCGCCACGCCGATCGCCGCGAGCTTTGCGCGCTGCGGCTCGCCCTCACCGTTCGTCACGACGCCGAGCGCGAGCTGCGGATGCGCCAAGCAAAGCGAATCGAGCGCCGTGACGACATCCTCGAACGCACGCCACTGCGCGCGATAATGGCTGAGATAGCTCGCAAACCACGCGTCCGCCTCCGCGTCTGAGGGCACGGCGCGCCCGAGCGAGTCGTGCATGCCGCGCACACGCCGGCGCCGCTGCTCCGCAAACGAGCACAGACGGCTCGTGTATTGGTCGTAGTGCAGCGCCTCCAAACGCCTCCACTCCTCGTCAAGTCGCTCGAGCTCGCCGCCCTGCAAACCAGGCAGCCACTCGGCGACGTGGGTCGCGAAGCCCGCGGCACGCGCCGCGTCGTGATCCATCAGCGTCGCGTCGAGGTCGAATAGCACTGCGCCTGTTGACATGCGGACAGCGTAAGCGAGCGCGTGCGGACAGCGTAAGCGAGCGCGTGCGGACGGAGCAGCGGAGGCGGGCGAACAGCCGGGCTGATCGGCGCGTGGTGCGGCGTCAGGCGATCTGGGCCGCGCCAGGCGATGTGGTGCCGGGCGACCGCGGGTCAGGCCGACTTGACGCTCGCCATCGCCTTCGCGAGCGTGCGCGCGTCCTGCGGCCCGCGCAGCGCAGCACGAATGTGTCCGGAGGAATCGAGCACAAACGTCGTCGGCAAGCCGGTCATGCGGTAGTCGTTGCCGACGGTGCCTTCGCCGTCACGCACGTTCGCGAAAGTCCACGCATGGTCCTTGATGAAGGCACGCGCGCCCGACAGGCTGTCGCTCCAGTCAACGCCGACGACGCGCCCGCGCCCAGCGGCGCTTTGCGAGAAGTGCTCGATCGCGGGTGCCTCGCGCACGCACGGCCCGCACCAACTCGCCCAGAAGACGACGAGCGTCGCGCGCCCGTGTGCAGAGGCGAGCACGCTCGCGAGCGTCACCGAGGGCCCGGCGAGGTGTTCGCGCGGAAGCTCAGGCGCCTTGCGCCCGGTCGCCGTCGAGTGACTCGAGGACAGCCCGAAGACGGCGAACGCGACGATCGCCACGAGCGCAAGCGCCAACGCAATCAGTCGTGGACCGTTGCCCATGCCGACTCCGCGCTCAGCGAGCGGCGAGCAGCGGGACGTCGTGGGCGATATCGGCCGGCCTGAAGCTCGCCGAGTAGACGGTCGTGCGCTTGCCTGAGGCCGTGACGCCGTAGATCAGGCCCGAGTGGTTGATGAACTGCGGCTGTTGCGCGTCGCGTTCGGAGCCGACCCCCCACGCCTTCCAGACGCGCGCGAGTTCGTGTGCGTTACCGATCAGGTACTGCATTCGCCCAGTCATCTCGTGGTGCGCCAGAAAGCTGCCGACGGCCTTCGGCGTGTCGCCTTTGGGATCGACCGAGACGGCGATGATCTGCGCTTTGGCGGCGACCTTCGGCCCCATCAAGTTCTGCGCGACGCGCAGGTTAGAGGCGATCAGCGGGCAGACGTCGGGGCAGTCGGTGTAGAGGAACGTGACGAGCAGCGCCTTGCCTTTGTAGGAGGCGAGGTTGACCGGCTGGCCGAGGTAGTTGTGCAGCACGATCGGCGGCGCCGGCGACGGCGGTGAGAGCTCCGCTTCAGCCTTATATGCAACTTGGGTCGTCTTGCGCTTTGCGGTGCTCGTCTTCGAACCGGATGAGCTTGAGGAGCCGCCGACGGTCAGCAGCGCGACGCCGCCGGCGATGACGACGAGCACGAGCAGCGCGATCAGCACGCGAGGGTTCAGGCCATCCCGACGCATCGGCGATCGAACTTACCAGCGCCCGGCGCTCGGCGCGCCTCTCGCGCTGCGGGGCGCGTCGGCAAGAACCTGTGCAAACCTCCCCATGCGACACAGCTTGCAGAAAAACATGCTAGTTTGCAGCCCGTTCGTGCCGAGTCCTTGACCTTACGGGGTCAGGGAGCGGGGGACCCATTGCAGCCGAGAGGCTGCGGGGGCGAATCGCCACAACAGTGGCGTAGCGTAGAAGTTACGCGAGCCCGACAGCTAACCCCGTAGGCGCCATGAAATTGAGAAAGGACGCCTTTGCATGCCGGGATTCGTACGTGATCTTGCCTCCGTTGGCCCCTGGGACGCCTCGCTCGAGCGCTCTCGCGCGCGTCGCTCAAGGAACGGAAATGCGCGCAAGCGCAGCGCCGCCAAGCCACGCTTCATGACAGACGGTCACAGGCTCGACCCGTTCGGACTCGGCGAGCTATTGCGCGACAGCCGTGCCGGCGAGCGGCGCGACCTCGCAGCCGGTGAGGTCTGGGAGCTCTCGCTCGGTCGCTCGCGTGCACGCCGTCGCGCCGAGGAGCTGCGCTTCGTGCCGAGTGGCTCGCGCGCGAAACGAATCTCGCTCGGCGCGCTCGCGGCGCTGACGGCCGGCCCCGCGGCGGGCCTCGCGACCGGCGGCGCAGCTGTCGCGAACGCCGAACCGGCGACTACGACCGAACACACGATCACGATCAGCTCCGAAAGCAAGGGCCGCGCGGTCGAACAGCTGCAGTCGGCGCTCGGCATCGGCGCTGACGGCGTCTATGGCCCTGAAACCGAAGAAGCGGTGCGCTCCTTCCAGGAGAGCAAGGGCCTGACGGTCGACGGCATCGTCGGCCCTGCGACGATCGCGGCGCTGCGCTCGCACGGCGTCAGCGCGTCTTCGGCCGGCGTCCGTAGCGACGCGGTGCTAGTCAGCTCGGGCGGCGCCGACGCGGTGTCGCGCCTGCAGAGCGCGCTGCACCTCTCGACGGACGGCACGTTCGGACCTGAAACGGAGGCCGCCGTGCGTCGCTTGCAGGAGCGCCACGGCTTGACCGTCGACGGCGTCGTTGGACCGGCGACGTGGAGCGTGCTCGGCATCTCGAGCGAGGAAACGCTGACGCCGCCGGCCTCGGCGAAGCTTGCCGCGAGCAAGCACGCGACGGCGAGCGTCGCCGACTCAGGCGAAGCAGCGGAAGGTGGCGACTCCGTATCGCGACTGCAGAGCGCGCTGCACCTCTCAACGGACGGCACGTTCGGCTCGGAGACGGAGTCGGCAGTCAAGCGCCTACAAGCGCGCCACGGCCTGACGGTCGATGGTGTCGTCGGCCCGGCGACGTGGAGCGTGCTCGGAATCAAGAGCGAGGAAACGCTGAAGCCGCCACATTCGGCGCTGTCAGGCTCCTCGAGCAGCGAATCATCGACCGGCGAAGGCTCAGGCGTGATCGCCCGCGTAATCGCAGCGGGCGATGAAATCGCGACGCGGCCGTATGTCTTTGGCGGCGGCCACGGCTCGTTCCAGTCGAGCGGCTACGACTGCTCCGGCTCGGTCTCCTACGCACTGCACGGCGGCGGGCTGATCAGCGCGCCGGAGGACTCCTCAGAGCTCGAGTCATACGGCGAGGCGGGCCCAGGCAAGCACATCACGATCTACGCGAACTCGGGACACGCGTTCATGGTCGTCGACGGCAAACGCTTCGACACGATCGCGCTGCAGGAGACGGGCACGCGCTGGTCGAGCTCGATCGAATCGACGGGCGGCTACGTCGCGCGCCACCCGGCCGGAATGTAGTCCGCCCCACTCCGCTCGCAGAACTGCGCTACCGAGACGCCCGATCGCTTGCCGGTCGGGCGTCTTTCGTTAATGCGCAGGGGGGGTGCAACGAGGCGGTCGGTTGGCTTGGCCAAGATCGCCGGCGCATCCCGTCACAAGCGCGACCTAGCTTGCATGGCTCCGACAAAGAGCTATGCAAGGAGCGCGAGGCAATGCTCGCCAGAGCACACACGTTCACGATCGACGGCCTGCAGACGCGACACGTCGCGGTCGAGGTGGACGTCCGCCGCGGGCTGCCGGC
>Ga0193728_1001139_pt1 | contig 13419 bp, 13 predicted proteins | sample U1c1metaG_FD_143037 | JGI IMG/M metagenome (GOLD analysis project Ga0193728, IMG submission 143037) | Soil microbial communities from a riparian zone of the East river system, Colorado, United States - U1c1 | ecosystem: Environmental > Terrestrial > Soil > Riparian zone | place: USA: East River...
CCCACCGGTGACGATCGCCGCGCACGCCTCGCCTCCGCGCGGCTGTATCTCGTGTGCGGCTGCATGCCCGGCGAACGCGAACTCGAGGATTTCCTGCCCGCGGCGATCTCCGGAGGCGTCGACATCGTGCAACTTCGCGACAAGCGGCTGGAAGACGGCTTCCTCGCCGAAGCCGCAAGCGTGGTAGCAGATGTGTGCGCAGCGCACGGAGCGCTGTTCATCCTCAACGACCGCCCCGACATCGCCGCGCAGGTTCGCGCCGACGGCGTTCATCTCGGCCAGGACGACATGTCCGTCGCGCTGGCACGCGAGCTTGTGGGGCCCGACATGCTGATCGGTCTATCGACCCACGCGCCGGGTGAGGTCGACGCGGCCGACCCTGCGCTGGTCGACTACATCGGCGTGGGGCCGGTTCACGCCACGCCGACCAAGCCGGGCCGTCCCGCCGTCGGGCTCGAGCTCGTGCGCTACGCGGCGGCCCATGCCCGCGTGCCGTTTTTCGCGATCGGCGGCTTGGATGCCGGCAATGTGGGCGAGGCTACCTCGGCGGGGGCTACCCGCGTGTGCGTTCTCCGCGCGGTGGCAAATGCCGAGGACCCCGAGAGCGCGGCGCGTGCGCTGCGCGCGGCGCTGTGAGTCGAGAGGCGGATGCACGGGCCTCGCTGACGCCGCTCGGACCGGGTGAGCGCCCGCCGGCCTTGCTCGTCGCCGTGGCCGTGGCCGTGCTGCTCGCGCTGGGTGTGATCATCGGCGCGCTCACGGTCCACGACCTCTATCGCCACGGTGGCTCGCTGGCGGGCGGGGTGTTCCTGGCATGCGTGCTCGCGCTGCTCGCGCTCGGGATGTACCGGCGACGCTACTGGGCCGTGCTCGCGTTCGAGGCGCTGCTCGCATTTCAGATCCTCGTGACCTCGCTCGCACTGGTGGTCGCATCCACGCCGCTCGCCGCGGGGCTGTGCCTACTCTCGATCGCGCTCGCTGGGTGGCTGTTCTGGAAGTTGGTGCGGGTAATGGGACGCATTCAAGCCCGCGAGCCGGGATAGCGATGCGCCTGCCCTGGCCGCGCGTCCGGCTTCGATAGGCTCACGCCGGATGGCTGAGAATGCATACGACTGCATCGTGATCGGCTCCGGGCCCGGCGGTTACGTAGCCGCGATCCGTGCCGCGCAGCTCGGCAAAAAGACCGCCGTGGTCGAGAAGGACAGGGTCGGCGGGCGCTGTCTGAATTATGCGTGCATTCCCGCCAAGGCCGTGCTCCGCTCCGCTGACCTGCTCTCGGAGATCCGTGACGCGGACGAGTTCGGGCTGAAGGTGTCGGGCGTCGAGGTCGACTATCCGGCCGTGCAGGCTCGGCGCGAGAAAGTCGTCTCGACACTGACCGGCGGGGTGGCTGGACTGTTTAAGAAAAACGGGATCGATCTGATCGAGGATGAGGCTTCACTCGGCGCACGTGGCGACGATTCGGACGGGGCCATCCCCGTTCGGGTGGGCGAGCGCGAGCTGAGCGCCGCGACCGTGATCCTCGCCGCCGGCTCGGTTCCCCGCGCGATCCCCGGCGTCGAGCTCGGCGGGCGCGTGCTCGGCACCGAGGAGGCATGGGCGCTGTCCGAGCTGCCCGCGCGCCTGGCGGTCGTCGGAGCTGGAGCCTCCGGCGCGGAGATCGCCTCGGGGTTCGCGCGACTCGGCAGCGAGGTGCTGCTGCTCGAGGCGCTCGACCGTGTGTTGCCGAGCGAGGACGCCGACATCTCGCGCCTGGTCGAGCGCGGTCTCAAGCGTCAGGCGATCGGCGTGCACACGAGCACACCGATCGAGTCCGTGCAGGCGTCGGACTCCGGCGTGAGCTTCGCCTATGGCTCGGAGTCGGCCACGGTCGACTATCTCGTGATCGCCACCGGCCGGGGCCCCGACATCGAGGCGCTCGGACTGGACGCGGGGGGCGTCGAGCTGGATGAGCGAGGACTGGTCAAGGTCGACGGCGCGCTGCGAACCTCCGCTCCGGGCGTCTACGCGATCGGCGATCTCGTCGCCGGCCCCGCGCTCGCGCACAAGGCCTCCGACGAGGGCATCGTCGCGGCCGAGAATTCGGCCGGCCTTGAGACTCACCCGCTCGCCTACATCGACATCCCGCGCGCGACGTTCTGCACTCCGAACGTGGGCTCGTTCGGACTGACCGAGGCGCAGGCCCGCGAGCAGGGCTACGACGTCGTCGTCGGCAAGGTCCCCTACGGCGCGGTCGGGGGCGGCACGGTCTACGGCGACCGCACCGGGCTGGTCAAGCTGGTGGGCGAGGCGAAGTACGGCGAGCTGCTCGGCGGGCACATCGTCGGCTCGCGCGCGACCGAGCTGATCCAGGAGCTCGTCAACGTGCGCGCGCTGGAGGGGGGCTTCACTGAGGTCGCGCGCACAATCCACGGCCACCCCACGCTGTCGGAGGCCGTGATGGAAGCGGGACGCGCGGCAGATGGCTGGCTCATCCACGGCTGACGCCGCTTTCTACTTCGACCTGGCCAGCCCGCTGGCGTATCTGGCCGCGGAGCGCATCCTGCATGTGCTGCCGGGTCCGGTCGAGTGGCAACCGGTGCTTGCTCACGAGCTGTCGGGCGCAGAGACGTTCGAGGCATTCCGCTGCCGCGAGGAGGAAGACGTCTTTCGCGTGAACGTCGCGCATCGGGCGAGCGAGTTCGGGCTGCAGCCGCTGCGTTGGCCGAACCCATTTCCGTTCGACAGCACGCTCGCGATGCGCGCCGCGACGTACGCCAAGTCGATTGGCCGTACCGTGCCGTTCGCGCAGGCCGCGTTCCGCCAGGCGTTCGCCGGAGGACGCTCGCTGGGCGAGCCCGACAACGTGCTGATCGCCGCCGCGGCGTGTGAGATGCATCCGGCCGCGGTGCTGAAGGGCGCCGAGCTCGCTTCCGTCGGAGCGCAGCTGGACGCCGCGACGGCGGCGGCCGCCCAGGCCGGGGTGAGCGACGTCCCCGCGGTGCGGATCGGCTCGCACGTGTTCGTCGGGGAGGAGTCCCTCCGGCAGGCCGCGGCACTCGGCCAAGGGGCCGCGACATGAGAGCCAACCGCGCATATCGCCTGATCGTCACCCGCGGGGGGCTGGCCCCCGCGCTGCTCGCCGACGCGAGCCGTGTCGACCACATCGAGGTCGTCGAGATCGATTCCGGCGAAGTCGTGCTGTTCTGGGATCTCCCGCCCCACACCGCCTCCCGCACGGCTCGAGCGCTGCGTGCCGATCTGTCGCAGCTGCAGGCCGAGGAGTTCCTCGCGCGCTGGGCTACCGTGCATAGCTGATGCACGATCCCAGCTTGCCGGAGCCCGAGGTCGCCCGCGAGTGGCTTCAGACCATGACGCTTATCCGCCGCTTCGAGGAGCGCGCGGGCGAGATGTATGCACGGGCGAAGATCGGCGGGTTCCTGCACCTGTCGATCGGCGAGGAGGCGACGATCGTCGGAGCCGCGCGGGCGTTGCGCGACGAGGACTACCTGATCTCGACCTACCGCTCGCACGGGAACGCGATCGCGCGCGGCACCCCGCCCGAGCGGGTGATGGCCGAGCTGTTCGGACGCACCGACGGCTGCTGCTCAGGGCACGGCGGCTCGATGCACATGTTCGACTTCCAGCGCCGCTTCATGGGCGGCTATGGGATCGTCGGCGGCAACCTGCCGATCGGGGCGGGCATCGGCCTGAGCAGCGACTATCTCGCCCGCGACGAGGTGACGCTGTGCGCGTTCGGCGACGGCGCCACCAACCAGGGCACGTTCGGTGAAACGCTCAACCTCGCCGCGCTGTGGCGGTTGCCGGTCGTGTTCATGGTCGTCAACAACCAGTTCGGGATGGGCACCTCGATCGAGCGCCACTCGGCGGTGACCGATCTGCGCCGCAAGGGCGAGTCGCTCGGCGTTCCCGGCATGCGCTGCGATGGGATGGACGTGCTCGACACCTACACCGTCGTCGACGAGGCCATCCGGCGCGTGCGCGAGGACCGCCGGCCGCTGCTGGTGGAGGCCGTCACCTACCGTTTTCGCGGACACTCGATGGCCGACCCGGAGGAGTACCGCACGAAGGAGCAGGTCGCCCAGTGGCGCGAGCGCGACCCGATCCCCCAGTTCGGCGAGCGGCTGCAGCGCGAGGGCGTTCTCGACGCGGCGGCGCGTGAGCTGATCGAGCGCGAGGCGGCCGAGCGCGTCGAGCACGCCGTGGAGTTCGCCGAGAACTCGCCATTTCCGACACCCGCTGTACGAGGACGTATACGTGCTCGGCGAGCAGTCCCGCGGGCGGTATCACGGATGAGCGCGCGACGCCAACACCCGAGTCCGGCGAGCGTATGTGCGGCGAGGACCAACGGGGAGCGCGGATGAGCGAGCTGCGCTACCGCGAGGCCCTGAACACGGCACTACGCGAGGAGCTCGAGCGTGACGAGCGTGTCGTGCTGCTGGGCGAGGACATCGGCGTGTTCGGGGGCGCGTTCAAAGTCACCGAGGGTCTGCTCGAGCAGTTCGGCGAGCGCCGCGTGCGCGACACGCCGATCTCCGAGAACACGATCGTCGGCATGGGCGTCGGCGCGGCGATGACCGGGCTGCGCCCCGTGGTCGAGCTGATGACAATCAACTTCTCGCTACTCGCGTTCGATCAGATCGTCAACCACGCCGCCCACATCCGCTACATGTTCGGCGGCCAGGTCTCGGTGCCGCTGGTCATCCGCATGCCCCAAGGCGCGGGCCACCAGCTCGGGCCGACCCACTCGCACTGCCTGGAGGCGATGTTTCTGCACGTCCCCGGCCTGCTCGTCGCCGTGCCCGCCACACCCGCCGACGCCAAGGGCCTGCTGAAGACCGCGATCCGCGACGAGAACCCGGTCATATTCATCGAGCACGAGTCGCTGTATGGCGTCCGCGGGGAGGTGCCCGACGATGAGGACATACTCGTCGAGTTCGGCCGCGCGCGCGTCTGTCGCGAGGGCTCGGACGTGACGATCGTCGCCGTCTCCCGCATGGCGCTCACGGCCGAGCGAGCAGCCGCGACGCTCGCGGACGAGCACGGCGTGCAGGCGCAGGTGATCGACCCGCGCACGCTGCGCCCGCTCGACCTCGACACGATCCTCGACTCGGTGCGCACGACCAACCGCTGCGTCGTCGTGGAGGAGGGCTGGCCACACGGTGGCGTCGGCGCGAACCTCGCCGCGCTGATCGCCGAGCATGCCTTCGACGATCTCGACGCGCCCGTCGCGCGCGTGTCCGGCGCGGACGTGCCGATGCCCTACTCCAAGCCGCTGGAGGACATCGCCTACCCGCACGAGCCCCAGGTGGTGGCCGCCGCGCTAGCTACGCTCGGGCGAACTGACGGACCTCGAACGGGTGCAGTCACACAGGGGGCGCGTTGATGGCGGAGATCGTCATGCCGCGCCTGTCGGACACGATGGAGGAGGGCACAATCCTGCGCTGGCTGATCGCCGACGGGGAGGCGGTGCATCGGGGGGACGAGCTCGTGGAGATCGAGACCGACAAGGCCACGATGATCTACGAGTCGGATCTCGACGGGGCGCTTCGGATCGTCGCCGCCGAGGGCGACACATTGCCCGTCGGCGCGGTGATCGCAAGCGTCGGATCTGACGACGGGTCGGTTCCGGGCGCGGCTCCCGAACCGATCGCCACGACTCCGCAGGCCGCGTTGGCACCCGAGACCACACCCGTTCCGCAAGAGGAGGGCGAGCGAGTCAAGGCGTCTCCGCTGGCCAGGCGGATCGCCAACGAGAACGACATCGACCTACATGCACTGACCGGCACCGGACCCGGTGGACGCATCGTCAAGGCCGACGTCCAGGCCGCCACGTCGACAGCCCCCGCAGAGTCAGGCGAGACGACCGCCGGCGCCGCGGGCCGGCCATCCGACACAGGAGACGCCCCGACTACCGCCGCGGCCGCGAGCCCCTCGCTCGGAGCAGGGCTCGCGGGAGTAACCACCGCCAAGGGCGAGACGACCGAGGTCGAGCTGTCGCGCACCCAGCAGACGATCGCCCGACGCATGGCCGAGTCGAAGGCCACGATCCCCCACTTCGCGCTCCAGACCGACATCGACATGGAGGAGTGCGTCGCGCTGCGCTCCGAGCTCAAGCGCCTCGGCCAGGCGGACGCGCCGACCTACAACGACATGGTCGTCAAGGCCTGCGCCCTGGCGCTGCGCGAGCACCCACGGGCAAACTCCAGCTATCGCGACGGGCGGCTGCAGCTGCACGGACGCATCAACGTCGGCGTGGCCGTCGCCACCGAATCGGACGAGCTCGCCGGCGGCGCGCTGATCGTGCCGACCGTGTTCGACGCGGACCTCAAGTCGCTGGGCGAGATCGCACGGGAGGTCCGCTCCTTGGCCGCGCGCGTGCGCGACGGTTCGATCACCCCACCCGAGCTGGGCGGCGGCACGTTCACGGTCTCCAACCTCGGGATGTTCGGAGTGACCAGCTTTACGGCGATTATCAATCCGCCGCAGGCCGCGATTCTGTCTGTGGGCGCGGTTCAGTCGCGATCGGTCGCGCGCGACGGCGAGATCGTCGTCGCGCAGGAGATGACCGTCACCCTGGCCTGCGACCATCGCATCCTCTACGGCGCCGACGCCGCCCGCTTCCTCGCACGCATCCGCGAGCTGCTCGAACAGCCGGCCTCGCTGACGCTGTAGTCCTCGGAAGCATCCCCGAAGCGATCTGTAAGTTCGTTGGCAGGGTTATCGCCCGCCGCCCGATTATGCCGGTCCGAGGCCGACCGGCCCGGGAAAGGAGGTGATTGGATGAGTGAATCAATAACACTCATCTTGGCGATTGCGCTATTGGTCGCGGTCATCCGCAACCTGACGTAGAGCCACCCAAGCTCCGGCGGGAGTCGGCCTCGATGCCCGCCGGAGCGCATTTTAAACAAAGACGGGGCCCGGCAAACCGGACCCCGGGATGAGCAACCAACAACGCTCATCTTGGCGTTGCCATTGTATCGGACGCATAGCGGGACGACGCAAGCGCGCCAATTGTCCTTCTCGGTCCCGACGCTAACCTGAGACTACAGCCGATGATCGAAGCCAAACCGCCCTCGCCGGAACTATGCGTGCGTCACCTGGGCACGATCCCCTACCGTGACGCGCTCGCCCTGCAGCTGGACATCCGTGAGCGCCGGCTGGCCGAAGAGCTGCCCGACACGCTGCTCCTGCTCGAACACCCGCCCGTCTACACCCGCGGCCGCCGTGCCACCGATGGCGAGCTGGCGCTGGGCGAGGACTACTACCGCGCCCGCGGGATCGAGATAGTCGACACCGATCGCGGCGGGCGCGTCACCTACCACGGACCGGGCCAGCTCGTCGGGTATCCGATCGTGCGCGTCCATGACATTGGCGTTCACCTACGCACGATGGAATCCGCCATCGTCGCCGCGCTGGCGGACGTTGACATCGAGGCGCACTCGCGCTGTGAGGAGGGCCCGAACTACACCGGCGTATGGGTCGAGGATCGTAAGATCGCCTCGATCGGCGTGCACGTCTCGCGCGGCATCGCAACTCATGGATTCGCCGTCAACGTCGATGTCGATCTCGCGCCGTTCTCATGGGTGATCGCCTGCGGCCTGCCTGACGTCACGATGACCTCGATCGCTCGCGAGCTCCCTCCCGGACGCACGATCGACCCGGACGGCTTTCGCACGCGCACGGCAGACCACTACCGCGACGCCCACGCCGCGACCCTACCTATGACCCACGGAGCCCTCGTATGAGCGCCACCCGTTCGCGCGCGAATCCCGGAGGCATGGACGTGCTCAGCGTCCTGGGCCCGAACGTACGCCCGTTGCGCGAGCACAAGCCGCCGTGGTTCAAGGTGCCACCGCCCGGCGGCGAGCGCTATCGCGAGCTGACCGAGCTGATCCGCTCGGAGAACCTGCACACCGTCTGCCAGGAGGCGGCCTGCCCGAACGTCGGCGAGTGCTGGGAGCGGGGCACGGCGACGTTTATGATCCTCGGCGACACCTGCACGCGCCGCTGCGGATTCTGCAACGTCAAGACGGGCAAGCCCACGTGGAACGATCCGCTCGAGCCCGCTCGGGTCGCGCGCTCGATCGCGCGCATGGGCCTACGCCACGCGGTCATCACCTCGGTCGACCGCGACGACCTGCCCGACAAGGGCGCCTCGGCGTTCGTCGGCGTGATCCGTCAGGTCCGCCGCCAGGCGCCGGACTGTCAGGTGGAGGTGCTCACGCCCGACTTCCAGGGCCAGGAGATGCCGCTGGCGAAGGTGATCGCCGAGCGCCCGGACGTCTTCAATCACAACGTCGAGGTCGTCCCGCGGCTGTATCCGCTGGCGCGGCGCGGCTCGGAGTTCGCCCGCTCCTGCCGCGTGCTGGCGCTCGCGGGCGAGCTCGGCGAGGGCGAGGTCGTGACGAAGTCGGGGCTGATGGTGGGGCTCGGGGAGACCCACGAGGAGATGGTCGAGGCGTTCGCGGCCCTGCGCGCCCACGGCGTGCGGGTGCTCACGGTCGGCCAGTACCTACGCCCCTCCGAGCGTCATCTGCCGGTCGTGCGCTACTGGCATCCCGATGAGTTCGGTGCGCTGGAGCGCGCCGCATACGAGCTCGGCTTCGACCACGTCGCCGCCGGGCCGCTCGTGCGTTCTTCATACCACGCCGACCAGCACGTTCCGCAGCGACGCGAGGGCGTAGGGCCGCTCGCCGCCGCGAGCGCGTAAGTCTCGGGCCTCGACAGCACCGCGCGCCGGCGTCGCGCGGGTAGGCTCACGCGATCTTTTCGATCACGGACAACATCCAGCGACACCCCACCTCGACGATCGTCGAGGTTCCGGCCTTGCTCCTGCTCGTCGTGTGGTGCGCGGTGCAACTCTGCTTCGACCTCACCGGCCCCACGTTCGCATGACCCGTCGCCTCGTCCTCGGCGCCGCACTCCTGTTCATCGCGGGCTTTGCCTTCCTGACCGTCAGCGCGGTGTCCCAGCAAGGGTTTACGCTGCTGAGCGCGGTCTCGATCTTCGTGCTCGTGCTGCTCGGGGTCGGAATCGTCGGCGCGCTGTTGAACCCCCCGCGACGATGAGCTCTCCGTTTATGACACCCGATCAGAGTCGTCGGCGGCGCGAGACCGCCCGGCGGCGTAGGCGTGCGCGCAGGCGCGTCATCGCCATCAGCGCACTGGCGCTGGCGATCGTCGTCGCGCTGGTGGTCATGGCGCTGGCGAAGATCCACACCCACGGGGCGGCGTCGGCGTCGAGCGGCCGCGCGCACGTTCACGCGCACACGAGCACCGCACTCGAGCACGCACGTCCAACTCGCTCGCCGATCGGCCTACCCCTCGGCACTCCGCCGCTCGTGCTCGCGGGAATCGGAGACCCCAGACGCGACTCCGTGCACGTCGCCTTCCACACTCCGCCCCATGCCGGGCTGCTGTTCGACCTCGACACCGGTCGGGTGCTCTGGCAGAGCAACCCCTATGCCCGTCTGCGCATCGCCAGCCTGACGAAGATGATGACCGCGCTGCTGACCGTCGAATCGGCACCGCCGGACGCACCCGTGCTCGTCACCAAGCAGGCAGTCGAGTCGGCCGGCTCGAAGGTCGGCGTGCTGCCGTTGGGCCACCACGTGCGTCTGGAGACGATGCTCTACGGCCTGCTGCTGCCCTCCGGCAACGACGCGGCGATCGCGATCGCCCAGCACGTGTCGGGCAGCGAGCGCGGTTTCGTAACGCGCATGAATGCCAGGGCGGCGCAGCTGGGGATGGGCTGCACGCACTACTCCTCGCCGTCGGGGTATGTCGACCTGTACAACTTCTCGTGCGCCGCCGATCTGGCGGTGCTCGCGCATGTCGACCTGCAGCAGCCGCGCATCGCATCCATCGCGCACACCTACACCGCGAAGCTGCCGTTCCCGATCAAGGGCGGTCGTCTGTACCTGCACAACAACAATCCCTTGCTCATCTATCGCTATCCGGGGCTGACCGGCCTGAAGACCGGCTACACGCTCGCGGCCGGCCGCTGCCTGGTGGCGACCGCCGAGCGCGACGGCGTGCGCCTCGGGGTCGTGCTGCTGCACTCGCCCGATCCGGGCACGCAGGCGAGCTACCTGCTGAACCGTGGGTTCGAGGGCATCTACCGCCAGTCGCCCAGACCGGAGCCGCCGATCCCCGCGGGAGAGTGAGCTGGTCGGGGAGATTGATTGTGCTTGGACGTAAGGCGGCTGAAGACGGGCCCCTAAACGTTCAAAATTACATACGCACGCCTCCGACGACGCCTTTGCCTGAGAGGGAGTACCGTTAGTCGTAGATCGATTGACTGGTCAGTCAGCCAGTAAACTCCCAGAGAGAGCGCAACTGAAGGAGGAGCCGTGGATCTCGACGACACACCGGAGCAGGCGGCATACCGCGCCGAAGCGCGGGCCTGGCTCGATCGGCACGCCGGCGAGGCGCCCGTACTGCAGGGCCCCGGAGCGATCGAGGACGAGGACGAGATCATCGCCGCGCGGCGCGTATGGCAGGGCAAGCTCGCGGAGGGCGGCCTCGCCGGTGTGGTGTGGCCAAAGGAGTACGGCGGCCAGGGTCGCGGGCCGATCGAGCAGGTGATCTGCAACCAGGAGATCGCGCGCGCCAAAGTGCCCGGGATCCTCGACGCGATCGGCGTGGGCATGCTCGGCCCGACGATCATCGCCCACGGCGACGAGGACCAGAAGGGGCGCTATCTCGGTGCGATGCTGCACGGCGACGAGGTCTGGTGTCAGCTGTTCTCCGAGCCCGCCGCGGGGTCGGACCTGGCGGCGGTGCAGACGCGCGCGCGCCTGCAGGAGGACGGCAGCTGGCGGCTGACCGGCCAGAAGGTGTGGACCACCAACGCCCAGTTCGCCTCATATGGCCTGCTGCTGGCACGTACCGACGCAGACGTGCCCAAGCACAAGGGCATGACGATGTTCATCGTGTCGATGGACGCGCCCGGGGTGACCGTGCGCGGTCTGCGCCAGATCTCCGGTGAGGCCGAGTTCAACGAGGTGTTCTTCGACGATCTCGCGGTCGACGCGGGCGCGGTCGTCGGTGGAGTTGGAAACGGCTGGGGCACGGCGCTGACGACGCTGATGTACGAGCGCGTCACGATCGGCCTCGGCGGTGAGGGACTCGGCTACAACTCGACCCGGTTCGCGGGCGCGATCGCCGGCGACGAGCACGCCCGGCGCGACCCCGAGGTGAGGCATCAGCTCGGGGAGATTGCGAGCGAACTGCTGGCGGTCCGGTTCACCGGCTACCGCACGCTGACGGCGCTGCAGAAAGGTCAGATCCCCGGCCCCGAGGCCGGCCTGGCGAAGGTCACGATCGTCAACGGCGCGATCAAAGCCGGCGATCTGATCGCCGACGTGCAGGGTCCGGACGCACTGGCAGAGGACAGCGAGTGGGCGTACATGATCTCGTTCCTGCCCGGCCTGAAGTCCGCGGGCGGAACCGAAGAGATCCTGCGCAACACGATCGGCGAGCGCGTGCTCGGCCTGCCGCCGGAGCCGCGGCTGGACAAGGGCATCCCATTCTCCGAGCTGCGCTCCAAGGAAGGCGCGGTGGCTTAGTAATGAACCTGGCCCTCTCAGACGAGCAGGTATTCCTGCGCGAGGCCGCCCGTGGGGCGCTGTCGCGGTTCAAGACGCTCGAGGCCGCCCGCGAGGCACTCGACGGCAACGAGAGCGCGTTGCCCGACATGTGGCCGGCCGCGTGCGAGGCCGGTTGGCCGGGGCTGCTGATCGACGAGGCTCACGGCGGCGCCGGGCTGGACGCGTTCGACGCGATGCTCGTGCTCGGCGAGTGCGGGCGCGTGCTTGCGGGCATCCCCCTGCTCGGACATCTGCCGGCGAGCGCGATCTGCAACGACTCTTCGAACGGGGCCTCCCTGCTGGAGGCGCTGGCGACCGGCGAGCGCCGCGCGGCCTATCTACCGGCGAGCCCGCCGAGCGACCTGAGCGACCGTTGGAGCGTGGATTCGCGCGGCGGCTCCGAGCGCCCATCGGCTCCCACGGCGACGAGCGCCGGCGAGGGCGCGGCGAAGGTCAGCGGCAAGCTGTCGTTCGTGCCCGACGCACCCGGCGCAGACGTGCTTGTGGGCGTGGCCCTGCTCGACGACAAGCCCGTCGGGGTCACGATCGAGGCAAACGCGTCAGGCGTGTCCATCGAGGCGACCACGCGCTATGACGCAACCCGCTCGCTGGGACACATATCGCTCAAGGACGCCACCGCAACGGTCCTGGACGCATCCGAGGAGTCCCTCGCGGCCGCCTGGTATCTCGCCCAGGCACTGATCGCGGCGGAGTCGCTGGGCAGCGTCGAGACCGCATTGGACGTATCCGTGCAGTACGCCAAGGAGCGCCACACGTTCGGCCGTGCGATCGGCTCCTACCAGGCCGTCAAGCACTCGCTCACGGAGGTGCTACGCCAGCTGGAGAACGGGCGCTCGCTGCTGTACTACGCCGGTTGGGCTCGTCACGGGTCTCCGGGCGAGTTCCCGCTCGCGGCGAGCGCCGCGCGCTCGGTGGGCGGGCGGGCGCTCGATCACGCCGCGCGCACGATGATCTCGGTGCACGGCGGCATCGGCGCGACCTGGGAGCACGACGCGCCGCTGTACTTCCGCCGCGCGCAGCTGTCCCGACGCCTGCTCGGCGGCACCGGCGCAGCGACCGACCGGGTCGCGGGCGAGCTGATCGCACAGGCCGACGCCGCTTAGGGCCTATCCCTCTAGGCCTGCACGTCTGGATGCGTCCGATGGCCGCACGTTCCTATCGGGAGGCCCTTAGCGTTTGCGCGCCCGGGCGGCTGTCGCCCGGGGCGGTGTGCGGACGGGCGTGAGCGTCGCCAGCACGGGCGGGCCGTAGGCTGCGTGCACGGCCGTGACCATCGCCGGTTCAGTGCCGCAGTTGACGCAGAACCCGTGCTGTGACCAGCCGATCGCGCGCGCCAGCACCTGGTCGGCGTAGGTGACACCGGTGGCGTCGTGGCCGTAGTAGTCATACGCCGCATTCCAGGAACCCTGTCCGAGCGTGAGCGTGGCGCCGTCCGCGGACAGCAGGTGCGCAGCCGCCATGATCGCGTCGAAGTCGTCGTAGATCGACGGGTGTCTCGCCGTCGGATGGTCATACGCCGCCGGACGCACCCCATACCTGTAGGAGCCGCTGACGAGATCCCATGTCGAGACGGGACCGTTGGTGACGTTGAATTGCATCGGCCCCCCGCAGCAGCCCGCGAAGTTGAGGCCGTGGTAGGTGCTGGGGGCCGTCGAGAACGCCGACTCCTGCTCATGGATCGAGGCGATCAGCAGCCAGTTGACCCCGAACGTGGTCTGGGCGACGGAGTAGATCGGGTAGAACCCTTCCATCCAGCGCACCGGCACGTGCGTCTGCAGCGGGCTTTCCAAGCGCGCCAGCGACTG
>Ga0193728_1001140_pt1 | contig 13414 bp, 9 predicted proteins | sample U1c1metaG_FD_143037 | JGI IMG/M metagenome (GOLD analysis project Ga0193728, IMG submission 143037) | Soil microbial communities from a riparian zone of the East river system, Colorado, United States - U1c1 | ecosystem: Environmental > Terrestrial > Soil > Riparian zone | place: USA: East River...
TGTTGTTCAACTGCGCCGGCTATGTGCCTTCGGGCACGCTCCTTGAGACCGACTATTTCACTTGGCGCCGCACTTTCACGCTCAACGTTGACGCCATGTATCACCTGTGTAGAGCGGTCCTGCCGTCGATGCTCGAGAGAGGGCATGGAAGCATCATTAACATGGCTTCGGTCGCATCCAGCATAAAAGGGGTTCCGAACCGATGTGCCTATGGCGCGAGCAAGGCGGCGGTTATTGGGCTCTCCAAGGCAATTGCGGCGGACTACGTTTCAAAGGGCGTGCGCTGCAATGCCATATGCCCCGGCACGGTGAACACACCCTCATTGGCAGATCGCGTTGCGGCATTGGGAGGGGATCCGGCCGCGGCTCTGAAGGGTTTTATTGAGCGACAACCCATGGGCCGATTGGGCGCTCCAGGAGAAATCGCAGCCCTCGCGGTCTATCTCGCGTCTGACGAGTCCTCTTTCACGACCGGCGCCGTCCACGTTATCGATGGCGGGTGGTCTACCTAATTCTTTGGAGCCGAAAAAATGAAGTTGGTCTGGCGCCAACAGGTTGTCGGACAGAACGACCTTATCCGGAAGCAAGCATAGAAAATTTTTTCTTGACGTTTGGAGTTCAACGACTATGGCGACAATAGTTGCCCTGCGGACATTCGACATCCGTTTCCCAACATCCAAAGGCCTGGATGGTTCCGACGCCATGAATCCCGACCCCGATTACTCCGCCGCCTACGTCGAGCTCAGCACGGATGATCCTACGGGCTTAGCGGGCTACGGCCTTGTTTTTACAATTGGCCGAGGCAACGACGTGCAGGCAGCTGCCATTCAGGCGCTCTCCCATTTGGTGTGCAATCAAGATGTAGACGAGCTGGTTGCCGACTTGGGCGCCTTTGCTCGGAAGCTGACAAATGACTCCCAGTTGCGATGGCTTGGCCCGGAAAAGGGCGTGATGCACATGGCCATCGGCAGTGTCATTAACGCCGCCTGGGATTTGGCCGCGCGGCGTGCCGGCAAGCCCTTGTGGCGATTCATCGCTGACATGAGCCCAGAGCAAATCGTACGGACGGTGGATTTTCGTTACATCAACGATGCACTTACCCCCGAAGAAGCCCTCGGCATATTGCGCCGAAGCGCTCTGGGGAAAGCTGCGCGCCTCGCCGCTCTGATGGAACACGGCTATCCCGCCTACACAACATCGCCCGGCTGGCTCGGCTATTCCGACGAGAAGCTGCGACGCCTGGCGCGCGCGGCGGTGGCTGATGGCTTTCGTACCATCAAGATCAAAGTCGGTCTAGACGTCGAGGATGACGTGCGCCGCTGTCGGATGGCGCGCGAAGCGATTGGTCCCGATTGCGCCCTGGCAATTGATGCGAACCAGCGGTGGAATGTGCCGGAAGCCATCACTTGGATACGCCGATTGGCGCAATTTCGTATTGCCTGGATGGAGGAGCCGACAAGTCCCGACGATGTACTAGGCCACGCGGCCATTCGGCGCGCCGTTTCGCCCGTCCCGATATCGACCGGCGAGCATGCCCAGAATAGAGTGATGTTCAAGCAACTATTCCAGGCGCAGGCCGTGGATCTTGTCCAGATTGATGCCGTCCGCGTCGGCGGGGTCAACGAAAACCTCGCCATCCTGCTGTTGGCGGCAAAGTTTGGCATACGCGTCTTCCCGCATGCGGGTGGCGTCGGCCTTTGCGAGCTGGTCCAGCATCTTGCGATGGCGGATTTTCTGGCGATCTCGGGCAATATGGAAGATCGCGCCATTGAGTATGTGGACCACCTACACGAGCACTTTGTAAGTCCAGTGCGGATTGTCAACGGTCGCTATGCCGCTCCCACTGCGCCGGGCTTTTCGTCCCAGATGCACGACCAGTCGGTCAACGATTATGAGTTTCCAACAGGAAGAGTGTGGCGGCAATTGATCGACCATCCGTCGCCCGTCGTAGGTTCCATCCGCGCGGGGGATCACTGATGGCTACGAACCAGCGGATCGACAATTGTGTAGAAATGTTGTTGGTTTAACTGTAGATTTTCCTTGGTCTGCCAATTTTGGGGTTCACGTCTTGAACAGCGACGATATCATCGATGAGGAGACGAGACCCCCACAGCGCTACCATGCGCCGGCTCTGGAGAAGGGCCTGGACATATTGGAATTACTCGCGCGTGAGTCTGAGCCACTTTCCGTTTCCAGTATCGTGCAGAAATTGGGCCGATCCACAGGTGAACTGTTCCGAATGATCCAGGTACTCCAACACCGCGGCTTTGTGGAGCAAGCGCCGGGAAATGAGGGCTATCGGCTGACAGGAAAACTCTTTGCGCTCGGCATGGATCAACCAACCGTACGCAACTTGGTTGAAATAGCGCTGCCGCACATGCGCCAGCTCTCCCTAGACCTCGGCCAATCCTGCCATCTCGCCTTTCATTCTCAGGGGCAGATCGTCGTGGTTGCGCGCATGGAGTCGAGCGAACTCATTGGATTTTCTGTTCGAATCGGCTATCGGCGCCCCTTAACAACCACAGTCTCAGGCGCGGTACTCTATGCTTTCCAACCCGACCTCATTCGAACCCGATGGGAGGAAATGTTGCGACCGCGTCCGGGTAAGGAGGAGCTTGGTGCGTTTCGACAGCGGGCGAACCGCATACTGAAAAGGGGTTACGAACAGAAGCCCAGTGAATACGTTCCGGGCGTCATCGACACCTCAGCGCCGATACTTCGCAATAGTATTGCTGCCGCGGCCCTGACAGTGCCATTTTTAGAGTCTACTGCCCTGGCAAAATCGCACAAGGAATCCGTCGCATACATCGTTGGTGCGGCAGGAGCAATATCAAGCGAGTTGCTTCCGAACGACCAACGGGCTTAACGCCGAGTTCTCAGGCAGAGCACCTGTTGAACCTCTCCGCATTCGCCGGCAGCTCATGACCTGAACGGTTCTTGATCTTCGCCCGCGAAGCGCCCAACACAGCGCGCGACATTGGTGCGCATCACCACGCTTTGCATCACGCTTTGCATCCCAATTGCGGCGCGCTATCTGCTCAGAACGAAGCCGTGGGATTACCCCCCAAATACCGACTTGAACGAGACCGAAAGACAATTACTTGACACTGCGACAGTAGTTCGTTAGTTTACCTATGAAGTTGGTTCTCACTAATGAATTAATATAACGAGCCTGGGGTCATTCTCAAAGGACCATGAGAGTTCGGTACGGGGAGTCACATCGTGAAGAAGCTACTTTCGAGCCTGGTACTCATCGCGATGATGGTGCCTCCAGCCTCAATGGCTGAAGCGGACCCTGAGGACAAACCGGTCCTCGAGGAGATCACCGTCACCGGAATCCGCAAGAGCATCGAGGATTCCATCAAGATCAAAAGGGACCTGGAAATCGTCAGCGACACGATTTCCGCGGAAGACGTCGGTCAATTCCCCGACAGCAACCTGGCCGAAGCCCTGCAACGCATCACGGGTGTACAGATCACTCGCCAAAGTCCTGACGGAGTCTCCGCCAATGAGGGCCAGCATGTCAGCGTCCGTGGGCTTCCGAGCGATTTCAATTATGTAGGACTCAACGGTGAGGGCGTCGCAAGCGCAAGCAATAATCTCGTTGCTTACACCTCCGCACGCAACTTCAATTTCAGCGTGTTGGCCCCCGATTTCATTTCCTCCCTGGAAGTTTACAAGTCGCCGAGCGCGGACCTCACCGAGGGCGGCGTGGCTGCGACAATCAACGTGAAAACCGTGTTGCCGTTCGATATCGGCAAGCGGATGTTCAAGGCCTCCTTCGAAGGTCAGTCGAGCTCCAGAGCGACTGAAGTCCTGCCCAAGCTATCTGCGATCTACAGCGATATTTTTGCCGACGGTCAGCTCGGCCTTACCGCTGGGTACGCCTGGAACAAGCGCAAGTACATAGGCACCTCCGTAACCGACTTTCAATTCGATCCACAGACCGTCAACGGACAGAACTACTTGGGCCTGGATGGCAACTTCATTTTCAACACGCGGGACGATTTTGATACGAAGACCGCTTACGGCGCTCTGCAGTATCGCCCGATCAGTGACTTGACCTTTAGCTTTATTGCGCTCCATACCAAGACTACCGATGGCGCGGAGTTCAACTCCTTCGGCGTCAGGCCGCAATATGGGTCGAGCTATTCCAGCCTGGTTGCGGACGCAAATAACGTGTTGACAACGCAAGTGGGCGACGGCATCTACTACGAAACGGCGACTTACGATCACGTGGACGCCACTACCCTTGACAACTTCACCCTCAAGACGGAATGGAGTGCGGGCAATCTTGCCATCGACGGCGCCCTCGACTATAGCAAGTCGCTGTCGACCAACGAGTACTTCGTCATCGATGCGCTGGAGTGGGGGGCCGCCGGGGTGGGTCCGCCGTATAGCGGCGGCTATCAAATACGCCCCGGCGATCCGATCGCCTCATTCGTGACTGATCCCACTCTCAATCCTACGCATCCAAATAATTATTTCATCAACCTCGTCGGCGGCGAAACCCTGCGCCGCGAGAACACCATTCGATCCGCACGGATAGACGCCACCTACCAACTCACCGACGGGTTCATCAAGTCCATCAAAGTGGGGGCCCGTTACTCGGCGGAGCGCAGCACGAACGCTGACGCGTTTAATTACGAACCAGGCCGGCGCCTCGCCGGCATCGCGCCCTATGTAACTGCTTCCACGATTCCTGGGCCTACCCTGAGCGGATATAACGGTTCCGCCAATGTGCCGTTCCAATATCCCTATCTCAATACACAGAGCTATTTGAATGCGTTGTATGGCGGTTCCCGTGATATCTGGCTGAATTCGGCCACGACGCAGGCGATTCCCCTCCCGACCAACAACTACACAGTCGAGGAGAAGAACACCGGCCTGTACGCCATGGCGCGGTACGGATTCGACTGGCTCTTCCCGGTACACGGAAATCTGGGTGTTCGCTTCGTTCACACGCAACAAGAGGTCACGAATACGGCAGTGGACTTGAACGACATCACCATCATCACTCCACCCCCGCCGCCGCCGGCGCCGTCCGTAATCGTACCCGTGGGAACCCTCTACACGCTTTCTCGCAGCTATAACGACGTGCTTCCCAGTTTCAATCTTGTGATGGACCTGAACAGTGACTTACTACTTCGCTTGGCCGCGGCCAAGGTAATGTCGCGTCCCACATTGGACAGTTTGGTGCCCCGCTATGCCGTATCTAGCGGCGCCACGAACACGGTGACCGGCGGAAATCCGGACCTCAACCCGTTTCGTGCATGGCAGGGCGACCTGTCGCTCGAATACTACTTCCAGCCCGGGTCCCTTGCCTCCGCCGCTCTCTTCTACAAGAGTGTCCAAAGCTTTATTCAAACCCAGCACAGGCCGCTGGTCCTTCAGGGCGTGACTTTTGATCAGACATTGCCGGTCAACTCGTCGGGGGGCTATGTGGAAGGCATGGAGGTGAGCTATACGCAGCAGTTCACATTCCTGCCGTCGTTTTTGTCCGGCTTCGGCGTGCAGGCGAATGCCACGTGGGCCCAAGGCATGACCGACGCCGACCCCGCCGCCGGCTTGAAGGAGCATGCTTTCGAGAATCTGTCGAAGTGGACGGCCAACGCCTCTGTGTTCTACTCCGCATACGGTGCAAATGCGCGGCTCGCCTACAATTATCGAAGCGATTACTTGCTCGATGATAACGTGCGCGGTATCGGCACCACCGCCGCCTACGGCGACTCCTTTTACACTCTCGACTTTCAGGCAAGCTATGCCATCACAAGCTTCCTGACCCTATTCGCTGAGGCCAATAATCTGACTCGGCAGCCCCAAATCTTCTCAATGAAAGTGAACAACGGCGGGGCATCCAGCAGCTATCCCCAAACTTGGATCGAGGGTGAACGGCGCTTTGCCGCGGGCTTTCGCGTAGGCTTCTAGGCCGATGAGGCACCACCGGCCCTGGATTATCGCCGCCACACTCGTGATCGTGGGAGCAGCTGCTTTCTACAATTCAGCCGGAGCCGGGGAACCGCCGCCCACCGGAGTATTGCCGGCCGACTCTGCCCAGTGGAATCAGGGGCTGCGTGCAGCGGGTGCCTCGCCCGCTGAGATCAGCAATTTCGAGGACCTCATGCGTCTGCAAACACCTGCCGGCCTGGATGCGATGCGGGAACGGGTTCGAACGCCTCAATTCTTTGCCAAGTATCTGCGAGCAGTGCGACAACAAGAGGGGATTCAGAAAACCCCGAAAGCAATATTCCGGGACAACACGCCCGCCCGCTCTTGCGAGAGCCTGCAAAACGTTTCCATCTCCAACACCACCATCGAATCGACGGCGATTGATGCATTGGATGACTCGTGCCGCGTCACGGCGAGCGTAACCCATCCGCCGGCGGCCGATCGCGTGAGGGTGTTTGTCGCACTGCCTCGAACCTCTTGGAATGGCCGCTTTCGGGGAACCGGCGGCGGCGGATTCTGGGGTGGCACTGAAATGAGCCTGCGCAGCCCGGTTTCCAAGGGCTTTGTGACGGCGGCAACCGACACCGGTCATCCGGGAGGCAGTGGGAGCTTCGCGCTCAACGCGAACGGGCGCTTGAATTGGCAAGACATTCGCAACAACGCTTACCTTGGCATCCATGACATGACCTTGGTGGGCAAAGCACTGACGCTCGCCTTCTACGGCAAGGCTCCACGTTATTCCTATTTTGTGGGTACCTCGACGGCGGGCCGGCAGGGACTGATGGAGGCGCAACGGTTCCCTGACGACTACGACGGGATTATTTCGGGAACTCCCGCGGTCAGTTGGCCACGAATGATCCCGGCTGCATTCTGGCCCCAAGAGGTCATGCACAGGACTCACAATTTCCTGCCGAAGTCGAAGTTGGAGCGAGCGACGGCTGCCGCAGTGAACGCATGCGACGGCCTGGATGGAGTGGTTGACGGTGTCATTGACGATCCAAGACGCTGCACGTATGACCCGAAGGCGCTGGTTGGTGCCCGGATCGAAGAAAGCACGTTCACTGAAGCAGATGCGGACGTGGTCCGCAAGATTTGGGAAGGTCCCCGGGGTCACGATGGGCAATTCCTCTGGTACGGCTTGGCGCGTGGTTCGGATCTCTCCACTATCGCCGGCACCGGTGGTACACCGCTAATAGGGAAGCCAATCGATGTCGCCCTCGAGTATCTCCATTATTTTTTGGTCCAAGACCCTCACTGGGACTGGACGTCCCTGGCGAATGGAGAATATGAACTGCTCTTCAATCAATCGATCGAGGAGTTCGGCGCGGTCCTCGGAAGTGATGATCCGGATCTCACCCACTTTCGTGACCGCGGCGGCAAGCTGATTCTCTATCACGGCTTGGCCGATCAACTCATTCCCGCGCAAGGCACCGTAGACTATTACCAGCAGGTTCAACAAAAGATGGGCGGAGCGCGACAAACGATGCAATTCGCCCGGCTGTTTCTCGTGCCGGGCGTTGACCATGGATTCATCGGCGCGGGTCCGAGCCCAACCGGGTTGATGGATGCCCTCGTCGGCTGGGTGGAAGATGGCAAGGCACCTGAGCATCTCATCGCCGAGTTGCCGGATGACAACGGGAGAATAATCCGAACTCGCCCATTATTCCCGTACCCGCAGATCGCAGTATATAAAGGTATGGGTAGCACCGACGACGCTTCCAATTTCATAAGCCGTGCTCCGATCCGGTAATACCCCACCAAGGCGCAATTCCGAGTCCGACGATCTAGGCATCATGCAGCGGCTTGGCGCTTCGCTCGCGGGCTGGAGCCAGAGATGGTTCCCCGATGCGTAGGAACTGACTCGGCGCGACGAGCGTAAAACGCCAGCGCCGTCCTTTCGAAGTTGGTGACCAGAAAAGCCGCAATTGGGCGAACGTACCAATTAAAATTGGTGCTCACCCGATAGTGCCGCCCATGTGCACGTTTGGGAGGGCCCACGCCAGGCGGTATTCAATTTGAATTGTCCAAGCGGACCGATCGAATTGCGTGAGAACTTTGGGTTTTCTTGGCCTGAAGTAAACCGCTTGGCCCGATCATTGCTAACTCATGTGCAACCGTTGTGTGCGGCCTGGAGGGCGATTCATGGTAATTACTAAAGATCAATTTAAGGCAGCGAACGCGCGCGGTGCGGCGGCGGTGGCGCGTGGACCGATCGCGCAAGCCGCTCGCTATGATTCGCGACGTGGGCTGATCGTGATTACGCTCGCGGGCGGCTGCGAATTTGCCTTTCCGGTGGCTTTGGCCGAAGGGCTGGCAGATGCGCCCCGATCAAAGTTGAGGAAAATCAAGATCAGCCCGAACGGGCTCGGGCTGCATTGGCCGCTGCTGGATGCCGATCTCTATGTGCCGGGCCTCATCGAAGGCGCCTTCGGTTCACGTCGGTGGATGCAACAGATTGGCAAACTCGGGGGATCAAGCCGCAGCTCGGTCAAGTCAGCGGCTTCCCGTCAGAACGGTAAGCGCGGCGGTCGGCCCAAAGAGAGGGTGGCCGCTTAGCGCAACGGCACTTATTTCCCTTAGATATCCTGAAATTGGCATGTTGAACGCGGGCCATCGATCGGCGGCAGGCGGCCCCAACCTGACCTTCTCGTGGTTAATTGAGACAAATCGAAGCGGCCATGCGTCTGGGTAACTTCCTGGGTAACTGCGAGTATCGAATTGAGCGAATGCCTATAAGACAAGCCAAATGGTGCGTTAATTCGATGGTGAGCGGGCCCACCACTTTCCCAGATAGCCGGCTCCGCGATCCCAATCAGCCAGCGCTCGATTCCCAGTTAGCCGTCGCTCGTGATTTGAGTTAGGGTACGCAGGCAAATAGATGCATGCATTCTCATTGTTCGACGGAAGGGACAATGTTTAGCAGCCGCGAAGCCACGCGGCTCCGCAGGGAGAGTACTGTGATCTGGAAAGGACTCGCCTGTGCTTTGATCCTGACACGATTGGCCCATGCCGCCTCGGCGTGGCCGCCAGAGCTCGAGATGCGCGTGCCATTCGAGCCCACGGCATTCCCGAGCGACGGCCGCACGTATCTAACATACGAGCTGTACCTTACCAATTTCGCCGCGAATCCGATCACTCTTCGCCGCGTCGAGGTGCTCGACGCCGATGATTCATCCGCGGCGCCGATTGCCGCGTTTGAAGCACCTCAACTCGATGCGCTAGTGCAGCCCATAGGGGCACAAACGTCAGCGGAGGGGAACCGTGACACTCACCAACTTGCCGGCGGTCGCAGCGTTGTCGTGTTTCTGTGGATCGCGCTTGAGCACGGAGCGAGAGTGCCGAACCATTTGCGCCAACGGGTGACCACTGCCGAGTTCGTAGCGGAAGGCGCCATTATCGCGACTCATCATCGCGAGCTGCTCGTGCTCGGGCCGCCAGTGACGGGAACCAACTGGCTTGCAGACGATGGCCCGAGTAATGACCCAGAGAACCATCACCGCCGCGGAATTCTCGTCTTCCAAGGTCGTGCGCTAATTTCGCGCCGTTACGCAATCGATTGGCAGCAGAATCAAAACGGCAAGGACTTCTCTGGAGACGCAAGCGATAAACGCTCGTACTACGCTTATGGAAAGCCCGTGCTGGCTGTCGCAGATAGCACCGTCGTGACCGCGAGGGATGGTCTTCCGGACAATGTGCCACGGCACAACGGGGAATTCACTCCCGCTGTAGAAATGACGTTCGACACGGTGTTCGGTAACCATATCGTGCTTGATTTGGGCGGACAGCAATTCGCTTCCTACCTGCACCTGCAACCAGGCAGCGTGCGGGTAAAAGTGGGGGACCACGTGCGGCGCGGTCAGGTTCTGGCGAAGGTTGGAGACTCCGGAGATGCGCGCGAACCGCATGTCCACTTTCAAGTCCAGACTTCGTCTGATCCGTTGGCCGGTGAGGGCGTGCCCTATCTCATCGATCACTACCGTGTTAAGTCGGCGGATGATGTCTGGCACACTCGCACTCGCGAGTTGCCCTTGGGCGGCATGCTGATCGACTTTGGTAAGCCGTGATAGACCACAAGAGGCGAAGGGCGGTGCTCACTGTTTCAATCTCGTCAAGTTGGCGATAAACGACCGTACCCATGTCGTCCCGCCATCATTCGAATACGACTCCTCGTATTGGTGCGAATCCGCCTTGATGTCGGACCACACGGCCCTCACCAGGATTGTCCTGTCATTCACGGTGTCCTGACCAATCAGCACGACTCGGCCGTCCTTGAATTCACCGACATTCGACGACAGTGTCCCGACCTTGCTGTTCGCGAACGACTGACTCCACTGGTGCGCGCTGGGGTTGTACAGGAAGAGCGTGAGGCCTTCCCAGCGGCCTTTCGGCCCATCCGTTTCGATCTCCTCCAGTTCCGCCTTGCCATCCCACACCTTGCGCACGGTCACAGTTCCATTCAGTTCAACGGATTCGGAACTGCTCGCAAATGGATCAAGAATTCGCTTGATGTGGGTGTGCCACACGCCAATGTTGAAATCAAAGTCATGTTGCCCGTCGTGCACCGCGGGTGTCGGCGTGGGTGTCTGCGAAAGGCCGACGCAGGGATAGGAGACACAAATGATTGTGGCCAATCCCATGCCGACCGCTGTCTGCATCAAATGATTCAAGTCCTTCTCCTATTTGTCAGCGTACCTTCTCAAGGTGTTCTGTAAGCGGCCCATACAAAAGGGCCACTTTGTAAAAATATGGTTGGGCCACTATATGGATCCGTTGTTCGGGATCGAGATGGAACGCAGCTCTCGCGTGACGCTAGCTCGTGGCGAATCCGATTAACCCAATGTAGTCGTGGTTATCGGCAGCGCGCAGGGCCTCGATGTAATGCTGCCGTCGCGGATCCTCATTGCCTAGTTGCCCACCACCCCAGGTCAGCGGATTTTGTTTGAAGTGCCGGGTCAGAACGAGATCAGCGTAGAACCGTGAGAGCCGGCCGTTTCCGTTGGGGAATGGATGGATGAAGGCGAGCCGGTGATGCATACGGACCGCGTACTCGATCGGCGGGTACGTCCCGTGTTCTACCCAATGGCGCGCATCGTCAAAGAGAACGCGCAGCTCTACGGCGATCTTCGGGAAATCGATGCCAATGTTGGTATCGACAGTGCGCTGCTTGCCGGCCCAGTTCCACACATCTGCGTACATGCGCCGATGTAAATCCCCCAGGAATTCGCGGCTTAGCATTTTTGGCATTGCGATCGAGCGTGCCGTGCGCGCCCAGACTCGCGCGCGTACGATGTTCGCCTGCTCCGCGCGATTCAACTCCTCGTGGGTGGTGATGAAGGGGTTACGTAGTCCCTTCAATTGCTCGACCGTCAGGGGTGTGGTGCCCGGCGCATGCGGATCAGTCAGCGCCATAGTTTCCGCGGATTCGTAATGAGCGAGGTTACGAGTTTCTCGTATTCCTCGCGTGTTGCTTCACTTTCGACTTCCTGATCCTCGAGGCGCATCGTGTGGACAACGGCGCGCATCTCATCGCGCGCGATGGACTCGGCGCGCGCGCGCAATGTGGCAGCCACCGACTTGCGCGGGACGAGGGCGACTATGAGTTCAGCGTCGAGTGCATCGGCAACTCTCCTTAAGGTTTGGAGGGTGATGCTACCGCTCACTTCGCCCTTCTCGTATTCAAGCATCGTTGGCTGACTGACCTTGAGTAGTTTGGCAAGCGCCGTGCCGCTCATGCCGAGGGCGATTCGAATTGCTGCGATCCATCCCCGCGGCGGGCGCGAGCGGAGGGTATTTGCCGCGCCCTGGAGGGCGGGCAGCTGGCGGTCTAGCAGCTCAGCTGCGGCATATTGAGTGTTCGACACGGAGATCACCGGTAAGGTATAGCCTATGTTTCTATATAATATTATAGCTTATAGCCACTATTTATGATAGTAAATCGTATATACACTATGCTTAAATATATACTTATAAGTTATACCCTATAGTTAAACCCCTGGCCCCTTGTTTCGCCAGCGACACCGTGAAAATTTACGATTTCGCTGCAGATGACTCAGTTCTAGCAGCCGTGCGCGCCGTAGGTGGCCACTCCCGTGGTTGTTCCCCGCCAATTGAGCACGAACGGGGCGCACGTGAGCACGGCGGGATCCGCAACACCGGCCGCATCGATCCTGACGAGCGATGCGCTTCCCTCGGCGCGCAGTTCGATCAGGTGTCCCGCCGCGCGATCAACGCGCAGTCCATCCACGGTCAACCCATCGATGCGCTTGCCCATGAGCAGCAGTGCGGCGTGGGTGCTGTCCAACAACGTCGTGTTTTTAAGTTCAATCTGCGCCTCGATGGGCTCTTCCAAGGCGTAAAGCCAGACCGCGCCGACGCCGCTCGGCCAACGAGGATCGAATCCGCCGCCGCGCACGACCATGTTGTCCTGCAAAGAGATCCTGCCCGAGAGCGGCACGGCGTGAAAGCGGTTGCCCAAATGCAGTCCGCCGCCCTCGGTGAGGGTGTCGGCGATCAGATTGCCGAAAACGGTGATGTCGTGGCCGCCGTAAAGGGCGATACCATTCGCCAGGATGGGTGCGATCACGGTGTTGTGGCGAATCATCAAGTCGTGATTGGCGAGATTGTCAGCCCAGGACGCAATGCCGTCATCGCCATTGTTGCGAAATAAATTCTCCTCGACGGTAACGTTCGAGATGCCTCGATGCAGATTGAGTCCATCGGCGGTGGTGTCGAAAACCCTGACATGGCGGACCAGCAAACCATCGAAGGGACCGTCGAGCCAAAGGCCGACCTTGACGTGCTGGATAAACAAGTCATGGATGCGACTGCCGCCGCCCAACGCGCCGCCGATGCCTGCCAGGGCTTTGTGATCATCGCGTTCACGCACCTCGCCGATGATGGCGAGATCGTGAATGTCGACCGCCTGCGAGGGATGGGGCGCATTGCGACCATACAGACCAACCCCTTCGCCCTGCAGGATGGAATACCACGCACCGGCGCCGGCAATTTCGACGCGATCCACATCTAGATGGCCATCGAGTCGAAAATGTCCCGGTGGAATCCAAAGTGCTCGACCAGCTGAGGAAGCTGCGGCGATGGCCTTGGAAAAGGCTTCTCGCGAGTCCGTTCCGCCGCGCTGATCGGCACCAAAGTCCACCACCGACAACGAGCGTGGCGGTTGCTCGAGCGGCGCGGGCACGAGTTCAAAATCAACGAGATCGATCGCACACCACACGGCTGTCATCTCGGGGCTGCGCATCAAGCGGACCACGGTGCCGGCCGGCAGAACGTGATCCAGCAGCGTCCTCGCGTGATCGAAGAAGTGGTGGCCGTTGCCATCGGCGGCGTTCTTGGTGAATGGGTAGCGGCCGTAGTAGCAACAGTAGCGGGGCGTTACGTGTAGAACTGCTATGCGCTCACCTTTCGCGTACACGCTTAGAGTGCCGTCGTTGATCCTCAGGTCCGG
>Ga0193728_1001141_pt1 | contig 13406 bp, 7 predicted proteins | sample U1c1metaG_FD_143037 | JGI IMG/M metagenome (GOLD analysis project Ga0193728, IMG submission 143037) | Soil microbial communities from a riparian zone of the East river system, Colorado, United States - U1c1 | ecosystem: Environmental > Terrestrial > Soil > Riparian zone | place: USA: East River...
CCCGCCCGACAGCACGAAGCGGCCCGCGAGGTCCGCGTTGAAGTGGGTCTTGCCCGCGGCCGCGAATGTCTCGAACGTGCCTTGCACGATGCCTTGCGAGCCGATGTAGATCCACGAGCCTGCCGTCATCTGGCCGTACATCATGAGGCCGCGCCGCTCGAGCTCGCGGAAGTGCTCCCACGTCGCCCACTTGCCGACGAGGTTCGAGTTCGCGATCAGCACGCGAGGCGCTTCGTCATGCGTGCGAAACACGCCGACCGGTCGGCCCGATTGCACGAGCAACGTCTCGTCGTGCTCGAGCCGGCGCAGCTCGCGGACGATCGCGTGATAGTCCTCCCAGCTGCGCGCCGCCTTGCCGGTGCCGCCGTAGACCACGAGGTCCTCCGGGCGCTCGGCGACATCCGGATCGAGGTTGTTCATCAGCATGCGCAGCGCGGCCTCTTGCGGCCAGCCCTTGCAAGTCAGCTCCGTCCCGCGCGCAGCTCGAACGACGTCAGACATGAGCCGGTCGTACCTCGAAGTCGCGCTCGCGGGGTGCCGTTTGCCGATTTGTCGCGGATCGCGCGCGCGGGCGTCCGCGGTTCGCACGGTTAGCTAGCGGCCCGCGCGTTGCTTACTGAAGCGGCATGCCGACCGAGATGGTGCCTCCGACACTCGAGCTCGCCCGTGGTCGAATCGTCGCGTTCGCTGCGCTGGCGATCGCAGGCAGCGCCGCGTTCGGTGTCGCGCTCTACGACGCGATCGAGCACCCGAGTTTCTGGCACAAGAAGCCGCCGCCCCGCATCGAGATCACGCTGCGCAACCTGCACGCGCTCGCGTACGAGGCGTTCCCGCTATGGCGGCAGGCCCATCCGCTCGATGCATGCCCGCGCACGATCGAAGACCTCGCGGCCTACGCGAACGCCGAAATCCGCGGGCCCTACGCGGGGGACGCGACCTACATCTTCACGTGCGACACCGCGCGCATGCCGCCCGGCGTGCACGGGATCTGGATCCGCGACCTCGGCGCCGACGAGGTGCTCGGCACCGCCGACGACTACACCAGCGACATGGACTTCGACGAATGATCGAACCGACCTATCAACGCATCCAACTCTGGCGCCCCGTCCGGCAACGCGTCACTCCCGCGATCGCGCTCGGCTACGCGCTCGCGATCTCGCCGGGCTCGAACGCCGAAACGACCAAAGCCCCTCTGCAGGGGCTTCGTTCACGAGCGCGGTCGCGAGTTACGCCGCGGGTTCCTCGGCCGGCTTGGCCTTCTCGGGCGGGTGCGCGGCGGCCTTCGCGGCCTGCGCGCCGCTGATCCGCATGCCGTAGAACGAGCGCCACGCGAAGAACATCGAGATCACGATCGAGACGCCGGAGATCGCGTACTTCACGTTGGTGTAGCCCTTCGCGGTGAGCTCGAGCGCGAGGCCGACGGCGAGCACGCCGAACAGCGTCGTGAACTTGATCACCGGGTTGAGCGCGACCGACGAGGTATCCTTGAACGGGTCGCCGACGGTGTCACCGACGACGCTGGCCGCGTGGAGCGGCGTGCCCTTCGCGTGCATCTCGGTCTCGACGATCTTCTTCGCGTTGTCCCAAGCGCCGCCGGCGTTCGCCATGAAGATCGCTTGGTACAGGCCGAACAGCGCCATCGAGATCAGGTAGCCGATGAAGAAGTACGGATCGAGGCAGGCAAAGCCGATCGTGCTGAAGAACACGACCATGAAGATGTTGACCATGCCCTTCTGCGCGTACAGCGTGCAGATCTCGACGACCCGGTTCGAGTCCTCGACCGACGCCTTCGCCGGACCGGTGGTGTCGAGCTTGATGTTCTGCTTGATGAACTCGACCGCGCGATAGGCGCCCGTCGACACCGCTTGCGTCGACGCGCCGGTGAACCAGTAGATGATCGCGCCGCCGACGACGAGGCCGAGCAAGAACGGCGGGTGAATCATCGAGAGGTTCGCGATCGCGGCCGGCTGCAGGCCGTTCGTGATGAGCACGATCAGCGCGAAGATCATCGTCGTCGCGCCGACCACCGCGGTCCCGATCAGCACCGGCTTCGCGGTCGCCTTGAACGTGTTGCCCGCGCCGTCGTTCTCCTCGAGGAACGCCTTGGCCTTCGAGAAGTCCGGCTTGAACTTGAACTCCTTCTCGATCTCTTCTTCGATGTTCGGCAGCGTCTCGATCAGCGAGAGCTCGTACACCGACTGCGCGTTATCCGTGACCGGGCCGTACGAATCGACCGCGATCGTGACCGGACCCATGCCGAGGAAGCCGAACGCGACGAGGCCGAACGCGAACACCGTCGCGGCCGCATTGCAGGCGAACGGCGTCATCGCGAGGCCGGCCGCGTCGTTCCACTTCCAGAGCTCGTAGCCCATCGCGCCGAGGTGCTCGCCGGTCGGAGCCGTGAACACCGAGATCGACGACACCGCGTACGCGATGCCCATCAGCGCGGCGATCATGAGGCCGATCCAGTAGGCCGAGAAGTTACCCGCGGTCAGACCCGCGAGGATGTTGAGCGACGGACCGCCCTCTTCCGAGGCCGTCACGACCTCGCGGACGTGGCCGGAGTTCACCGACGTGAACACCTTCACGAGCTCGGGGATGATCGCGCCGGCGAGCGTGCCGCACGAGATGATGAGCGACAGCTTCCACCACAGCCCGTTCGGCAGCGTGGCATCGCCCTGGCCGATCAGTGCGTACGACAGCGCGAACGTGAGGCCGACCGAGACCAGCGACGTCAGCCACACGAGCTGCGTGAGCGGGTGCTCGTAGTTCATCGTGTTCGCGTTCTTGTAGCGCGCCGACGTGATCGCCTCGTTGATCAGGTAGCTGCCGACCGAGGCCAGCACCATCACGATGCGCATCGCGAAGATCCACACGAGCAGGATGATCTGGAGCAGCTCGCCGTGGTCCGCGGCCTTGCCGTCGGGACCGAGCGCCGCGACGCCGGGGATGTTCGGCAGCGCGACGAGGATGAACGTGATGAGCGCGACGCCGGTGACACCGTAGGTCTCGAAGCCGTCAGCCGTCGGGCCAACCGAGTCGCCGGCATTGTCACCGGTGCAGTCGGCGATCACGCCGGGGTTACGCGCGTCGTCTTCCTTGATGTTGAACACGATCTTCATCAGGTCCGACCCGATGTCGGCGATCTTGGTGAAGATGCCGCCGGCGATCCGCAGCGCCGCGGCGCCGAGCGACTCGCCGACCGCGAAGCCGATGAAGCACGGGCCCGCGTAGTTACCGGGCAGGAACAGCATGATCCCGAGCATCAGGATCAGCTCGGTCGAGATCAGCACGGTGCCGATGCTCATGCCGGCCTCGAGCGGAATCGAGTATGTCCCGTACGGCTTGCCGCGCAGCGACGCGAACGCCGCGCGCGAGTTCGCGAACGTGTTGACGCGAATGCCGAAGAACGCGACCAGCGAGCTACCGAGGATGCCGACCACCGAGAACGCGGCGATCGCCACGACCTTGACCGTGGGCACCTTCTCGAGCGCCGCGAAGTAGACGACGATCACGATCGCGATCAGGATCCACAGCTGGAAGATGAACTTCGCCTGGGTCTTGAGGTACGTGCGGCACGTGCCGTAGATCAGCTCGCTGATCTCGCGCATCGCCTTGTGAACCGGGAGGTTCTTGAGCTTTTGATACTTGACGAGGCCAAACGCGAAGCCGATCGCGCAGACCAGGAGGCCGATCATCAGCAGCGTCGACCCCGGCATGCCCAGGAACTTCACCTGGCTGAGATCGGGCAGGACGAGCTGCGCTTCACTATGAGGGCGCGCGGCGGCACCGGGCGCGGCGGCGGCCTCTTCGGCCACCCTGAGAAGAAAGGAGGTCATTTCGGTTCCTCGGGTAAGGGGGGCTTTATATGGAGGTGGGGTCCGGAGTGCAAGCCGCTACCGGGCCCAAGTGCTGAAATGGATGGTGCTTCCGGGTTGGCTCGTGTTATGGAACGCTGCCCGAAAGGTTCCGCTGCCGATGCGCCGCCCCGAGATCTTGGCGCCCGCCGGCGATCGCGATGCCCTTGCTGCCGCGCTCGCCGCCGGTGCCGACGCCGTGTACTTCGGACTCGACGACGGCTTCAACGCGCGCGCCCGGGCCGAGAACTTTCCGTCCACCGGCCTCGCCGAGGTCGTGCGCTGGGTCCACCGCGCCGGCGCTCGCGTCTACGTCACGCTCAACACGCTCGTGTTCGAGCCCGAGCTCGCGACGGTCGAGGAGCTGATCCGGCGGGTCGCGGCATCCGGCGTCGACGCGATCATCGTGCAGGATCCGGCGGTCGCGCTGCTCGCGCGCCGGATCTGTCCCGCGCTCGAGGTCCATGCATCGACGCAGATGACCGCGTCGAGCCCGCTCGCCGTCTCGCTGCTGAGCTCGCTCGGGCTGTCGCGCGTCGTCGTGCCGCGCGAGCTCTCGGTCGACGAGATCCGCGCGTATCGCGCCGGCACGCCCGTCGAGCTCGAGGTGTTCGTGCACGGCGCGTTGTGCGTCGCGTGGAGCGGGCAGTGCTTGTCGTCGGAGGCGTGGGGCGGGCGCTCCGCGAATCGCGGGCAATGCGCGCAGGCTTGCCGCCTGCCCTACGCGCTCGTCGTCGACGGCGAGGTCCAGGACCTCGGCGAGGTCGAATATCTATTGTCGCCCAAAGACCTCGTCGGGCTCGACGCGATTCCGGCGCTCGCCGAAATCGGGGTCGCATCGCTCAAGATCGAGGGCCGGCTGAAGGGGCCCGCGTATGTCGCCGCGACCGTGTCGCAGTATCGCGCTGCCGTCGATCCGTTCCGCGTGCCCGGCACGCCCGCGTTCGAGCCCGCAGTCGCGATTCCCGCCGACCGCGACGCGCTCGAGATCGCATACAGCCGCGGCGTGTCGGCCGGCTTCCTCGGTGGTGCCGATCATCAGACCCTGGTCGAGGGCCGGTTCCCGCGCCACCGCGGCCTGCCGCTCGGCCGCGTCACGCTGATCGATCGGGCGAAGGGCGAGCTCGAGGTCGTGCACGATGCCGCCCAGCGCCCGATCAGCGGAGGCGCGGCGATCGCCGCGGCGACTGACGCACCGCTCGCGGGCGAAGCTGATCCGTGCGCCACCGGAACGAACCTCGGCGCGCCGAACGCGACTGCCCCGAACGCGGCCGTCCCGAACACCACCGCGCCGAGGATCGACGTGATCGCTGGAATGGGCGTGGTCTTCGACGCGGGCACGCCGGATGAGACCGAGCAAGGCGGGCCGATCTTCGCCGCGGCGAAGACGCCGACCGGCTATCGACTGCGCTTCGGCAACCCCGGTCCGGATCTCGACCAAGTCAACACCGGCGACTTCGTCTGGATCAGCTCCGATCCGCGCGTCACGTCAGCCGGACTTCGGGCATCGGAAGCCGGACGCGGAGCCCTTGGCCGGATTCCGGTCGACCTCGTCGTATCCGGGGCCGCCGGACAACCCTTGTCCGTCCGCGCCTCGGCCGGCCGACCATCGGCCGCACGAGAACCGGCCGCACGAGAACCGGCCGCACGAGAACCGGCCGCACGAGCGTCGCGTCCGTTCACGTCGAGCGCGACGAGCACGAGCCTGCTCGCGCCGGCGCGCGGCGCTGGAATCACGCGCGAGCTGATCGCGGACAAGCTCGGCAGCTTTGGCGGCACCCCGTTCCATTTGGGCGAGCTCGATCTCTCCGGGCTGCCGCCCGCGATGCACCTGCCAGTGTCCGAGCTCAAGGAGCTGCGCCGCGCGCTCGTCACCGAGCTCGAGGCCCAGCTCGATCTCATCGATCGAGACGTCTCGCCCGCATCGGTGATCGAGGAAGTGCGCGCCAGCGTGCTCGCTTCCGGCACGCGGACCGCAGTCACGTCAGCCTCTGCCGCCGACGACGCTGTTGGCACGAGTCGCGAGGCGAGCGTCGTGCCGCTATGCCGTAACGACGGCCAGCTCGACGCGGTCCTCGACGCCGGCGCACGCGAGGTCGAGCTCGACTGGATGGAGCTCGTCGGCCTCCAGCGCGCCGTGCTGCGTGCGCGCAGCCGCGGCGCGAAGGTCGGCATCGCGACCGTCCGCGTGCAGAAGCCCGGCGAGGACAAGATCGACGCGCACCTCGCCCGCCTCGAGCCTGACAGCGTGCTCGTCCGCAGCTGGGGCTCGCTCGCGTACTTCGCGCACGAACGTGCCGAGCATGACTCGAACGTGCGCCCTCCGATCCTGCACGGTGACTTCTCGCTCAACGTCACGAACTCGATCACCGCGGCGTGGGTGCTAAAGCACGGCCTCGCCACGCTCACCGCCGCGCACGATCTCGATCGCGACCAGCTGTTCGCATTGCTCGCCGTGGCGCCGCGCGGCCGCATCGCGGTCACCGTCCATCACCACATCCCGACGTTCCACACCGAGCACTGCGTCTACGCGCACCTCTTGTCGCACGGCCGCGACTACAAGACCTGCGGTCGCCCCTGCGAGCGCCATCAGGTCGCCCTGCGCGACCGGGTCGGCCTCGTCCACCCGGTCAACGTCGACGTCGGCTGCCGCAACACGGTCTTCAACGCCCAAGCCCAGAGCGCCGCGTCGCTCGTGCCCGACCTGCTCGCCGCCGGTGTCCGCCGCCTCCGCATCGAGCTCGTCCGCGAATCGGCCGCGGAGACGGCGCGCGTCTATGACGCATATGTCCGACTCGCGGCCGGCCGGCTCTCGGCCGCCGACGCCGTCCGGACCGCGGCCGTCCACGAACAGTTCGGCGTCACGCGCGGGACGATGCGAACGCTAACCGTCCTGCGCTGACCGTCAGGTCTTCATCAGTCGCCAGCCTGTCGTGACTTCGAGGTCGCGATCGCCGGTTCGACACAGCGGCAAACATCGCGACAACGATGTCAGGAATCTCGCGGGTTCCATCAGTTCGCCGATCACGTCACATCATGCACTTCGCGCGGCAGACGCCGGCAACCCGATGCAGGACGCGAACTTCCACGTCGTGGTCGGACCTGGCATCGGAGGTGCTCTAGGGGAAATCCATGATGAACCGCGCCGCCCTGGCCTCGCTGACGACCGCGCTCGTGTCCCTCGCCGCCACCTCCGCCTTTGCCGATGACGAGCTGCCGCCCGGCGCGAGCGCTCCGGTGACGACCACGACCGCGGGCACGCTCGTCGTGGTGACGCCGAACGCACCGGTCATCGTCACCAACGGCCAGGCCGTCGCGGCTCCCGTATCGGTCACCACCGCGATCGCGCCGCCGGGCGCCGCCGAGATCCCGCCGGCACCGCCGGCCGCGCCGCAGAACGAAGACTGGAACAACGTCTCGCACATCAACGGCTCGATCGTGCCCGTCGGCGAGCGCAACCAGTACCTCTACGCGTTCAAGAAGAACAACATCCAGTCGAACCCACTCGCGTGGATGTTCGGCTACTACCAGGTCGCCGGCTCGCACGCGCTGTCGCAGAACATCGCGGCGAGCCTCGAGATCAGCGCCTGGTCGACCGAGCAAGGCAACAACAGCGGCTACCAGATCGCGCCGACCCTGCAGCTCTACTTCAAGCGCACGTTCTCGGGCCCGTTCCTCGAGGGTGGTCTGGTGATCCACCACGACAACAACGGCGACAACATCTACGCCGATTGCTACGACTGCTCGAACACCTCGACGAGTCGCGACTGGGTCGGCCCCGAGGTGATGTTCGGTTGGGCGTGGATGTTCGACTCGGGCCTCAACGTCTCGGCGGCGTTCGGCGCCGCGAAGCGCGTGCAGGACTCGCAATCGAGCGAGTACTCGAGCAGTGACCCCGAGCCGGTCGGCTACTTCCGCGTCGGATACGCGTTCTAAGCCGCGGCGGCGTTCTCTTCAGACGCGCCGGTGGTCTCGCGGATCGAGCCCGGCCTCTCGCAGCGGATGTCCTCGGGCAGGATCGGCTGGATCTTCTCCGCCCAATCGGAGCACGCGGTCAGGCCCTGCATGCCGGGGAGCTGCGCCATGCGGCGCTCGATGTACGACATCACTTCGTAGATCCGCTCGCCCGGGAACAGACGCGCGACAAGCGCGGCACCTTCGGCGTCGGTCTTCACGCCGCCACCGACCGGCGCGTAGAACTTGTTGACGATGTAGCGACAGAACCGCTGGTTCTTCGGGTTATCGGTCAACCGCTCGCGCGCTTGGTTGAAGTAGTACGCGAAGTGGCGGCGCTCCTGCTTCGCGATGCGCTTGAACATCTCGGCGAGCACCGGGTTGTTCGTGTTGCGAATGACCTCTTCGTACGCCTGCATCGTCAGGCACTCTTGCAGCGCACCCCAGAACATCCACAGCGACACGAATCGCTTCGGCATGAACTTCGCCATCATGCTCTGCGCCCAGTCCTCGAACTTCGCCTTGAAGCGGGCGCGGGCACGGACCTTCGTCGAGCGCTCGGTCGCATTCTCGACCTTGACGCCGCACTCCTGCATGATTCGCGTGATCGCGTGCGAGTGGAAGTACTCCTCGTAGTTCCACATCGTGAGGAACGTCAGCAACTCTGGATCGCGCACGACCTGGAGCTTCGCGACCTCGAGGAAGTAGTAGACGGTCTGGCTCTCGATATCGGCGAAGAACTGCAGGCTCTCGACCTCGGTGGGGCTGAGCCCGTGCTTGCGCGCGAGATCCCAATCGAGATCTTCGATCTGGACTCGCTGCGAAACGGCGATGTGCTGAGCGATGTCTGACACGCTATTCCCTCGTCCCGGCGAGAGCCGGTGCATCCACTACGAAGCTGCGACCCACGCGGATCGACCCCACCACCCAATCTATACCAACCTGCCCCCAGCGGTCATGCGTCCCACGGCACGAGTACGTCGACCAAGCGGTCCGGATCGAGCACCCCAGAATCTCTCAGGGCATCACGCGCTGCGGCGGCACGGGCGTGGCTGCCTTGGCTACCTTCGAGTACTCCGCGGCGCATCCGCGCGAGCTGGAGATAGCCCGCCATCTGCGTAGCTACGAATTGTTCTTCCGCCGCGTGCAGTGCGTCGAGCGCGGCCTCCCGGGTGTCGCGCAGCGAGAGGGCCGCCGCACGCAACAACAGGCCGAGGCCGACGGCCCATGGCGCGCCTTCGACGAGCAAGCGATCACTGATCTCGATCGCGATGCGCGCGCGCTCGTCCCGCGGGAGCGCGCCATCGGCGAGCGCGACGCGGCCGCGCAGGTGCTCGAGCTCGACGCGGAGGTATTGCACGCGCAGCACGCCGAGCCGCTCGATCTCCGGCCAGCTCTCGGCGATCACGCGCGACGCGTGTGCGGCATCGTGGGTGTACAGCGCGACGTTGCATGCCGCGACCAGCGCGAGCACGTGCGGCAGCGCGAATCCGGGCGGCAGCGCAGCGGTCGCGGCGGCGAGCTGCGCCCGGCTCTCGTCGGGGCGGCCCGCGAACAACCACATCATGTTGCACGTGCCGGTACGAAACCCGAGCTGCGCGACGATGTCGCCGCGATCGAGCGCCTCGCGCAACAGGCCCTGGCCCTGGCGTGCGAGCTCGCGCCAATCACCGAGATAGAACAGCGCCTGGAGCCAGTAGCTCTCGGCGATATCGATCTCCCAGCGCGCGCCGGCGCCGTGCTCGCGCAGGGTCTCGAGGCCGCGCTCGAGGTAACCGCGCGCGTCGCGCCAGCGCCCGTTCATGACGGCCGCGATCCCGCGCGCCGCCCGCGCGAGGCCCTGGACGTGCGGATGACCGAGGCGCTCGGCGAGCGCGTCGAGCCGCGCCCCGACGGCCTCGACCGCGGTCGCGTTGCGGCTGCCCGCGCCCGAGGCGTAACAAACCTCCTGCGCGAGGGCGAGACACACGCGGACCGGCTCGCCGCACTCGAGCGCCGCGCGCAACAGCTCCGCCTGCAGCGTGCGCCCGAGCGAGGGATCCGCGAACGCGAGGCCGCTCACGATCGAGTACAGGACGTCGATGCGGAGGAGGTCGCTCGGCCGGCACGCCTGTGCGGCGCGCTCGACGTACTCCAGCCCGCGCAGCTTCGAGCTGAACCACTGTGCTGCGAGCCTCGTCTTCGAGCTCGACTTCGCGAGCGTGCTGCGCACGCCGATGTGCGCGAGCAACTGCGCGGCCACCGGCACCGCTTCGTCGAGCCGGCCGCGGCGGAGCAGCGCTTCCATGTGGAGGCGCTGGAGGTCGATCGATTCCTCGTCGGGAAGCAGCTGCGATGCGTGGCCGTAGACCGCGGCGGCCTCGTCGAGGAGACCCGCGCACGCGAGCGCGTTCGCCTTCTTGCGCAGGAGGTCGCGCTGGCCGGCGGCATCCCACGGGCCGTACGCGAGCGCGATCTCGTAGAGCTCCGCGGCGCGGCGAAACGCGAGCGCCTCCTCGGCGCGCTGGCCGGCGTTGACCGCGTGATGTGCGGCGTTGACCGGGTGCCCGGCGGCGAGCCAGTGCTCGACCACCGCCTGAGCGTCGAGGTCGACCTCGCCCTGCACGTCCTCGAACGCGCGCGCGAGCGCCTCGTGCCACCCGGCGCGCGATTCGAGATCGAGGCCTGCGAGCACGGCCTGGCGCACGTGATCGTGCGCGGGCTGGAGGATCATGTGGCCGTCGACGCGGCGCAGGGTCGCGAGCCGTTCGGCCGCGAGCTGGCTCGCCTCGTCGTGACCGCCGACGACACCGGCTGCGCGCGCCGCGATCTCGACCGCGAGCGGGCGCGCCGCGATGCTCGATACCGCGAGCATGGCCTGCGCCTCGGGCGACACGCGACCGACGCGCGCGCGTACGAGGTCATCGATCGACGGTGCCTGCGCACCGAGCGCGAGATCGGGCGCGACCGCCATCTCGGTGAGCACGAGCGGGTTGCCGGCGCCGGCGCGCACGAGCGCCTCGGTGCGAGTCGCGTCGGCGAGCTGCGACACCAGCGCGATCGCGTCTTCCTCGGGCAGCGCCTGGAGCTCGAGCTCGCGGATGTCGCCGCGGCGCGGGCTCGGCGCCTTCAGCTTCGCGATCACGCCGAGGTAATCCTCCGGGCGATGCGCGATCAGGACGAGCATCGCCGGATCGGGTTGATGCACGAGCTCGGTAAAGAACCCGAGCGAGTCGGCATCGCCCCAGTGCGCGTCGTCGACGAAGATCGCGAGCGGCCGGTAGCGCGCGAGCTTTACGAGCAACGCCCGCAACGCGTGGAAGCCGCGCCGGCGCAGCTCGCCGGGATCGGCCGGGACCGACGCGAGCAACGCGAGGTCGCTGAACCTCTTCACCCGGCGCATCACGGGGAATAACCGGATCAGCGCGCCGAGATCCTTCGGCGCGAGGCCTTCGATCGTCGCGGGCGGCAGCGCGATGATCACGCCGGTCAGCATGTCGACGATGCCGTCGAGCATCTTGAACGGCACCTGCTCGCGCTCGAAGCAGCGGCCCTCGAGCACGAACACCTGCTCGCCGAGCCCGCGCAGGAACTTCCGGATCAGCGACGACTTGCCGATGCCGGACTTGCCGCGCACGAGCATCGTGACCCCGCGGGTGCGGGTGTCGGTGAGCGCCCGGCGGAGCTCGTCGAGCTCGCGGCCTCGGCCGACGAACGACGCGGGGCTCGAGCTGCGCACCATGTCGCGCGTCTTCTGCGACGGCGTCGCGCCGAGCTGGTCGAGGATCGCGAGCCCGCTCGGGCGCGCGAGCGGCGCCGGCGACAACATCTGCATGCACAGCCGCGCGAGGTCTGCCGGGACGTGCGCGAGCTGGCGCGGATCGGCCGGCGCCTCGGTCTGCTTGCGCGTCATCACCTGCTCGGCGTCGCCCTCGAACGGGCGCTGCCCGGTGAGCGCCTCGTACAACATCGCGCCGACCGAGTACCAGTCGCTCGCCTCGGTCAGCGTTTGATCCGACGCTTGCTCCGGCGACATGTAGACCGGCGTGCCGACCGCGAGCCGCTCGGGGTTGTCCTCGGCGACGCTCGCGACGAGCCCGAAGTCGAGTAGCGCGAGCCGCCCCTGCTGCGTGACCAGCACGTTCGAAGGCTTGAGATCGCGGTGCAGCTTCGCCGCCTTGTGGAGCGCGAGCAGCGCATCGACGAGCTGGATCAGCGCGCCGCGCAGGCGCACCTCGTTGAGCGGCGCGTCGCGGATGTCCTGGCGCGAGCGCTTCGGTCCGCTGTCGTGGCGCGATGGCCGCACCCAATCGATGAACGCTTCGCCCTCGACGAGCTCCATCGTGAAGAACCACGTGCCCTCGGTGGCGTGGAGCTCGTGCAGTGCGACGAGGTTCGGGTGGACGATATCGGCGAGCGCGCGGAACTCGCGCTTGAAGCGATACAGATCGCGGCCCGACGCCGTGCGGAGCTGCTTCAACGCGACTTCGCGCTGCAGCGTGTGGTCGTACACGCGATACACCGTGCCCGCCCCACCCGCTCCGAGCGTGCCGCGCACCTCGAACCGGCCGGCTCCAAACAGCGGAGCTGTCGCCGCGGTCATCCCCGCCAACGTATCACCGGATCGCGATCAGCTGGCGCAACGCCCAGGTCCGCGGCACGCGGATCGCGGTTCGGCGCGCGAGACCCGTATCACCCGCGAGCCGGGTGAGAAGAGCACGCGCATCGGTTGCTTTCTGATCCGGTGGCGGGGTGCGCAGCCACGCCTCGAGCTTCGCGGTCGGGAGCCCTGCCTCGCGTGCATCGGCGACGAGCCGCGCCCAGCTGCGCTCGCGATAGAACCTGGCGTGCGCGAGCGCGACGTACTTCGGCGCGGCGACCGGTGCACGCGCGAGGGCGAACCGGATGTTGACCAGCGCGTCCGACACGGCGCGATAGCCCTGCGCCGCCGGCAAGTGCGCGACCGCGACCTCGTCATCGGCGACGAGCTCGCCGCGCGCGAACGCGCGATAGATCGCACCGACGCCGATCATCCCGAACCGCGAGAGCTCGGCGGCTCGCAACGCACCCATGCTCGCCGCGCCGTAGACGGCGATGCCGCGCTCGAGCGCGAGCAACAGCTCCTTGTGCCACACCGCGGCCATGCGCTCGAAGTAGCCATCGATCAGCGCGATCCGCGCCGGGCGCGTGCGGGCGAGCGCGAGGTCGAGGATGTCGCCCACCGCGGCGGGGGGACGCACGTCGGCGCCGGGCAGCCGCGCGCGGACCTCGGCGGCGGCGAGCGTCGGACCGACGAAGATGATCGTCGTCGGCGTCTTCATCCGAGCGCCTCGACGTCGGTCGCGCGGCCGGGCACGATCACCTTCGCGACCGGCACCCGCAGCTTCGGGTGAGTGAGATCGACCGCGATGATCTGCTCGCAGCCCGCGGTGCACGCGAGCTCGACGACCATCTCGAGCGCCTCGCCCAGGCCGCGCGGTGCGTGCGCCGGTAGATCCTCGAAGGTCGCGGGGTCGTCGCAGGGCTGCGCGAGCCGGGCCCACAGGTCGCGCAGCACCTCCGGATCGGTCGCGCGCTCGTAGTCCGCAGGAAAGAAGTCATCGCGGCCGCCGGCGA
>Ga0193728_1001142_pt1 | contig 13405 bp, 10 predicted proteins | sample U1c1metaG_FD_143037 | JGI IMG/M metagenome (GOLD analysis project Ga0193728, IMG submission 143037) | Soil microbial communities from a riparian zone of the East river system, Colorado, United States - U1c1 | ecosystem: Environmental > Terrestrial > Soil > Riparian zone | place: USA: East River...
CACCGTCCGCGCCCGCTCGCACCCTTCGGCGATGATACCGCGTACCAGGTCCGGATTCTCCTCGAACTCTTGCGCGCGCTTGGCAATGCCGGACACCTCCTCCACGACCTTCTCGATCAGCGGCGCCTTGCACTCCAAACAACCGATTCCCGCGGAGCGGCAGCCTTTCTGAACCCAATCCAACGTCTCGGCAGTCGAATAGATTTTGTGCAGATCCCACACAGGACATTTCTCCGGATCACCCGGATCGGTGCGCCGCACGCGGGCCGGATCGGTTTGCATGGCCTTGAGTTTCTTCACGATCGAGTCCGTGTCCTCGCGCAGGCCGATCGTGTTGCCGTAGGACTTGGACATCTTGCGGCCGTCGAGTCCCGGTACTTTGGGCGTCGCGGTCAGCAGTGCTTCGGGTTCGGGCAGTATCGCTATGCCGGCGCCTTCGAGAAATCCCAATAGACGATCGCGATCCGCGACCGTGAGCCGGGCATTCGCCTCGACCAGGGCGCGCGCCTTCGCCAGCGCATCCGCGTGGCCCTTCTCCTGAAACTCTTTGCGCAGCGCGCGATACATCGCGGAGTTTCGCGTGCCCAAGCTCTTGATGGCTTTTTCCACCTTTTGCTCGAATTCAGGCTCCCGCCCATAGATGTGATTGAAGCGGCGCGCGACTTCGCGCGTGATCTCCACATGCGCCACCTGGTCTTCGCCGACGGGCACGTACTGTGAGCGGTACAGCAGGATATCGGCGCTCTGCAGCAGGGGATAACCGAGAAAACCGTAGGTGCTCAAGTCATGATCGGCAAGCTGCGCCTGCTGATCTTTGTACGAGGGAACGCGTTCCAACCAGCCCAAGGGCGTGATCATGGACAGCAACAAATGCAGCTCCGCGTGCTCGGGCACCTTCGACTGGATGAACAGCGTGGCAACCCCGGGATTGAGGCCGGCAGCCAACCAATCGATGACGATGCTCCACGTGTACTCCTCGAGCTTGGAAGTATCTTCATAGCCGGTGGTCAGTGCATGCCAATCCGCCACGAAGAAATAGCATTCGTATTGATACTGAAGCTCGATCCAATTCTTCAGGGCACCGTGATAGTTCCCCAAATGCAGCTGCCCCGTGGGGCGCATGCCGGACAACACGCGTCGATTTTGTATGGGACCGCTCATGCCGCAGGTCCAACCATCAACGCGTGGATCAGCTGACCCGCGGCCCTGTAGGCAGGAACGAACAGCCAGCTGAACAGCCCCAGCACCGATAGGCCCACCACGATGAGCATGCCGACAGGTGCCAACCTCTCGTAGCGCGCGCCCAGCCGCGGCGGCAAAAAACCCGCGAGCACGCGGCCGCCGTCGAGCGGCGGAATCGGCAGCAAATTGAAAATCGCAAGCAGCACATTAGCGAGGATACCTGCCTGAGCCATGAGCACCAGCCAGTGATTCAAGGTCGCGTCGCCCTTGATGCGGACTACCGCGGCCAATACTGCGCACCAAAAGAGCGCCATGAGCAGATTCGCCGCGGGACCGGCCAAGGCCACCATCACCATCGCCAGACGCGGCCTGCGCAGCGCGCTGGTTGCCACCGGCACCGGTTTGGCCCAGCCGAACAGCGGCATTCCGAGCGCTAGTAGTACTCCAGGAATGATAATGGTTCCAACAGGATCGACATGGCGCAGCGGGTTCAAGCTCAGGCGCCCGAGCAGCTCGGCAGTGCGATCACCGAAGTATCTTGCCATCCAGCCATGCGCCACTTCGTGCAGGGTGACGGCGTACAGAACCGGAATCGCCCAGATCGAGATAGTGCTAAGAAATCCACTTAGAAGTCTACTTAAATCCAATGCTTGCACTCGTTATTTGAAGTAATTACGAGCCAGTCTGCCCGCATTGCCGCGGCATTATACGGTGACCGTTGCCGCAAAGGGGCTGACATCACCGCGACCTTGCCGAAGGACGATGGCACGGTCGCCGGACAAATCAATGACGGAGGTGGGCGTCAGACCGCAATTGCCTCCATCTAAAACCAGATCGACGCTGTGCTCGAGCTTGTCGTAGATCTCCTTCGCATCGGTGCGCGGCAGGTCTTCGCCGGGCAGAAGCAGCGTTGAGCTCATTACCGGCTCGCCCAGCTCGCTCAGCAGCATCGCGGTGACCGGGTGATCGGGTACCCGCAATCCGATGGTGCCCCGCCGTTCGTGCTTCAAGCGACGAGGGGTCTCGCGCGAGGCCTTGAGCAGAAAGGTGTACGGCCCAGGCGTGTGCGTACGCAGCAGCCGGTACTGCCAATTGTCCACCATGGCGTACTTGCCGACATCCGCGAGATCGCGGCACACCAGCGTGAAATGGTGATTCCGGTCGGTTTGACGAATGTCGCGGATGCGTTCGAGCGCGGCCTTGTCGCCGATATGACAGCCGAGCGCGTAACAGGAATCGGTGGGATACACGATGACCCCGCCGCGACGCAAGGCTTCCACCGCCTGGCGCACATAGCGGCGCTGCGGGGAGACCGGGTGCAGTTGCAGGTAGATGCTCATCCCGTCGGCTATGATACCTGGATGAGTCAACTCCTCGAGTGGTCGCCCCTGATCGTATTTTTCGTCGCGTTCAAGGTCCTGGATATCTACTGGGCCACCGCGGCACTGATGATCGCTTGCGTGCTGTTATTGGTGGTCAATCGGGTGCGCACGGGCAAATTCAAAACCATCCACATCATCACCGCCGCGGTCGTGCTGGTTCTGGGCACCGCAACCCTGTTGCTGCACGATAAGCGTTTCATTCAGTGGAAACCGACCGTGCTGCTGGCGCTGACTTCGATCGCGTTCCTGGGCAGCTTAGGAATCGGCAAGCAGCCTCTGGCGCGCCGCATGCTCGAGGCCGTTTTCGACGAACCCTTGAAAATCTCCACGCGCACCTGGCAGCTCATCAACTTCGTCTGGGTCGTATGGTTTGCGTTGCTGGCGGTTGCCAATATTTATGTGGCCCGTAATTTCGCAGAAAGTGTCTGGGTGAATTTCAAAGTTTTCGGCATCAGCGTGGCCACGATGATTTTCCTCATACCGCAAGTCCTCTGGCTGAGCGGAAAGACCACCCAAGTCCCGCCTGCGCCTGCGCCTGCGCCTGCGCCCAGTCGCACGCAGCGAAAGTCACCTCCACGAAGGTCATGCCGGCGCGGCGGGGAGGCAAAGCCATTTCCGCATACGGATCGTGTCCGAGTCCTTTCGCGGCATGCCTTCCGTGGCTCGGCATAGACTGGTCTACGCCGCGGTCGATGATCTTTTAAAGACCGATATTCACGCGCTCGCGATCGAAGCCCTGCCTCCCGACTGACGTTCACAGGGGCCGAATTGCTGCGATGCGGCAAATCAATCTGCGCGCCCAAAAATGCATCAAAAATTGGTGAGATCGCATTGTTGAGGCTAAACTGCCGCCCCCGGGCGCGTCGGCCGAATGGCCATAGTCGCTTTTTTTTTGTGCAGAGGACCCCAAATGAGCCAATTCTTGAGTACACCGTGGATTCGTATCGCCACCGTGGCCGCGTTCGCGTTGGTAATGACGGCATGCGGAAAAGGCCAGCCGACCGCGACGCCCGCAGCGACCGACAAGGCGGCGGCCCCCGCCGCGCCCGCGCCGGTTGCCACCATCGATGGCACGCCGATTTCGCGCTTGGAATACGACATCTATTTGAAGAGCCTATTGCAGGGCCGCCCGACCACCGAGCTGACCGCCGAGCAGCGCGGCCAGGTACTGGATGAGTTGATCAACATGCAGTTGCTGGCATCGCAGGGCTTGAAAGACGGCGTTGACAAGGATCCGGATGTCGCCGGCCGCCTCGACGTGGTGCGCATGCGCGTGCTGGCAGATTCGGAGTCGCAGAAATATTTGAAAGACAAAGAACCGACCGACGCGGAATTGCACGCTGAATATGACACGGCCATTCAATCCATGGACAAGACCGAGTACCACGCGAGGCATATCCTGGTCGCGACCAAGGATCTGGCCGATCAGGTCATCAAGAAGATCAAAGGCGGCGCCAAGTTCGAGGACGTGGCCAAGGCCCAGTCGACGGATGGTTCCAAGGCCAATGGCGGCGACCTCGGTTGGTTCACGCTCACGCGCATGGCCAAACCTTTCGGTGACGCTGTGAAGACTCTGAAAAAGGGCGAAATGACGCAAGAGCCGGTGCAGACGCAGTTCGGCTGGCACGTCATCAAGCTTGAAGACACGCGCGAAACAGCACCGCCGCCGTTCGAGCAGGTCAAGCAGCAGGTCAACAACGGCGTGGTTCAAAAGAAGCTTCAAGCGTATGTGGATACCTTGAAGAAGACCTCCAAGATCGAAAAGACGCTGTAAGTCAGCTTCAAGTGACGACGTAGCGGATTCAAACGAATCCGCTACGTTTTCAGCAGTTTCAGAAACGCAGCTTCATCGAGTATAGGGACGCCGAGCTGCTCAGCCTTCTTGAGTTTGGATCCCGCCTCCGCACCCGCCACCACGTAGTTCGTTTTTTTCGACACGCTGCCGCTCACTTTCCCGCCCCGTTGCACGATGGCCTCGGTCGCCTCATCTCGCGTCAGCGATTGAAGCGTACCCGTCAGCACGAAGGTCTTGTCGCGTTGCGCGGCGCTCGCGCTGAGCGGCGCCGGCGGCGGCCACGTTATCCCTACGCTGAGCAGTCGATCGAGCACGGCGGCGTTGTCCGGATCGCGAAAGTAAGCCGCCACCTGCTTCGCAACCACCGGTCCCACATCGGGGACGCGTTGGATTTCCTCCTCGGAGGCGCGGCGCAATACCGCCAACTGGGGAAAATATTGCGCAAGCGCCAGTGCCGTGGCCTCGCCGACGTCCCGTATGCCGAGCGCGTAGAGAAAACGCGGCAGCGTGGTGTGTTTTGCGTTTTCAATCGCCGACTGAAGTTTTTGCGCCGACTTCTCACCCATGCGCTCCAATGCCGCAAGCTGATCTGTGTGCAGCGAGAAAAGATCCGCCGGCGTCCGCGTCCAATTGCCGTCGACGAGCTGCTCCACCAGCTTGTCGCCGAGCCCTTGAATGTCCATGGCGCGACGCGAAGCGAAATGCTGGATTTGCCCCTTGCGCTGGGCTGCGCAGATCAGCCCGCCGCTGCAGCGCGCGACCGCCTGATCGGCTTCGCGCACCACCGGCGAGCCGCATATGGGGCATTTGCTCGGCAGCTCGATCAGGGGCGGCTCCGGCTTGCCTCTGCGCTCCGGCAGCACCCGCGCCACCTCGGGTATGACATCGCCGGCGCGGCGGATGACGACGGTGTCGCCCACGCGCACGTCTTTGCGGGTCAATTCGTCCATGTTGTGTAGCGTCGCATTGCTCACCGTGACGCCGCCCACAAACGTCGGCTCGAGGCGCGCGACGGGCGTCAAGGCGCCCGTGCGGCCCACCTGAAACTCGATGCCGCGCACCACGCTCAAGGCTTCCTCGGCGGGGAATTTATGCGCTATGGCCCAGCGCGGCGCGCGCGAGATGAACCCCAGCTTGCGCTGCAGTTCCACATCGTCCACCTTGTAGACCACACCGTCGATTTGGTACTCGAGACTTGAACGTGCCGCACCCATTTCCCGGTAGTATTCGAGGCAGCCCTCGATCGATTCGACGACCGTGGACTGCGGACAAATCTTAAAGCCCAAGCGGCGTAATTCCTTCAACGTCTCGCTATGCCGTGGCGGGAGCTCGCCGCCCTCGATGATCCCAATTCCGTAGATGAACAGGTCCAAGGGACGCGCCGCAGTCATTCGCGGATCGAGCTGCCGCAAGCTGCCCGCCGCGGCGTTGCGCGGATTGATGAGGCTTTTTTCACCGCGAGCTGTCGCTTCTTCATTGAAGCGCTTGAAGCCCTTCAATGGCATGAATACCTCGCCGCGCACTTCAAGCACGCGCGGCACATTGCCGCCGCGCAGCTTCAGCGGCAGCGCCTTGATGGTCCTCAAGTTCTGGGTGACATCCTCGCCGGTTTCGCCGTCGCCGCGCGTCGCACCCTGCACAAACACGCCATTTTCGTAGCGCGCGCTGATGGCCAAGCCATCCAGCTTCGGCTCGGCCGAGTAGCGTATGGCGCCGGTCTGAGAGAGCCGTTCGTGAATGCGGCGGTCGAAGTCGCGCACCTCATCGTCGCTGAATGCGTTGTCCAAGGACAGCATCGCGACTCGATGCTTCACGGCGCCGAATGCGGAAATCGGCGCGGCGCCCACCCGCATGGTCGGTGAATCGGGAACCAGCAGCTGCGGAAACTCAAGTTCGAGTGCCCGCAGCTCCAGCATGAGCCGATCGTACTCGGCGTCCGGAACTTCAGGATCATCGAGCGCGTGATAGCGGTAGTTATACCGCTCCAGCAGCTCCCGCAATTCCGTGGCACGTGCCACCGCCTTTTGAGGCGGGCCGGCTGATTTCTCCGGGCACACTTGGCAGGTTCCTTTAGGCTACGCCCGGGGCAACGATGCCTGGAAGCGCGCAACATCGTCGCGCAGCGCCGCGACGCGCTGCGGTGAAAGCGGCATGCCCTTCGAGTCTTGAACCATCCCGGCCAGTTCCTGCGCCAAGCCGCGTGCCGCGCCCAGCAACTCATCAATGGTGAGCAGCGGCTCGACGGGCCCTGGCAGGACCGCGAAGAGCGTGACTCCCCGAAATTCCTCCGAGGACATTCGCGTGACATCGAACGTGCCGGGTTCAATCAAGCTGGCAACGCAAAACAAACTGCGGCCGTCGACATGCCGGCGATGGAATACCTGGTAGCGTCCGTAGGCCAGGCCATGCAATTCCAGCGCCGCCAGCAACGCAGCGCCGGACCAGCGTGCCTCTCCGGCAGCGCATACCCGCACCGTGACAATCTTCTGCTGCTCGGTCGCGTTGGGCGTCTGCGCGGGCGCCGCCGAACTTCGGTCACTGGGCTCCGGCAGAAGCGTCGGCACGCGGCCGGTTGCGGGCGTGATCGTCGAAGGTTCATGCGCAGACGAGCGTGCAGACGCCAGATCGACATCAACCATCATGGGCCCGTCCAATACCGGAACGCGGTCGTAGTCCTGAGTACGGATACTCAGGGGTTCAAAAGGCGGCACGCCCCAGTCGCGCCGCGAAGCCGGTGTCTCCTCCGCATTTGCCTCGGCCTCTGCCTCAGCCTGCTCATCCCCAGCTTCAGCCTCGGGCGGCGCGTTGTCGGCGTACGTTTCGCTGCGCAACGCGGCGGCCGGGGTCGTCTCGCGCAGCGCGGGGTCTCCCGGAGCCTGCAGAGATCGCCGCCGGCCCCACCACCAGATGCCGGCGAGCAACACCAGACTCAAGGCCAACAGTATCGAACGCAGCTCGGCAGCCATGTGACTTTCGCGCTACATCGCAGCCATGCGCACGGCCTCATCGACATCGACCGACACCAGGCGCGAGACGCCGGGCTCGTTCATGGTGACGCCGACCAGCTGCGAGGCCATCTCCATGGTGCTCTTGTTATGGGTGATGAATATGAACTGTACGCTGCGCGACATGTCGCGGACGATATCGCAGAATCGCCCCACGTTGTTCTCATCGAGCGGAGCGTCCACTTCGTCCAGCAGGCAAAACGGCGCGGGATTCAGGTCGAAAATGGCGAATACCAGGGCCACCGCCGTGAGCGCCTTCTCGCCTCCCGAGAGCTGGCTGATGGTGCTGTTTCGCTTGCCCGGCGGACGCGCCATGACCGATACGCCGGCCGCCGTCGAATCCTCGCCCGTCAACTCAAGATAGGCATGACCGCCCCCGAAAAGACGGGGGAATTTCTCCTTCAAGCCGGCGTTCACACGATCGAAGGTGTCCTGGAAACGGGTGCGGGTCTCCCGATCGATTTTGCGCATCGCCGACTCGAGCGTTTCCAAGGCGTCGGTCAAATCCTTGCACTGCCGATCCAAGTACTCCTTGCGTTCCGACTGCTCCTTGAACTCTCCGATGGCCGCCAGATTGACCTGGCCCAATCGCTCGATCTTGCCCTTGGTCTCCTCGAGCTGCGACTCCCAGGCATCCACGGTCGCATCTTGCGCAATTTGCGCGACCAGCGCCTCGAACTCGTAATTCGTAGCCGTAAGCTGCTCGGCAACGCCTTCGCGGCGCACGCGCACTTGTTGTGCCGCCAAGCGCGCTTCATCCAGACTGGTCCGGGCCGCGTCCAGGCGCTGATCCACGTCCATTCGGGCTGAATCGTGCTCGCGCAATAAAGCGTCCAATTCCTCGCTGGCAATTCTCGCCGCCCGCAATTCCGCCTCGACCTCCGCGCGCAGCCGCAACTCGCGCTCCAGCTGCAATTGCGCCTCGGCCAGCGGCGCTTCGCCCTCCGCCAATTGCCCGGCCAATTCGAGCCGGCGGGTTTCCAGGTCCTCCATCTGCTTCTCGAGGCGCGCCAGCGTGGTGATCAACGAGGCGTGCGAGGAACGCCGCGATTCCACTTGTACCGCCAAGTCGCGTGCATGCTGTTGCGCCGCTGCGGCCGCCGCCCTCGCGTCGCTCAACGCGGTGCGCATCCGCTCGCGTTCCTGCTCAAGATCCATTCGCTGCGGCTCGAGCTGGGCGAGCGCGTCGATGGCCGTTTCCATCCGGCCGCGCGATGCGCGCAGCTCGGTTTCGCTGCGTGACAGCTCGGTGCGCACGTCGTCAAGCTCCGTCTCGAGCTGATCCAAACGCCGCGTCGCATCTTCGGTGCGGGCTTGCGCCGCATGAAGTTCCGCACGCCGATCGACATGCTCGCGGTGCAGCCGGTTCACATCGGTTTGGAATCGCTCGCGGCGATCTTCGTGCTCGCGAGCATGCTCGCGGGTTGCTTCCAGCCGGGCGTCGAGCTCCTTGACTTCGTTTTCCAACCCGCCAACCTGCGTGCGGATCTCGCGCAAGGTCTCCTCGCGCTCAATCACGCCGCTGTGCGGATCAGCATCGCGCGATACCCGCAGCCAGTCCTGGCCCAACCAAATCCCGTCGCGAGTCACCACGGATTCGCCGACCTTGAGCTGGTGGCGCAGCTTCAGTGCTTCGGGCAGGGTCGCGGCCGTATACACCGACGACAGTACCGATGCGAGCACGCTCGTGCCCTGCACTTTCGCCTGCAGCGATGCGGCATCGCGCACGGCGCCTGAGGGCGCAGCGGTGCTGACCACGGCCAAATTTCCGCCGTCGAAGCTCGCCAGCAAATCCGTGACGCTGTCCAAGCCGTCGACGCAGACCGCTTCCAGGTACGATCCCAGCACGGTCTCGACGGCGCGCTCCCAACCCTTATCCACGCGCAACTGCTGTGCGACCCGTGGCATCCGGTCGAGCGACTGGGACTTGAGCCACTGCGTTACCTTCCCCGACGCTTTGCCCAGCGCCGCCTGCTGCAGCGCCTCGGTCGAAACCTGCTCGCCCTGTGCCTGCTGCAATCGCGTACGCAGGGTATTGAGCGCCTGGCTCTGCTCGCGCTCGCGCTCGCGGGTGGCCGATATCTCTGACAGCAATTCCTGCAGCTCGGCAGCGGCCTTCTCGCCGGCGCTGCGCGCGGCTTCCGCGCGCTCCGTCAATGTCTCCAACGCCACCGGCGGCTGCAATTGCGCAAACGCAGATCGTTCTGTCTCCTGGCGCTCCTGCTGCAGCAGCAGCCGACGCTGCTGGCTCTCCAACTGTTCGATGCGGGCACGCTCGACCTGCGTCTCGCGCTGTCCTGAGGCCACCGCCTGCGCGTGGTTGTCCCAAGTCTGCTGCCACGATGCCAGCGCCAGCTCGCTGCTGTCGAGAGACTGGGAGGCAATTCTTTCCCGATCGTGAGCCGCGTCGAGCGCCGGAAGCATGGTCGAGAGTTCCAGCGATAGCGATTCCAACTGAACACGGTCGAGTTGCACCACCCGGGCGAGCTCGGCAGCCTGCGAATCGATTTGCTCCAAATCGGAGTTCTGCCGCTGGCGCAGCTCGCGCGCGTACTCGATGCTTTGCTCGATCCGCGTCACCTCGGCGCCTGCTTCATAGAAGCGGGCCTGGATTGCACTCAGGGCGTCGGCCTTCGATGATTGATCGGCACGAATCCGTTCGATCTGCGCTTCGGCTTCGCGCAGATCCGCGAGCACGCTTTGCATGGCTGTCTCGCAGCTCGAGGTGGCTGCATCGCGCGTGCCTGCCTCGAGATCGAGACTCTTCAGGCGCAATACCAGCAATTCTGCAAACAGCTTGCGCTCGTCTTCCTTGAGCGTCTGATAGCGCCGCGCGGTGGCGGCTTGACGCTGCAAGTGGCGAATTTGCTTGTCCACCTCTTCGCGCAAATCGTTCAATCGGTCCAAGTTCTCACGGGTATGGCCGATGCGGCTTTCGGTTTCGCGCCGCCGTTCCTTGTAGCGTGAAATACCCGCCGCTTCTTCCAGGAACGCGCGCAAATCATCGGGCCGCGCCTCAATGACCCGCGAAATCATGCCTTGCTCGATAATGGCGTAGCTGCGGGTTCCCAGTCCGGTGCCGAGAAACAGCTGCGTGATGTCCTTGCGCCTCACTTTAAGGCCGTTGATGAAATAATCGGAAGTTCCATCGCGGCTCACCGCGCGGCGCAGCGCCACTTCGTTATAGTTCGCATAGGGCCCGCCGATCTTGCCCTCGGAATTATCGAACACCAGCTCCACCGATGCATTGCCCAAGGGTTTGCGGGATGCGGAGCCGTTGAAGATAACGTCGGCCATCGATTCGCCGCGCAAGTGCTTTGCCGAGATCTCCCCCATCACCCAGCGAACCGCGTCGATGATGTTGGATTTGCCGCAGCCATTGGGACCGACGACACCGGTCAGGCTGCTGGGAAAGGTGACGGTCGTGGGATCGACAAACGATTTGAAGCCGGCAATTTTGAGTTTCGTTAAGCGCATTGTTTCAGTGACCCTTCAATTCCTGCCGGCCTGGACTTCAGGTGTCGTGGGCCACTAATGGCGCGTAGTGTAAAGTAAACGTCACACAGGTAAAGATCGCGGCCCAATTTCTCCATGACTGAACCGAACACTCGCCTCGAAGTTTTCAGCAATCCCGCGCCGGAGCGGGACTACACCATACGCATGAGCATTCCGGAATTTACCTGCCTCTGCCCGAAGACCGGCCAACCGGACTTCGCCACGCTGGAGCTCGAGTACGTGCCGGACGAGCGCTGCGTAGAATTGAAATCCCTAAAACTCTATATCTGGTCATTCCGCAGCCGCGGTGCGTTCCATGAGGCGGTAACCAACGAAATTTTGCAGGATCTCGTGGCGGCGACCTCACCCCGGTTTATGCGGATTTCGGCGAAATTCAACGTGCGTGGCGGCATTTACACCAGTGTGGTGGCCGAACACAGGGCCGAAGATTGGGTCCCTCCGACCCCCGTGCCCCTCCCGTAGCGATTTCGGCCTACCGGGGCCTTGGTGGGCTCGCCGCCGCCTATGGAGGATTTGCTTCCCAATCATAGGCTTAAGATAAGGAAATATGTTTTGCGCGCGCCCTGTACAGGCCTGAATGCGTCGGTATAATCGCGCGCTCTTTCGTTAGGAGGCGGAAAACTAAAATGCCCTCGAAGAAACCCAATAAAGCGGCTAAGCGGCCAGGTAAGGCGACACCCAAAAAAGCGGCTCGTAAAGCAGCCGCTCCCAAAAAGGCGGCGCGGCCGCCGACGAAAGCAAAGCCCATCGCCACATCGAAGGTAACAGTGAAACCGACCAAACCCGCAATGAAACCCGTGAGCGCAAAAGTTGCGATCACCAAACCACCGCACGCGAAGCCTGCCGTGCCGAAGCCCGCAGCAGCGCTCAAGCCCGTACCAACGCCGGTCGCGCCAAAGGCCAGCGCCAACGGCGAGAAGGTCGCGCCGATCAGATTCGACCCTCGGCCGCTCGTGATGCCGCGCATGCTGCAAAATGACGAGGACGGCGACGCCGAGAGTTCCGTGTCGGCAAGCCTGCTGGCAGGCCCGCGCAATGTGAAGCCGTATATTGCCCGCCGCGGCGAGCAGTACATGAACAAGGAGCAGTTGGAGCATTTCGCCCGCATATTGCAGAACTGGAAGCGCGACCTCATGGTCGAAGTCGATCGCACCGTGCTGCACATGAAGGACGAGGCGGCCAATTTTCCTGATCCGAACGACCGAGCCACGCAAGAGGAAGAGTTCAGCCTCGAGCTTCGAACGCGAGACCGCGAACGCAAGTTGATCCGCAAGATCGATGAGGCGCTGAAGCGCATTGAAGACGGTTCCTATGGCTATTGCTTGGAAACCGGCGAAGAAATAGGCATCAAGCGATTGGAGGCCCGGCCGGTCGCGACCTTGTCCGTGGAAGCCCAGGAGCGGCGCGAGCGCCGGGAAAAGCAGTACGGCGACCGCGACGACCGGTACCGATAGGAGCCGGGCTCCCGCTCCTGCGCAGCCCTACATAGGACGGTTCGCACCGACACCGTCGGGCGATCTGCACCTAGGCTCTCTTTACACGGCGGTAGCCAGCTATCTGGACGCGCGCGCGCATGGCGGCCGCTGGCTGCTGCGCATTGAGGATCTCGATAGGCTTCGGGAGGTCTCCGGATCCGCGGCCGGTATTCTGCGCACGCTCGAGCTGTTCGGCTTCGAGTGGGACGGACAGATCATTCGCCAGCATGAGCGGGGCGAGCTTTACGAGGCGGCGCTGCAAAGGCTCGCAGCGAGAAACCTGACATTTGCGTGTTCTTGCAGCCGATTGCAATTGGAAGATGATCTTCGCTACGCGGGCACATGCCGCGAGCGCGCGGTCACTGAAGGAACGCAGACCGCGATCCGGCTGCGAATCGAGCCGGGCTACATCACTTTCAAGGATCGCATTCAGGGCACCTTCCGCCAGGACGTATCCGCCGCTGTCGGGGACATCATCTTAAGGCGGCGCGATCAAATCTTTGCCTATGTGCTGGCAGTCGTGGTCGACGACGCCGCGCAGGGAGTCACCCATATCGTCCGCGGCGCGGATCTCTTGGATAACACACCCCGTCAAGTTTACCTGCAGCGTCTTTTAGGGCTGGCCGAACCGCACTATGCGCACGTACCGGTGCTCACGGAAGCGGACGACAGCAAACTGGCCAAATCGCGGCGCAGCGTGCATTTGAGCGCCGCATCGCCGCTGGCGCAGCTGCTGGCGGTCTTTTCCTTGCTGGGGTTAGCCCCTCCCGCGTCGCTTCGGTCGGCGGCTATTGCCGAAGCGTGGGCCTGGGCGATGGCGCAATGGAGCACTCAAAAGGTGCCAAGACGTCTCAATTTGCGTGTAAATGACTAATAACCCTAAAGAAAAATGCCGATTTGCCTTAGCGCTGCATTGCGCTATTCTTGATGCGGTAGGTCCTATTGATCAAACGTGGACTGGCACGAACCGGCATCCTCCGGTGGTGCCGGCCAACACGAGCGAGGAGCCCCATGAGCGAACCGCGAGTGATTAAGAAATATCCGAATCGA
>Ga0193728_1001143_pt1 | contig 13401 bp, 13 predicted proteins | sample U1c1metaG_FD_143037 | JGI IMG/M metagenome (GOLD analysis project Ga0193728, IMG submission 143037) | Soil microbial communities from a riparian zone of the East river system, Colorado, United States - U1c1 | ecosystem: Environmental > Terrestrial > Soil > Riparian zone | place: USA: East River...
TTCTGTATCTGCGCCACGATTTACTAGAGCGCTATCTCTCCGACACTGACCAAGCGATGATCTGGATCCCCTGGGGCGAGCGCACCCTCCACCACAAACACTTCAACCATGGCCGTCCCGCACCAGCGATTCAGGAGGCCCTGCAGAACCAGCAAACTCAGTTTGGGGAAGTAGTCGAATACTCAGATCGTCGACCCTGAGATCAGGGTCGACGCGAAAAAGAAAGGAGTCGCGATGAAGCGCATTGACGTCGTCAAGAAGGGCTCCGGGTGGGTTGCCGAGAGCGGCAGCAAGGTCGTCGCGCGTGCCCAAACGAAGACCGAAGTCGTTCAGAAAACCGCGAAGGTCGCGCGCCGTGACCCTGAGGCTGTGACCGTAAAGATCCACAAGGTCAGCGGCCGCATCCAGGAGGAACGCACATACCCGAGGTCGGCGGATCCACGCAGTAGCAAGGGCTAGCAGTCGACCGATCCGGTTGCCAGCCGCGCCGCGGGGACTCCCGAGCAGAGGAGGATCTCTGGCTGCGTCACTTCGTCGTGCTCGGCTTCGCGGCATTCCAATCAGCCGGGGGAAGCTCAGGCTCCCCGGCCGCAGCTGTTGTTACCGGAGGGTTGATTTCGAAGCTCATTTCGTTTCCTGGTCCCTCGACCACCCGAAACCGCGTCTGCCACTCATCGCCCACGAGGTCGTGATAGCGCAGCACGCCGACCGCTCCGAGCCAGTGCTGAATACCGGGATGCGGAACGAGTCGCGCGTCTAGAGCGTCGCCGACTCCGAGGGTCCCGGCAAGGATCTGCCGGTCATACGCGATACCGTCCCTCGGGTCTCGCGTATGTACCTCGCCGTGGACCCCAAATGCGGGGCCGCGTCCGCCGTTCTTAATCGGGAGCACCCTTGCGTTTCCGAGGCGGTAAGCGCTCCCCTCAGAGGCGTATGTCCACTCGGGGAGCGGAACCGGATAGACGACGGGACGCTGAGCGGCCCACTCGCGTGCCCATGCGTCGCTCAGCTCCTGCTTGAGCGTGGCGGCTTGGCCCCGCGCCGACCAAGCGAGGACGGCGGTCACGCCCGCGAGCGACAGCGTCCCGATCGCAACAAGAGCGCTCCACCCGCCCCAAAAGAAGAACCCATGAATAACGGAGTTGGCGACGATCGGCCGATCGTAATCGGCAGCGTCCGCGCCCGAGCGTAACCTCGGAGTCGATGCCGATTTGGGCGAGCACACTTCTCGGCGTGCTGGTCGGAGGCGGCCTGACGTACATCGTGTCTGTTCGAGTCGAGATGGCCCGGAGAGCCGAGGAGCTGAGGCGCGAACGGCGCAAGGCGCTTGCTCTCTACCTTGGGAGACTCACGATCGTGATCGCGTTCATCCGCGATTTTCCTGAGGAGCTGGGGCCTTCTTGGCGCGAACGGGCGCGGGCCGCAACAATCGAACGAAGCGCCCGCATCAGGATGAGCGATTGGGTCTACTCGCAGAAGCAGCTCCGCGAGGTCTTCGGGCCGGATCTTTACCGGCCACTTCACCAGCTCATCGAGTCGTACTCGCAGCTCCGTTTCGTTGGCCTTGATCCGCCCGTCTGGCACGAGGTGGTGAGGAACATCGAGTACGTCGAGCGCCTCGGTCATGATCGAAGTCCAGAGGCGCTTGAGGAGTGGGGGCCGATGCGTCGGCGTCTTCTCGACGTGATTCGCGAAAGCGGTGACCAGGTTGCGATCGAAGCAGCGGAACCGGCCGAAGCACTGACCACCGATGCCTCTTGAGAACTTAGGGAGAAGTCTTGTCCGAGCCACTCAGCGACAGAGAGAAGGCCGCGCAAATCGGTGAAATCATCGGCCAGCGCCGCGAGCACGCAGTGCCTTCCGGGCAGCCTGGAGGCGGCCTCACCATCGCCGTTGGCACGTCGCCGCAAGGGTTGTCGCTCGCGAACGAAGCGCGCTTGGCGAAAGCCGCACTGCTGTACGCCGATCAGGTCGTGCTTTACAGCCCGAGCGCTGTCCTTCTGGCGAGTGCCGAACAACTCGGTCACCTGGATGTAGATGGTTTGATCGCATTCCTTCGGCAGGTGGCTCCGGCGCTCGGGGAACAGGGGGCGCTGGAGGCATGCGACCGCTTTGAGCAGCTTCGGCGGAAGCGACACAAGTCGCGTGATGAAATCCTCGCCATTGAGCGGTTCAAAATGATGGCGCGGGAAGCGGCGTCGGGTTTCGCAACGGCCGCCGAGACGATGCTCGCGCAGGCGGGCGCGGAGGAGTTACAGCCCGCTCTCGATGCAGGGGTGCTAAGGCTCGATCCTCTGCTCGCGGCCGATTCATCTAACGTCGCAGCGGCCTACTTGGGGAAGCTCGGGGAGCTTCTTGCGCAGTCCGATGTGCACGTGGTTTTCGACGATGAGACCGGCGGCCTAGTTCGGGCAGGTGTGGCCGAGGGTTTGTTCGAGGTTTCCGCCGGAGCCGAGAGACGCGGTAAGCAGGCGGCTGCCGCAACAGGATTCATCGGTCGGATGCCTGCCCTTCCGCGTGCGTCGATGAAGCAAGTACTCGACGTTCGAGAGGAGCTACGCGAACCGCTGGGGCGATTCCGGCCAGCAGTGATCCGTCTCGCTCGACTGATCGAAGGCGGCATGCTGTCAGGTGACGTTGCAGCAGAGATTCAGGACATCTACGACGCGGATGTAGCTCCGGCGCTAGAAGACATCGCAGCCGCGTTCACGCGGGATGCGTACCTCCGGGAGCTTCTCGGCGCGGCATTCGACGACGTGAGGACGCTGCTTGCCTGTGGCGCAGGCCTGGTGGCCGGTATCGCCGATCCGGCTCACTTGCCAGCTCTCGCCTCTGATGCTCTCGGAGTGGGTGCAGCGGCGATTCCAATCGCAAGCAAGGCCCTGTACCGGGTCAAAGCCGGGAGAGAAGCCGCGCGGCAAGACCACCTTTATTTCCTCTATAGAGCGAACCAGGAACTCGCGAGGCAGCCGTGCCCAGCGGCCTGACCGAAGAATGCATCCGAGAACTGAAGCGGACGCATCACAATCTCGGCCGCACGATTGTGCTCCTCACACGTGAGAAGGTCATCAAACGCAAGGGGTGCCGAGTACGAGGCAACTCCGGCCGGCCGACAACTCGCAGCTCAACTTCGTGCCGCCGTTGGCACGAAGCGAATGTCCGTCGGAGGTGCAGGCTCGTTCTTGTTGGGGACGACGCCGACGTGGACGTTCCTGCGATCGAGAAACTTCTATCGAAACGCGAGGAGGTCGTTCGATCAGAAGGCGCGTACGTGCGAGCAGCCGTGATTCCCGATGACTTCGAGTTGGTCGATTCGCTCGTCGCGAGCGTCAGAGCGTTAAGTGCCAACGCTCGAACGACTCGGCTCGTCCCGTGAAAAATCCGGCGGCGTGCCGAACATACGCTCCTCGGCCTTCGCGGCCGCGCCGGCGAACTGCACTTGAGCTGCGTGGATGTAGCGTTCGGTGATGCTTGTTTGTGAGTGGCCGGCTTTCATTTGGATGTAACTGAGTGGGTTGCCGGCTGCGGCTTCGTGGGTGAGGGCTGTGTGGCGGAGGTCGTGGAAGGGTCGGAACGGTTTGGTGATGCCTGCGGTTTTGAGTGCGGGCCGGAGGTGTTCGCGGGCGAGGCGTGAGGGGTCGAGTGGTGTGCCGGTTTGTGGGTGTGCGAGGACGAGTTCGTCGTCGCCTTTGAAGTTGGTCTGTTGCCAGTGATCGGCGAGGAGTTGGTTGGTGCGCGGTCCGAGTTCAATGAGGCGGCGGCTGGTTGCTGATTTGGGTGTGGTGAAGCGTCCTTTGACGAGTGCTTGGTTGACGGTGAGGTGTCCGTCGAGGAGTTGCACGTTGCGCCAGTGGAGGGCGAGGAGTTCGCCGCGGCGCATCGCCGTTCCGAGCGCGACGAAGGTGATCGTGCGCGCAAGCCACCACCACTCTTTCTGCTCGTCGTTAGCCGCGTCTGTTTCGAGTTGGGTGTAGGCGGTCCAGAGGCGTGCGATCTCGGTTTCGGTGAGCACGTTCATCTCTGTCTGGTGGACGCGTGGCCGGTCGCAGTCGCTGACGGGGTTGTGGCGGATCAGCCGCCAGCGAACCGCGCGCTTCAACATCACCTGCAAGACGAGCAGGTGGTTGGTGACGGTCTTCGGTGAGAGCCCTGACTGGATTTTCTTGGTGATGTAGTGGTCGATCAGTTCGGGGTGCGCTTCGAGGTGTTGGAGGGTGTGGTGGCCGAGGGCGGGGAGGAGGTGGCGGTTGAGTGTTTGCCGGTAGCTGTCGAGGGTGGTGAGCTTGAGGCCGCGGCCGGGGAGGTGTTCTGTTTGCCAGCGTTCGGCGAACTCGGTGAGCGTTGTTTTTTCGGGGGCGCGGTAGTTGTCGCGTTCGACGTCGACGAGGCGGCGGCGGAGCTCTTTCTCGGCGCGTGCCTTTGACCATTCGGGTTCTTTGCCGAGTGTCTCGAGGATCCGCCGTCCGGTGGCGTCTCGGTAGCGGATCCGCCAAACGACGCCACGTGTGCCCTCGTAGCGCCACACACGGCCCCATTTCGCGCCTGCCTGGGATGCCATGGCTGCATTCACAAGCTCAACCCCGCCCAGATCGCAAGTCCGGGCCGCTTGGGCCTGCCTGTTTCTCGCGCAGCCAGGCCTCGATGACGCCTCTGTCGTAGCGGCGGTAGCGGCCCAAGGCGATGTAGGGGATCCGTTGCTCACGGGTGGCTTCCCGCACCCAGGACTCCGGGACCGCCAGGAGTTCTGCGACTTGTTTGGCGGTGAGGAGGGTGTCGATCATGCGGCGATCTCGTTGCCCCAGGCAGCCCAGCCGGTGCGTGGGGTGCCGCGCGCGTAGAGCTCGAGCTTTCGGGCCTGCGGGTACATCCGCTCGATCAGCTCGTAGTGGCGTCCGCGTGACGCCTCGACAACCGAGTCCGGACGTACATCGGTGTCGGGGAGCGGGTAGCTGCCGCGTATCGCGACGAGGAGGTGTTCGTGGCGGAGCCGCACGAGGCCGCCCATGCCGATCGATGGTTTGACCCAGACGAGCGAGGTTTTGTAGTCGAAGCCCCAGGCGCTGATCACCGTGAGCGCTTGGGGGAGCAGCGAGCTGACCGCCCAGAGAAACAGGACACTGCTCTCTGCGGCGGGGATCGGGAGCGTGCTGATCTCGGCCACGGGTTGGGTGGTGTAGTGCTGTTCGGGTGACCAGGGCGAGCTTGGGTTTCCGAGCTGCCAGGGCGGGTCCGCGTAGATCAGGTCGAAGACGCCAGCGGGGAGTGGCGGGGAGGCGCCGGCACGGGCGTGGTTTGCGCGGCGCTCGATCAGCTTGACCGCACGCTCGAGCGGCACCTCGCCCGCTTTCACCTTCGTATGGAGGTCGGTGTCGTTGTTGCGGACGGTGATCGCGTGCTGGATCAGGCGAGGTGAGACGCCCGCAAGCTGTGCGGCGCGGTCACGGCTTCGGCCCCGATGTGGCAGAACTGCCACATCGGTGTTGCCGCCGCCGCGGCGGAGATTCGCCTTGCTGCGCTGTACGCCGTGTTCGCGGTGCTGCAGGTACTCGTCGAACTCCAGCGCGAGCGCTGCTTTCTGTGACGGTTTGAGCGAGCGACGATGCAGCGCCGCGCCGAGCATGTAGGAGACGAGATCCTCGCGCGGCTTGACGATGACCGTCGGCACCGTCTCGTGGCCGAGCTCGGTTGCTGCTCTCCAGCGGTGGTAGCCGTCGATGACGACACCCGCCCTGGTGACTTCGAGCGGGGTGAGGATCCCTCTCCGCTGGATGTCGTCGCGGAAGGCCGCGTACTCCCGCTCCCCCATCGCTGGTACGAGCTCAGCTTCGAGGTGACGCCGAAGCTTGTCGATGCGACGTAGTTGTGTGCGGGCGGCGGTCGGTGTTGCGGGCATGGAGGCGTTCCTCCTTCACGTGAAGGTGTGGAACGCCCCGTCCTGGCCTGCGGCTGCAGCGTCTGGGGCGGATCATTTCGGCGCGCCTCGTACCGGGTTTGTTCGGCGTGAAGGCGCTTCGGTAGCGCGGTGCCGCGTAGCGGCGTTCAGCTAGTCGCGATCACTCGCCCTTCCTCTTCGACCTCGAGCTCGCGCAGCCGCGTGCGATACGCGACGCCCATGGAGCGGAGATCAGCCTGTGTCGGCTTGGTGTAGTGGACTCGACGACCGACGACGAAACCGTCACGGAACTCGAAGGTAAGCGAGCCTGAGCTTAGACCCCCGAGACGTCTGACGACTTCGTCGACGACGTACTCGAGCGGCAGGTTGTCCAACGCGCTGCTAACACGTTGCCTCATTACCTGCCGGTCTCGGGCCCGCCCTCTCTTCGACATGCACCGACCATAGCGTGATAGCCGGACGTTGCAGAAAAGCGGATACGCTCTAGAGCTGGGACAGCGGCCGGCGCCGGACTGGGAGCAGCCCCGCGGCCCGCCCGCAGCGGCGCCGCTACCGCGATAAACGCAGACGAGACGGCGTATGCGGCAGTTTGTGCGCCGCATTGTTCGTCGCGCCGCCTTCAGAATCGACCATTCCAAGCCGTTTGGCAGCGACTTAGCGATCCTCGTCGACCAATCGGTTTCCGCTTGAACAAGCCATTCTCGCGGGTTCTTCCGGCGCGGAAAACGCCGTGTGCAGGGCTTTAATTCTTCCGGTCCCGGAAGTATTCGCGCGATTCCAGCGCGGGGTGAGCGAACGCAGCCTTACAAAGGAACCCGCCCCCCTCCGGCTTACGTCAGTCGGCCAGGCTTTTGGCGTGAGTTCTTGCTTGGCCGGCAGGCCGGACGCCTGGGCCGCTGCGGGTCCTCACGGGCTGACTTGATGGCGCCCGGGGATGAGAGCCCAGCTCAGGCTGATGGCTCCGGGACGCGCTTCGACATGGCCTCTAGTTCGCGGCTAGCACTTTCTTTTCGGCTTCGACGTGGCGTCGGACGAAGCTCTTGAATGCTTCGAGGTCGCCTTCAGTCTTGGCGTGGAAACGCATACCGCCCGAAGGGTGAATCTTCACGTCGTTCGGCTTGGACAGATTTGACCGTAAGACATCAGCGTCGCCTTCTAGAACGGTGTCCGCCCATACGTACATCCATTGCTGTGCGAAGTACCAGCCGACCGTGGCGGTCTGTCCGAGCACGCGGAGCCGGAAGTTTCCTGGGCCGGGGATACGCACGTCGACGAGTGCGTTGCCGTCGAATTCGTCCGCGACCCACTGCGGGAGCGAGTAGATCCAGTCGCGGATGACGTCGTCTTTGACGTATTGCGCGACCGCTTCCGCGGAGGCGTACTGGACGGCTCCGGGCGTCACGGCTTGCCTCGGTTTTGCCACTGAGGACTCGTGAGCCGTCCGCCGATAGATGAACTTCTCGTGCTGAGGGGATTCGAAGTACTTGAACTCGTGCGCGTCGATCCGAATCCCGTGTCGTCCGAGGTAACCGAGAATTCGCAGCACCTCACTGCTGATCGCGGTCGCGACGATGACGATTCGGGGGTCGCGATTGAAGTCGGCGAGGAACTCGGCATCGCTCGGTAGCGCGGGTTCGGATCCATCCTCGGACAGCGGCAGCGGAAACCGTTCGTAGTAGTGAGCTTTCAGGCTGTCGGGTGCAGTCGCTAGATCGCGTGAAAAGAAAATGTGCGCCAGCTGGTTCAGCACCTCATACGGTTGGTCGACCACCCACGCGGCGTAGTTCAGCGTCTGGAAGAGAATGTCCTCATCTGCTTCAGCGCGCTTGAACTCGATGATCGCGATGTTCTTGTCCGCGTCGATTGCCAGCAGATCCGGGCGCCGCTCCCGCGATGATGCTGTGTAACTCGGCTGCTGCGCGAAGACCGCGAGGTCACCCAGCGTCGCCTTCTCTTCGAGCAAGCCATTGAGTACCCACTCCTCAATGTCTCTCTCGAGATGCGAATCAGCAAAGACAGTCGACGACGCCAGTGGTTTCAGCATTGTCTTACCGTTCTCGTTCTTGACGAGGTAAAGCTCAGGCGCACCGTCCATCGAAGCCTCTTCCTTCGTCTCGATCGTCAGTTCGGCAAGCCTCTACCAACGCGCTCCGAAGATCAATACCCCAGTAGCGTTGACGACCAGGCAGGTCCGTTATGCGCATGGTAGAGAGCTGACCCATTCCGCGACCCGTCGACGTTTCTCGTCATTGAGGAGGTCGATGGGGCGTGACTTCAAGGCGTCGACGAGTGTGTGTCCGTCGACTAGCAGTACCTCGCCGACGTATGCATTGTGCGGCTCGAAGCGTGCCCAGATCGCGATCACGGGATAGACGGCGACGGGGAAGCCGAGTTCCCGTTCGAGTCGGCGTTTCAGCGATCGCGCTTCGTTTGCGACCCGAGGGATCCATTGGTCAGCGATGAAGCCGTCACTTGGATAGTCGATGCGGCCGATGCGGATGCTGCCGTTCTCGATTGTGACGACGCCGTCTGGGAGGTTGCGCGAGTTCACGAGGAAGACGGCGCCTCCGGCCACGACGTGGTCATGGTTTCCGCGCTCGCCCCACGCGACGTCGTGACGAACCACCCATCCCTCGCGGGGGAGGCGTTTCAACTCGCTCGCCGTCATCTGCTCGCCCCACGCACCGAGCTGCCAGTTGAAGATATGGCTCGGCATCACCACTTCCGGAATCGTCAGCCAGCCGACGAACAGACCACCGCTGAGCATCCCGAAGGCAAATGTCCAGCCGCGGCTGAGATGCCACTCAACAGCTGCGAGCACCAAGACGACGAACACGGTCCAGAAGTAGAGGGACGCGCGCCGCCCGAAGGCACGCTGCCGCCAGGCCTTCGCAAGCGTCTTGTACCTGCGCGTCGCGGAGCGCCCGGCGGCGTTTGGCTGAAAGACATCGAGCACGATCGTTTAGCCTTTGCTTCGCATAGGCACCTGTCAAGCCGCGCGGTAGCACCACCAAGTCGTCCGCGTCGTAGCGGAGGGAAGCATCCCTCGAATGAGCCACAACGGTCGGTGACTGCAGGACTGGCCCAATGGGGAGCGCCAGCAGAGGCGACGTGACGAGGATGGGACATACAAGAGCGGGTCGTGTTCGGGAAAACCTCACTCCCTCCGGAGGAAGCCACCCGACAGGCCACACGCGTATCGCATCGGCGGGCGGCACTCTCTAGAGGCCGCCCGCAGTCTTTTTGAGCGGAGGTGGATCATGGACGGTTGCGGGGATAACACAGAGCACTCGATCTACTCGGATCTCGGCCGGGCGTATCTTCTTACCTGTGTCGAATGCGGATCAGTGAGCGGCCAGCAAGCGTTCGGCTGGCGCGCCTACCGGACTGACGAACCACACACGGACGAGCTGCCGGCGCTTGCGTTCTACTGCCCGCAATGCAGCAACGAGCACTTCGGATAGCAGACCGACAACCGTGTTACTGGGGGAGTTGCTTCGAGAGTCGGACCGCGGCGAGTCGACGCAGCTTTACCGGCGTCACGCATCGGTGGCTGCTTGGTGCTCATCGGCAGCGGGAGGTGATGACGAAGCGTAAGACGGGGTGCAGCTCGCGGTCGTGTGGTGCCCGGCCGAGCTGGGGCGTTCCGTGTTTGAGGTCGAAGAAGCCGACGCCGGTGATCGTTGCGGTTGCGGTGCGCAGGAAATCGCGCGGCGTGCCTTTCGGCGGTGTGCCGCAGGCCGCGACGAAGGCTGCGCGCGCTTTCTGCATCTGTGCTGCCTTCTTCGAGCCCGACTCCGGTGCACAGTCCGGTTTTGGGAACTCTGCGATCATCGTCTGCCCGACTGGGTCCTCGGGCGGGCTTGGGTCGGCGATCACCAGGTGGATGTCCTCGTCGCCTTTCTCGCCGCTCTGCTCGATCTTCGCTTTGACCAGATGCACCTTGACGCGGTAGACGATTTTTTCGAGCGGCAGCCGCGGTGTGCTCGAGCCGATGTGTTCGGGTGCTGGGTCCTGCGCGGCCAGCTCTGCGACCGTCTTGGTTACGGGGTGGGCGTAGTCGACGCTGCCGGCGGCGGGATCGGTGAGCGTCTTGATCGTCCAGCGTTCACTCCCTGGACAGGCAACCACCACGCTGGCACGGTCTGGTTGAGCACTTGCACGCTGCTGCGCGAGACCCGCCACGACCGCGAACGCCAACAGTGCGGCAACGACGGCAAGGCACAGCCGAAAGCGGCTCACGATGCTGTGCGAGCGCCCTCATTGCCGCATGCCGGCTGCATCGATTCCGAAAAACCGTATCGCGACGTCTGGCCGGTGGTGATCGTGCATCCGCGTTTCGGGTCGGTCATGAGAGTCACCAGTGTTTCAAGGCGAGTGCGAGTGTGCGTATTGCGCGGCGTACCCAGGCTGCGAGTTCCTCGATCAGTGCTGCGGTTACGAGGACTGCGAGCAGCAGGATGATCAGAAGCGTTCCACGTTTTTCGTCGGCGACGGCGACCCAGCGTCCTGGGCCGGGGTGTCGGTTGAGGGTGCGCTCGATGATGAAGCCGACGACGAGTGAGCCGAGTGCGGCGATAACGGCTGCCCGGTAGATGAGCAGAACGGTGCGGATCCAGCCGTGCCCAGGTTTTGCGCCGAAGGCTCGCCGCGCGAGGGTGACGAAGGCGCCGAAGACGACGCGTGCGACTGCTGCAGTGCCGGCTACCGCTGCGGCGGCGGCGGCGATCGAGGTTGCTTGCTCACCGGTGTGTGCGTCAAACCAGTGGACGCCCCTGTGGTCCCAGTGGAATCCTCGTGTCGCGAAGAAGAAGCCGATCGGTATGCCAGCAAAGAGCGTGAAGCCTGCGATCCGCGAGACGGTGGTGACGGACTGTTCGAAGACGCTTGTCGCGATCGTCAGCAAGCTGAGGAGACCTGCCACGACGAGCAGGGCGAGCGCTGGCAGCAACGCGCCGAGGAGCGTGTTTTTTGCGACCGCTGCCCAGACGAGTAGACCGATCAGCACTGCGACGACGGCGGCACCCACCCAGGGTTCGCGTGCGAGCAGCCGCACGAGGCGGCTGACCGCGAGGCTTGCGGCGCGGATCGTGCCGAGCGCGGAGCGGGCGATGGTGGGGAGCCCGCCCCGGTCGCCTGCAAAGACTGCTGCTGCGACGGCTGCCGTTTGGGCGCTGACATCGAGAACCAGCCGTGAGGAGGTCTCGTCTTTGACGGCCTCTTTGCCGACGTCCATGTCTTTGAAGAGCGCGACGAGCTGGTCGTCAGGCGGCGAGGCTCGCTCGAGCGGGAAGCGATTCGACCAGAACGCGCCGGCTGAGATCCGTGAGGAGCCGCTTGCGAGATCGTCCGCTGCGGTTTCGGCGATCCGGCGCAGGTCTTCTCTGAGGACGCGTAGCTCGAGGCGTGCGGCGAGTGCCTGCTGGCAGGCGAGTGTGCGGTGAGGCGATGACTGATCCGCGAGCAGCGCAGCAAACTCGGTGCGTGCCCCGGCATGTGCGCCGGAGATGTTGATGCTTGCCCGTTGGGTGTTCCAGCGTGTCTCGAGTGCCTCGATCTCGTCGGGCCGGGCATGCTCTGGGTCGGGAAACGCGAGCGCTGCAAGCTGTGTTCGTTGAGCCGGGGTGAGCGAGGTGACGGTGCCCTCGTCGAGGATGACGCGCATGAGGTGTTCGATTCCGTCCATGCGGCCCCAGAGCCAATCGTTGGCGCGCCAGGAGCGCTTGAGGAAGCCACCGAAGTGGCCGAGCTGGAGGCCGGCAAGTTTCTCGTTCGGCATCCGCGCCTGGTGTCCGAGCGAGTTCTGAACGCGGGCGCTCGCAAACAAAAACTGGAAAGGCGCCGGGCTTGAGCCATCAGCCAGGCACGCGCCGCGCGCGACCTCAAGATGAAGCAGCGACTGCACCGAATGCTCGGTCTCGGCTCGCAGGCCGCGGTCGAGGGCCCTGAAGTCGTCTTGGAGCTCGCGGAGACGCCCCCGAATCGTCCCATACGCCTCCTCCGCACGGGTCATCACATCGACGCGGCTTTGCGCTGGATGCGGCTCGACTGCTGACTCACGGAACGCGCGGCGGAACGCAAGCTTGGCGGCGCGAGCTCTCGCGATCAGCTGGCTTGCCAGGATCCGTTCCTCGAGCAGATCACGCTGATGCGTGGTCACGGAAGTACAGAAGCGCGAGCGATGCGGCCCGCTCCGCCGGCGAGAGCCCCCAGCTCCATTCGGTGTCCCGCTCGTTCCAGGTCGGCAGCGGCGAGCTCGGGATCCAGGGAACCCCCCTGCGCTGAATCATCGTGTCGGGCTTGCGTATGAGATCGCGCGGGTCATCGGCGGGATGCTGTGCGATGACGCCGCCGCCCGGCCGGAACTCCGGACGGCCCCAGAGCTCGAAAACTGCCTGGCTGCCGGAAAACCGTACCCGTTTGTAGGGCTCAAAAAGCGCCATTGCGGCCCGTTCGAGCTGTTCAGGCTCGATGTCGGCGAACACGAGCTGGCGTTCGAAGGAGGCTGCGTCCTGGCGGGTGCGTTCGCGTGTCACCCGCTCGAGGCTTTGCAGTTTTGGGAGATCGCGCGGCAAGGAGCTTGCAGCCGAGAATGTGTCGCGGGCGCTTGCCGGCCGGACGTTGGCTTCATCGTCGACGCCGATTGAGGTTGCGTAGGGGACGATGTAGACGATTGCGCGCCGCACCGGCCGCTCGGCCGGCAGCACCGATACACGGTCGAGTACGGGATTGAACGGCTGGTTGTCGAGAATGCCGCCGTCGACCATCGGGTGTGCGACCTGCTCGCCGACAATCTCGAGTGAGTGTGCTTCGAAGGCGACGGGGAAACTCGAGGAGGAGCGCGCCGCCTGCGCCAAAAGCTCGGGCGCGTCCTCGTCCTCGAAGAGAACCCGCAGCCGCATCTTCTTCGCGCGATCGTTCGTGAAGTCGGTGCCGTCAACTGGATCATGCTCGTACTCGAACCCGAAGACGCGACGGTGATCCCACTCGTTGATCGTGTCGCCGTAGGAGTCGTTGAACCTCGCGGCGTAGCCCGGCAAATCCGTCGCCGTCACATACAGATACAAGGGGTGAGACGGCCGTGTCGTCGAGTCTCGCCAGAGCGCTCTGACGATCCGACGCAGCTCCGGCAACACCACCTCGTCGCCCTTCATCAACGAGGGAGGATCGGGCAGAGAAGGCGACCGCAGCAGCCGCCGGAAATCACCCAGCGACAGCCACGTCTCGCGCAACCCATCCAAGGCGGTGTTGTTGTAAATCGCGGTCCCCAGCAGCACGCCATTGATGCCGCCTGCGCTCGCGCCCGCGATCACATCGACGACGACCTCGAGATCGAGCGCCGCCAGGATCTGCTTGTACAGCTCGTCGGTGTCGCCGCCGCGGACCTCGCCGGTTGAGGCGCGACGCGCGGCATCGATCTCCCGCGTCACCCCACCGATCCAAATCGCAAGGCTCACCCCTCCATTCAGGACAAGCCCGAGGCGTAGTTCACGACTAGCCATCCTGGG
>Ga0193728_1001144_pt1 | contig 13395 bp, 9 predicted proteins | sample U1c1metaG_FD_143037 | JGI IMG/M metagenome (GOLD analysis project Ga0193728, IMG submission 143037) | Soil microbial communities from a riparian zone of the East river system, Colorado, United States - U1c1 | ecosystem: Environmental > Terrestrial > Soil > Riparian zone | place: USA: East River...
CGGCGTGCAACGCTCGATGTAACACAGGGGCAGCTTGCCGATCCGTGACATTCAAATAGACATTCCTCGAGGACATGGCCAATCCGTCGGGCTCGCGCTCGATGGGGCAGACTACAATTTCACTGTCGAGATTTAAATCTCTTGCCATGTGCGAAATGATGGCGGCCTGCTGCGCGTCCTTTCTACCGAAATAGGCAAATTGCGGCTGCACGATTTGCAACAGTTTCATCACCACGGTGCTGACGCCGCGGAAGTGCCCGGGGCGCAGGCGGCCTTCCAGGCGCTCGCTTAAGCCCTCGACGGTTACGTACGTGGAATAGCCCTGGGGATAAATTTCCTTGGCTTCCGGCAAGAACAGGCAATGCACGCCGGCATTTTCGAGTGTTTCGGTATCGGCTGGCAGTGTGCGTGGGTATTTCGAAAAATCCTCGGAGGGGCCGAACTGCGTGGGGTTGACGAAGATGCTGGCAACCACCGAAGAGCACTGCTGACGGGCTTGCTTGATGAGCGACAGGTGCCCTGCATGCAACGCACCCATGGTGGGAACCAACCCGACAATGCGATGGTCCTCGCGTTGCTTGTGCGCTAATTCTTTCATCCAGGAAACGGTACGTATGATTTCCACGAGATGGGGAACGCGGTCAGGCGTTTGCGGCGCCGGCGCGCTCGCGATAAAAATGGATGAAATCGGTGGAAAGGGGCTCGGCGCCTAATTGTCTGAGCATGGTAGCGATCTGTCCGCGATGATACGTTCCGTGATTGACTAGATGCTGCATGGACAGCCACAGCGGATTGCTATATTGGCCGAATTTCATGGTGCGATATTCGTGAGGACCGTTCAAATCGTCTTGCGTGATGCCGGCTACGAACTTGTTGAGACGTGCCTCGTCCTCGCGCCAGCGCGTTCGGAGCGCGGAAATCTCCTGGAACTGGCTTACGTCCGGTAATGAAGCAGGCGAGCGGCCGTCGAAGCGTTCCATCCAGATCCATTCAGCGCCCCAAATGTGCGCGAGCGTGTCGCGCACGGAAGAAAAGCTGGAGCCGAGCGGCTTGGTAAATTGCTCCACGGTCAGAGCGGCAGCGGCATCCAGCGAGCGCCGGTTAGCCCAGGCGTTGTAATCGTAAAGAAAACGAATGTCGTCCGGCGACATCTTTTCCTCCAGGTGATTTTCAGAGCCGATTAGCCGGTGATGGAAATGGTTTTGCGATTTTTGCCGGTTTGCGGCGTGTGGTAAGACTCTGCATCCGAAGGGAATGTGGCGTTGCGAACGTCTTCGCAGTATTCACGCACCGCGCCCGAGATGATTTCTCCCACACCGGCATATTGACGTGAAAATTTTGGCATCTGCCCGAAGGTTAACCCCAGCATATCGCTCAATACCAGGATCTGCCCGTCGCAATCCGGGCCCGCGCCGATGCCGATGGTGGGGATGCGCACCTCCTGGGTGATCTGCGCGGCCAATTCCCGTGGAATGGCTTCCAACACAATCGCGAAGGCTCCCGCTGCTTCCACGGCGCGCGCATCGCGCAGCAACTGTTCTGCGCCAATCGGCGTTTTGCCTTGTACGTGGTAACCGCCCATGGCATTCAGGGATTGCGGGGTCAGCCCTACGTGAGCCATCACGGGAATCTCTGCTTCCGAGAATCGCGCGATCAATTCCAGGCGGCGCTCGCCACCTTCCACTTTTACGGCTTCGGCGGCGGCATCTTTGATGAAGCGCATGGCGTTGCGCACGGATTCGGACATATCGCTGTGGTAGCTGCCATACGGCATATCCGCAACTACCAGAGCGCGATGGGCTCCGCGACGAACCGCGCGGGTGTGATGCAGCATTTCGTCGATGGTTACGGGCAGCGTGCTGTCATATCCCAGCACCACCATGCCCAGTGAGTCGCCGACAAGTATGATGTCCACGCCAGCTTCGTCGAGCAAGCGGGCGGTCGGATAATCATAAGCGGTCAAGCACGCAATTTTCTTTTGATTTGTAAGGGAGCCCACAACCTGGGATTTGCGCTGCAGGATGTCCGGCACGGTGATCTTCGCGCTGCCGGTATTTGAAGTGAAGCTCATGTTGGCCTCCGGTGCCGCTCCTTAGTTTCAGGATGCAGCCCTGTACCCATGATTTGTGCAGAATAGCAAGAATCTGCCTGAACCGCCAGAGCCCTTGCTAGCCGTTTAGTACCAGCACCGCTGGCCTATCATCACGCTTGTTGGAGTCAGACGTTGTGGATCAGGCTTTCGAATCAGGATTTCGAATCAGGCCTTCTGGCTTTGCATCGTTGCGGCGCGATGAATGGCCTGGCGAATGCGCTGGTACGTTCCGCAACGGCAAATGTTCCCGCTCATGGCATCGTCAATTTCCGCGTCGCTGGGCGAGGCTTTTTTAGCAAGCAGCGCCACCGCGGACATAATCTGTCCGGGTTGACAATATCCACACTGCGGAACGTTGATTTCCATCCAGGCTTGCTGGACGGGATGCGTGCCATCGCTTGAAAGCCCCTCGATAGTGGTGATCTTTTTGCCCGCGACGTTGGCGACGGGCGTCACGCAAGAACGCGCCGCCTCTCCTTCAATATGTACGGTGCAGGCTCCGCATAAGGCCACGCCGCACCCAAACTTCGTGCCGGTCATGTTTAGGGTGTCGCGCAACACCCAAAGCAGCGGCATCGCGGAGCTAACGTCAACAGTCTGTGGCTTGCCGTTGAGTACAAAACTGATGGGCATGAATTCCCCCGATACAAAAATACGTCCTGTCACCAAAACAGGTTTGCGAAGTGGGAATATCCTACAACAATTTTGTCGACACCAGCCCAACCCTGAAAATTATTGGGGCGGCGCCACCGGGTTGCTGGGTGCCCCCGGGTTGTTGGGTGCCTGTGCGGCCGCTTTAGGCTGGATGGAGAGCAGCTCCACTTCGAATATCAGCGTGGCGTTAGGACCGATATCGGGTGAGGGGGCGCGATTCCCATAGGCGAGATCCGGGGGAATGAACAATTGCCATTTCGATCCGACGGGCATGAGCTGCATGGCTTCCGTCCATCCTTTAATCACACCGCTGATGGGGAGCGTGGCTGGTTGTCCGCGCTTGTAAGAGCTGTCGAATTCCGTTCCGTCAAGCAGCGTGCCGCGGTAGTTGCAAACAACCGAATCGGTTGCCGTGGGCTTCGGGCCGGTCCCTGCCTTCAGGATTTTATATTGCAAACCGTCGGGAAGAGCCACCACGCCTTCCTTGGTTTTGTTCTGTGCCAGGAAGTCGTCGCCGACTTTTTTCGCTTTCAGCATGGCTTCCTCCTGTTTGGCGCGCAGGTCATTTTGAAGCTTGGTAAGGGCGATCCTCATTTCGTCATCTGTTAAAAGCAGCTTGCCGCCGGCGAGCGCGTCTTTCATTCCACGAGCGAAAATGGCCGAGTCAATATCCACGGTATCTTTGTGCATGCTCTTGCCGATATTTACTCCGATGGCGTAGCTGATCTTATCTTTGTCGGTTTTAAGCGTCAGCGGGGTTTTCGTGCCAGTCGCTGTGCGCGGCTTGGCCGTAGTTGTCCCCGGCGTCTTTGTTGCCGGCGTAGTTTGAGTTTTGGGCGCCGGCGTGGTTTGAGCTTTAGGCGCAGGAGCGTCTTGGGCAAGCAGGGTGCCAGTAGTGAGCAGTCCGATTACAAATAGATTCAAAGCGAACGTTGATATTTTTTGCATAGAAGTATTGTCACATTGGCCTGCAACCTGTGCAAATGTGGATATAGGCGAAAACGGAGGCCGACGGGTTATGTACGTTTCGCCGGTAGAAATCCTATGCGGGAACGGTTCTTGCCGGCGCTTCGGGCGTACGCGGAGCGCGAGGAGTATCCGGCTCGACGCCGCGCCAGCCCACTGGGCGGCCGCTGACTGCTTCCTTCACGGAACGGAAAAGCACGACATACATTAATTGGCGATAGTAGAAGCGCTGCAAGAGAACGGGAAGAAGCAGCGTCCAATCTTCCTTGCGTTCCAACGCAAAGGCCACCATGCAAGTCAGTACGTCAATGAGGATAAATCCAATGAAGAAAAATAAAGATCGCTGTACGTCGGCGGTGGTCCAAAGCTGCGGCAATCGCGCAATATGCAGTTGGCCGACGGCCCATAGAGCAATCGAGCCGAGAAACATCAAATCGATGATTGGCGAGATGAGTGGAAGCACCAGTTGAAACACAAAAATATTTGGAAGCGCAATCCAGCCCAGCGTACCGTATTTGGGCCTTAACAAGGTGTCGCGATGCTTCCAGAAAGATTGCAGTGTGCCGAAAGTCCAGCGAAACCGCTGACGAATCAACGCGCTGGGAGTTTCTGGCGCTTCGGTCCAGGCGATGGCTTCTTCGTCATAGCTGATACGCCAGCCCAGTCGCCGAATGGCGATGGTGAGATCCGCGTCTTCCGCCACGGTATCCGAAGTAATTCCGCCGGCCGCTTCAATGGCTTCCGTGCGCCATGCTCCGAGCGCGCCGGGTACTACCGTGATGCAATTGAGCAGATCGAAAGCGCGTTTCTCCATGTTCTGGCTGGTGATGTATTCAAGAGCCTGCCAGCGCGTAAGCCAACGGGTGCGATTGCCGACCTTCACGTTACCGGCAACGGCGCCGACCCGCGGGTCGGAGAAATGGCGCAATAATTTGGAAATGGCGTCGGGTTCGATTTCCGTATCGGCGTCTATGGTTACCACTATTTTTGTTCGCGCCTGGGACATCGCCAGGCTGAGAGCGGCGGACTTGCCGCGGTTCACTTGGTGGATAATGTGCACGCGCGGATCGGCACCAAAATGTTCATCGAGCAGCGCGCCGGTGCGGTCGATGGAACCGTCATCGACCACAATGATTTGCAGATTTTTGGTGTTGGTAGCCAGCACGGAAGAAACCGTCTGTACGATTACGTTTTCTTCGTTATGAGCAGGAATCAAAACGGTCACATCCGGGGAAGGATCGGGCATCACGTAGTGATCTGGCCGAAGTTTTTCTATCAATGCCAGAACGCCGATCACCACCGCGCGGCCGCTCACCAAAATTATTCCCACGATGAAGATAGTGGCGAAACCTACGCGGAACCAGCGGTACAAGCTGAAGATGAATCCATCGGCGCGTGCTTCGAAGCGTTCCTGCGGAGACAGCGGCAGCATCATCGAAGCGCGCGTCTTGCCGAGCAAATCCGGAACGGATACGAACTGGTAGTCTTGGGCGCGAAGCCGATCGATGATTTGTGGCAACGCCGCCAACGTTTGCGAGCGGTCTCCGCCGCCGTCGTGAAACAAAATAATGTTGCCGTCGGTCGCCTGGGTCAGCACGTTATCCACTATGTCGGCCGCGGGAATTTGGTTGCCGCCTGGCGATTTCCAATCGTGGGGATCAATTTTTTGGCCCACGATCACGTAGCCCATATCCTGCGCCATGGGCAATTTCGCGACTTCCTCAGCGTATTCCGGTTCGTGATCGATGCCGTAAGGCGGTCGAAACAAAATGGATTTGACGCCGAGGGTGCTTTCGATTAATCGCTGGGTTAGATTCAGTTCCCAACGCAGCTGGGTGTTCGAAATATCGTCGAAGTTCGGATGAGTGTAGGTGTGGTTGCCTACTTCATGGCCTTCCGCATATTCGCGCTTGAGCAATTCCGGCCACTGGCTTCCGGAGACCCCGACGATAAAAAATGAAGCGGGCACATTTTTTTGTTTGAGCACATCAAGGATTTTCGGTGTCCACCGGGTATCCGGGCCATCGTCAAAGGTGATGGCTAATTTCTTTTTGGCCGCGCCGAGCTGATCGATGTGATAGGAAAGCGGATACGTTTCAAATTTCTCTCCAGTGAAAAGATCCGTGGAGGGATCGTAAGTGAAGCTGCGGCGGCCATGTTTAGGAGTGTCGATGAAGTGCCAAATGTCACCGTCACCTTCGAAAATCAGGTCAGGCCCCGGCGGAACATCGGTGATCTTGTTGCGAATGGCGTCGGTGGGATGGGTGGCGTCCCAGATGGGCCACATGGAGGTGTCCGCCGAACCAAGGCGCCATAACGCTGTGCCCTGGACACCCATGCGTTCATTCGCTCGAAGTTCGTTGTAGGCCGTAAGAGCATCCAGCATCCACACCTGGTGGATGTGGTCGTGGTCGTCATTGTAGGAATAATGTGGATTCAGAGAGACGGGATCGAATTCCACAGCGGTTTCCGATTCGGAAGCGCGAAGCAAAGCTTCCTGAATGGTCAATGATTCCGCGACTTCCTGTTTTTTCTTGGGCGCCAGCGACCAGTCGTACGCGTAATTGCCGATGGCGGAGATGATTTTTTGCGCCGGAACGATTTTTAGTATTTGGCGGAGATTTTCCACGTACCAATCTTGCCCGGCGATGGGTCCGGGAGGCGAGGTCAGCCAATGCTGATCGTAATTCATCAACACCACGGCGTCGCATTGTTTGCCGAAAAATGCGTAATCGTAAGCATCGTCGCGCGCGGGAAGGGCCACCATCAACTTCAGGTTCACGGCATGTAAGGCCGCCGCCAGCTCAACAGCAAATTTTTTGAAATGCGGCTGATTTTCGTCGGGCACCTCTTCAAAGTCCACCACGATTCCGGATTGGTGCGCTTTGGTGGCGTACTCCACCATGTCACGCTCAAGATTGTGGCGGGCGTTCGAGTTGGCCAGCATCTCGGCCAATTCCTTGGTGTGCCAGTTGACGCCGTCGTAGTTATTGACCAGACCCATCATGGGAATTTCCACGTTTACGGATTTCATCCATTGATGGAGCTTGTCTTCTTTGAGAATGGCGATGGCCTGATCGGGAGTAGCCTTGCTGGTGTTCTGCCCATTTTCATAATCGACGATGGTGATGGCGCCGTCCGCGGTTACGGAATGAAGCTGCTCAGGAATGAGCAGGTCCAGGTCTTTGTAATGGCCTTTTAGTGAGGCCATGCTGTCGGGATCCCAGCTCACAAAAAATGCAGCGCGCAACGGATCGTAACTTTTCGGGACGGACCCGATGGAAGCCACACGCCGCTTGCGTCCTTCACGTATGGGCAGAAATTTGGCGGTGGGCTTTAACTTAAGGGGATGAAACCCGGGCTTAGTGTCCGGTAGCAAGCCGGCGGGCAGGTCGACGCTAACAGCCACGGTAACGAAAAAATAAGTAAGCGCCACGGTGAGTAGCACCGCGGAAATTTCCATGACGCGCCTGGTGCGGCGCCAGCGCACACGCTCCGCGTCGTAAAATATAGGCCCGCGTTCCTTCATGAAACCATGAAACCTTTCGACCCAAGGGCAAGGTAGGGTTATCCATGCGCTCCGGTGTTATAGCGCATTACTCGAATTCATCTGCTCTATTGTAAGATGCGTTTCATTGATGCGGCGAAATTTCTCCACTGCAATTGCCGCGCTTGCGGCTGGCGCGTGCTTGCGTTTTTTCTTCGTATTGCAATTTCCGGCGGGCTCCGGGGACACCGTTCTCTACGAGCAGCTCGCCACCAATTGGTTGAAGCACCACGTCTACGGCATGAACATCGGGGGCGCAATTACCCCGGTGGACATTCGAATGCCGGGCTATCCGGCATTTCTTGCGCTGATTTATTGGTTAAGCGGCAAGACCGGGGCCGACGCGCGCTTCTGGGCGATGACTGCGCAGGTAGGGGTGGATTTGCTGGCCTGTGTGGTAGCCGGCTGTTTGGCGGCGACGCTGTGGTCCTTGGCGGGCGGGACGGTCCGCCGCTGGCGGATTTTCTTGGTGACCTTGTGGTTGACGGCGCTGTGCCCCTTCACCGCGAATTATGTGGCGGTGGCGCTTACTGAAACGTTGGCCACATTTTTTACTACGCTCACTATTCTGTTTTTGTGCCTGCTGTTATTGCGGACTCCGGGCACGATGATCTGGCTGAAGGGTCGTCCGATCCATTTGTATTTCAAGCGTGAGTGGCTCGCTGCACTCGCGGGATTTTCGGCTGGCCTGGGCACACTGTGCCGGCCGGAAACACCTCTTTTACTTATCACCTCCTGCGTGGTGTTGGGTTGGCACTTCTTGCGTGGCCGGCGATGGTCGCTTCAAAAACCCGGGCACGAAATGCTCCGGATTTTCGCCTTCATGGGGACCGGATGCTTGCTTCCGCTTATGCCCTGGGCCATACGCAATGCTGTTACTTTGCATGAAGCGCAACCCCTGGCGCCGAAGAATGCCACTCTGCCTGGCGAATTGGTGCCATACGGTTTCATGGCTTGGGAAAAAACGTGGCTATTTCACGTGCGTGATTGTTACTTCGTAGCGTGGAAGCTGAATGATGAGCCGATAAATATAGACGACATTCCTGCCAACGCATTCGACACGCCTGAAGAAAAAGAACGTGTCGCCGCACTGCTGGAGCAGTACAACGACGAGGTGACACTCACACCAGAAGAGGATGCCGGCTTCGCGCAATTAGCCAGGGAACGGACGACGCGCCACCCGCTGCGCAGATATTTGTGGCTGCCCGCGGCGCGAGCGTTTATGTTGTGGTTTTCACCGCGCATCGAGTTGTTGCCGTTGTCGGGAGAAGTGTTTCCTTTGGCTAAGGCGTGGGAAGACGATCCGATAGACCAGTCGGTCACGGCCGGATTTGAATTGCTGATTGGCCTATATCTTTTATTTGGGGCGTGGGGAGCGGTGCGATTGTGGAGGCAACCAGACGCGAGGGTTGCGGTGGCGCTAATTGTGGGCTACACGGCGGTCCGCACCGCGTTCCTTGCCATGCTGGAGACGCCCGAGCCGCGTTACATGCTGGTGTGTTTTCCGGCACTGCTGGCGTTGGCGGCGCAAGTGTTTGCGGGTGAGACCGTAGGAAATGAGGCTGCTTCCGCAGTGGCCGAACATCGTCACCAGGAAGCGGGCTAACGTTATTCGAAGGGCTCGGGGTGGATGGTCACGCGATGTATCTGCGGGAAAGTTTCTTTCACGCGGTCGACCAGGGCGCCGGTGATGTCGTGGATTTTGTTGATGGGCAAATCGCTTCTCATGGTGCAGTGGCAGGAAACCAGGATGCGGTGCTCCACCTGGCGCACACGCGCATCGTGGCAATTCAGCAGTTCGTCGTATTCGGACGGCAGAGAATTCAAAAATTGCTCCACTGCCCCCGCCAGCAGTTTCATTTCGCCCAGACCGGTATCCGGTGTGGCAATGTGCGTTCCTAACGGCTCGATGTGAATATTTACTTCGGTGGGAGCGTCACGTAAAGCGCGAATGCCTTCTTCGAGCTTAGTGGCCTGCCGGTGAGCGTCGCGCAGAGGTAAATTCTCGTCGACCTCCAGATGCAATTCGATAAAGAGCTTGCCGCTTTGCTGCAGAGCGGTGACATCGTGAATGGCCAATCCCAGGCGTTGTGCCACCGCGCGGATAGATTCGAATAAATGTTCGCCCTGAGGCGCGCGCGGCTCCGCGTGCACCATTACATCGGAAGGCACAATTTCGCCGATGCGTTTTTCGATGGCGTCGCTGAGCGCATGGACCTGTTCGAGGCTTGTGGTGCGAGCCACGCTCACAGTGGCATCGACGAAATGACGATTCCCGGCGCGGCGGACTCGCACGCGATCGACATCCAGGACCCCTTCCATGCGAGACACCGCGCGAGCGATCTCTTGACGAAGACCTTCCGGCGCGGCATCCACGAGGGCATCGAGGGTGCGCCTGCCAAGCCGCGATCCGACCCACAGAATGACGCCCGCGACCGCCAAACCCGCGACGGAGTCGGCGTACACCAGCCAGGGAAGATTCCAGGTTTCGCCAGCCCAGACGAGACCAATACCAGCAATGACGACGATGGTGCTCCACACATCCGTCGAAAAATGCAGAGCGTCCGCTTCGATTGCTTCGCTATGGTATTTTCGGGCGACATGGCCCAGCGCTTTCGCGCGGGTTATATCGATGGAGAGAGCGACCAGAAGGATCAACACGGCGATAATGCTGGGTTGGATATGAACATGGTGAAAGAACAGGCGGTCGATGCCTTCGTAGATGATGAACACCGCGGTAATGAGCAGCAGCGCGGTTTCCACGAACGCGGAAAAATTTTCAAACTTCCCGTGGCCGTAGGGATGACCCTCATCAGCAGGCTGATCCGACATACGCACGGAAAGATAAGTGATAATCGCGGCCAGAAAATCGAGACCTGAATGCAGCGCCTCGGACAACACTCCAAGGCTGCCAGTGCGAACGACCAAAAAAGTTTTAAGCGACAGCAACACCACCGCCGAGCCTACGCTTAACAGCGCGGCGCGCTTCTTTTCCCGTACTTCCAGGTTTTGCAGAACAGCCATCAGGTTTGCCTAGACTATCCTAACTTCAAGTGGTTTATGGGCAGAGCTTGCGCAAAGCGTGCTTGAGAACGTGAGGAAAGGCTAAGAATCGAGGCGCTAACCTTTGCGCGGGATAAATCGCAATGCGGCCGAATTCATGCAATAACGCAGCCCTGTTGGCCGCGGTCCATCGGTAAAAACGTGACCCAGGTGGGCCTCGCAGAGAGTGCACTTTACCTCCGTGCGCACTACCCCGTAGGAAATATCTTTCTCTTCGTGCACGTTTTCTTTGGCGATGGGCTCAAAAAAACTGGGCCAGCCGGTGCCAGAGTCAAACTTGGCGCGCGAATCAAACAGCGCGTTGTCGCAGTCGATACAACGATAAAGGCCGGCGCGGCGTTCGTCGTGTAGCGCACCTGTGAAGGCCCATTCCGTGGCGGCGCGGCGGGTGACGTCAAATTGCAAAGCGGTAAGTTGAGACTTCCACTGTGGGGCACTTTTTTGTATTTTTGCGGTCGTCAAGGCGCCCACAGAAGTGCCATCGTCGGCGAACTTTATGATTTTTACCGGCTCCGCGGCGGTAGCTGGTTCAACGCCATCGGCAAGAGCGGAGGAACACAGACGTTGTACGCCCATGAGCACGCCGTAACCTCCGAGCGTCGCCGCTGCGTATACGAATCCCCGCCTGGTAAATTCTTTCATGGGTGCTGGCTCAAAAATCCCGGCATTGCGGTGGAATTACCACCAAGCTTATTTCGATGCGGTCATCGGCGGCGGAGCCACGAGTGGCAACCGCTTGGGTTCGCCGCGCGCTCCGCGGACTTCCACCTCTTCAAAAAGGAGCGAGGGCGCTACAACCGATGCCGGCAAACCGTTTTGCGCGGAGCCAAAAGCGCCGAGAGCGGTGCCTGCGAATCCGTTCATCTGGCTCTGCATGTAGTTATAAACGTAATTGTCGTTGCCGATTCCCGCGATATTGCGAATTGCGCGGGAGTTCAACCCTATTACGCGCGTGCCCCGGACAATCTCTTCGCGCCCGTCTTCCGGGTACACGCGATAAACCACCAGGGGTAGCCGGTCGCCAGTGCCCGCACCGCCGCCGTAGCTGGCCAGCAAGGTCTGAAAATCATCCTGGTGCAGCAGGCTGAGGGTTGGATTATCCATCTCGCGAACAATCATGCAGTACGCCAACTTTTGTTCGCGACAGACATCCAGGAATTTCTTTTTCAAGTCGGCCGGCGACATGGTCTCTTTGGAGGTAAAAAACATATTACTCATGGTCGGCCTGGCATCGCTCAAAAAGGCAGAACGGCCGTGTCCATTGGATTGGTCGAAATCAGGGCCAGGGCGGCGAGACATGAGTTCGCTCTTGAGCGTGCCGTTTTCCACCAGCGTCACTTTTTGCGCGCGCACTCCTTCGTCGTCGACGGAGTAGGAGCCGAGTAGTGGAGTGCCCTGAAATTCCTTGGCGCTGGGATCGTCGACTACCGTGACGGTAGCCGGCAAAACGCGCGCTCCGATGCGAGTAATCCAGTCACTCTTTCCGCCGAGTCCGCTCAAGAGTTGTTCCACTACGGGAGTGAACGACACCGGAGGCCGCGCGCCATTTACGGCGGGGCCGAGAATCTGCGCCAGCAACGGAGCTGCGGCGCGCGCTTCGAAAAGCACCGGGCCAGTGTAGTCCGGCGCCGCAGGGGCGGAGCGCAGCGCCATCAATTCGCTGCCAGTAACGTTGAGGGTTTTACGCACGGCATCAGGCGCGGGCAGATCGGCCGGACGCACCGCATAAGTAGCGTAGAAGTGATTGATCGGCGTGCCGTCGTCGGCCAGGGCGTTCATGCCAGACTCGATGGCAGCGAAGCTGCGATTGGTGCGAATCTCCGTGCCCTCGCTGGTAACCAGGTATTCGGTGGCGAACACCAGGTAATACGTGACGCGACTCTCGTAAATTTTTGGAAAGGCGCGCAGCGTGGCCGAAGTGTCCCGGGCTTCCTGGTCCCAATTACGATTGGTCCAATCGGCCATGACCAGTGGCTCAATGAGGTGCACCGGCTCGGCTTTGGAAAAATCATTGATGTCGGATTGACGGGCGAGGCTGCTGAGATAGGCTTGTTTGCGTGAATACGTTTCCACGGCTTCCTTGAAAGCCTGATCCGTGGCGATCCAAAGATCCTGGCGAAGGGAATCGTAATCGCGATCGATGCCTACGGAGCCGGTTGAGCCGATGAAGCCGCGGAAGCCGTCTTCGCTGATAAAATTGGAGCTGTCCAGTTTGTAATTCCCAACCCGCGCCTCCACATTCATGAAACGGCTGCGGGCGTGATTGCTGTTCAGTAAGTCGCCGAACTCTCCGCTGATCTCGCGAAAATCGAGATCGAGCAAACGATATTCCACGTAGTAGGGGCGAACGGGCTCATCGGTGCCTGGTATTTTCAGCTCCAGGCGAGACTTGGAGCGCTCCATTTCGTCGCGCATGGCGCGCAGGGTCTGGTCATTTTCCTTGGGAGCTTGGTCCTTCTGAGCTTGGCCTTTCGGATTTGGCGGCGCGGAGGCGGATGCGGGCGTGCCGCAAGCGATGCTTAATGCGAAAAAGAAGAATGCAAAAAACAGGCGCGCGGATTTCACAGTTGGCCGCCCGTCTTCGCCACGGCCGTGTCGTGTGCCGGGGCCGGTAGGATTGGAGGTCTATCGGTGGAGCTTTCTTTTTTCTGCACTTCCAGCTCGGAAGTCAAAATCGCGGGGGAAGCCGCGGAAACCGGTACGGAACCAGACTCAGCGCCACAATAGCCGTTAAAGACTTCAGCGGTGTCTCCGGTGGCCACGATTTTTGTCAGAGCCGCCAAGGGAGTGCCAACAATGTCCACACCGCGTACTAGTTCGTCCGGGCGTCCATCCGCAAACACCTTGTAGACCACCAGGGGCAATACTTGAAAGGCCTGCGGCTGGCCGCGACCGGTAAAGGTGAAGCCGCCGGCTATATCGTCAATCAATAAGCCGAAAGACTTGTTCTGCGCCTTGATTAGCTCGATCAGCTTGGCGCGCAGTTCCGTGTTGCTGACCTTCTTGTTGCTTTCCACGATGAGGTTGCCTTGACGCGAAACGGGAGTGGCGCCCAGTTGACGCCTGCCGTGAC
>Ga0193728_1001146_pt1 | contig 13390 bp, 15 predicted proteins | sample U1c1metaG_FD_143037 | JGI IMG/M metagenome (GOLD analysis project Ga0193728, IMG submission 143037) | Soil microbial communities from a riparian zone of the East river system, Colorado, United States - U1c1 | ecosystem: Environmental > Terrestrial > Soil > Riparian zone | place: USA: East River...
CTTCAATTGCGAATCCACTTCGTCCGCAATGGTAATAACGTCCAGCAGCACCTTGCTGAAATCCACTCTCGTCAGATTGTTTTGCAGGGTGCTGAAGATACTCACCTGAAGGATTCGAGATTCCTCTACCACCATGGCGGCGGTGTAGCCCTGCTTCCGTCGCAATTCTCCGTGCTCGCGGGCGGAGATGGAGATATCGGCTCTAGCGGTTGGAGGAAGGCGCAAGCGATAAATCAGATCAGCGAGAAGATTGGGAAGATGGCCGGTGCGGTCTTCAAAGCTCAGCGGGATACAGGTCAACTCGTTGTTTTGTTGCACGAGTGCCATCCAGCCCTGAATCGTAACGTCGAGGTTATGCTCCAATATGGATGCCACACTCAGAGTGGGCAGGTGCTTATGAGGCCCAGGGTTCGCAAGCTTCTTGTGGATAATTTCCCGGAGTGAGGCGATTTCGATTGGTTTCACCAGCACTGCGTCGGCTTGTAAGCGGATAGCAGCCAAGGCCTCATCTAGCGCGGGGTAGCCGCTGAGCACTACCGTCGCTGCATGGGGGTGGGTATGGCGCATGGCACTGACCACGGTGAAACCATCGCCGGCGTGCGGCATGTGCAGGTCGGAGAGCAGTAGATCAAAGTTCTCTGAAGCGATGTGACTGAGCGCTTCGCGTACCCCCGCTACGGCGACTACATCGAAGCCGTCGCGTTCCAGTGCCGCCTGTAACATACCTCGAACAGCCCCGTCGTCCTCGGCTATTAAGACTCTCGGCACCCTCCCACTTCTTCCTCCCCCTCAGATATTGTGCTGGTCGATTCTTCAAAAAAATGTACCGGAAGTTCCCCAACTCGATCTGTTCAAAAGTGCACACTTTTAGGTGCATAGACTATTGATGAACTGGGTTCGTAAGCCAGTGCGAGGGCAGCCAAACCGGACTGAGGTGACGAAGCGAAAGCCCAGTCAATTAACCCCCGGGAGACTACGGTTACTGCGCCTTATAGTTACTCAGGGATTGAGATTTTGAGGAGAAGATTTCCACAGCCGTCGCCGCGCCGGGCTGTTGTGAAAATCTCTGTGGAGGAGCTGCGGATGAAGTTTTCTGTCGGCTGCCTACAATTGCAGCCAGCAGGCGTCCCGCTGCTACGAGTGACTGCGCCAAACACGAGATGTTTTAGAACAGAGTCTCGAGCGGCGGGACGTGCTTTGCTTCCAAAACGAATACTCAGATAAGGTCTGGAGCAACTGCAAGCAAGACTCTTCTATAAGGGTTTCGCGGGAGCAAAGCCGGCCTGCACGACGCGGATGGAAAAGGAGGGTAAGGGGAATTTATGTCAGAAATCGAAGTGATGGGGCAGGAACCGCAGTTCGCGGCGTTCGTGGGTCTCGATTGGGCGGATCAGAAACATGCGTGGTGCTTGCAAGCGGTGGGCGCGACGCAGCGGGAGAGCGGAGAAGTCGAGCACACGCCGGAAACGGTCGAGGCCTGGGTGGGGCAGCTCTGTCAACGATTCGGCAATCGGCCCATCGCGGTCGCGGTGGAGCAAGTGAAGGGAGCGTTGGTGTTCATGCTCAGCAAGTATGAGCCCATGCATTTGTTTCCGGTGCCGCCGGCGATGTCGGCCAGTATGCGAAAGGCGTTGTCTCCGTCGGGGGCCAAGGATGACCCGCGGGATGCGGACTTGCTGCTGGATCTGTTGTTGAAGCATCGCGACAAGCTGCGCCGTTTGGCGCCCGATAGTGAAGCCACCCGTCGGATACAAAATCTGGTGGAGGAGCGGCGCAACCTGGTGGACGAAAAGACGGCGCAAACCAATCGGTTGACCAACCACTTGAAAATCTATTTTCCGCAGATGTTGGGTTGGTTTGACCGGTTGGATACGGAGCTGGTGTGCGCACTAGTGGAGCGCTGGCCGACGCTGGAAGAACTGCAGAAAGTTCCGCCGGCGCGACTGCGTGCGTTCTTCCGCAAGCACCGCTGTCGCGATCAAGAACTGATCGAACGCCGGATGGTAGGAATCCAGCAGGCGATTCCCGCAACCCGTGATGGGGCAGTGATTGAAGCCAAGAGCGCAGTAGTCAAAGTAAGCGCGCAACTGATCCGAAGTCTGGTCCGGGGGATTGCGGATCTGGACCGAAAGATCGAGGAGGCGGCGGCGGCGCATCCCGATTTTTTCATCTTTGAGTCGCTGCCGGGAGCGGGCGCGGCGCTGGCACCACGCTTGTTGGCCGCGTTTGGCTCGCAGCGGGAGCGCTACGCCAACGCAGAAGAAGTGCAGGCCTACACTGGGATCGCGCCAGTGACGGAACGGAGCGGAAAGAAGAAGTGGGTACATTTTCGCTGGGCGTGTCCGAAGTTCTTGCGGCAGAGCTTTCACGAGTGGGCCGGTCATTCTATCGCTCACTCGCAGTGGGCTCGAAGCTACTATCAACAGCAGCGGGAGCGGGGCAAGGGGCACCACGCAGCGGTGCGAGGGTTGGCTTTCAAATGGATTCGCATTGTTTTCCGTTGCTGGAAAGACGAAGTCGTTTATGACGAGAGCAAATATCTGGCTGCACTCGCCAAACGACACTCGCCGCTCGCTGCAGTCGTCTCTGAGATCATCCTGTGAAATCTTTGTGGATACCCTGTGAATGGTATCGCGGAGGGACAAAAAAAACTATTGACAGACTTACTCAGATATCTGTTCTCGACTCTACTCGCCATTACACAAGTTAAGGGCATTCGCTTGGCCTCCGGGTCGCATGCCCCTGTGACAGGAGACGCTCAAAGTGATTGCAGGAACGCCAGCAGCGCCTTTCTATCCGCTGGCGGCAGCCTGGAGAAGCGCTCGGTCACTCCCTCGGCCTCGCCCTTGTGACGGCGGACGGCGTCGCCGAGTTCGACCGATGCGCCATCGTGCATCAGACGCGAGCGTACTCGAAGGCCCCAGAGGGGTGCAGTCCTGAGCTTGTTGCGCGCGCACAGAGTATCCCGCACCAGATCAGGATGCTTTTCTCCTTCGAGCACCGCAGTCTGGTAGCTCTCGCCGCATTCGTCCTCCGCTTTTCCTTCGTGGTGCTGGTTTGTTTCCGTGGCCCGCGATGCTTCCAGTTCGCGCATCCGCTTCTCGACTCGCTCGCGGCCAAAGTGCTCCACGAGCGCAATCGGGATTCCGTCCCCCGTGCCCACGTCGTGGAGCAGGAAGTCGCTGTAGGGGTGAATCGTCCTGTTCGCAAGCGTGTCGGGATGCAATCCGGGACCCCCGGGGGCGGCCGGACTCTTGCCGGTGACGATTGTCTCTACGTGGCAACTTGCGCAGCCGATTTTCGCGAACAGTTGAGCGCCATGCGTGACCTCAGGAATTACTACTGCAGTCTTGTCCGGAGCGGGCGCCTTAAGCGAGCGTATGAAACTGGCGAAGTGATCGATGTCTTCCAGATTATTGTCGGTGGGATCGGGCAGGCTGTTGGGCTCGGTGATTTTTGTGGGATCGGTATTCGGAACTGTTGTCGTCACCGGTGAATTGCAGATGGTCGTCACTTCGGTCTTTTGCAGGCGGTTTGTGATGCCCATTTCGTTCAAGTACGCATCACCGGCAAACGCGAGCAAGCTGGCATGCTGGTCTTTCCATCCGAAGCGGCCGATCCGGTCCGCTCCTTCGCTTTCGGGGACGAGCACTTTGATCGCTTGCCCGCAGATCTTTCCGTGCGACAATGTGCATTGTTCCTTGCGAATCCTGAGCAGGGTTTCGTCCGGGATCGCTTCCACATATCCGTCTCCAAGGGTGTTGGTGGCGAGGCGGGTGGTGCGCACGGTCTCCGTCTCGGGTACGCGTTCCTGAATCTCTGGGCAGACGGCGCGGTCATTCACAAGGTTCCGGTCCTGGATGACCACGGCTCCGTGATTGATTGGGATCTGCGGATTCTGGAACTGGCCGTGGGGATCGAGATGTCCCACGCGCAATTCGGTAACCTGGCTGGCTGCTCCCGTTACCGGTGTCTGGTGACACTCGCGGCAGGATTGGGCGTTGTAGAGGGGTCCGAGTCCATCGGGGGCGATGTGTTCGACCTCCTCAAAAAACTTCTGGTCAGCTTTGCGGCGGTCAGGATCGGAAAAACCGTTGCTCTGGTCGTCGAATCCGGAGACGGCTTCCGGGGGCTGGGTGAACGACTGCCCGCGAGAGTGGACTGCCAAGCCGAGAAGAACACCCCCCGCGATCAGGAAGAATAGCACTGTGAGCTTCATAGGACGCTCCGTTCAGGGCCAGAGGTCTGGAGTACGACGAAGCCGCGATCTGCTAATCCTATGCCGAGGCTCCTGCTTACGGCGAAGAGAATCCATCTCGGTCAGGCGATTCCGATTCCCATGCGTCGGGGCACCGTTCCGGGAGACCATTCTTAAGGCAGCGTGTCTCCCCATGATACCGGGCCCTCGTCACTAGTGGCGTAACATCGCGTCTCTGACAATATCGGCCATTCCGGGAGCTGCGCGCCGTTGCTTGCGCCGCTTCCACCAACAGGAAACGCAGCAAAGCGAAACGACTGATCGCAACTGACCAGTTTTGGAACAAAACCCAGAAGCACAAAGATTTCAGAAGACGATGGCGAAAGCTACAGAGCTACAGATACGCCGTGGCGGAAAACAGACCAAACCGAAGAGCTTCAAGAACCGCATTACGTCCGAAGATCGAAGGGCTTTGGATTGCGGGACTAAAAAAATACTCCTGCACTCCTAATGATGTGATGTGTTTGACGTAGCACTCGGTGTGCACAGCTTTGCCATATTCATCGGCAGACAGATCGAGGCTCAAATCCAACGGCTCTGAACAAATTATGCAGGATATTTCAGGGAAGGAGGGGTTGCGCACATCGGACCTCCTTTGGAGATCATTGCCAGCCTACAATCTACTCGAAATTTAAGCTGAGCAAAACAGCACAGATTGAAGAGTCCAAACAAGACTCAGACGGTCACAAGTAGCGTAGGCGAAACGTGGAATGAGGGCGGGGTCCGGCCGGGTCCTCGTGCGTGGGAGACAAGCTGCAATATCGCCGTAGCCCGTGATGGTTTGCGTAATTACAGCAAATAAATCGCGTCTTCGATCTGCGAGGACGGGTCGGCGACGGAAACATTAGCAAAGGAGACGGTTTCAAGAGCGGTCTCATGGGCGCAGACTATTGAGGACTAAAAGCAAGAAGTGTCCGATAGACTCGCAACAGCTTGCTTTTATGCTCGTAGTAAATGAAGCCGGATTCCTTGAACCTCTTCATGAAAAAGCAAACCCGCGACCGCGTGGTCCCTACCATTTCTGCCAGCGTCGCATGACTTAACTTCACGGTCGTGGTCTCGGGTGCTCCTTGCTCTTCCAAGTGGGCGCTCATCAAGAGAATGCGAGCCAGTCTCTTCTCACTACTATTGCACCGTTGGTCGACCAAATCCTGCTGGTATTTAATGTTTCTTGCCAATACATAAGTCCAAAATAAATCCGCCAACTTCATTTGCTGCGTCAGCGCGCGCGTCATACTCTTCTTCTCAATTCGCAGGAGGCTGCAGTCTGTGATCGCGCTGACGGACATCGTTCGGAAAGGCTGACCGGCAATGGAATCCTCGCCTACAAAATCCTCATCGCTCAGTATGTCGAGAGTTGCTTCCTTCCCGTGGGATTGAGCGCTGACTTTTACCGTTCCTGTCTGTATGACAAATAACGCATCAGCTACATCACCCTGAGCGTAAACTGTTTGTCCCTTTGCGAAGGACAGTCTCGTCCTACCCGCGCCTACGGTTGAGAGAAAGGTTTTCGGGTTGAAAGCACATCTTTGCCTGGCCAAGGGGTGCAGCTCCTTCTCGTATTCAAGCACACGAACGGCAACAAAGATGGTCTCTATTGCTCGCAATTGTCTCGGGCCGCTCTGAGCCTCGCTTAGCCACCAGTTGACCGGGTCTGGACCGCACGGAAAGCCTTTCAGGGAAGTTCGCTTGGTAAGTGTTGAAATCCGGGCATAGCACTCACCCACTGAGGGGAAGCGGAGCACATTCCAAGGCCAATCGATCATCCGCTACCTTCCGAGGTTCTGTTTGCAGCCAAGGTAGCGTTCCGCAACACTGCACGGGCGGCTCGCTGTTCAAGCGTTCAATCTGACGCGCGAACAGCGGTTCTTTCGCTTCGCCCAGAATACGCAGGATGTACCCTTCGTGAGTTGGCACGGGAATTCACGCAGCTCGGCTCAGTTCCAGGCACCCGCCGCAGGAGCACCTGAAGCCCGGATCTTCGGGAAGCACTACATGGCCGCACCGTTCGCAGATAAACCATTCTGGTCGCTGTAGCATTATCCTGAACTGATCGCCCAGAACGCAGTACGGACAGCGGACTATATCCTCAGCCATTTTGAGACGTGCCCTTCTTCTCCCTCGCCCAATGCGCCTGAGGAGAGATCTGGACAGCTTCCGCGGCTCGATCAACCTAGGCGCAAGCATGCAAGCGACGCCCGAACCTCGCCGCCGCTCTGGTCAGGCACGATATTCAATTCAAGTGCTGTGACATCGGAGAGCTGAACTGCGTAGTCCTCTGTCTCACGCTCCGTCTCGGGCGGGCTGAAATTCCATTGCTGGCGCACGATCTCTCGATACGATCGCCCGCCGTCCGATGACCACCGCAGTACGAACTCCTGCGTGCGCTTGATTTCGGTTTCCTCAAACTTCAGCCAGATCCGTCGCAGTTGTTGCGGTTTGTCGAACACCAGCCGAATGGTCTGAGGTCCCGGCCCAGCCGCGCGCCAGCCACGTTCCTCGCCTTGGAGCAGTGCGGATTCGACTGGATAGGCTCCATCTTCGGATGTAACTTCAACCAACGCTGCACTACCCAGGTCCAGCCAGTCACGGGCGGGCGGACCACCCACAAGCGACGTACTAGTCACATGCTTACGCATCTTAACCCTAGTCTACGCGCTTTCAACTGCATGGGCCTCAGGCGGCGTATTTTTCTGGCATTCCCCGCACTGCCGCGATTCTGGCGCTTCGCTGTCCAGGATCAACCTCGACAATCTCACATGGTCGTGAAGCTGCGGTGGTGAGTGGACGGGTCAAGGACTCAAGACCGATTACTCGGAAATGCAACAACAACACTGCATCCGTCCCGCCAGCGTAAAGACGGGTTACCGCGGGGACCAACGCTTGCAGCAAGGACGAGGGGCGAACGAAAGCGGCTGTTCCACGTTCGCCTGATACCTAGACTGTTCCACTGCCCATTCTTCGGGCCGCGGCTCTAAACAAGCCAGTTTGGCCTCTCTTCAAGGCGTTAGTTGCTTTGGCCGCGTACATCTCGCGGTCGGCTGAGTCGAGCAATCCGTCCAGCGTCATGCCTTCAGACCATTCCGAAACACCGATGCTCAAGCTTAAATCGAAACCCTGAAGGGTTCCCGACCGGTTCCAGTCGTGGAGCAAGGCTGCAATTCTCTCTATCACTTTGGTAGCCCCGGTACGCGGCGTGTCTGCCAAAAGGATAAGGAACTCGTCTCCCCCATATCGAAATACCGCGTCTGAGCCGCGAACGGAACTCTTGAGCAGAGCCGCCGTATCGGCTAGCACAACGTCACCCGTCAGGTGGCCAAATTTGCTGTTCACATCCTTGAACCGATCAACGTCGATCAGCAAGAGTGTGAGTGAGCTCTTCAAACGTCTGGCATGACTTATAAATCTTCCTCCAATATCCTCCAGGGAACGACGGTTATAAATCTCAGTTAAAGGATCTGTGAAGGATTGCTGTCGGACCAGCTCTTGCTGGATCGTACTAGACAGAAGCTCTTCGCGTAATCGACGGATTTCAATACGTTTGGAGACGAGATAAGTATTGAGGAGTGCCAACAAAGCGATGAGGCCGACGGCCAAAGGCCTGGACACTGTGACCTCGAAGTGAAAGTTGTCATGGTTCAGGAAAGCTGCAGGAGAGATTATTGCCAGCAGGCCGGTAGCAACCAGCACGCCCGTAAGGGACACGATCAGCCAGAGTTCCCAATCGCGCTTTTCGAGATGGGAAAGCTGCTGGCCTACGCGCGCCAAAACGCTTTCGGTCTGCTTGTACATTTTAAATTAACGAAAAGGCAAGTCTAACGCAGGTGATTGAGCGTCACCTCGGTACGAAAGTAATGAATGGGTAGTCAACATGGAAACCGGGAGAAGGCGGAGCACCTTTCGCTGCCGTCGATCCACTGATCCACTCATGCCTTAATAAAAAAAGGCTCGCTCATCGTTGCATCGTTGCCCGGACGTTTCGTTTGAAGGAGGGAAGGGGGTCGGGTTCTTGGGATACGTCTACCTTCAATTCATCGACGAACTCAGGCGAATCGGCGAATCCGAATTTAGAAGGGTCTAACGTTCGGTACCTGTCGTTGCATTTCCCTGCTTGAGCGGTTTGAGCGTGTCTTCCACTCTGCGCAAGAGTTCCGAAGGAAGAAAAGGCTTTTCCAGAATGATTCCCCCGATCTTGATCAGTTCACGCAATTCGGGAAATTCCTCAGCAAAGCCAGTGATAAACAAGAACTTCATCGCGGGGTGAGTTGCGCGAACTTGCTCCGACAACTGAAGACCGTTGAGCCGAGGCATGACAATGTCACTCACCATAAGGTCTATTGTGCCATCGTGTTCCAGGCACAAGCGAAGTCCTTCTGCGCCATCGGAGGCAGGCAGGACCGTGAACCCGACTCCTTCAAGCGTGCGTTGCAACAGATCTCGAAGGTTGTCGTTGTCTTCGACTATCAAGATGGTGACGGAACGATGGGGAGGCGGCACAAGGTAAGGTCGCCGGTGCGGCGATTGAGTGTCTCCTGTGCGTCGCAGTGCCAGCTCACGCATCATCCGTCGAGCGAGTATGCGCAAGGAATCGCTCTGCTCCTCTGTCATTAGATGTGGCACCCGGTCCATCACCGCTAGTGTACCGAGGGGGTGGGCGTCATCGGTAATTAACGGGATCCCCGCGTAGAATTGAATCCCGATTTCCTTCACCAGGAAACTGCTCATAAACCTTTCGTCAGAGAGCGGATCCGGGACGATCAGGACATCGGGTTGCAAGATGGCATAGGCACAGAACGAGCCATCTCGCGGAATCTCATCCAACTCAAGGCCGACTTTCGCCTTAAACCATACCCTTTGCTCATCGACGAAGGTGATGACGGCGACTGGAGCATCGCAGATAACGGCGGCCAGACGAGCAATGTCGTCGAACTCCTGCTCACAGGATGTTCCCAGAATGCGAAAGTTACGAAGACTTTCGAGACGGGGCCTTTCGTTTTGTGGCAACGGCAACGGCACTAACGCCTCACAACAAATCTCGCTAGCAGTCCCCCTCAGTGCGCGCCAATGACCCCGTGCGAACTACAGCGGCGCTCGACGATGACAAGTGACTGGCCATTCCGAACGTGAAAGCCGTACAGTTGTTTTGAGTCGTCCAGCGTCGTTTTATCCGTCAGCAAGCCCGACCGCATTTCCGAATCCTCAACATCCACAATAAAATACTTGTTAACGTTTTAAATGACTGTTCAATTTTATACACTCCGTACAACAACCCTGCGTTTTCTTTCGAATCTCCGCCTTCGGGCACAAGTCATCCTAAGTGTTCCCACATAGGGACTGGACCGTTATAACCCATGATAATTACCCTTGTGATAGCACTCGGCACATGGCTTTGAGAATCGACTTTTAACAACAGCTCGCTGTGGGACATCCAACCTTGCTGCCCTCGCGAAATTAGCGGATTATAGTCCTAGGCGGAGGGCAGCCCAGGGGGTATCGTTCTTTTGTGGCTGTGCCCCTAAACATGCCGTGAGAGTGGTCCGGTCCGAGAGTAAAGACATTCAGGTGCGAGGGAGTATGGCGGAACAAGGACCTGCGTTTAATTCTATTGATTCCTCGGTTATTAAAGTCGGCCAGTATCTCAATTTACCTGATCCGGGACAACTTACGCTCCGCCAGCGCACGATGGAGGATCTTTTCCCCACGTTGTCACTTGGCCTGAACCATGCCTTGAATTTTGACGTTATGACATTGGGTCTTTATGACTCAAGTGCGGACAGCATCCGCATGAACGTTTGCAAGGCGGGGGAAACGGAGGCGAGACGCGAATGTCTTCCGGCGGACGCTTGTACGAGCGGCCGCGTATGGAAGAATCAACGGTCGGTACTGATCCAGGATTTAGATACCGAACCCAAGTTGCCTTTTTGTCTGCAATCGCTTCGTCGACTCGGTGTTCGTACTTACTATATCTTTCCATTGACCACAAATCGCCACAAGCTGGGAGCGATAGGATTTGGCAGTTTGCGTGTCATTCCCAAGACGAATGCGACGCTTGGGTTCTTGCGCCGTGCAGCTGCAATAATTGCTCAGCTTCTGGAGACCGCCTCTTCATCGGATGGAGTCAAAGCGCCGACGGAGTACTTCCCAACCACTCTGGTCACGGCACCAAAGCCCGAACCAGAACCCAAGGATCTTGATCTGCAGGATTACGCGAATCGGGATGAAGACTTTCAGGAAATGATAGGGAGCAGCGCTCCACTACAAGAAGTGCTACGGCAAGTGAGGACGGTGGCTGCGACCAACGCGACAGTGCTGCTGGTCGGAGAAACAGGCACTGGTAAGGAATTAATAGCTCGCGCAGTTCATCGATTCAGCCCACGTGCCAGCAGCAAGTTTGTCAGCATTAACTGCACTTCGATTCCCGCAGAGTTGTTGGAGAGTGAGCTATTCGGACACGAAAGGGGGGCCTTCACAGGAGCGATCAATAGACGCATCGGTCGATTGGAGCTCGCTGACGGAGGGACTCTGCTGTTGGATGAGGTAGGGGATCTTCCTGGCATAATTCAGCCAAAGCTACTACGGGTACTTCAGGAACAGGAATTCGAAAGGCTCGGGAGTAACCAGACCGTAAAAGTCGATGTTCGATTGATCGCTGCCACAAATCAAGACTTACATCGGAGCATCGCCGAAGGTCGGTTTCGAGCGGACCTATTTTATCGACTCAATGTTTTTCCGATTTATGTGCCCCCGCTGCGGGAGAGAAAAAGTGACATTCCTGCCCTTGTGTGTTCCTTCGTGTCCAGATACGCAAGCGAAGCGAAGAAATCGATTGCGACTATTCCTGCCGAAGCAATGGACGCTCTTCTGAATTGGACTTGGCCGGGGAACATCAGGGAATTGCAAAACCTGATTCAGCGATGCGTGATTTTGACCACCTCCTCAGTTCTGAGGGTTCCTCTTGCGGAACTGAGGAGTGGCGTGAAGCCGCCTTTTGGCAAGGTGTCCATAGAGGTCGAGCGCGAGCTCATCCTTCAAGCTCTAAAAGAGGCGGGCGGAGTGATAGGTGGCGCATCGGGTGCAGCCAACAGATTGGGAATGAAACGCACGACCCTTCAATCGAGGATGAAAAGGCTGAACATTAGTTCCATCGAGTGCCAGGATTAGTTGCACTGTGCCAGTTTGAAGTAGTGGATAGGAAACGCGGCAGAGATTCGGAGCATGCGAGTTCGCACGCAGAAGACCGATCGCTAGGATGCGCAGCTGATCGTGCGTTTGCTTCTCGGAGATCGTTTCCCACAGATCTGGGTGCCAAACTGGGAGAACCGGGATCTGCGGCAACTGCTGTGGCACCGGCACGGTATGGTGCAGGCCGCACACCCGGAGGATGAACCAACCGCAAGCCGTCGGGACGATCAGGTCGAAGGCTGCACCATTTCCACCGCGCGTAGCTGAATTTCTTCGGCAACCGCCTTATTCATAACCTGATCGGGCATATATTTTCGGCGCGCAGAATGCGCCGTTGATTGGAGGCGGGAGAAGGGAAGCGGGTTCGTGCGCCGAAGTGGTCGGTTCGTGGGGCTGAGACGTGTCGCCCGCCAACTCGGCAGGTTCCTCCTCTATTCTCTTCCGTTCAGCCACTACGCCACCTCTTTCCTTTCCACAATCGTTGGCCCCTGCACCAGTTCTTCAAGTAGAGAGCGGTAATGAATCATGGCCGTTCGCAGATCTTCCGTACTTGCTCCATTGTTCCCGACCCGCAGCGCAATCTCATGGGCAGACCGGTAGTTCTCCACGACTCGGGGATGGCCGACGGAGATGTCGGCCGCACGTTGATCGAAATCGGAGACGGGATAACCACGAGTCTTCATCAGAGAGGACACCAGGTCATCGGCTTCGGCGACCGCTCCCTTTGGGGAATCGACAAACCGCGACTGTACGGACTCCCACTGTTTCGAAAAACGTTCGCGTTCCATCGGGTCAAGATCGCGAATGTTGAGCTTTTCAACCCGCTCCTGGCGGTCCGCTAGTTTCGCTTCTGCTTTTCGTTCTGACCCATGCTTCTGCACCGCTCGCTCGTACTCGGGCCCAAACTTTTGTCGCAGGTCTGCGGTCGTACTCCTACGTTTTCGCACGTACAGCCATGCAGCCACTGCGATAATCAGAATCACTACGGCGCCGAGCACAATAAACTTCGGATCTAGCAGATTGAGATTCATCAAAAACCTTCCTTCCCATCAAAATGCCCACAAGACCACACTTGCTTACTAAAGGTTCCTCTTATCGTCAGAACCCTGTGAATCTCCAGTATCGAACTTTGCGTTTCGTAAAGCTGGTCAGAATTGATCGTGTTGTAGATTCCTGCTGAGGCATCTAGCGAATGTTCGGAGAGGGCAGAGGCACAATCAGAATGGCTCTAAATGTCCCACAGTGGGTGGATCGCTCAAACAAAGTGTCTGAAGCTCTCTGGATTTGGTCTCAGCAGGGATTTCTGGGATCGTTCTTTACGCTGGTTCCTTCGGGGCAGAGCCAAAGTAGACTTCGATTTCTTTTATCTTGTCTCCTTCGATAGTGAAGAATTTCCGTGTTCCGCGAGCCGCCGCCATTTTTGGTTTTGCAGTCGTAGACGATGAAGGCTTCTCAAACAGCTTCTGAATGTCATAGGTTGGGGATTTCTCGGTATAGGGCCAACACCGTGTCAAATAAGTTCCCCGGTCAATGCAATAGTCTTATGGAGTGGTAAGTGCGAAGGCGTCGGTCACAAGAGATTAGACGGCCTTGCGGTCTTTGTTTTCGTAGGCGGAAAAGTATTTTGCGGAGGCGGTCCGAGTTGGACATTTGGTGTCTCCAAGGGGCAAAAATGACGGATGCAAACGACAGTGACCGGAGCGCTTAGATCTTCTTGAGCGACGGTTGGTGGAGTCTCGTGCGACCGTCGTCATCCCACTTGACCACCGCGTCCTCTTCGTCAGCTCGCTCAACTGTGCCGATTTCTCCAGTCGGCTTTCCGAAGGTGCCCAACCCCTCGACCCGATCACCAGGAGTCAACTCCTGGCTGGCGGCGGAGGGCTCGGAAAGCGGTGGTCTCTTGGCACGGTCGGTGTCAGGGATCGCCCCAACGTGCGACAGGGGTGGTTG
>Ga0193728_1001147_pt1 | contig 13390 bp, 14 predicted proteins | sample U1c1metaG_FD_143037 | JGI IMG/M metagenome (GOLD analysis project Ga0193728, IMG submission 143037) | Soil microbial communities from a riparian zone of the East river system, Colorado, United States - U1c1 | ecosystem: Environmental > Terrestrial > Soil > Riparian zone | place: USA: East River...
CAGGTCTCCTGCATCTGTAAAATTCGGATCGTCCGCGGCATCCCCAGTTACGGCAATGTCTTGTTCCGCGGTTTGTTTTTGAAACCCAGCCGGTAGCAGCCGATTGTCCTTCAAATATCCCACCGCATTGACAAGTCCGGTGGTCACCTGGCCGTTCTGGTCTTTCAGGATCGGCTCATAGATCTGCACCTGGTCGGCAGTTTTAATCTCGCGGTAATGCGGTTCGAATCGTGCCGCGTTGGCATCATTATCATTCCCTTCGATTGAACCATCGGGACGCAGTGCGCCAGATTCAAACGCGGTCCGTCCGTTGCGATCGCGCACCACCACGTGCAGCCACGCGCGCCGCGACGGATAGGCCGTCGGAAATTTGTGGCCGGTGAGATTCTCTACGAACACGTCCAGCTGAAGTTGCGAAGAAACCATCTCAACATTGCGAATCGTCAAACGCACGGACTTCGATTGCAAAAAGTCTATGGTTCGCTGCGCTTCCGCGTTTAACTCTTGGGGCATGGCAGTTACGCTCAAATCCCCACGATGCAGGTTCAACAATTTCAACATGAAAAAATTAGCCCCTACAAATGTATGCTCGCGAACGCCGCTTCGCAGTACGCCAAGAACTCCAGAGATGGGCACGTTTTCCTGGATTTCAGGCATATGGCAGGATTGGCAGCTATTTTTGTTGGCGTAGCTGCTGTGTTGCCACTCCAGAAACGGAACCTGCTCCGGAAATAATCCGAGCTCTTGACCCCCTGGCGCAATTGCTCGCGTGTATAGCGTATGGCACGTGGCGCAAAGCGCCGAATCCTGAATATGCGTGTCATTTGTGGGGCGGAAGCCTTCTGAAGAAGTTTGCATAATATGCGCTTGGCCGTTTTCGATCTGGTATGGGCCGTATTCCGGGTGCTCGCCTTTCGTGCGCGGCGGATCGACGACGAAGCCGCCGTTAAAACTCTCTTTGGTCCCGAGTTTTTCAGTGCCGATCTGGTGGCAGACCGAACACGTCACGCCGTCTTCCGCAGCGGCATTTTTCTTCGGATCATGATCGAAAGGAAGATGCGCAAAGACTTCGCCTTTACGGCCTTCTACTTTTGCTTCGTAACGAGCCATGGGCATATGGCAAGCCGCGCACTCATCTTCAATCACCGCTTTTGATTCAGGATGATCGATATCCTCGCGGCGAACGCTGGCTTGCCAGTAAGGGTCGCGCGCGGAATTGGCCATGATCGACGAGCGCCAGTCGAAGCCAATAGAAACATCTTTGCCGGAAGGGGCGGTTAGTCCGTTGTGACACGCCAGACAACGGTCGGAAGTCTGAAATTTCGGCTTCAACTCGTTTTTTTTGCTTAACTCTTTTGTCGTCTCTTTACCGCTCTGACTAACAAGTGCAGAAGGTAAAGACAGCAGAGCGACTGCCACGAGCGCATACCACGACAGCTTTCGCATTTACCAGCCCTCGTTCAATCGTCCGTCAAACCAATCCCATAGTATGTAGAACACGATTTGTTTTGGCCGCCCGGCGGTATTGGTCACCGGTATACGCAATCCCAGGTCAGCGCGCACGTGTTGCCGCTTGCTGATGGTTACCTGCATTTGTGGCAAAACGTCCCAATCGGTTTTGGCCCGGTCCGTTAGATCACGCGCCGCAAGAAATTCCATCATGGGAGTCCACAGGCGCCCCAAGCCGTTCTGCGCTGCAAAACTTTGCCCAATCGCGGTATTAAAAAATATGGATTGCGGCGCGATGTCAGTATGCCGTGGCAGATCGGCTCCCAATTGCGTCTGCACAAAAGTATTGGTTGGAAAAAGTTGATCGAAGGCGGCGAATGTTTCAAATGTCGTCGTGCCCGAGCCGAACCCGCGCTGTCTGCTGCCGGTCGGCACGATGACGCTCCCTTGCAGACTCAAAATCGATCCGGAGTGCAAGTTAGAAAACATTACGCGCTTCAATCCCAGCGTGGTGTCGCCAACGCCGCCGTACCAGGTGTGGTTCTGGTCCTGGAAATTCAGCGGAACATCCACTTCGATCTGATTGTTCTTTCCGAAGCGCTGCTCGTGAATGATGTGACTCACGATCCCCGGCGCCCCTTGCGCGTTGAAGACGCTCGAAATCACCAACTCATCTTCCGGATACGCCTTCTCTGTGGCGATTGCTCGCGGCAAATTTAATTCGCCGCGCGGCCATCCCGGTTGGCGGCAGAGGCTTCGCAAGTAGTGAATGACTTGATCGATCTGCTTCGACGTCAATGCCTCTTTGAACGAGGGCATGATGTGCGAAAACCCGCGGTTAGCGCCACCATTGGTTATCACCGCTTTCCACGCGGTATTGTCCTCCGGCGTGGTTTGATCGCACTCGGTAAAGTCCGGAAACGTGCGTGGCCGTTCAAATCCGGCGATGGACTGCGGTGTTCCGGTGCCATCCGGCCCATGGCACGCGATGCAAGCCGACTTAAAAATGTGTTCGCCGGTATCCAGTTGCAAAGACGATCGCGCGCCAACCTGACCAATCAGCGCGTTGGCGGCCAAGCACACGAGTACTGCAAGCGCGCCGGCACACCCGGCAAATCGGCCGGCATTGTTTATGCGGCTATGAATTCTCAAGTCAAAGATTTTATTGATTTTCAGGGCTGGGGGATACAGCAAAAACCAATAGGCTTTCGATTCTTTTCTTAAATTAAATTAATTTTTCTGAGCTCCTCCACGAGGGCTCGGGGCTACTCGGCGAGAGCTTTGTGCGCCAGATGGATAGATATCGATCCTTCTCCCACCGCGGACGCCACTCGTTTCACATTTCCAGAGCGCACATCTCCCACCGCCAGCACGCCGGGCAAAGTGGTCTCCAGCAGAAAGGGATGACGTTCAAGCGGCCAGCCGGACTTGAGCAAATCGTCCTCGGTCAAATCGGACCCGGTGCGCACGAAGCCCTTGTCGTCAAGCGCTACGCAATCGTTAAGCCATTGCGTGTTGGGAGTTGCGCCGGTCATCAGGAAAATGTGCCGGATGTCATGCATCTCCGTGGCCCCGGTGTTTTTATCGCGCCACTGCACGCGCTCGAGGTGGTTATCTCCCTCCAGCGCCGCTATTTCTGTGCAGACATGCAGCGTAATTTTGGGACTCTCTTCGATGCGCCGAATCAAATAGCGCGACATGGTCTCCGCCAGGCCATTCGACCGCACCAGCATGTGCACGTGCTTGGACATTTCTGAAAGAAATACCGCCGCCTGGCCTGCCGAATTGCCTCCTCCGACAACGATGACCTCTTCGTTGGTGCAGAGTTGCGCTTCGATAAAAGTCGCGCCGAAATAAATGCCCATGCCTTCAAAGCCGTCCAGATTCTTGAGCGGCAGCTTGCGGTACTGCGCCCCCGTAGCGATCACCACAGTGCGACCCAAGACGGAATGTCCGTCATCAAATTCAATTTTGTAAGGACGCTTCCCGCTGAGCTTGACGGCGCTGCGTGCAATAATCAATTTGGCGCCAAATTTCTGTGCCTGCGCATAGGCGCGACCGGCCAGGTTTTGCCCGGAAATTCCCGTCGGAAAGCCTAAATAATTTTCAATCTTGGAGCTGGAGCCCGCTTGCCCTCCGGGCGCCGTCGTCTCGACCATCAGCACGTTGAGGCCTTCGGAGGCCGCGTACACAGCCGCAGCCAATCCCGCCGGGCCCGCGCCCACGACCACCACATCTAGAACCTGAGTTTCATCGAGTTTCGGATTCAACCCCAAGCAGTCCGCCACGTGCTGATTGCTGGGGTTACGAAGAACCATCGTGCCGCGACAAATCAGAACAGGGATCTCGTCGACGCCCACCTTGAACTTATCGAGCATTTCCTGCACACCGGTATCCTTATCAAGGTCGAGATAGGTATAAGGATGGCCGTTGCGCGTGAGAAACTCTTTAATACGCAATGTTCCCGGAGAGTGCGACGAGCCGATGACCGCCGCGTCCCCGGCATGGTTTGCGATTAACTCCAGGCGGCGAATAATGAAGGCAGTCATCAAAACCTGGCTTATGCCTACATCGGTCTGCACAATTTCCTGCATCCCTTTTGGATCGAGTTCAATGACTTCGCCTGCTTCACCCATGCGTGCGCAAACCAGCGAGCGACGACCGGTTAGCATGTTCAGTTCCCCAGTGAACTCTCCCGGTTCATGCTGCACAATAGTGAGTTCACCCTGCTCGGTGGGCTGAATGATGTCCAGTCGCCCGCTGATGACTACGAAGAATGGCGCCACGTCACCCTGCTTGATCAGCATTTCGCCTTTAGCTACTTGGCGCTTGCGGCCGAGCGCGGCGATACGCTCGATCTGCGCAGCCGCCAGCTTGGGAAACAGTTGCTCGCGGCGTTCCGCTGAAACGGGCGGCAGTTGCCTCATTGGCGTTGTTCCCATAAGGCAGAGTTGGATGCGCGAAGGCCTGCGAAGGGCATATAAAAGGACATCTAAAGGTTAGCCAGCATATCTACACAGCAAGCGTTATACTTCCGAATTCTGGAGGTTAACGACCTACTGTGCGAATTTCTATCTCCCATAACCGCACCAAGGAAGAGGTTGTTCAATCCATCGATCGTTCTTGGGACGACTTGTTTAAAGAGGCCGGTGCACTTCCCGTAAAACTAACCGTTGAACAACGCAGCTGGCAAGGTTCGACGATGACCTTTGCCCTTACCGCAAAGATGGGAATTATCAGCAACCCCATCAAAGGTACCGTGGAAGTTACCGATCGTGACATTATCGTGGATGCTGACCTCGGCATGCTGGGCCGTTTCGTAAACGAAAAGACCGCCCAACAGCTTTTAGGGAGCCGCATAAAAGGGCTGCTGAACTAGCCGCCGGTTCAGGATTCTCCCCATCTTCACAGGTTGAAAGTATCTGCAACCACCAGCAATTCAAAGCTAACGCCCCAGCTTGTCTTCAAAAAAACGCGCCATTATTTCCAACGCCTGTTTTGTCTCGGGCAATTGGAAGTGATACCAGAAGGCATGCGGCAGCGCTTCAAATACCACCAACTGTGCGTCGTTCCTTTCCCGCAGCAGCGCCACATGAAACATAACCGTGTCGCTCAGCAGCAGATCGCGCGTGCTGGTCACCAGTAGGCTCGGCGGCCAGTTCCTGAGGTCCGAAAAAATCGGCGATAACACCGGGTCTTTGCGGTTCGTGTTCCCCACATACGCATCGTCAGGCGGGCGGTCGGGGTCGCTCGGTCCCGGCACGCCCGGGAGGCCGTTGAGTCCGAACAACTGCTGCGAATCGGTTACCCGTGAGTAATCCGGATGTGTCGAGAACATTCCGAGCGCACCCGGGAGTGCTATCCCCGACTGCTTTAGCTGCGAGACAACCTCGGCAGTCAGCGTCGCTCCCGCGGAAGTGCCGAAAATTCCGACTTTCCCCGGCTTGTAGGTCTTCAACAGTTCTTTGTACACCGCAACAACGTCTTCCACTGCGGCGGGAAATGGATTTTCCGGCGCCAGCCGGTAATACACGGAAACCACCTTGATCTTTGCCAGATTGCAAATTGGCACGCCTTCAATCAGCGAGCCGGAATCGGCATTGAATCCACCTCCATGAAGATTGATCAGCACTCGTCCGCGATTTGCTTCCGGCGTGTCCAGCGGCGTGATGATATCCGTACGCACCCCCGCGATGGTGGTTTCTTCGACGTTCACAGGGTAAATCCCCCGTGCTTCTGCCCCACCTCGTTTTCGCCACTCATTTAATCCCGCGCGTCGCTGCTCCAGTGTCTCCGGCGACTTGCTCTGCTGCGTCAATGATGCCAACCATTTTTGAGCTTCCGGGCTTACAGACGAGGGTACCGGGACGACGCGAGTGATATGCGCCGTTCCATCGGCGTCGAAAGTCGCGCCATCTTGAGCAACCGCGGCTTGGCGCGTGCGGTTACAACTGAAAAGAAACAAAATGGATAGCAGCAGGACGCATGACAAATCTAATACGCTGTTTTTCTTCGCCATAAAGTCTCGCCGTCAACCGTGTAGCCGGATCTGTTTACGGTGTCCGTGTTAATCGGGCAAATTTGACACCTGCCTCTGTGTACAGATACGCAGAAATGCGGTCCCAACCGGAATCGACTCCACTCCGATTCGAAACTACTAGTCCTGGTAGTCGCTCCGGGTCCATCGAGGTAGGCCACGGACGGTCTTTTCCCCGGTTTCATCTACAAACACTGGTTAGCTTTGTTCGACCATTCTAACTGAACGGTGAACTGACCGATTTTCTTGGTTTTCCACGCACAAATATCGCCTATCTCTCCATTCGAATCGTCGTACCAGCCCTGCCCTGGAATCGGATCGGTAATGGCTTCGCATAATTCGTGCGAACTCGTGGACGTCAACGCATCAAACGGTTGCAACCCCCCAGTGCAGCCCGCACATCCCGGGTACGGCATCACCGCGTAAAAAATCTGGCCATTGATATCATTGTGATACCCGCAGAACGCCTGACAAGAAGATGAGCCTCCTTGCACGACCTTCACTCCTTCCGGCATGAAGACGAAGTACAGCGTGTTGGCGCCTGGTTGTGGGAACGCTTTATTAGATGCGATGGCGCTTTGCAGTTCCTTTTGGATGGTAGTGTCGCTCACGGAACTAATGGTAGCCGGCGTGATGACCGTCGTGCCGGTGCGCTTGCCATGGGAAATTTTATAATTCCCAACATTGTACTCTGCCAACTGATCGATCAGCGCACTGGTAAGAATGTAGTCAAAGAAACCGTTGATATCCTTCATCAAGGTAAGTTGTGGAGCGGAGTTCCAACTTGTTCCCCAAAAAACGGTGAAAACCTCGACGGCCGATAGTAACGGCCCATTGCGGTAGGTAAGCTGAGGCGCGGAGGCCTGCTGAGCTTGCGGGTGGTGCAACGGCACAATGCGAATCGCGTCTGAGTGACCAGCAGAATCAGCAGGATGGCGCCCTGACGACTGCTTTCGAATAGCCATAAATCCTCCCTGCTGGGCAACTCAAGTTTAGGACGGATGGGCACGGCAATGAATAGTACTTTTGAGAATTCGCAGCACGATCTGATCGGTCATCTCGCCCGTGGCTTCTTCTGTGGCGAATACCCGCGCGCTAAAATACAATGCGCCAAACCTTATGAATGACCTTCTCGAGTTCCGCGGCGAATTTCCGATTCTGGAAAATTCCACCTACATGATCAGCAATTCGCTCGGTGCCATGCCCCGTGCCGTCTATGACAGCATGCGCGCTTACGCCGATTCCTGGGCAAACCGCGGAATTCGCGCCTGGGAAGAAGGTTGGTGGGAGATGGCCGTCGGCGTGGGCGACAAGATCGCGCCGCTGATCGGCGCAGGAGCCAGTGAGTTATCGTTGCACCAAAACGTCACCATTACGCAGGCGATCATCAGTTCCTGTTTCGATTTTCGAGCTGCGCGAAACAAAGTTGTCATGGTGGAGCAGGAATTCCCGTCGGTTCAATATTTTTACAACGAACAGCGCCGCCATGGCGCTCGCATCGAAACAGTAACCAGCGCGGATCCTATTCGCATCGATCTCGATAGCTTGCTGGCCGCGATTGACGAGACCACCGTCCTGGTGCCCATCTCGCAAGTATTATTTCGCAGCTCGTACATCGTAAATGCGCGCGCCATCGTTGAACGCGCTCACCGCGTTGGCGCCTACGTGATTCTCGATGTGTTCCAGGCAACCGGGGCAATTCCGCTCGATGTAAAAAGTCTAGAAGTGGATTTTGCCGTGGGCGGAGTTTTGAAATGGCTCTGCGGCGGTCCAGGCGTAGCCTATTTGTATGTGCGCGAAGATTTGCGCGCGAAATTAAGACCGGCTCTCACTGGATGGCTCGCGCACCGCCGCCCTTTCGGATTTGAAACTGGCGCTGTCGACCGTCGCGAAGACTCGTTTGGATTCTTGAATGGGACGCCGCATATTCCCGCACTCTATGCTTGCCAACCCGGCCTCGAAATTATCAACAAGGTAGGCGTTGCCGCCATTCGAGAAAAGTCCCTGCGCATGACCGCACGGATTCTGGCAGGCGCAAAATCGCGCGGATGGCACGTGAACACTCCGGAAGATGCCGCGGAACGCGCGGGAACTGTTTCGGTGGAATGTCCCCACGCAGCCGATGTCTGCCAGGAATTAGTGAAGCGAAATATCCTCGTCGACTACCGTCCAAAAGCGGGAGTGCGTATTTCACCGCATTTTTACAACACGGAAACTGAGTGCGATTTTACGCTGCAACAAATGGAGGAAATTGTTACATCCCTTGGCAGGCAGACGTCCTTAGCGAAGGTCCCGCAGGCTTCCAGATAATGAGCGCATCCAATTTCGATCTGTCGATTATTATCCCCGCCTTCAACGAAGAGCCGCGCCTGCCCGAAACATTGCAACGCATCGCTGAATATTTGCCGACCTTGGGACTGCGAACCGAGGTGCTAGTCGTCGATGATGGCTCAACGGATCGCACCGCGGCGGTGGCCGAATCATTTCGCGGCAAGCTGACCGGGCTTCGTGTGCTTTCGAACGGCCGCAATCGCGGAAAAGGTTACAGCGTGCGGCACGGGATGCTGGAATCGCAGGGCGACATGGTGCTCTTCACCGACGCGGATCTTTCTGCGCCTATAGAGGAGTCCGACAAACTGCTAACCGCTTTAAATAATGGCTACGATGTAGCCATCGGATCGCGCGCCATGGATCGCAGCCTGATTAGCACGCGCCAATCGGTTTTCCGTGAAACTGCGGGCATCATCTTTAACAAAATTGTGCGTATCGTTTTGCGCTTGCCCTTCGTAGACACGCAATGCGGCTTTAAAGCTTTTCGGTGTGAGCGTTGCCGGATTATTTTCGAGCAACAGCGCATTGAAGGATTCGGGTTTGATCCCGAATTGCTTTATCTGGCCAGGCATCACGGATTGCGTGCCATCGAAATTCCGGTGCGCTGGGGGCACTCGCCAGCTACGAAAGTCAACATGTTGGGAGACAGCCTCAAAATGTTTGTGGACATATTTACCATTCGCTGGAATGCCATGAGCGGACGGTATGCGCGAGCCACCCGGAGCGTTGCAGCAGTCTGAGCGCACTTTACGCCATAAAGTACTTGACAGATTCCGCCACGCCTGCTAGTTTCCATCCTATGCTGCGGCTGTCAGAACTGCCCATCTCCACTCGCCCATGTTGAAAACTGGCTCCGTTCCCACTCCCAGAACCGGCCCCATCCCCATCGACGCCCGGGCTGCCGACCATCTTCGTTACATACGCGAAACCATGGAATCGGCCGCCGAATTTACCGCCGTTCCCGGATGGGGTGGCGTGGCCATGGGCATCACCGCGGTAATTGCAGCCGGTGTCGCGTCCATGCAGACCACCCCGCGCGCCTGGTTTGGCGTATGGCTTGTGGAGGCCTTCATCGCCGTGGCCATCGCCGCTCCCGCGGCCGCCACCAAGGCGCATCGCGCCAATTCCAAACTTTTCTCGGGTCCAGGTCGAAAATTTCTTCTTAGCTTTGCGCCTCCCATCATCGTCGGCGGCCTGATGACCTTTGCGTTTTACAGTTCAGGATCATTCTCGATTTTGCCCGCCGTTTGGCTGCTGCTGTATGGCGCAGCGGTCGTGACCGGCGGCGCTTTTTCCGTGCGGGTAGTACCGGTGATGGGATTGTGCCTGATGGGCTTGGGTGGATGCGCGTTATTCGCACCGGCGGCTTGGGGCAATTACTTCATGGCTGCGGGCTTTGGAGTAGTGCAAATCGCCTTCGGCTGGTGGATCGCCCGTCACTACGGAGGGTAACGATATGGCTAAATCTTCCGCAATTCATCAAGACCGCGTTCCACGTGCCAGGCAGCGCGAGGATTCGCTGGCCACGGTGCGCGAACAGACGCGCGAAGCGGTTTCGCCGGATCTCGATCGGCTGATTCACGAGCGCATCCGGCTGGGCATCGTAAGCGCCCTGGCGGTCAACCGCTCGTTGACCTTCAATGAATTAAAAGCGCTTTTGAAGACCACCGATGGAAATCTAAGTGTGCATGCGCGCAAGTTGGAAGAGGCCAGCTACATCGTGTGCAGCAAATCTTTCGATGGCCGGCTGCCCAAGACCGAATACCGGCTCGCTGGAGCCGGGCGCAAGGCGCTGGAACGTTACCTCAATCACATGGAAGCATTGATTCGCGCCACGCGGGAGAAATAAGTACGGCATCACCGTGAGCTTATTATTTTTGTGTGTGTATTTACTTTGTACTATAGAGTAGTTTGCACTAACTAAACTGTCAGCGAGGCGCCCATGCCTTCTTTAACTTCGATCGAATCCGCTTCCAACACCCGGCCGAACAACAGCGGCATCCACGTCGCCATCATTTCGGATGGCAACGGCCGTTGGGCCACTGCCAAGGGCCTTCCTCGCTCCGCTGGCCACCGTGCCGGCGCCGAAACCGCCCGAGAGATTATCGAAGCGGCGCCCAGCTTGGGGATTCACACTTTGACGCTATTCGCCCTATCTTCCGCCAACTGGCAGAGGCCTACCCCGGAAATCACCGGCATTCTGCGGCTTCTGCATGAGTATTTGCTTGCCGAAACATCCCACTGTATGGAAGAAGGCGTGCGTTTAACAGTGATCGGACGGCGCGACCGCTTGCCAATTAATTTACGTCAGGCCATTGGCGACGCCGAGGCCGCGACCGCCGGAGGCACGCGCTTGCATCTTCGCTTGGCTATTGATTACTCCGCGCGGGAAGCGATCTATCTGGCGGCCTGCCGCTTTTACAAAGTAACGGAACTATCTTGCGAAGCTTTCGGCAAAATCCTCGTCGATTTTCGGTCAGGATCTCCCGATGTGGACTTGCTGATTCGTACTGGCGGCGAACAACGTCTTTCCGATTTTCTCTTGTGGGAATGCGCCTTCGCGGAATTTGTTTTTCTCCAAAAACGCTGGCCCGATTTCACCGCCAGCGATCTGCACATGGCCGTGCAGGAATTTACCAAGCGCGAACGCACTCGGGGAACGTTGCCGGCTGCCTAGCCTACGATCCTTCGCCCGCGCTACCTCGCGCGCGATCCATGGCAAATGCTTTATGCAGAATGCGCAGCGCCGTTTCGGTCAAGCTAAACCGCGCTAGCTCTTCTTCCTTCGCAAACACTACATCTGTGACATCGCTCGCGGCAGCGTGTTCACCGCTGATGCGCTCGCAGAGATAATCGGCGATGACGTAATGGAAACGCGGCCGCCGCCCTAAGTCCCCTCCACCAGCGCGTTCTCCGTTCGCAGCGTAAACGATACGCTCGAATACCTCGATTAGCTCAAGCACCCGGACCTGTAAGCCCGTTTCCTCCAGCAACTCCCGGGCAACGCCCTCTTCCAGGGTCTCTCCTAACTCCAGCATTCCTCCTGGAATCGACCATTCGCCCCGGAGCGGTTCGCTGGCGCGCCGGATCAATAGCGCGCGGCCTTTATCAATTACCACACCACCCACGCCGACCAGCGGGCGCTCAGGGTACTCGCGGGAAGAGGCCATTATTGAACGGGGAGCGTAGTACGCAGGCACATTTCATGCCCAATTTTTCCGCACATACACTTTACCTATACGGTTGACTTCATACTGCGGAGTATATAATACGCTCACGGCAGTCAGCGGGCTTCGCAGCTGCCGCGCTAACATATCGATGGAGGATGGAGCCGTGATCCGCTGTCCCGAGTGTGCCACCGAAATAGATGTCGATGAAGACGAAGTAGAAGAAGGCGAGATTCTCAGTTGCCCGGAATGCGAATCGGAGCTGGAAGTCTCGCAGACCCATCCGGTTCACCTCAACATCATCTCCGATGATGAAGAAGACGATGATGAGGACGACGAAGAAGAGGGAGTCGAAGTCGCAGAAAACGGCGATTTGCTCGACGAGGAAGAAGAAGAGGAAGAGTTAGACGAAGAGTGAGGACGACTTTCGCAGTGTGGCATCTCCGGTGGTTGGGCCATCATCCAAATAAGCGGAGGAAATGATGCATCGCAAACGGTGTGTCATCATTCTCGCAGCTATATTCCTTATTCCCATCTTGTCCATCATTGCCGGACAGGATGCTGCGACCTCGGCGGGAACCCCTCCCGCGCCCTCCGATTCTTCTTCGTCACGAAAATCCAAACATACTCATGCGGATGACTTGGTAATCCGCGGAACCGTCTTCAACGAACGCGGTCTGGCCTTCCCGGGCGTTAAATTACGAATTCGCAGGTCCGATCAAAAGAAACCCCACTGGGAGACGTATACCAATTTTCGAGGAGAGTTCGCGGTGCGTGTCCCTAAAGGGCCCGATTACGAAATCGCCGCCGAAAGTAAAGGCTTCGCCAGGCAATCCCAAGCCATAAACGGACAATCGGAAGAGAACGTTGTTTTACACATGCAACCGGTGAGCGGAGGCAAAAAATGAAGTATGTGCGACAGACTATTGGGCTCGTGATGGCACTGTTATTCCTTGCGTCCTTCGCCGGCGCTCAAGAAGCCAAACACGAATCGCAACTCCGCAGCGTCCATGGAATTGTCACCGATAAAGCCGAATCGCCGATTCCTGCCGCAGTTGTATTCCTGAAGAACACCCGAACCAATGCAGTGCGCAGCTACATCGCCGACGAAACCGGAAATTATAGATTCAGCGGCCTGGATCCCAATACCGACTTTGAACTGCATGCCGAAAAGGATGGCGCCAAGTCTCCCACGCGCACGATTTCAAGTTTTGAAAGTCGTAAAGAAATTGTTGTCAACCTCAAGCTTGAGACCAAGAAGAGCTAAGGGAAAAGAAAAACGCGCCGTAATTTCCGGCGCGTTTTTTATACCTCAATGATTTTTTCTTGCCTACTGCGGTGGTTGGTCTCCGGTCTGGCCCCCGATCTTGGTTCCAATCACTTCGCCGCTCACGATGATTTCCACCCGCCGATTTTTCTGACGCCCGGCTGCCGTCGAATTATCCGCAATCGGCATCCCTTCACCGAGCCCTGCCGCGGTGATGGAATTCATATCCACGCCCTGCTGCACCAGATAATCACGCACCGTCATCGCCCGTTGCTCGGATAGTTTCTGGTTGAACGCAGGCGTGCCGGTGGAATCCGTGTGTCCCTCCACCGTCAGTTTCAATCCCGGATATGCGAGCACAATGCCGGATAGCTTAGCCAAGGCCTCGCGCGCCGGAGGGCGCAACGTATATTTTGCGGTGTCAAACAATACGTCGCCGATATTTACGACCAAGCCGCGCACCGTGTCGCGCGTCTCGAGAATGCGACTGAATTGTTGCAGCAGCTTGGCGCGTAGTTCCTGCTTGTCGCGTTCGGATTGCGCGGCCTGTTGCTGCGCCAGCTGGGCCTGTTGCTGCGCTTGTTGCGCTTGCGACTGGGCATCCTGAGCTTGCTGGGCAGATTGCGCAGCTTGCTGCGC
>Ga0193728_1001148_pt1 | contig 13380 bp, 2 predicted proteins | sample U1c1metaG_FD_143037 | JGI IMG/M metagenome (GOLD analysis project Ga0193728, IMG submission 143037) | Soil microbial communities from a riparian zone of the East river system, Colorado, United States - U1c1 | ecosystem: Environmental > Terrestrial > Soil > Riparian zone | place: USA: East River...
TAAAGTCTTTTAAGGACGTATATATATGCCATATATTTTATTTTTATTATTATATATATAGAGTTAACTAAGTTTATTTTTAGTCTAAGACGTTAAATATCTTAAACTATAGTTAAAAGTGGTAAAAGTTATATAATTCCTATCTATACTTTACTAAAATTATAATAATCTTACCTCTATCACTTATCCTACTATCTCTTTACGCTCCGCCTTCTTAATCTACTTGGAAAAAGAGATACTATAATCCTCTTCTATATCTTAGTTATATCTTAAACTCTTTCTAAACTTATCTTCATTCTAAACCACTATTTAAGTCTTATTAACCGTTAAATACTTATTAGCCCTATTTGGAGAACTCAACTTATTAGCCTTAGACTATGCTATCCCCTTACAAATATATAATGCTCTAGAATTGTATAATAGATTAGTAGGACTCTCTTCTTTTTAATTTAAGAGTAAGAAGAAAGTTAACTTAGAAAGAGGTTATAAGAGAGTTTAGGATATTAAATTAGTAAACTTATAGATTATTAATACTTTAGATAAGATTTATAAGGCTAGTAGTAAAGTATAATATAATAGGCTAAGGAAATAGATAAGATTTCTATTTACTAGACTATATAAATAAGAATACAAAATTCCTACTAAACTACTAAATAAAAGCGAGAGTTAATAATATAAAAAGACTAGTAAAAGGTGGAAGAGAAATTCCGCTACTATTTACTGGTTAAGTTAAGGGCTAGGGCTAAAGGGTAGGTTAAAAGACAGTACTATTAGGGATACTAGCGTCGCCTGTTCCTATCTAATAACTCCCTTTAAGGCTAGTTAGGTTTATAGGAAATAATATTAGTATTTAATAACTTTTAGCTATCTTAACTGGGCTAATACTAGTAATTCCTCCTTGCCAATAGCTACTCCTAGCATTTAGTATTATGGTTAACTATCTAATAACACTACTCGCCTATAGGGTAAACTGTAGCAGATAAGCATTATAAAGGAATTCTTCTATATTTGGCCTGGGGTTAATAGTAAAGACTATACTAGCGTAGTAATATAAAACTAGTAGTATTTATTTACAGAAAAACTATTATAGGCTTATATGTTGGATAAAAAGGGAAATAATATTATCTATATAGTTCTTAGGGTTAAAATAGAGAAAGTTAGTATTAAAAATCCTATTAGGTGTATATAGATTCTTAAGCGAGGATTATAACACGGTATAGTTTAGTTTAAGAAACTAAAAGTAGATAATATCTCTAATAGGCGCGGATATTTAATTTAGGGAAAATATTAGATCTCCCTAAGCACCAACTTAGATAGTATAGATTGGCGACGAGGAAGTTATAGTAGGAGACGTAGTCGCGATAATCTTAACGCTAAGCTTAATGTCTACTTTAAGCTCGCCTCCTTTAGGCGTAGTTACCGTTATATCTACCCCAACTTTAATTAATATTATATTATTTAGTAGAGACTAATTAATACTATAATTTATTAGGACTAGATTTCTATAGTAACTATAATCTACCTACTTAGTAATTACTCCTAGAGATTAATAGTATACTACTATAACCGCGCGTAAAATAAAAAAGAGAAGTATATATATATTTAATATTAAGTTTAGGGTATAAGGGCTATTTTAATTCTTATAATTTAGGGGGAACTTTTTTATTAAATATAGTCTTAAGTTCTAAAAATAATAGCTAGAGAGATATATATGGGAATGCTAAAATTATCTTAAAGAGTAGGCTTTCGATCTTTAGACGCCCTGCCTTATATATTTTTTCTTAGTATTTATATATATTAGCTAGCTTAGCTCTAGAATTAGAAAGCTAGATAAGAACTCTATAAGCGCTAGATATCCTCTAACCCTCTTTCTATCTACTTTTTATTAAATACTTTATTAAGAAATATTATCTAGGGTTCTCTCCTAAAAAGCTCCTACCCTAAAACAGCTAGAATATGTATTTCTTAGGTTATCGATAACAAGGCCGTTTTAGATATTTAAAGCGGTAAAATCACTCTAGAAGACTTAGGCGATAAGAGTATATACTAGCCGAGTAAGATAAATAAGCCAACTAGCCTATATCTAAACCCCTACGAACTATATAATAAAGATAACGGCGAGTATAATAGCTCCGCCGCTAATTAGATAAAGTAATACTACCTAAATTCCTACCTATAGGGTTCCTGGACGATATATAATAAAATTAATAAAATAATCTTAAACAATAAATAAGAGATTAACGATATTATAGGGGAAAGGATAACTAAGATAGGACGCGAATATAAGGTGGTTTAGAAGGATACCTAGGTCTATAAAAGTGGGCTATTAAATATAAGGGAGGCTCTTAGGTTTTACTAAAGGCGTATTAGGTGTAGTAAAGTTTAGAGCGCTAAGTAGTATCTAACTATAGTAGCGATATTATAAGAGGGTAAAATAAATTAGAAGAGACGCTTCTCCTAAGTTATGTAGAACAGTAATACTACCTCAATTACTACAGAAAAAGGTAAAAAAAGTATTAAGTGGTTCTTACTCTATAGCTAAGGTGGCAATTTATTTACTAATCTCGTCTTACGCCGTAAAAGGATATATACTTTTATTTAAAAATATTTTACTACTAAGTAAATTATTATTAATTTTACCTAATTATTTAAGGTTAGGTTAGAGAAGTAGAAGCCACTTAACAAAGAATTGTACTTATTATTTTATTATTATATTATATCTTAAGCTAGTTAGCTTCTTAAGATAAATATTAGTTAAGGACTTACTCCAATGGCACAATTGCTTTAGTAAGATCTTTTAACTATAGGTAATTACTTACTTTTAGAAACTAAAGCTAGGGCTCCGCGTCTATAGACAGAAGGAAAGGTAAAATCTAAATACTACAGACAGAGCAGAACAATTTAAGAATTGCGCTAACCTTAAGGTTATACTTAAATATCCTAATAGCAGAATCTCTAGTACCTCTTAGAATTTTCCAATCTTTATTAAATAACTTAAGCATTAAGTCATTTTAAATATAGTCCTAGGCTTTCTTACCGGGAACGACATTATTTTATAGCTAGCTCTTTTTACACTTTTCTAAAAAGATAGCTAATTTAGCTTAGATATAGGAGTTAAAGCTTTCCTATAATTTAACTTAACTAATTCGCCTTTATATGACGCCTTTATACATCCTACTTTTAGCCTACCTTATATCTCGAATATAAGCGTAGATATAATAAATATCCTTAGCCTTACTATTAACAGAACCAACTAATTCACTCTTACTCTAAGATTCCCGTAATAAATTAATAATAATACGCGTAGTCACACAGTTAAATATTAGCTATATTATCCGTATAATAGATAGAAGAGAAAGGCTAGAAGTAATAACTATATTATTAAATTAGGAGAATAGAATTAGAATAGGGGGCGTTAATTATTAAAAATCTTAACGTAACGCGTCTAAAAGATTTGTGTTAATAGTAGGGTCTAAAGAGATATATTACTTTTTAGATAATAATAGGACGATATACTCTACATAAGCGCTTCCTTCTATAAGGGCAAAGGCAGTTAAATTCCCTTAAACGGCGCCAATTATTAGGTAGTCACTACTACTAAAGGAATTAGTAAGGGTAGATCTATATATAAATTAACCTACCTCTTAGGCGGCCCGCCTCTAATAATACTAAGGTCATTCTCTATAATAGGAGCCTAGCTATATTTTCTGCTATAGAACTAATAGTTAGGAGGAGGTTCCTAGTCCTCTTTAAGTACAAAGTTAATAGCTTTAGTAATATTAACTCTATTATTTAAAATTTAATGGTATATATGCGGCAATGTAATAACCATTTCCCTAGGCTGGCAATAGGTGATTTTATAGCAAATATACTAGAGATTAAGCAACTCCTTATATAGTATAAGATCTATATACCAGATAAATTAGGAGTAGGCTAACTTCTATACCTTAGAGTTTGATTTTCGCTTTTAAAAGCTAAAAACCTCCTTAATTCTATCTTCTAACTAGCACACATTATTAGGGGAGACTATTAACTAAGACTTAGGGGCTCTAGCGTAAATAAGATTTATAGAGCCAAGTCTAGCATCTTCTATATATATAGTTGCTAGCGTATTCCAAGAACCACTAATATACGCGTATAGCGAATATATCCTAGGGATCTTTACCTTTATCTCATTAAGTTAAATCCCACAGTTAAGAAGTAACTTACTACCTAAACTAATTGTTTCCTATTCTTTACTAGTAGAGGTAGGGTAAATTAAGTATAGGAGGGTTTTATTCTAGATTTTAGTAGTATAAAATAGGTTTATAGCGGTAGACGGTTAATAGGAAAGAATCCTTAGGATCCTAAACTTGTCTTCTTATTAATTAGAAGATGCCTAGTATATAAGGTTGCATATAGTATAGTCTATAACCTCTTTAGCGCGTAAAGGCTATATTATATAAGCCGCATAATTAAAGTTTAAGGGGGTACTATACTTCCCTATAATTTGGCCTTCTATAGATTTTAAGCAAGTAGAGAGCGCATTTAGCGGAACCAAGACTTTAAAATAGCTAATTTTCCGCAAGGCTAGATCTCTTTTTATAATTGTTTAAATTATTTATATAAGATAGCTTATATTAATAGTGTTAAATTAACTAGAACCTATATTCTCCTAATATTCGTAAGACTCCTTCGGTCTATTATTAGGCTCTTCTTTAGCTTTATCTCTTCTAGCCTTTATAGGTACTAAAAGTCTAGCACTTCTCTTACGTTTCTACCTAAGGCTAGCATATTTAAGGCTAGCATGCTTAAGGTAAGAGATAATTTTCTATAGCTTTATAATAATTAACCTAAGTTAGAGTCCTTTAGGCTAGGTGGACTATACTTAGTTTAGTACTAATAGGGGTATAATAAAGGGGACTTTATATACCTAAGTTAAGCGTTTAAAGGCCTTAAGTAAGTTTAGGAGAGTTTACTGTGACTATAACTATCGCAATATTATTCTTAGGCGTAGAAGAGAAGTAAGTGCGCATAGGCCCTACACTTTAATCTTAGAAACTATATTAAGGTATAGTTACATAAAATTTCCTAGATTATCTTAGTAATAGCTAGCCTATAAAAGGGCTAAGATATAGGATCTAAATTGCTTAGCGTTAGGATTGTATAAAAGAGTTGCTATATAAAGTGGCTAGGACTTTTTCTATTTTTAGGAAAGATTAATTCTAGATTAACAAAGAAAATAGATAGGATAGCGTTTACTTCCTTAGCTTTAAGTTACTAAGCTTCCACAATACTAATATATACTAGCCTAAGTAGCTCTAGGCAAATCTTATATAATAGTTGACTTCTAAAAAGATAGGGATAGTACGTATAATTAGATAATGCGAATACCCGACCCCTATATATAAAACGACAAAGTTTAACTAACTATAACCACTTTAGTAGCTCCGCACCGTAGTATATAAAACCCGCTATACCTATATACAATTCGGCGGACTTAAGAGATTTATTCCGGTAAGATATAATATAAAAATTTTAAGATTAAGCTAGGCCAAGATACTAGAAAGAATTAACAAGGCTATAACAAAGCCTATATAGTGTCGCTATTGCTATAAATAATAAGATATATACTAGGCTAGAAAATTAGGTAGGGATTATTACACTACCGCTTACCCTATAGGTTTGGTATTAGAGAAGCGGGGTTAGTTTAATAACTTTCCGTTATAATACGCCATTCTTTAAACTAGCTATACTATACCCTATATAATAGGTCGCATTTAATAAAAGTAAGTTCTATAGCTTACCGCTACTTTAGTAAACTTTAGATAAGCTAGTTAGATAAAGTAGACTATCTACAAAACTAATACTAGTTAATTAGTATATTTATTTAGCATTACACACGCCACACTTAGGTTAGATGCTATATTTTAGTAGAAAGTAAAGAGGGCGAATATTTTACTATAAAAAACCAAGTTTATAGTTAATAAAGAAACTAACCCTAAAGGGAGTATTAATTGCGTTCTATATAAGGTATATAAAGAGGTTTCTAGCGTACTTTTTATAAAGTAAAAGTTATAAGAGAATTAAGATGCTAAAAATAGAAATAGAAATTTTAGTATAGTTATATATAATTATAGCCTTTTCTCTAAAACTCTACTAGGAAAAATAAAGCGCGAAAAAAATATATAAAGAGCGCGATAGAGATAGCGGTGTCGTTTACAATTAGCGTAATATTTAAGTATGTTAGCTATCTTTTTATTTTAAGTAATCTACTTAGGCTATAAGTAGAAGACGAGCTTAATATAGTTATTTCCCTAAACAAAGTAAGGCTTATTACTAGAGATAATAACCCTTACTAATAGCAGCCAACCCCTAAGAAATAATACCTCTTTTAAAAATACCTAAGTAAATATTCCATTATAGCGTATTAGGATCTATACTTAGGTATTAGAAATACTATTAGAGCTATAAGAACTAAAACTGTAGAGGTATAAAACTACTAATACTATTTAATATAAGCTAATAGTTTCTAGAAAGAATTTAATTCCTATAAATATCTAACCTATAAAATTAGGAGTTAAGGGTTAGGTATAAGAGAACTATAGAATATAGAAGCCGGAAGAGAGTAGTAGAAGAGTAATAGAGCTTAGTAATTTAAATATTAGAATTACAAAACTATAGTAGGAGTGCCGTTTAATAAGGAAAGCTACTATTTATTATTAGGAGAAGGCTTCGCGATATAAATAAGGAATTAATAAGTTTTTAAAAGTGCTGTAGAAGCTGTATATTAAGGCTCTATTAGAATATCTAGTGCTAAATTTTAGTACCTAAGCCTAGACCAACTAACTATTAACTTTTACCGCTATTACTTCTACTATTTACTACCTCTTTTAACTCCCTAATCCTTATACTAATATCAAATACCTATACTTATATCTTAGCTATATAATTGTTAAGATAATTAAGCCGTCTGTTATTAATAATTAGTTTAGATAAAGATATAATCTATTTAATTTTACCTACTTAGCTATTAGCTCTTATCTAAGCAATATTAGTAAAGCAATTTTTTTTAATAATCTATAACTTACTTTTTTTTAGAGCTTTTATACTAGTATATAGATATTAGGTAGCTTAGAACCTATTAATATATAGGCCTTAGCTAGTTCTAGGCTAATATTTATATATATAAGGCCTAGATCTAGATTAAGCTAATATCCTTACTTATTCTAGTCTCCCTAATTAAGCTACAGTTATTCTAATTTAACCCCCTAGCTAAAAGGTTACTAGAATATATTAGAGTGTTATAGCGTAGCTATACCTATATCTAGGTTATCTAAAAACTAAATATAATTAAGGTTAAGAGGATTAATTTTAATAGAACCCTAATCTATCTCTAGCATTTTATTAATAATTCTCTCTAAGTATTTATCCTCTGCTAGAGAGTTATAGCTAGCTATAGTAGGATATGGTCTTATAGAAAAGAATTAATAGAGTTTAAGTAAAAGGATATTAGTCTTACTACCTAGGTGCTCTTTATCTTCTAGTAGTGCCTTAAGTTAGAAACCCTAGCGCTTAATAATCGTAGAGCGCCTAAGGCGATTAACCTTAGCGTTTTGTAATTTATAAGCGTATCGTTAACCTAGGCGGTGGTCGATTAATTCTAGTAGCGATACTATAGGCATAGAACGCCTAATCGGCTTTAGATGGTAATACTATAGGTATAAGTTCTAGATTTAGTTCTAACAATCGTTCTCTAGAAGCTAATACGTATAAGGCGCTTAGCTAGTCATACTAAGAGTATAGAGTGGCTGGCTAATTAGCAGATATATATGGCCTATCGTCGCCTACTACGCCTACGCCGCTCTTACTACCACCACTCTACTAGTATACTCGAAAATTTGCTAATTAATATCCATTTGATTTAGACTATAGATTTAAAAGACTATCCTCTAAGATACTTGCAATTTAACCCCTTATTTTCTTAACTTATTACCTATAAAGTTATCTACTATAAAGGCTGTTACTTAGTTAGAGGGTTAGTCACCAGATAATATAGACCTTCTTTATAGACTCTAGGTATACTACCCCCTCTTTCCTAGTCTAAGATTAAAACAGCCTTTAATAAATAAACTACTAGTTTATCTTAAATAAAGTCGGTAATTAAGTTATAGTGGAAACACCTAAACCAAAATCCTAGGAAGAACTAAAATTCTAGGAAGAACTAAAAGCCTAGAAAAGTTTAAACTATAAATCTCCTTTTATACCTACAGAGCAGCTATAAGGTTAGCTATAAGTAAGTAAACTAAGAAGGGGCTACTAATATAGTAAGTAAATTGTAGAAAGGGCTCCTAACTTTTTACTTATTATATAGTTTAATACAGAATATAGGACTAGGAATTACCTTTCCTCCCCTAATCCCTATAGTTCTACACACCTATAGCTATTAACTTAGCGAGGAGGCACAAGCTAAGTCTAGCGTAAACTATATTATCCTTCTATTCCCTTTTAAGTTGGTAAAGTTATAACGTTAATAGTAGTATAGCATAAAATAGTTTTATCTGGCGCTGTATATAATTTTAGAACGGGTAGCTCTTTAATTTTAAGGCAGGCGATATTTAATAGTAATTTTAGTAGAAACGTAAGCGCATATCTAGATCTTTCTTTTAGTAGGAAATTAGCACTTAGTGGTCGTACTAGGGTGATATATACTTACGCCTCTCCTATATACCGTAGTGAAATAGATATAGCCTATAATTAGCAGTAGCCTATAATTAAAATATTGATTTATATACTAGCGTAGGAAGCTATTATTCTAGAATTATATTATACTCTAGAAATATAAACAACGTAACCTATTATATTAACTATACGGATAAAAGCTAGTACTATAGCTTAGTAGTATACCTCTAGTAGAAAAAAACTACCTAAGTACTAATAGTTATAGAACCCTAGATATTACTAGTACTATAAGATATACAATAGGCGCTCCAATTAGAACTTCCTTAAGGACTTCTTTATTAGAGAGTAATAGATAATACAATATATCTATAGCCTAGAAACTTAAGTTTCTTATAATTAGATAGTAATTGCCTAGATTTAAAATTAGAGACGTAAGGAGTAATAAGAAGCCTATAAAGCTAGAGAAGAGTTAGAAAGGAAGCTTAATAATTACCAAAAATAATTAAGTCGCGCGACCGCGACGGCTAAACGACTTAGAAAGATATTTTAAGATATTATTAATATTAGGGAACAAAATTAATCTAATAAGCTATTTAAAATATAGGATATTATTTTAGAGAATAAAAGGAAATAAGCGAGGATTACTAAGCTTAAAGCAGTTATTTTATTACAGCGGGTGTAAATCTAGTAATATCTAGATAATAAGATAGCTTAAGAGACTCTTCTAGGTATTTTATGCCTTACCTTTATATAACATTTCCTATTAACTTAGATCCTAGTTAACTTGATTTAATATCCTAGTTAGGTTAAGGAGGCTTTATTTCTTAGATAATTTAAAAATCTATATTTACCTACTTTATACTTTAAAACTAGCCGTAATATAGTGTTTTTAAATAATATAGTGATCTGCTAGCAATGCGAATAATAAAGGCAGCCTCTATAAATAGTAAATTATTTAATTTAAATCACGTGTTAAGTATATTTAAGATCCTCTATATAGATATAATTAAAAGGGCTAATACCACCCCATATTTAATAAAACGCCACCTTAGTTTTAAGGCCTGTACCTCCTCCTAATCTACTAAAATAGACATAAATTATATATAGTAGTGTCTATATATAATTACTAGAGTCTAAATATATACTACTATATATAATTAAGGTAAATATAAAAGGGTAGTTTCCTTTTATTTAAATCTTTAGAAATTTATTATTAGGCACTAGTGCTAATTTATTAACAATGGCCGATAGCACACCCCCTACTCTACAAGCAACCCTATTCCCTAATAATAATCCCTAAAAAAAGTAATAGAGGAAGGGAGATAGGGCTAAAGAACTAGTTAAACCTAAATAAAAGAACTAAATACGCTAGAATAAGATTAACAAAATTCTTAAGTAGAGTAATAACGACGCTGGTTTACTAAAATTTATCTAGCTTAAAAAGGGCGACAACTTAAGTCCTATTTAGAAAATATAAGCGTAGTAGAAGGTAGTATAGAAAGTATATCTAAAGTAGGGTGGCATAAATAATAGCGATAAGGCTCTTTAAAGTATAGAGTTTAATATATATACGCTTATATATAACTAACTTTTATATAGTTATTATAAACATTACTAAAAAAACTTAATATCCTAAGTAAATATATTAAAGAAATAAAGAATTAGACCCCTAAGAAGGGTCTAATTAACTTTAACTATCCTCCTAGTAGTAAAAAAAAAGGTATAAAGAGGCCAGAGCTAGATAACGGGTTTAGTTATAGTAAGTCCTTAACTATACTATAAGATCTAACAATAGATAAGGATAGAGATTAAGAAATAAAAGATAATAATTTCAATCCTAATTAAGTTAGCGAATTTTATACTAACTACTAAAATAAAAAGTTAGTTCCTATTTTTTAGTAAGTCGTTATTAGAGATAACTCTATAGCTTTTAAGAACCTAAGAAAAGTAAATTAAGAAGCTATTAAATATAATAAAGCACATAACTACTATAAACTCTTAGGCACTATTTATTATAGGACGGTTCTTCTATTACTAAAGGATTTAAGAAATATACTTATATATATAACAAAAGGGGAACTAGATAACTTCGGTATAGAAATAGCAAAAAACTACCTAGATATAATTAATACTAAATTACTAGCAGCCTAGTATAGAGAATAAAGAAAGAATCTTCTAAACTTTCTTCCTTTTACCCTTACTCTTAATAATAATATTCTTAAAAGATAGTATATAGAGTAGCAGGCGTTTTTATAATTAGACCTATCTATAAAAAAGAAAAAAGCTAAGAAAGATAAGGGGAAAAAGAAAAAGGGGAAGGAAATAAGGAAGAAGAAGAAGAAGAGGAAGAAGAAGGGGAAGAAGAGAAAAAAGGAAGGGAAGAAGAAGAAAGGGAAGAAGAAGGATTATATAAAGGCTACTAAAGATAATACTAATAACACTTTTAAACCTCTAGTAGCGATAAAGAAGTAAGGCTAAGTCTTATTAGATAGCTAATAGTAGTAGCTTAGGGGCTAGTAGGAGGTAGGTTATAGCCGCTATTAGCTCCTAATCTAGTATCTAAAGATATTTAACGGTTGTAAAAGGTACATATTTATCACAAGCGGAAGATTTAGTAAGGGGATTTTATAAATCTATAAGGATAAATACCCTAAGCCAATTATAAAGGGTATAAAGAAGTAGATTAAGGATGTCCCCTTTATAAGTATTACTATTAGAGGTATAGCGTTAGTAGATAGAGAATTAAGCCTAAAAGGTTATATCTCCTTAAAAGTTAAAAACGACGCACCCTATTACACTAATATACTAATTATAGCTATATATATTAAGGTAAAGGGCGTAAAGAGATAGTTCCTAAGGACTATATTATGTAATAAGTATAAATTAGGACTTATTAATAGGGAATTAGAGGGGTATTAGAAGAAGGTAAAGCAACTAGTACCTAACGGTATACTAAAATATACTAGAAAGCAATAGATACTAGTAGGGGGGGGGGAGTAGATAAGTAAGAGGAAATTTAGAGAGAGGGACGACTTAGACAACTTAGATAACTTAGACTTGTCTTCCTCTAGGGACAACTTAGACGACTTAGACTCGTCTTCCTCTAAGGACAACTCTAATAGCTCTACCTCTAGGGATAACTCCTTATTAGATAAGTTATTAAAGGAGGAAGAGGATAGTAACTTAAACTTAGATAACTCGGATAATAAGGATAACTTAGGCTTATCTTCCTCTAGGGACGATAAAGATAACTCCTTATTAGATAAGTTATTAGAGGAGGAAGAGGATAGCGACTTAAACGACTTAGACGACTTAGATAACTTAGGTAATTTAAATAATAAGGATAATAAAGAAGACGACTTAGATAGGGAAGTAATAAAGGGTAAGAAAAATTCCCTAGTAATAAAGTATAAGGAGCTAATAGAATTAGGGAAAGGAAAGAAAGCTAAGAAAGAAAAGGGAAAGAAAGAAAAGGAAAAGGAGAAGAAAGGAAAGGATAAGGAAAAGGAGAAAAAGAAGAAGGAGAAGGAGAAGAAGAAAAAGGAGAAGAAGGAAAAGGAGAAGGAAAAGGAGAGGAAGAAAAAGAAGGAGGTAAAGAAGAAAAAGAAGAAAGAGGAGAAGAAGAAGGAGAATAAGAAGAAGGGAAAGAAAGAATAGGGAAAAGGAAAGAATAAATCTAAGTAAGTTCTAGTATAGTAGTACTAAAGTAGTTCTAATATTAATAGGGTTCCTTAATAATTTAGGGGAGTATAAATATCTAGAGGATAGTATATTAGAAATGCTAAAAGGAGGGCTTAATAAATTATATATAGAGATAGAAATAGATATAAAAATAGGTAAGAAGAGAAGAACTTAAATACTAGTAAAGCTTAGAGCAATATAAAAGGAAATAGAGCTTAACTTAGAACTATAGTACTAGCTAGTCTAGCATTATTAGATAGAAATATTAACAATATTTTAAGCTAAATTTTATTATTTTCTACTTACCTCCTCTAAGAAAGACTTATAGAATAGCTCTAGAAGTAAAAGTTAGCTAAAAGATAGTAATATAGAGGAGATAATATTCGCGAAGTTTATCTTATATAAGGATTATCTTATAAATCAAACGCCCTATAGTAGAATTCAGTTATAGGGTAGGAAAGTATATATATACGGCTCCCTATCCCTATAAAGTAGAGAATTTGTTAGTAAGGAGCGGTTAGTCTATAAGAACTTGGCAAACCTTAGCTCCGCTAAGACCCCCAACCTTTACTATAAAGGGCCTTATTTTCTTCTTATCCTTATCTTTTCTTATACTATACCTCCCCCTCTTCTTATTACTTATTACTATTATATTAAAATATATTTACCCTTTAGCGCTAATATATATATAAGTATCTATTCTATATCTTTAACTAATAATTAATATAGTTAATTACGGCCTTTCCTATAAGCGGGTCTCCCTCCTATAACGGCTAGTTAATAGCTTTAGCCTCTCCTAACTCTAGCCTTTAGTATTAATAACTTTCCAACACTTATTAAGTTCTTTTAGTACTACCTCTGTCCGCTTAGCGCGTATATATCCTTACAATTCTACTTTCTCTCTTACCTCTCTCCTTTTAATTCCCAATTAAGACTACTCTATAGCCGCTTATATATCCTTCCTAGGTAGGGATAGACAGGCATACCGCCTCGCCTCGCCCCCTCTATAGGGTTAAGCATACGTTATACAATTCGATT
>Ga0193728_1001149_pt1 | contig 13379 bp, 7 predicted proteins | sample U1c1metaG_FD_143037 | JGI IMG/M metagenome (GOLD analysis project Ga0193728, IMG submission 143037) | Soil microbial communities from a riparian zone of the East river system, Colorado, United States - U1c1 | ecosystem: Environmental > Terrestrial > Soil > Riparian zone | place: USA: East River...
GGCCGGGTCTACATCAAGGGCGCGGATCTCGTCGAGTACGGCAAGATCAAGCCCGTGATCGTGTATCTCAACAAAGAGCTGGCCATGCAGCAGATCGATCTCGCGATCGCCAAGACGAACGACTCCGGGGAGAAATAACCCATGGGGATGTCAACCGGCAACGACAAGCGTGGTGTCCAGAGCGACATCAACGTCACGCCGCTGATCGACGTGCTCCTGGTCCTCCTCATCATCTTCCTCGTGATCATGCCGGTCATGATGAAGATGGAGACGCTCGAGGTGCCGCGTAAGATCAACGACGAGAAGGAGATGCCGGACCCGAACGCGAGCCTCTTGACCGTCAAGGTCAAGCGCGATCTGTCCGTGGTCTTCAACGACGGCGACAAGGACATGCCGATCCAGTTCGTCGACCTCGCCAAGACGCTTCGCCCCAAGCTCGAGGCGATGCACGCCGGTACCGAGAAGGTCGTGTTCGTCGACTTCGAGCCCGAGACCCCGTGGTCGGGCGTCGTCCAGACGATGGACACGATCCGCAGCATCGCCAGCGACGTGAACCACGACGAGATCAAGGTCGCGTTGAAGACCGAAGAAGACAAGCCGGCTGCGACCCCCTAAGGGGGTCGATCGCCGCGTCGGCGTCTCCGTGCGGCAGCCGGTGCGCTCGTCGGTACGTGGGGTGCGACAGGTGTCGCTACCTCCACTGAGGCGCTGTCACGGGTCGTGATCAGGGAGTCGTCGTTCGTCGACAGACCGTCCTGATACAACGCGTGGAACTGCTTGACACATTGTCGTCGTTCTCGCTACAAGCGGTCGATTTTTCTCAGCCCGGGTCGGGGATAAACGCACTCGTCGAGGAGCTTAAAGTTATGTTGGCTCGCTATGGGATCGTACTAGCAATCGTGAGCTCGGTCGGTACCGCGTGTACCGACCAGTCGAGCTTCACGAATCTCAATCCCGATGGTCCGCCGGCGCTGGCCGAAGTACGTCTCAAAGAGACCTATCAGGACTCGACCAGCAGCACGACGTTCCTGTCGCGGCGCGTGTTCGCGTTCGGCACGTTCCCCGATGCGACGGCAGATCTCGATCACCCGGTCACCTCCGCGTCGGTGTCGGGTCAGTCACTGCGCATCATCATGGACGAGCTCCTCGTCGGGAACGCGCTCGAAGAGGTCCAGTGCCGCGGTCAGGTCGACGACGACGCGTTCAGCTCGGTGCCGCTCGGCGCGACGCCGGATGACATCGCGTTGTGCGCGGTCAACACCGATGCGCTCAAGCAGTCGTGCCACGGCGACCACGCGGTCTGCATCTGCCACATCGCCGGCGGTTGCCCGGGTGGCGTCGCAGAGGGCGATCCGGTCGGCGTGCTCGACGTCAACAACGACGGCGCCGCGGACAACACCAGCTTCAAGGCCGGCGCGGTCGGCATCAAGTGTGGCGCGATCGACGTGCCGATCGATCAGGACCAGAGCTACTGGAACCCGTCGGGCGATCAGCAGGTCCCCGCGATGGGCGGCTATGACGCGCTCGGCCCGGCCATCGTGCTCGTGCCGAAAGGCGGCCTCCTCCCCACGAACCTCAACTGCGGCCTGACGTTCGCGGACGACGTCGTCGACAAGCAGAACAACAAGGTGTGCGCGCCGCCGGTCGGCCGTCCCGCGACCTGCACGGGCGCGATCGAAGACTGCAGCGCGGATCTCGAGTGCACCCCCGGTGACGTCTCGGCGTTCCAGTTCAAGTCCGATGCGCTCCGCGTGACCGTGCTCGGCGTCACCGACGGCGCGACCGGCGTCAACGCGACGAACCCGATCTTCATCAACTCGAACGCGCCGCTCGACCCGACGTCGGTCCAGACGATCACGATCATGCCGGCTCCGCCCGGCGGCTACACGATCACGCAGACGATGCCGTCGCAGGTCAAGATCACGTTCACGACGCCGCTCGCGGCGATGACGATGTACACGATCACGTTCCCGACGACGGTGACCGACACGTTCATGCAGGGGCTGCCCGCAGCCACCACCATCTCCTTCACCACCGCCTGAGGACAACCCCGATGACTACTCGTAAATTATTCGTCGCGGCGCTCCTCGCAACCTCCGGGCTCGCTGCTCAGGGCGTCCTGGCTCCGCACCAGGCGGCCGCGCAGAGCGCGACCACCGGCGCGATCCAGGGCATTATCTCCGACCAGAAGGACGGCAGCGCGCTCGCGGGCGTGACCGTCATCGCGACCTCGCCTGCGCTCGCGCAGACGCAGACCGCGATCACCGATGACAAGGGCGAGTACAAGATCAATGATCTGCCGCCCGGTGATTACCTCGTCACGTTCTACTACGCGGACATCACCGTCGAGCACTCCGGCATCCACGTCGGCATCGGCAAGGTGACGCCGGTATTCCAGAAGATCAACCAGGCTCAGGCGGGCGGCGAAGTCGTGCACATCACGGCGACCGCGCCGACGATCGACCCGACGTCGACGACCCAGGGCATCACGATCGACAAGAACTACATCAAGAACATCCCGGTGCCCGGCCGCACGTTCGAAGCGGCGCTCGGTGCCGCGGCCGGTTCGTCGAACGATGGCCTCGGCACGTCGTTCTCCGGTAGCTCGTCGCTCGAGAACCAGTACTACGTCGACGGCGTCAACACGACGAACCTGACGTTCGGTACCGTCGGCTCGCCGGTCATCAACGACTTCATCGAAGAGATCGAGGTCATCACCGGCGGCTACAACGCCGAGTACGGCCGTGCGACGGGCGGTATCGTCAACGTCGTCACGAAGTCGGGCTCGAACGAGTTCAAGGGCTCGATCTTCGGCTACTGGCAACCCGGCGCGCTGACCGCCGCCGCGAAGATCACGCCCGTCAACGCGAGCTCGATCGACCTGACGCCGAACACCGCGTACGCCGCGGACTTCGGCTTCGAGCTCGGCGGTCCGATCATCAAGGACAAGCTGTGGTTCTTCGTCGGCTTCGCGCCGGCGTTCGGCTCGACCGATTACACCCGTACGGTCAAGCGCCAGACCGACTGCCGCACGAACGCCGATCCGGCCGCCGGTATCCCCGAGGGCAACATCCCCGGTCTGTCGGCGTGCGACAAGATGTACGGCGACGCGACGGCCGACGTCGATCCGCGCACCGGCTTCTTCATCACGGATAACGTCGACTCGGAGATCCGGTCGTCGTCGACGACCGCGTACAACGCGATCGGCAAGATCAACTACGCGGCGACCCCGGAGCACCAGGGCCAGTTGACGGTCGAGGCGCTGCCGCAGAGCGCGCGCAACCCCGGCCTGCTCGGCCCGGCGTTGTCGGGTGGTGGCTTTACCTCCGACGCGCTGACCACCGACGTCTCGGCGAAGTGGACCTCGAAGTTCAACGACAACAAGACCGAGGTCGAAGCGGTCATCGGCTATCACCGCGAGAGCTACAACACGAACGCGCTCAGCCCGGGCGACCCCGACTACGGCAACAGCCAGCCGCTGCAGGTTCTGCTCAACGGCGACCTCAACCGCTGGGGCCCGGGCTTCGGCGAGTCGCCGACGGTCAACAGCTACGGCGGTTGCAAGGACGGCGCGCCGTCGACCGAAGATCCGTATCCGCTCATCACGAACTGCCCGATGAGCACGACGCAGCCCTACTACATCGGCGGTCCGGGCAGCATCAACCGGGATGTCGAGCAGCGCCGCAGCGCGAAGATCTCGGTCACGCACCGCCTCAAGGCGGCGGGAAGCCACGAGTTCAAGGCCGGTATCGACGCCGAGGACAACCTGTCGGACAAGGCCCGCCTCTACTCGGGCAATGACATGACGAACGGTGGTGGCTACATCCAGAACGACGTCAACGGCGGCGTGATCTACGTCGACCGCTGGGTCCAGCTGACGAACATGGACAACACGGATCCGCGCTTCGACCAGACGTGCCGGACGCCGAACCCCTCGGGCGCCACCGGCATTCCGGGCTCGGGCACGCTGTCGTTCAAGTGCGCCTACCTCGGCGGTGCGCCGGGCGCACCAGGTACACAGATCCAGGGCAACACGTTCAACTGGGCCGCCTACCTGCGCGACTCGTGGCAGATCCAGCCGAACCTGACGCTCAACGTCGGTCTTCGCTACGAAGAGCAGCGGATGCGCTACGCCGACTTCCTGCAGAACACGACCGACCCGCTCACCGGCGAGCAGCTCGGTACGAACGCGATGACGTTGACCGGCAACTGGGCGCCGCGCATCGGCCTCCTCTACGACTGGACGAAGGAAGGTCGCTCGAAGATCTACGCGCACTGGGGCCGGTTCTACGAGTCGGTGCCGATGGACATCAACGATCGCTCGTTCGGCGGCGAGGTCACCTACGAGCAGATCTTCGGCGCCGCGAACCAGTTCGGTGCGGGCAAGCCCTGCGGCCTCCCGACGGCGAACCACGGTCCTCAGATCGGTGGCCCGGACGGTATCGGCTGCATGGAGAACCCGGCCGCGGTCGGCGATCTGCGCGAGAGCCTGATCGGCGCGAGCGGCGTGCTCGTCGCCCCCGGCATCCAGTCGCAGTACATGGACGAGTTCATCGCCGGCTTCGAGTACGAAGTGCTCGACGATCTCAAGATCGGCGTGTCGTACCAGAACCGCAACCTCGGCCGCATCATCGAGGACGTCTCGACCGACGGCGCGAACACGTACATCATCTCGAACCCCGGCCAGTGGTCGGCGGACGAGGAGACCAAGCTCGACAACCGGATCAACGCGACGGACGACCCCAAAGAGAAGGCTCGCCTGATGAACCAGCTCAAGCTGTTCCAGGGCATCCGGATCTTCGACCAGCCGCGCCGCGACTACAACGCGCTGCAGTTCACGCTGACGCGCCGGTTCTCGAAGAAGCTGTACGTCCAGGCGTCGTACACGTACTCGCGCACCGAGGGTAACTACCCGGGTCTGTTCTCGGCGAACAACGGCCAGGTCGATCCGAACATCTCGTCGCAGTTCGACCTCGTCGAGCTGCTGTCGAACCACATCGGCCCGCTGCCCAACGATCGCCCGCACTACATCAAGCTCGACGGCTACTACACGTTCGACCTCAAGAAGGCCGGTGACCTCACCGTCGGCATCCGCTTCCGCGCGCTCTCGGGCACGCCGGAAGACACGCTCGGTGGTCACTACCTGTACGGCCCGAACGAGTCGTTCCTGTTGCCGCGCGGCGAGCTCGGTCGCACCGACTTCGATCACGGCCTCGACCTGCACGTCGGTTACGGCCGCAACCTGAACAAGAACATGAAGCTCGAGATCTTCGCGGACATCTACAACGTCTACAACCGCCAGGGCACGGCCGCCGTCGACGAGACCTACGCGCCGTACTACAAGCTCTCCGCGGCCGGCATGCCGGGCGAGCAGCAGAACGCGAACCCGGTGTCGGGCGGCACGTACGAGGACCTCATCTGGGTGAAAGAGATCGACCAGAACGGCAACGAGAGCGCGAAGCCAATCGGCCGCAACCCGAACTTCCTCAACACGACCCAGCGCTACGTTCCGGCGTCGGCTCGGTTGGGTGTTCGCCTGACGTTCTGAAACGAAGTGACCGTACAAGATCTATTCAGTGGGTTCCTTCATCGGTGAAGAGCACCAGGAAGCCATCGAGCAGATTCATCGACGATTGATCACTCTGATATTCGCGGGTCGACCGAAGTCGCCGCATGGTCATGATCCGTCGGGAGCTGCCTCGAACAAGCGTCGCGGGTCAGCGCTGGGTCGCTCCTCGGGCGCCGTCTGATGGCGTCGTCGATCGCCTCCTATCGCGCCAATTGTGGACGCGCGAGATCGAGCCCACGCCGGGACTCGAGCTCCGCGCCGTGCCCGCGAGACGCAACTCCGCCGCCGCGCTCGAGCCGACGAATCCGTTCGGCTATGTGGTCGAGCTGGCCGAGGTAGTCGACTATCGACGCTTGACTAACGGCGTGTTCGAACGGCAGCCCGCGCATCCAGTGCATGTGGACAAAACCCCACACCGCCGTTCCGTCGGCGGGCCGTCCTCCGGTTCGCAGCAGTAACTCGCTCATGCGATGGCGCGCTCGAAGTTGATCCTTGCTCGCCGCCTCGCGAACTCGCACCAGATCTCGCAGTGCCTCGTGTTCCGGGTCTCGTACCCACACCTTGGTGAGCTCGCCGGCGCGGAAGCAGCGTGCGAGTTTCATCGCGCCGCGCCGGACCGTCCTCGGTTAGCGGCCTTTTCGGGCACCAGCGTTGGCGCGATGAACTCGCACTGCACGCCGCATCTCCGTCAGCTGCATGTAGAGCGTGTATCCGGTCGCCCGACCTCCTAGCAGGCCCGCAGCGTCTTCGGCCCGCCGAGTTCTTGCACGAGCTCCCTCACAGCCTCAGGACGATTCACGATCGTCCCGAGCGACCGAACCTCGCCGCCGCGCTCGGCGACAGCAACTGCAATCGTCTCAGCAACTGCAATCGTCTCAGCGTGAACATCAAGCCGGAAGAATCGGCTTTCTTCATGACCGGTCTCCTTCGCATGTGGCTCTGCGTCACGCTCTTCAGCGATTTGGGGCGTACCCACGATCGTGCGATCGGGGGCCGGTCACTTCATTCGGACTCGTCAAAACCGGTACGCGCGCGCTCCCGTGCAGCCCTGCCATAGGGCTAATTCTTCGCCAGGTAGTTCGAACGCATTACCGCACTAGCGACCGACTAGTCGCTAGCGTCGCAGTCGCGACTTCGCCAAGTGGCGAGAGGCGCAGATCTACGCTCAATTCTGCAGGCATGTACCGAAGTAGAAACATATTCCGTTGGAGATGAAGCAGTCGTCATGCCCATTGAGCGTTAGCTGGCATGTTTGTTGGCCACCCACCGGGACGCAAGAAAGGCATGCCTCGGCCTTGGTCGGTGTGAGCAGCAGCCCGGAGAGTGGTCCCAGAGCGAGAAGACATACAACTGCAAGTTTCCGCATTGTGTTCCTTTCGTCACTTGTTTTGGTCTGAGTAACTACCAGCTACTACACAGCTCAGTCATGGATGCTTAAGGACGAGTAAAGGTTAGTCGAACTGACGATCGTCCGTCGCGGGATCAATGCGCAGATCAGTCGGACTCGGGACGCAGTCATTCCTTGTTTAACGCGGGACGCAAACAAAGCGTATAGTAGGAGCGTTGAGTTAACGTGCTCTTAGGAGACACGTCTTCAGAACCAGAGTTCGCAAACGGGATGTTCTGGATCGCGTTCACCAAGCACTGCTCTTCAGTTTTAAAGATTGGGATACTCGTGCGTTCGATATGAACGTCAGATAACTCTGTAGTTGTCTGGCCATCGACGCTGCTTCTTGTCAGCTTGACGAACGAGAACTCGAACAACTCCCGAGGCATTACCGAGCGGGCCAGAATTAGATCGCGGCAGTGTAGCAGCGCAGCTTTCTGCTGAAGGAACATGCTATGGAGTACCGGATCGCTGTCCTGAGAGGAATGGTCTCCAGGGTGCCACTTGCGAGACATCGCCTCGAGTTTGGTTCTAGTGACCACATCGCGGACGTCATGCGCCACGCTTTGTGCGTCCTGATTCGCTTGGTTGCTTGCGAGCAACTTGCGAACGGCTACCGTAGAAAGGCAAAGACAGATCCAGACGCCGGCAAATACAGCCTTGGATCGCATCCTTGCTACTATAAGAGGTTCCTCCGAGTTAACAAGCGGACCGTGGCGACCCCGGAGAAATACACTGAACAGTCACCCCCCAGGGGTGACTCGTCGGTTCGTTCACATCGATGCGTCACCGCGGTGGGTTCGTGGCGTCCTCGACCGACCGCATGCTGCAAGTCCTTGCGCGTTCATGTCGTGAAAGACCTGATGGTCGCGCCGCCGTAGGGCGTGACATCGTCAGAACTGGAAAGTGAGCTGGGCAGTAGGAGCTCATTGCGGTCCGCAGCGAAGATTGCGGCGTAACGTGCGCCGCCCGATTGATGTCGTGGAGCTTCGTCGTTTCGACGACGATGTAGCTGGCCGCGACCTCGATTCCACGATGCGATTTCGGAGCCACTCGCCGGAGCGAGGGAAAACGACGCCGGAACGCGAAACATGGCGGAGAACAGGACTTCGTGAAACCGGATGGTGTGACGTCGGATCAGGGTCGCGAGCCGACGGCACCGGTGTCGTGTCCGTCAAGAAGTTCTCCTCCCAGCGAACGGTCGTATTGCGTGTAAGCGTTAGATCGATGTACGTTCGCGCCGTCGAGGGAGGAGGGCGTTTTGCAAAGCATTGCGATCGTGGTCGATGACAACTCCCGGGTAGTCACAGCGATGACCCGAATGTTGCATTCGAATGGATTCGATACCGTTGCTTTTACAACATTCGATCAGGCAATGCGAGACATCGCGCTAACCTCGCCGAGAGTGGCATTTATTGACTATATTCTCGATCGGGGAAACAGCGGTGCGGCGGTTGTCGATCATGTGCGGCATCTCTTCGGAAATCAGCTACTGATTGGTATGGTGACGGCGTACGGCACGGAGCACATAAGTTCACAATGTTTGAGAGTCGATCAGATCTTCGCGAAGCCTGTGACGACGTCAGCTATCTCTGCCTTTCTTCGCTGCTCGATCACGCACCATCTCCATCTTAGCGGGCACGTTAGTCACACGCTTTCCGCGTTGGCAGATTACTATGAACTATCCACCCAAGAATTCAGGGTCCTAGCAAACGTCGCGAGTGGTTCCACAAGAACCAACCTGGCCCTGGATATTGGTATCAGTTCAAATACGGTAAAGGGGCAGGTTAGACAGCTCCTAAAGAAGATGGAGTGCGACTGTCTCAGCGACCTATCCTCAATGCTGATGCGGCGTTTGAATCGAGAATCGCAATAGCTTCGGAGTGATCAGCGGCCTGCCTTGAGGGCGCGTGTGTCTGGCCCCACCAGGCAACGCTTGGCTCCGGATTATTGGCCCGGCGACCAGCCGTGCCCTCAAACCCTCGGCGCGCGAAGCTTGTTACAATTCCCGGGCGGTGTCCCGTAGCGCGCTGTCCGACTGCTGCGTTTGCAAGCGGAGCGCGTGCGCGCAGTTGCCACCTAGGACGTTGACCAGGAGCTCAGCCCCACGCCTTCGCCTCCAGTGGACGAACGAAGAGCGATCAGCAGCCGATCGAGTGCAGTCGGTTTGGATGCTGACGAGAAACCAGATCGTACGAGCCCGTTCGCGACTCCCAGGAGTGCCGGTCGATCGAGCCGTCGTTCTCGACGGCAGCACGAAGCGGCTGCTCGGGCTCGACAGCCTGGAAGACCTCGCCGTCTTCCTGAAGCTCCTGCCCGCTCGGCGCGGCCTGTCTACCCAGAAAAACGCGTCCTCAAATCGTCCTGTCGTCTCCGAATCGTCCGCATCGCTAGGGTTTGAGGCACGAGCCCGGCGACGGACTTCCAGACGCCGTCGGTTTTTTTGGGAAGAACCCTCTTGCCGCACGTTGATGCAGATGTGGACAAGCCGATCGCGACAGGCAGGGCCCTGATGATCACGGCCAGGGCCCTCGAGCAACCGGAGACCGACGTGCGGGCGGCCGGGGTGATGTTGCTCGCGATGGTGACGGGCGAGCGCAAGGAGATCCGGTTCGCACCGATGCGGGTGCGTTCGGTGATCGCGCGCGCGTTGGAGAACGGGTTTCGAGATCGGCACGAGATGCGCGAGGTGTGGTGGGGCTGCGGCGATCACCCAGGAGGACCTCCGCCGGCTACGGCGGCGGCAGGCCCGCGGTGGCGGGTCCGTTGTCCGTGATGGTCGCAGTGATCGCCGCGGTGGGCGTGTTGGTGCCGCTCGCGCTGGCGTACTGGGACTGTCTGGCGAAGTGATGAGGATCCAAATGCGAACGCTGATGATGCTGTGCTTGATGAGTGGCTGCGCGCTCGACACTGCGGGTGACGACGAGGAGCTCGCCGCGACGGCGCAGGCGTCGACGGTGCTCGACAACTGCGCGGTCGGCCATGCGGCGAACGCGCTCGCCACGGTCTCGGTCGGCATCGGCGATTCCTACACGCGGTCATCGGTGACGATGGATCTTTCCGGCGCGAACCGCTGCGACTGCATCAACTGGCAGGGCGTGTTCGATAGCCTCGGTCAGGCCGCGGCCGATGCGGCGTATCCGACCTGCCGCCCCGACGCGATCATGCAGGTCACGGTGTCGGGGCCGTCGGGGATGTTCAGCGCGCACTTCGAGGCGTTCAGCGAGCTGACCGAAAAGGTCCATACCCAGATCGATTGCAGCCACTCGAACGTGCACATGGAGCTGTGGAAGAACGTCGGCGGCGATGTCTGGCAGCACATGTGGAGCGGGACCCAGACCGCGCACTGGGATGCGGGGCGGTGCTACCAGACAGTCGGCGAAGCGTCGCCGAGCGTGCCGAACGGCCTTTATCGCGTGAAGGCCGTCGCGACGCCGGCCGGCGAGCAGGGCTACGAGACCGTCACGATCACCGGCAATTAGATGCATGCCGGTGCGTTGACGTTGACCTGAACCTCAACGTAAACCTGTCAGGCTGGTGTCAGCTCGGCGTGCTACATCGCGGAGGTGGAACGGGACTTCCTGAACCCGGAGCAACGCGCCGCAGTCGATCACGGCGATGGCCCGCTGATGGTGCTGGCCGGCGCCGGGACCGGCAAGACGCGCGTGCTCGTCCACCGGATCGCCCACCTCGTCGAGACCGGCTGCGATCCACGCGCGATCCTCGCGGTCACGTTCACGAACAAGGCGGCCGGCGAGATGCGCCATCGCCTGCGCTCGCTGCTCGGTGCACGCGCCGATGCGATGTGGATCGGCACGTTCCACTCGACCTGCGCGCGCCTGTTGCGCAAGTACGGCGAGGCCGTTGGCCTGACCCGCAGCTTCGTGATCTTCGACGACGACGACCAGATGAAGATGGTCGAGAAGATGCTGAAGGAGACCGGGCTCGACGAGCAGGTCTCGGCGCGCACGATCCTGTCGCGGTTCGATCGCGCGAAGAACCGCGGCGTCGATCCGGTGTCGGTCAAGACCGGCACGTTCGACGACGTCGTCGAGAAGATCTTTCCGATGTACCAGGCGCAGCTCGCGAAGGAGAACGCGGTCGACTTTAACGACCTGCTGCTCAAGGTGCTGGCGATGTTCGAGATCCCGAGCGTGCAGCCGATCTTGCAGACGCGGTTCTCGCACGTGCTGGTCGACGAGTTCCAGGACACGAACCTCGTCCAGTACAACCTCGTGCGCCACTTCGCCGAGGCGACGCGCAACCTGACGGTGGTCGCCGATGACGACCAGTCGATCTACGCGTGGCGCGGCGCGGAGCCGCGCAACCTGCTCGACTTCGACCGCGACTTCGCGGACGCGACCGTGATCAAGCTCGAGCATAACTACCGCTCGACGCAGATGATCCTCGACGCCGCGAACGGGATCATTCGCCACAACCGCGACCGCCACGACAAGGCGTTGTGGACGGATCAGCCGGGCGGCGATCCGATCGAGGTCTATCAAGCCGGCGACGAGCGCGGCGAGGCGTACTTCGTCGCGCAATCGATTCGCCGGATCATCGACGAGGGCCCGCTGTCGCCGAGCGAGATCGCGATCCTGTACCGCACGAACGCGCAGTCGCGCGTGCTCGAGGAGCATCTGCGCGCGGCGCGCGTGCCGGCGAAGGTCGTCGGCGCGGTGTCGTTCTTCGAGCGCAAAGAGGTCAAGGACGTGATCGCGTACCTTCGCCTGCTCGGCAACCCGCAGGCGGACTCGGCGTTCGAGCGCGTCGTCAACGTGCCGGCGCGCGGGCTCGGCGAGACCACGGTCGACCGGTTGCGCGCGGCGGCACGCGCGAGCGGCGCGGGCATGCTCGAGGCGGCCAAGCTCGCGGCGCGCGGCGAGGTCGCCGGGCTCGGGCCGCAGCCGCGCAAGAAGCTGCAGGGCTTCGTCGAGCTCGTCGAGGGACTGAAGGCCGTGATCGCGGGTGGCGCATCGGTGGCCGAGACGATCATCCAGGTCGTCGATCGCAGCGGCCTGCGCGCGAAGCTCGAGGCGGACGAATCGAGCGAGGCGCGCGATCGCCTCGACAACCTCGCGGAGCTCGTCACGATCGCGTCGGACTTCGACGAGGAGTCGGCCGACGCACAATCGATCGACGCGTTCCTCGAACGGATCTCCTTGGCGGCGCCGAGCGATAACGCGGGCTCGAGCGAGGCGGTCGTGTTGATGACGATCCACATCGCGAAGGGTCTCGAGTGGCCGGTCGTGTTCATCACCGGTCTCGAGGACGGCCTGTTCCCATCGCTCCGGTCGATCTCATCTTCGGGCGAAGGGCAGAGCGAGGACGCGCAGCTCGAGGAGGAGCGCCGGCTCGCGTACGTCGCGATCACGCGCGCGCGCAAGCAGCTCGTGATCACGCACGCGCGCACGCGGCGCGTGTGGGGCGAGGTTCGCCTCCAGGGCCCGTCGCGCTTCCTCGACGATCTGCCGCCTCAGGTCCTCGCCGCACCGGCGCGGCGCACCCAGATGACCCCGCGTGCACCGGCGATCGTGAATGGCAACTGGGAGGCGCGTCGCGGCAAGCGGTTCGGCCGCGGCACCGTCGACGAGTTCGATCAGCGGGTCGGCGACGACGAGCCGGTGTTCCGCGTCGACTCGGATATGGACGCGGAGCGCGCGCGCGATCAGCCGTTTCGCAGCGGCGATGCGGTCAGCCACACGCTGCTCGGCATCGGTCGCGTCGTCGCGGTGTCCGGCAACGGCAAGGACATGCGCGTGATCGTCGATTTCCCGGAGGCGGGGCGGAAGACCGTGCTGCCCGGGTTTCTGCGCGCGACCGACGATCAGCTCAACTGAGCGGTCGCCAGGTGTCGTATCGTGGGGAGCGTGAGTCAGCTCTCGATCGCAGCTCTGATCGACGCGATCCCAGCTCCGGTGTTCTACAAGGACGCGGCTGGTGTCTACCGCGGCTGTAACAAGGCGTTCGAGGCGTACCTCGGCAAGTCGCACGACGAGATCATCGGCAAGGACGTCTACCAGCTCTCGCCGAAGGAGCTCGCGGACGTCTACAAGGCGGCGGACGACGCACTGTTCTCGTCGCGCGGGGTGCAGATCTACGAGGCGCGGGTCCGCTATGCCGACGGTACCTATCACGACGTGATGTTCCACAAGGCGACGGTCGACGGGCCAGACGGCGAGCTCGCCGGCATGATCGGAACGATCCTCGACATCACGACGCGCAAGCAGGCCGAGGCCGCGCTGGCCGACTCCGAGGCGCGCTACCGCACCGTCGTGTCCGCGCTCGGCGAGGGCATCGTGCTGTTCGCGCGCGATGGCCGCGTGCTCGCGTGTAATCCGGCAGCGCGCGCGATCCTGCGGATGGAAGAGGCGGCAGTGCTTGCTGGCACCGACTGGCCGCTGCTCGGCGATGACGGCAGTG
>Ga0193728_1001151_pt1 | contig 13365 bp, 10 predicted proteins | sample U1c1metaG_FD_143037 | JGI IMG/M metagenome (GOLD analysis project Ga0193728, IMG submission 143037) | Soil microbial communities from a riparian zone of the East river system, Colorado, United States - U1c1 | ecosystem: Environmental > Terrestrial > Soil > Riparian zone | place: USA: East River...
CGAACCGCTGCTGAAGCCGGCGGCGCCGGGCGGCGAGCGCGCCTGCGGCGATCAGTGCGGCCACGATGATGACCACCACCACGATCGCGACTGTGGTTCCGGCTGACATGGGAACCTCCTGCTTGGGTGTTGACGTGCCTTCCGGGTGCCCGGGCCGCGTCAAGTCAAACAAGAAAGTTCTGGTGTGAATTAGGTCACATTACGATAAACGCCGTCAACAGCGACGTCAGGACGTTACGGCGCGCGGCTGACGCCATTGCGCTGGAGGAATTCCCCGGCTCGCGACTCGGGTCGACGCAGGCGCTAGCCCCGTTCTCTGCAGGTGGGTGATCGTCAGCGGGGTTGGCGTGGTTCGATGCTGGCGGTGCGGCGGGCTGGGGGGATGGCCGTGGTTGCTGAGGCGCCCAGGGCGGTGCCGCGGCGGATGGCGCTGGCGGCAAGCGGGCGGCCCTCATGATCGCGACGACTTTCCTGGCAAGAACCGGGGGCAACCAGTCGCGATCATGGATTGGGTGGCGGGGCGCCGGGCCTGCCCCGGCTCAGGCCGGCGAGGGCTGCCCGCCCGTGTGGCTGGCGTGACTGCCGGGGCGGGCGGGGCTGCCGGGGCTGCCGGCGCTGCCGGGCCGGGCTACCGCCCCAGGCGCCCGCGAGCAGCCCGATAGACCGCTAAATCCTCACGTGCGGAAAACGCGGGCTAGCGCAGCCGGCGAGCCGCCTCGACGGCCCAGTAGGTCAAGATGATGTCGGCGCCGGCCCGGCGGATCGAGGTCAGCATCTCGTCGATGATCCGCTCCCGGTCCAGCCAGCCGTTCGCGGCGGCGGCCTCGACCATCGCGTACTCGCCGCTGACCTGGTAGGCGGCCACGGGCAGGTCCACGCTGGCGGCGACCCGGCTGATCACGTCCAGGTAGGCGAGGGCCGGCTTGACCATCACGATGTCGGCGCCCTCGGCGACGTCGAGGGCCACCTCGCGCAGCGCCTCCCGGGCGCCCGACGGGGCCTGCTGGTAGGACGCCCGGTCGCCGAACTGGGGCGCGCACTCGGCGGCGTCCCGGAACGGGCCGTAGAAGCCCGATGCGTACTTGGCCGAGTAGGCGCAGATCGCGACGTCGGAGTGGCCGGCCCCGTCGAGGGCGGCCCGGATCGCGCCGACCTGGCCGTCCATCATGCCGCTGGGGGCCACGGCGTGCGCGCCGGCCGCCGCCTGCGCGACCGCGATGGAGGCGTACCGGTCCAGCGTGGCGTCGTTGTCCACCTCGCCGCCGGAGGTCAGCAGGCCGCAGTGGCCGTGATCGGTGTACTCGTCCAGGCACAGGTCAGCCATGAGCACGGTGTCGCCGCCGACCTCGGCGGCCAGGTCGGCCAGGGCCAGCTGGACGATGCCGGCCGGATCGTCGGCAGCCGAGCCGCGGGCGTCCTTGACGGCCGGGATCCCGAACAGGATCAGGCCGCCCACTCCGGCATCGACGGCGTCCGCCGCGGCCTTGCGCAGGCTCTCCCGCGTGTGCTGGACGACCCCGGGCATGGACGGCACCGGCTGCGGCTGGGCGATGCCCTCCTTGACGAACACGGGCAGGACCAGGTTCTCGGGCCGGACGCTGACGGGCGCGACCAGCCGGCGCAGGGCCGCGGTGCGGCGCAGCCGGCGGGGCCGGGAGACGGGGAAGCTGGGGGTCATCTCGCTCCTTCTGGCCGCGAACGCGGGCCGCGGCTTACCTGATGCGACGGCGGGCGCCGCGGCGGCGCTCGCTCGGCCGGCGCAGCGGCGTCCCGGCCTCAAGCGCTGCATCGCGGAGGCCGGCCCCGTGCTCGGCCAGCGCCTCGACCAGCGCGGCGACCGACGGGTGCGGGGCCATGACGTCGACCCGCAGCCCGAACTCGGCCGCGGTCTTCGCCGTCTGGGGACCGATCACCGCGATCACGGTGACGGTGTGCGGCTTGCCCGCGATGCCGATGAGGTTCCGGACCGTGGACGAGGAGGTGAACAGGACGGCGTCGAACCCGCCGCCCTTGATGGCCTCGCGGATGGGGGCCGGCGGCGGCGCGGCCCGCACGGTCCGGTAGGCGGTCACGTCCTCGGCCTCCCAGCCGAGGCCGGTCAGCCGGGCGACCAGGCCCTCGGTCGCGATGTCGGCCCTGGGCAGGAGCACCCGGTTGATCGGGTCGAGCACGTCGTCGTAAACCGGCCACTCATCGGCCAGGCCCTCGGCGGACTGCTCGCCCGCGGGCACGAGGTCGGGCATGATCCCGAACTCGCGCAGGGCCAGGGCGGTCTGGTCGCCGACGGCGGCCACCTTGACGCCGGCGAACGCCCGCGCGTCCAGCCCGTACTCCTCGAACTTCTCCCGGATGGCGCGGACGGCGTTCACCGACGTGAAGGCCACCCACTGGTACCGGCCGGTGACCAGCCCCTTGACGGCCCGCTCCATCTGCTGGGGCGTGCGCGGCGGCTCGACCGCGATGGTTGGCACCTGCTCGGGCACGGCGCCCTGGGCGCGCAGCAGGCCAGATATTCCCTCCGCCTGCTCCTTGGTCCGGGGCACGAGCACCCGCCAGCCGAACAGCGGCTTGGTCTCGAACCAGGACAGGGTGCGCTGCGCGGTGACGCCCGCGCCGACCACCGCCACCGCGGGCCCGTTCGCCGTGAGCAGGCTGACGCCGGCGGCCTTCAGGTCGGCAGCCACGGTGCCGAGGGTGGCGACCACGGTGAACTGGTCGGTGGTGGTCCCGTTCCAGGTGATCGCGAGCGGGGTGCTGTCGGCCCAGCCGGCCGCGATGAGCATCTTGCCCAGGTCGACCGGCCCGGCCTCGGCCCCGAGGATGACGAGCGTGCCCCGCCCGGCCGATACGCCGCTGAGCTCGCTGGCGTTGATGATGCGCACGTCACCGGTGCCGTCGGCGGCGGTCAGCGGAACGCCGGCGTAGGCGGGGACGGCCGTCGCCGCGCTGACGCCGGGCACGATCTCGAACGGGATCTTGGCCTTGGCGCAGGCGGCCGCCTCGGGGGCGGCATTGCAGAACATGAACGGGTCGCCGCCGAAGACCCGGACCACGGACTGGCCGGCCTTGGCCGCCTTGACGGCCAGCTTGGGGTCGTCCTCCAGGCCCGCCGAATCGGCCAGCGTGGCGCCGTCCCTCAGCAGGTGCGCGAAATTCTCGCTGACCCAGGGCGCGGCGATCACGAGATCGGCCTGGCCGATCAGGGCCGCCGCGCGCACGGTCAGCAGCTCGTCGGCGCCGGGCCCGGCGCCGACGAAGGCGACCCGGCCGACCGCCGGCGCCTTCCGCATCGCGGCTTTCTCGCTCACTGCGGTCCTCTCGCCGGCCGCCGCGGCGGGCTGGGCGGGTGTGGGGTTCATCTCTCATCGTCCCCGTCACTGATGTGTCCACCGGACACGGCTGTATACCGTCCCGCACCGCGGCGGAGCAGGTCAGCGGCAACCTGCCGACCAAGGCGCTCAGCCTCGGCCGCCGGACCGCTGGCGCTCCCGCGAAGCGAAGTTCCCCCGTCGGCTGCGACGACCACGCCATCCAGCCGAACAACGTTCGTGCCGGCAGCATACGCGCCCACGGGGGCCAGGCACCCTGCTTGCAACGCCGCCAGGAGGCTGCGTTCCGCCGTGGTGGCGGCCCGGCTGGCCGGGTCGTCCACGCACGCCAGCAGCGAGGCCAAGTCTGCCCGGTCGGCGCGGCACTCAACCGCGAGCGCGCCCTGGCCGGGAGCCGGCAGCATCTCGTCGGGCCCGAAGATCTGGGTCACCGCGTCCAGGCGGCCGATCCGGGCCAGGCCGGCGTAAGCCAGCACGACGGCGTCCAGCTCGCCGGAGGCCACCTTGGCCAGCCGGGTGCCGGCGTTACCGCGTACCGGCACGGGCGCCAGGTCGCGGCGGAGCATCAGCAGCTGGGCGGCCCGGCGCGGCGAGCCGGTGCCGATCCGGGCACCGGCGGGCAGATCGGCCAGCTTGGCCCCGTCCCGGGCGGCCAGCACGTCGGACGGATCATCGCGCGGCGGCACCGCGGCCAGCACGATGCCCGCCGCGGGGGCCGTCGGCAGGTCCTTGAGCGAGTGCACGGCCAGGTCGACCTCGCCGGCCAGCAGCCGGGCCCGCAGGCCGCTGACGAAGACCCCGGTCCCGCCGATCTGCGCCAGCTGGGCCGCGCTGGCGTCGCCGTAGGTGGAGATGCCCACCAGTTCGACGGCGCGGCCGGACTGCTCGGTGATCGCCCGGGCGACCCTGAGCGACTGGGCCATGGCCATCGGGCTCTTGCGGGTGCCCAGCCGGAGCGGCTCGGTCATGGCGCCCCCTCCGCGGTCACCGCGGTCGCCGGCGCGGGCGCCGCCGAAGCGCCGGACGCCTCGGCGTCCATGCCCGCCAGACCGGCGTCGGCCTGGGCCACTGCGCGCACCGCGTCCGGGTCCAGGTCGAACAGCACCCGCAGCATGGCGGCGTAGGACTCGCCGCCGGGGGCGCCGGCCAGTTCCTTGACCCGGATCGTGGGGGAATGCAGCAGCTTGTCCGTGATCCGCTGCATGGACCGGGCGACCTCCCGGCTGACCTGCGGGTCCAGGCCGCCCAGCCGGCCCTCCAGCCGGGCCAGCTCCGCGTCCACGACCTGGGCGGCCTTCTCGCGGAGCGCCACCACGGTGGGGGCGACGGCGGCAGCGCGGCCCGCCGACAGGTAGGCCTCGAATTCCTGGCCGAGGATGGCCCGGACGGCGGCGACGTCGGCGTCCCGTCCCCCGCCGACCCCGCTGGCCGCCAGCGTCTCCAGGTCCACGACGGCCACGTCCGGCAGGTCCCCGGTGCCGGCCTCGACGTCCCGGGGCAGGGCCAGGTCCAGGAACACCAGCGCTCCGGGCCGGTCGCGCCGGGACCGGGCCTGCGCCACCATGGCCCGGGTGATGACGCTGCCGGACGCCCCCGTGCAGGAGATGACCAGGTCCGCGGCCGCTATGAGACCGGCCAGGTCGGTCAGGTTCGCCGGGGTGCCCGCGACCGTGTCGGCGAGCCGTTTCGCGTGGGTGGGGGTGCGGTTGGCGACGACAATCCCGGTCGCGCCCGCCCGTGCGGTGCCGGCCACGGCCAGCGCGCTCATCGAGCCCGCGCCGACGACGAGGACCGACCGGCCGGCCAGGACCGGGCCGGCCGCCGGATCCAGGCCTGAACCGTCCGGGCCCGAACCATCCGGAGCTGAGCCGTCCGGGCCCGAACCATCCGGAACTGGGCCGTCCGGGGCGGCGCCGAGCTCGGCGGCGGCCGCGGTCAGGCCCACGCTGAGCAAGTTCGCGCCCGCCCCGTCGATGCCGGTCTCGGAGTGCGCCCGCTTGCCGGTGCGCAGCGCCAGCGCGCTGAGCTCGGAGAGCGCCCGGTCCAGGGTGGCGTGCTCGCGGGCCAGCGTGAGGGCCTGCCGCACCTGGCCGAGGATCTGGCTCTCGCCGACGACCATGGAGTCGAGCCCGCAGGCCACCGCGAGCAGGTGCTGGACGGCGCGGTCCTCGTAGTGCACGTACAGGCACGGGGTCAGCTCGTTGGACGGGACGCCCGAGTGCCGGGCCAGCAGCTCGCAGATGGCGGCCATGGCGCTGTGGAACTTGCCGACGTCGGCGTAGACCTCGACCCGGTTGCAGGTGTTGACGATGAGGCAGCCCGCGACGTCGGCGGCGTGCCGGACGTCATGCAGGAGCTTGACCCTGGCGTCGGCGGTCAGCACAGCCCGCTCCAGCGTCGCCACCGGAGCGCTCTTGTAGCTGAGTCCCACGACCAGAATGCTCATGTGCCTACCGCCTGGGCCTCCACCCCGGTGCCATCCACTACCGGCGTTCCCGGCGGCGGAGCGGCCCCGCCGTCCCCGTGACGCCGCCGGGCCTGCCGGTCCTGCCACTCGCTCTCGCCGAGGTGCGCGCCTGGGACGATGGCCCGGCGCTGGGCGTGGAACGCGAGAATCTGCAACTCGATCGACAGGTCGACCTTACGCACATCCACCCCGGAAGGCACGCTGAGCACAATCGGGGCGAAGTTCAGGATGCTCGTCACGCCGGCCGCGACCAGGCGGTCGCAGACGTCCTGGGCCGCGGCGGCCGGGGTGGCGATGACGCCGATGGACACCGCGAACCGGGTGACCACTTCCTCGATGTCGGCCGCGCTGGCGACCTTGTGCCGGGCGATCACGGTGCCGACGACCGACGGGTCGCAGTCCAGCAGCGCGGCGATCCGGAAGCCGCGGGAGGCGAAGCCGCCGTAGTTGGCCAGCGCCCGGCCGAGGTTTCCGGCGCCGACGATCACGACCGGCCAGTCCTGGGTCAGCCCGAGCTCGCGGGAGACCTGGTAGACGAGGTAGTCGACGTCGTAGCCGACGCCCCGGGTGCCGTAAGAGCCCAGGTGGGACAGGTCCTTGCGGAGCTTGGCCGAGTTCACCCCGGCGGCGGTGGCCAGCTCCTCGCTGGATACGGTGGCGATCCCGCGGTCGGCCAGCGCGTACAGGGCACGCAGGTAAATCGGGAGGCGCGCTACGGTCGCCTCCGGGATGCCATGATGACTGCCGTCTGAACGGCGTGACATGCGCTGGCGCTCCTGGGAATTGAGGGCTGTTCACCCGCCGGCATTCCGGACTTCACGGTACGCCCTTGTGAACGTTTGCACAAAGTCAGGCGGCTTGCGCTGGCCGCGCCGGGCCGCTAGCGGGAGGCGAGGGCGGCCCGCAGCCGGTCCTCGCTGACCCGCCAGTAATCATGCTGGACGCCGTCGATGAGCGTCACCGGGATCATCTCCCAGTACCGCTCCAGGTCCGCCGGGGACTGGGTGATGTCCCGCTCCGACCAGGGCACGCCGAGGTCGGCCGCGACCCGCTCGATGACGGCGCGGGCCTCCTCGCACAGGTGGCAGCCCGGCCGCGACAGCAGGGTGATCTCGGCCATCGCTCAGTGCCCCGCCGGGCCGGCGCCGTTGGCCCGCCGGTGGCCCGCTCGCGGCGCGCCGCCGCTGCCGCCGGCCGAGCCGTTGACGGTGCTGCCGTACTCGCTGGTGAAGTCGGGGCGCTCGAACCCGGAGGTGTCGTAGCCCGGCTCGCCGAACAGGTCGGCGATCGACGGGAACGGGGAGACCTTGGCGTGCTGCAGGCCGAGCTCGATGACGTTGGTGGCCAGGACGTAGGGCCGGCCGTCGGCCTCGAACTGGGACACGTAGGGCTGCCGCAGGTGCTGCTCGTAGGCGGCCCGGTCGCGGTAGACCTCGTACAGGATCCGCTGCATGGGCGCCGACGGGACGGCGTGGACGATGTAGACCAGGGTGCTCGGCTCACCGGACCGGACCTGGCTGACGACCCGCTCGGTCAGCCGGTCGAAGTCCTCGGCCAGATCCTCGATCAGCGTGTAGATCGCGATCTGGCCGAAGAGCTCCTCGCGGCTGGCCTCGGGCGGGCCGGCGCCCGGGCCGTCCTCCGGGCCGCCCGGCGGGACCGGGCCGGCGGCCGGCAGCGGGCCGGCGGCCGGCAGCGGGCCGGCCGCGGCCAGCGGGTCGCCCTCCCGGTAGGCCTCCATGTCGCCGGTCTGGTCGACGCCGGCCCACCGCGCGTCGCCGCCATCCTGCGAGCCGCTGTCGTAGACGGCACTGTCGTAGGCGGCATTGTCGTAGCTGCCGCTGTCGCCGTCGCGGCCGTAGCCGCCATCGGGGGCGGCCCGGCTGTAGTCATCCTCGTACGGCCCGCGGCCGTAGCCGCCGTGGCCGGCCGCCTCGTCTGCGTACAGGTGGTCGTAGGGGTCGTCGGCCGCGGCCCGGGGATCGGCCTGGCCCCGGCCGCCGGGCGGGCGGGGCGCCCGGGCGTACCGGCCGCGGTCATCTCCCGAGCGCAGGCTGGCGTCGCGCAGCGCGTCGATCGGCACGCTCGCGGTGCCGATCGCGGCATACCAGGTCAAGACGGCGGCGGCCAGGCACAAGACGGCAAACAGGGAGGGCAGCGGCAGCCTGAGGCCCAGGTGGTCGCGCAGCGCCGGGGCCAGGCCGGGCAGGGCCAGGGCGAGGACCGCGACGCCGGCCGCGATGACCGGGGCGAGCGCGGCCCGCCAGGCGAACTCGCGGCCGGACCGGCGGATGGCGATCCCCACCGTGACCGCCGCGACGATCGAGGTCACGGGGGCCAGCCCGTACTCCAGCAGCTTGTTGGGGATGAGCTGGTAGTAGGTCAGGGGCGGGGGCCAGGCCTTGCTGAAGGCCGTCCCGCTCAGCGGGTCGGTCCCGAAGACGGCCAGCGGGATGATGGTGAAGGCCGGGATGAGCAGCCGCCCGGCGAACCGGCCCGGCGTGCTCCGGGCCACCGCCTCGGACAGGCCCATGATCAGGGCCATGGGCGCGATCACCTGCGCGCCGGTTTCCATCAGGCGGAAGGTCAGCCCGTCGAAGCCCATCAGGTGCCCGGCCGCCTGGGCGCCGAGCGAGACCAGCAGCCCGAGCAGCGCGACCGCCCAGGCAATGAGATCTCCCCGCGGGGTGCGCGCGGTGCGCACCAGCAGCATGACGAGGCCGATCGCCGCTACGACGGCGCCGACGCCCGACACGATCAGGGAGAGAGACATCGCTAGCTATGGTGCACGATGCGAGTCGATGATGACGAGCATACCCCTGACCTGGCCGCATTCGGCGTCCCGCGCGGGTCCCGCTGGCCGGCCGGTATCCCGCTAGGCTGGGGAGACATGAACAGGCTGTCACCTGCCCGCAGCTGGGCGGTCCTGACCGGTCAGGCCGGCGCGGCCTCGGCCGTGAGGGCCGCCGGGGCGGCCGCCGCGGCGGCGGCCGAGGTGGAGAACGCCCCGGTTCCCGATCCGTCGGCCGCGGCCTTCTTCGACGTGGACAACACCCTCATGCGAGGCGCCTCGATCTATCACTTCGCGCGCGGGCTGGCCGCGCGCAAGCTGTTCGGGACCCGCGAGCTGGCCACCATGATGTGGGGCCAGCTCGCCTTCCGGCTGCGCGGCGCGGAGAACGCCGAGCACATCGACGCGGCCCGGCAGGCGGCGCTGGCCTTCGTGGCCGGGCAGCGCATCGACGAGGTCGTCGCGCTGGGCGAGGAGATCTACGACGACACCATGGCCGACCGCATCTGGGCCGGCACCAGGGACCTGACCCAGCGCCACCTGGACGCCGGGCAGCGCGTCTGGCTGGTCACCGCCACGCCGGTGGAGCTGGCCAACATCCTGGCCCGGCGGCTCGGCCTGACCGGGGCGCTCGGCACCGTCGCCGAGTCATCCGGCGGCGTCTACACCGGCCGGCTGGCCGGCGGCCTGCTGCACGGCGAGGCCAAGGCGGCCGCGATCCGGGCGCTGGCGGAGCGCGAGCACCTGGACCTGGCCCGGTCCAGCGCCTACAGCGACTCGGCCAACGACCTGCCGATGCTGAACCTGGTCGGGCACCCGCACGCGGTGAACCCGGACGCCGAGCTGCGGGCGGTGGCCCGCGAGCGCGGCTGGCCCGTGCACGACTTCCGGTCCGGGCGGCGGGTGACGATGGTCGCGCTGCCCGTGGCGGCCGGCACCGGCGCGATCGCGGGCGGGATGGCCGCTGCCCTCGCCATCCGGCGGCACCGGATCAGCCGGTGAGCACGGAGCTGCTCGACCGCTGAGCCGGCGCCGCCCGATAGTTAGCTGGCCAGCCGGTTCGCGCTCCTGATGATCGCCTGGCAGGCCAGCGTCTGCCCGGCAGCAGCCGGGATCCGCGAGCCGCCGAACGCGGCCGCCTCCAGCTCGCCCTTGACCCGCAGCGCCAGCCGGTCCCGGGTGACATCGAGCCCGCGGAGCGCGGCCTCCACCCGCAGGTAGGTGCGATCGCCCTTACTCGGGCTCTCGATCGCCTTGGTACTGGCCACCAGCGTGTCGGTGCCCAGCTCCCCGACGCTCGAGTTGAGCTGCTTGTAGCACTCCCCGAGCGCCGTGGCGCCCGGCGCGGCCAGCGCGGCGTTCGGGTGGGCCAGCACCTGGGTGATCACCCGGCCGTCGTGCTCGTAGTCGTCCCGCAGCCCGAGCAGGTACATGACGGTCGGCCGGATATCGGTCTCATCCGTCCACGGGCCGGAGGTGTGCTCGCCCGGCACCGTGACCTGGCCGCTGTCCGGTCCGGCCGAGCTGGGCCCGGCGCCGGCGGCCGAGCCATCCAGGCCCAGGTCCCGGACGCCCGGGCCGGCCAGGCCGATGTAGTTGGTGTCGATCTCGGCGGCGTAGTCGCCGTGGTTCCAGGCGAACCCGGTGTTCTGCTTCACGCACGCGCCCGCGCAGGTGGCCGGGCCGGGCGACAGGAAGTAGTCCGGCCGCGCGAACATGGCGAAGGTCGGCGTGCGCGCGGGGTCGGCGTTCACCATGTGCAAGATGGCCTCCGCCGCCGGGTTGGCCAGGTAGTTCGCGATCGGCTGGGTGGTGCCGGTGTACGGGTTGGCCGCCGTCAGGCCGGCCACGTCGCGCTCCAGCCCCCGGACCTTGGCCGTGTCCGGCCCCGGATTCCCGGTGACGTAGAACTCCGGCGCGGAGTCACTTTCCAGGCTGAACGGGGTCGTGTCCTGCTTCTGCGACGCGAGCAGGCCGGTGACGTTCCCGGCCAGCTCGCCGAAGGAGCCCGCCGGGTAGGTGCACGGCACGTCGGGAGTCACGGTGGTGCCGCTGACCGTCGCGCCGTCGCAGTTCGCGGGAGTGGGCTGGATGGCCCGGCCCACGTTGGCCCCCGCCTCGTGGTCACCCTCGTCGGAGCTCAGGATGAACAGCGTGTTCTGAGGCGTGATCCCCTCGGCCGCGAGCCGCTGGAAGAACGCCCCGAAGGCCTGGTTGTAGTACTGCGCCTGGGCGATGTAGCAGGGGTCGCCGCTGCCCAGGGCGGCCGGAGCCTTCGCGCAGGCGGCCAGGCCGGGGATGTCCTCGTTCCCGTGGATGTCGGCGATGTACCCGTTGACCACGGGGACGCCGCTCTCCAGCATGTCGGCCATGTAGGCCAGCGTCTGCGAGGCATTGATCGGGCCGAAGCCGGGGAAGCCGGGGTTGCTCAGGAATGCCCCGTTGAGCTGGTTGCCGTTGAGATCGACCAGGTTCCCGGCCGCGTTGGTCACGGCAAAGCCGTGCCGGCTCAGGCTGGGCGTGCCCGCGCCGAGCTGCGGCGCGACGTACCGGTGGCCGAACAGCGCCTGGAAGCCGTTGTACCCGCCCGGCTCGTTCGGCAGCACGTCCGCGGCCGCCGTGGGGGACGCCGCGCTCTGGCCGAACTTCACGCCGGTGGCGTCCGCGCAGAACGCGCTGCCCCGGGCGCAGTGCACGCCGATGCCCACGTAGTCCGCGTTTTCCGCGTCCTTGAACGAGTCGCTGTCCGCGGCCAGCTGCTGGGCCTCCGGTGAGCCCGCGCCGAACACCTTGGGGATGTCGACGGCCGTGTTCTCCAGCTCCTGGTTCGCGGTGGCCACCTCGCCGACGTTGCACCCGGCGCGGGCGTACGGGACCCAGGGCGCCGGCGTGACGGCGGTGGGGGCCGGCGGCGTCGCGGCGGTCGCCGGCGGGACCGGCGAGTAGACCATCGACGGGTTGACGTCGTGTCCCGCGGACGGAGCCTTCGCGGTGTCGAAGACCGGGTCGGTCCAGTAGGCGAAGGAGCTGGCCGGGTCGGTGCTGCCGCCCGGGTTGTAGGTCTGGTAGCTGTTGCTGACCGGCATGCCCTGGCGGTCGCCGTACAGCCCGGTGGCCGTCGTCAGCAGGTCATCGGCCGTGTGCGCGATCAGCGGCGTGTGATCGTTCGACAGGAACGTGCCGTTGCTGGTGAAGAAGTTCAGCAGGTTCGGCATCAGCTGCAAGTCGGACGGGACGTTGGGGTTGTCCCGGAAGAAGTGCACGTTGTCGAAGCCGAGGTTGACCACGTGCTGGATGCCATGGCCCAGCTGGCAGGCGGGCGCCTGCGGTAGGTGCGGCGCCGACGGCGCGGCCGCGGCCACTCCCCCGGTCAGGGACAGGGCGCTGACCGAGACCGCGGCTCCTGCGGCCAGCGTCACCGCCCTCGCTCGCAAACCGCCGTGCTGACGTCTGGCATGCATCGCATCTCCCTGGTCCGCCAATTTCAGGCCAAATATTCCAGCCGTGACGGTAGGGGCGCTAGGCAAACTCCCCATGAACTAGGGAGCAATTTCGGAGCCCATCTTCAGTTGGGCCCCATTCGGCGCTAGCCGAAGGCCGGGCCGCGCTCGGCCACCAGCGCGTCCACCCGGGCCTGGATCATGTCCCGCACGCGCGTGGCCAGGGCGTCGGCCGCGTCACCCGCGTCGCCCTCGCCGGCCAGCCCGGCCGTCGGCACCGGCTCGCCGAACTCGATGATCCACCGGGACGGCAGCGGCACGGCGCCGAGCGGCCCGAGCCACGGGAACAGCGGGGTCACGGGAAAGTACGGCAGGCCCAGCAGCCGGGCCGCCCGCCGGGAGTTGCCGATCATCGGGTAGATCTCCTCGGCGCCGACGATCGCGCACGGGATGATCGGGACGCCGGCGGTGATGGCGGTCCGGGCGAAGCCGCCGCGGCCGAACCGCTGCAGCCGGTAGCGCTCGCTGAACGGCTTGCCGGTGCCCTTGTAGCCCTCGGGGAACACCCCGACCAGTTCGCCCGCCGCCAGCAGCGCCTCGGCGCTGGCCGGGCCGGCCCGGGCGTGGCCGCTGCGGCGGGCCAGGAGGCCCAGCCCCGGCAGCTCGTAGATGAGGTCGCCGCCGAGCAGCCGCAGGTTGCGGTGCGCGGGGTGGTCGGCGGACAGGCCAGCCTGGAGCATGACCGCGTCGACCGGGAGGACGCCCGAGTGGTTCGCGACGACCAGGGCGGCGCCGGTCGCCGGCACCCGGTCCAGGCCGCGCATCTGGATCCGGAACCACTGCCGGTACAGGGCCAGGGCGACGGGCATGAGAACGGCCGAGTTGAGTTCGGGATCAAACCCGAACTGATCGACCTCATACTCGCCTGCCAGCCGCCGCGTCGCGAACTGCGCCGCGCCGGCCAGCCGGTCCCGCCAGGATCCCGGCTCAGGCCCGCCAGGCTGAGGCAGCCCTGGCCCTACTTCTTGTTCCGGCGCTGGACGCGCGTCTTGCGCAGCAGCTTGCGGTGCTTCTTCTTGGCCATGCGCTTGCGGCGCTTCTTGATGACTGAGCCCACGGGATCACCCTGCTTTCGGTACGGGCAGCCTTTGGCCGCACCCGCCGCAGCACGCAGCCGGGCACACGCCAGTGCCACAGAGTACCGCCGGCTGAGGGGTACCCGAGAATCGGCAGGCCCGGCGCGGGCCGCCAGCGCCGGCCGCCAGCGCCGGGCGCCGGGCGTTAGTCCGAGGCCACGAAGGCGTCCCGCAGATACTGGTTCACGGCCTGCTCGGGCAC
>Ga0193728_1001152_pt1 | contig 13365 bp, 1 predicted proteins | sample U1c1metaG_FD_143037 | JGI IMG/M metagenome (GOLD analysis project Ga0193728, IMG submission 143037) | Soil microbial communities from a riparian zone of the East river system, Colorado, United States - U1c1 | ecosystem: Environmental > Terrestrial > Soil > Riparian zone | place: USA: East River...
GACCAGCCCTAATAAAGGGGGGGGCAATGTAAGGGATCTTTTGGCACCTCCTTATAGCTCCCTTAGGCTTACAGCCCTTCCCTCCTTATCGGTTCGTCTCTCTCTCTCTATATAAGGCTATTGCCATACTCTTTACTATCGACTCTCCGGTAACTTATACTTAGCTTACCTACTCCCTACTATATACCTAGGCAAATATGCCTTATATTAGCTATCTACTTTTATACTATTTTTACTATAATATAAAAGTTTTTATAAAGACTTATTAGAGTTTCTATTCTTTACTTACTATAGTAATAGCAATATTCTAGGCTTTTACCTATAATTTACCTAAAATAGCAATATACCTATGCCCTCTTATAGTGTTATATTATATATAAACTATATAATTAGTAGTAATAATACCTAATTATTCTATACGTAGTTTATATAGTGCCTTTAATACTACTCTAATATCTACTTAAATACATATAGTAGTGGGATTGCATCTGTTTTTGGGGGTTGTTAGCCGCCGCTTTTGGCGGCGTTCTTACCTCGCTTAGGCCCTGTCACATCGCCGCTTTAAAGAAGCTCTGTTCGCTTAAGCACTTCCTATCCCTATTATGCCCCGTCCTATTATCCTAGAGGGGTTAGAAATAGGACACGAGCCTTAGTAAAGCTTGTTAATTTAATAATGGCACAGCCTATATAGAAAGGCCAGCGTCTACTTAAAGGAATGGCCTGCTCGCCCTCTCCCCGTACTCTCTCCCTTTACTACCCTTGTTCTACTTCCTCTCTCCCTTTACTATCCTCGTTCCACTCCCCCTCTAGCGATTTAATCCTTATCTATAATGCTTACCTTACCTATTTAGCAAACTCGCCGTCGCTAGAATAGTAGTATACCTATTAGAGTAGCTATTCTAGCCTATAGGACGGAGAAGAGAGGAGCGCTCTACGCTGCCGCCGTTTATTAAAAATTAAATTCACGACTTTAAAGTCTAGACTTAGATATAGACACCGATCTTAATATATATATTCGTTTAGAAGATAGTATAGATTTAGATTCTAGAGAATTAGATATAGAATTAGATGCGGAATTAGATACGGAATTAGATATGGAATTAGATATGGAGTCTAATGTAGAATTAGATATAGAGTCTAATATAGAGTTAAATGCGGAGTCTAATACAGAGTTAGATGCGGGATTAGACGTGGAATTAAACTCTAAAGCTAAGGAAATACTAAAAGATATTGCTAAATTAGAAGAGGAGGGACCCGTAAAACTAAACTATACTCCTTATACCAAGAAACTATAGAAGAGGGAAGGCGAAATCTAGGAGAGGTAAATTATAAAAAATTCCGCTAACTTGCTATTATACCCTCTAATTGCTATAAACTAGGTACTACCTAAAGATTAAAAAGAAAACCTAAAAAACCCTAGACGACTAGCTGCGTAAATCCGCCCTAAAGGTGTTTAAAGTATATCTCCGCTAGCGGAAGAAATATTTTTAAATTAAGAAGGAGAGCTTAATATAGAGCTATTGGAAATAAATTAGCATATGCTATAAGGACCTTACACGCTATAAGATAGATAGTAATATCTTTAATAATATTTACAATATAAGTTCCTACCCCTCCTTTAAGGTAGACTAACAGCTATAGAAGTGGATCCTAAGCCTTAGGCTTAACAAGTCAGCAAAGGAAAAGTACGCTATATTCGTCTAAGACCTTTATACTATCCTTTACGCTCTCTAGATTAATAATACTAAGCTACTCTATAGCTTTATTTGAGTCTAAATTTCGCTTCTTCTTCTACTTAGCGTAGCTATAGCTATAAGACTAGGCGCTCTAGTAGAAAGCGCTAGTGCTAAAGGCAGTAATAAAGCCGTCTGGTTTAAGAATATTAACGTTATAGTTATTTATAGCGAGAAACACTCTAATAAGAGTATAATTATAGTAAATATAAACCTAGAATATATTAAGAATAAAGAAAAGGATAGTAAACCGTAAGCTTTATGCTGTGTCTAAATAATATATCCTACTAACTATAAATCTATAAAAAGAAATTTACCTTCTATCTTAAAGACCTTCCTATATTCTATATTATTTTATATATCTTAGCTATTGGTATTAGTTAAGACGCATTCTAAGATAACTTTATGAGTGTTTAAGACATCTTTAACCTTAAGGTACCGGCGTACTATAACGTGCTATATATTAAATAGAAGGACGAAGTACTGGATCGGCTATTCTTCTATAACGTTAGCTATATAACTAAGGGTAGCAATATTATAAAAGAAAAGGCCTTTCTATACGCTAAATACTATAATATATTTATACACCTAGGGCTTGTTGCTAGGTTTAAGGAGGTACTAGAGCTATACCAGCTATAACGGGCTTTAGGTAAAAACATTAATAGTAGGTCCGCTTAACAATTACCTCTAGACCTAGTTATATATTAATTATATAAATAGACACTATTATTCTAGAAAAGCGGAACTAAACTATAGACTATCTCGGTAGTATATATAAGAGGTATTATATACTAACGCATATTACACGCGATTACTAGAGTATCTATTTTAGAAGTCCTTTATAGAATCTTCTTATTAAATCTATTATAAGAATAGGGCTATTATAAGATTGATAAGCGCCTATAGAGCTCGATAACGACTAGCTAGAAGAAGTCTATAATAACCCTAAGCTTAGAGCGCTTTATAACAAACGAGAAGAATATAAGAACTATATCTACGATAAAGGCCTCTACCCTATTACTAAGGCTAAAGGTACTAAATTATACTAGTAATATAAAGAGACTAAGCGGAATATTAGTATAACGTATTAAAGGTTATAGAGGGAACGATTAATGACCGCTATTCGCGAATTCTACGACTTAATTGATATAATTAAGATAGCTAGGTAACTTAGTGGGAAGGGCCTAACTAAGGTATTAACACTACTAAGGGTAGAATTTAAACTTTAAGAGCGGGCTACTATTGCTAGAATACTCTTTACACCTTTTAAAAACAAAAAAGCCTAGGTTAAGTTTATTAAAAACCTAGCTTAACTATATTATTAATAAGAAACGGCTTAATATAAACCTTTAAAACAGAAGAAAATAGACTTCGTAGCCTTTAAAAGTAAGAAAATATCTTATATATAAAAGCAAAAGGATATTAGTCTTAAGAGTACCTTAAATTACTAAACTTCCGATTATATGTCCCTAAAGGAAGAGTCGCCGGATAATAAAGATTACGGGACTATTTGGTAAGAGCTTAGTACTTTAGACGCCGCTAAAGCTAAGACTATTTAGTTATACCCTATAGAGCTTCCCTACCTAGTATACCTTATTTATATAGGTAATAATAAGTTCTTATATAAAAAATAGATACGCTATATACTGCGAAAAGACGTCTTAAAGAAGTATATAGATACCTACTTTTAACTTCCCGAATATTAGAGAGAGTTTTAATATTACTACCCTAAATATTCTGTTAAGCTAGGTAGTATAATATATTTTAAGAGATATATATTTAATATATATAGAGTGTCTCACTAATATATATAGACTCCCCCTCTGCTAGTATATATTACAAGGGGAACATATTGTTATTACTATCTCTATATTTAAGATAATAAGTAAAAGAGGAGAGGGAAGGGAAGAAGGGAGGGAGGAAGGTAGTAGTAGGTAGCTCCTTCTCTCTTTAGTAATAGTTATATTAAGAAGTTTTCCTTTAGAGAGAGAATTCTTAATTAGAAGGAGTAGTAAGTAAATAGGGAATGTATAATAAAAGAGATTGTTATAAAGCAAAAACTAGAAGAAGACGCGCTCTTAAGGGATAAAGTAAACGCGAAGTATAAAGTATAAGCCTAGATCTTTAAATACTATAGAGTTAATTAAGCTATACTCTAGGCGTTATCTTACTAGATATAAAAATTCCCTGTAGCTATCTAGTATATAAGGAAAACTATATAATATTAAATGGCGTTCTATACTTTAAAAGCTATACTTAAATAGTTTATAAAATTAAGTACTGGGTTTTAAAGACTAATTCTATATAGCCTTTCTGTTTTTATTACAACAAAAAAAAGTATACTCTATTTAAAGTGTAGGCGTCCTACTATTTTATATTCTAGTTCTACTTTATATATCTATAGTAAGGGTAATAGCGTTTTATTATAATAAGAAGGTTAATAAGTTTAGTTCTAGCTATAAAGATACGGAGGCTATAGTAGATTCGCTTTATCCTCCTTTAAATCTTTATAAATAAAGATTAGAGGAAATAATTAGGGGGACTAAGAAATATTAAAAGAAGAGACTAGAGACTACTATAACTATTATAGGCGACCTTATTATCGTAGATATAAAAGCTACCTCTAACGCCGCTATAAATATTACTAGTAAGGTTAGGAATACCTTTCTAAAATCTATTATAAAGTCCGCCTAAGATATCGCTATAAACATCCTAGATACTATAGATAGTACTACAGCTATAGATATCGTAGTAACGAATGATAAATATAAATATAACTTGTAATATAAAATAGTAAAGATAAAATATTTAAAAATTAATAAGAATAAAGGTGTTAAGGATAAAGATATAGAATTAGAAGTAAAGTTAGTAAAGAAGTCCCCGAGAATAAGGCGCAGATAGTCCGCTTTAGTTTTAATAGATACTTAAATAGATAATAGACGGATATAGTTTTATTTTTAGCCGTCTCTCCTAAATAAAATATTAGATTTACTGTCTTTAATTATTAGAATATCCTGCGATATATAATTTAAAACCCTTATATAGTCCGAGGAAAATATTATAAGATACGCTATAATATACTCCCCCTAGCCTCTATTAGCGGATGTCTTTAGAGGCTATATATTTACTTACTAGAAGGAAGTAATTTATCTAATAAATAGTAAGAAGGATTATACTTGCTATAGCTAGAATAATACCAGGTATTCTAACCCTTAAGGTTACCTATAATAATCTTTAATTCCATATATATTGTTCCGCGCCCGCTTACTATATTTTAAAGACTGGAATTATAGCAAATAAGATATATACTAGAAAACTTTCTACTGCTACTAGGATATATAGTAGTAGCTGGCGTAATATAAAGAAGAATCGCCTAATATCTAAGCCCTAGAGTAGAAAAGCGAGAAGAATAATAATATACGCTATTTAGCAGCCCTTTATAAATATACTAATAAAACCCTATAGAGATTGGATCTAGCTTCCTATTAGTAAGTTCCTTTAGTATAGCGGCCTTATAAACCTTAGTAGCTAATATAATCGCCAATAAAGATCTTAGTAACACGGCTATTAGTTATAGTATATCCTAAGGTAGATAAATAATCTAGTACTTTATATACCTAATTAAGGCAGTAACTATAAGTCTAGGGATAAGGAAAAGAAATACTATATTAAAGACAAGATGCTACTAAAAGCGCTATAGCTTATAATACTATAGGGCGATAGTATAGAAAATGATAAGGTAATAAATAAACACTATATAAACGTACGCAGCAGCTATAGGTAGAGGAGTGTGTATTGCGGTAAAGAAAAGAAGGCAACTATATTTTTAGCCTAGTTAGCCTATAGGCCTTATAACTCTACTAGTAAGCCCTAAGTTTTGCAACGGTAAACGGAACCTAGGCTTAATATAGTTAAGCCATTAGTAAAGCAATATTAAAGCACCTACTTGGATTTAGGATTAAGTTAATTCTCTAAGAAATATAGGGAAGAATCCGATTAGGTTCTAGTAGGAAAGGCTTTTACGGTATAGAACCTTAATTAAGGCTCGTATTAACTTCTCCTAGAAATCTCCTGTCTATCCAGTTTAAGTAATTAATTTAACTCTTTAGGGACGCGTTACCGAGGAGGCCAGTATACGGGAGGAGTTACTTTATACTAGCTTACCATTGCTTAAAGTAAAAGGTTTTGCCTGCTATTCGCTCTTAGGACTTCTTATAACACCTATAAAATAATTAATATTACTATAAAACTTAGAGCTACTCTAGTATAAGAAGAGCTAGCGCTTCTAGAGCTAAGCGTAAGTTTACCCATTCTACGGATACTACCTCTTTACTAAACTTTTTTATAGTTACTCTAAAACGTAAATAAAGTCCTTAAGTTTTACAAAACAAATAACTTTTAGGGTTAATTCTAAAGAAACTAGTATTTCGCAATTAAGTCTATTAAAGATACGCCGTTCTAAGCCTAACCCTAGGGTTATAATATTTCTTACTAAAGTTTAGGCCGGAAAGACGGCTTTCTAGAACCCTTAAGTCCAGAAAACCTGTATAGACGATTAGAAGCGCTTTCTTAAAAATCCGCTTAATTATACTATTTTTATCTACTTAGTTCTTAAAATAGAGAAGGTATACTACTAACTCCTTTATAGATTTAGTTAAGTAGTTCTATAGAAGCTCTTAAAAGATAGATATATAGTAAGCTTAATAGCTAAAGACTTTTATAGAATTAGCTTAAACACTAAAATCCTACTTAAAGACTTTACTAAAGAGATAGAAGATTTCTTTACTAGCGGAAGTAAGTACTACTTAATTGGGGAGGCGCTAGGAGGGCCCAGTGTCTTATTCTTCCTTCCTTTAGAGATAGGGGATAGAGTATAAGTTTAGTAGTAAATATTAGTTATTTATATACTAACTATAATCTTAGATAGGAAAAGAAGTTCCTAAAGGTGGGTTCTAACTATAATAAATTAATCTAAGCCCTTAAAGCTGTGGGCGTCTTAGATACGTCTAAAGAATACTATATACTTACTAAAAGCTTAATTAAAGAAGGTATTAGTATAGTTAAAATCTCTATAATTTAGTATAGATACTAACTTTACTAGGTGCTACTACGGCTATTATATATAAAGCGATTAATTGGATTCCGGAAGCTCTAAAGAGAAGATTAGAACCTGTTAAGTAACTAGATGGCAAGCGACCTAGAGTCTAAGGAGATAAGGGGAACTTACTTCTAGTAGAGTAGAGTGCCGGCTCTATAAGGTAAGACTAATATAACGCAGTAAATCCTATTACCACGTTCTAATAGGCCGCTCTAATACCGCATATATAGGAGGTATATGGATATGTTATTGTAAATAGTATAGGTAAGGGTAGATAGAACTAAGTGCCTAGGAAAATTCTAACTTCTTATTAGGGAATCCTGAAAATAATTTATATAATCTATTACTAGGCTATAGAGATAATAGAGCTTAGCTATTTAATATATTAAATTTAACGGATAAGGGAAGAGGTATACTGTATGGTAAGTGCTGTTATAAATGCCTTTTATAACTGGTACCTAACTTTAAGGAAGACGTATATAAGTAGGCGTAGGCACCTAGGCTAAACGGACTATTTAGTAAGAACTAGCTATAAATTTAGATGGGAATAACTTATAGTAATTTAGGGGTCCTAATAAACCCTATATAGCAGGAGGCATATTATAAAGGTATAATAGTCTTATCTAATACCGAGAATAGACCTAAGAGTTTCTTATTAAACCTATTTACTCTACTAATAGACGCTAAGAGGTATTTAGCCACGCTAGATAATGGAATAAGTAGAGAATTATCGACTCTAATATAGGACGAAGTCCCTTCTACGCTAGGGATCCTTATAGACTATAAACTATAATATAACTTCTTTAAAATATTTAACTTTATAAATCTTAATATATAACTATAGCTATAAGCTACCTACTAGGCTTTTCTTTTAGACTGGCTATAGCAATAGGATAAGAAATACCACCCTATTGCTAATACTAGCTAGTTTACCGGCAGTATAAAGGATAGTACACCCGTAAGCCAGTTCTACTTGCTGTTTAGTACTTTTATCGGTAATATATATGGGCACTTTTAAGATCTAGATAGGAATGACAAACTAGTCTCTTTGAGTTCCTATACGTGCATCCTCTTTTATAGATCGAAAAATAACCTAGTATTGTAGAGGCTGCTAAATTGTTAGTAGATTACGTATAATTTAATAGCTTACTACTTACCTTTATAAATAACTTCGGCTAAGCTACTCTAGAAAGGCGCAAAACTTCCTAATCTACTTCCTTTAACGTGCATTTCTCTATACCTAGCTTTAAGAATAGTATAAAAGTAGTTTCCTACTTCTTTAGCGCCTTATAGATGTTCTTAATTATATTACTAGTATCTAGTTTAATCTAATCTAAATATTTAGGTATAAGTGGCGTCTATAAGAGCGGAAGGGTTCTAATAAAAAAGATAAAGAATTTTACTGTATTAAGAAGATATAGGATTAACCGTATAGAAACTACATTTAAAGAAGGGCATTTTTTAGTATTAGTATTGCTAAGATCCTAGTAAAGGTCTTACTTACCACTTTATATAGCCTAGTTACCGTTAAGTAATTAATAATAAGCACGGATAATACTTTTTAGTGAACTAGGATAAGTGGGGGTTTTTTTAGTTATATAACTAGCTTAATCCGAATAGAGGGGTAGTGGGAAAATTCTTAGTATATATATAAGCCTTAATATATAAAGATAGATATCGCGCGTATTAGAAGCTAACTTATTTGTTATATTGTTTTTATAGCATAATTTAACTAGGTAGTCTAGAATACTATACCTAAATATTCTAGCGGCTCTCGTTATCTAATAATCCACCTACAATTCCCTACGTAGATATATATATCCTTCCCTATTCCGGCTAATAGGTGCGAGGATATAAGACTAGATGAAATGCTAGGGCTTTAGCAATTAATATATAAATAGGCCACCACCTAGAGCCAAATTTCTAATAAGTTAACCTTCTTATATCCAACTTTCTTAACCTTTTTATACTCTTAAAGGTATATTATAGCTAATTCGCTTCTTTAACGGATTGCAGAGTTAATCTATAACCCCTTGCTATAGTAGACGGCACCGGACTATAACGGCTGGGTTTAGTCCAAATATAATTGGCCAACGCAATTTGTAATTGGTGAAGCTAGAGATAAACTTATTAGAGAATGGATAGGATATTCGCCTACTATTAGTTTAACTATAATAAGATTAAGTAAACTCTTTAAATAATGTAATAAGTCTAAATTATTGGTTTTAAATTAGTTAATAATAAAGTGTATAAGATTGTAGTTAAAATAAAAGAGACTATAAGTACTCCTTATATTATAGTTAATTGGGATAAACTACGTACGTTAGAATAGTTAGCGGAATGGTTAGCGTAGGCTATAAAACCTATCTTATAGCTATTAAGTTAGCTAGGTTTAAATACGGAGGAGCTATAGGGTCTTAATAGGAAGTTTAGCTCTAGGAAAGCTACTAGGGAGGATTTAGTTTAATTAGTTAGAGACTACCTTATTGTTTTAAAAAGGGCTCTTATAATATAACTAGAAGCTTATAGAGGTAACTAGGGAAGCTAGCTTAGATTATAGAAATAGTAGTAAAAGGGTCTTCCTATATATTTTAAAGCCTTTAATATATATAATACACTTACTTAAAGTAACTTATCTATCCTGCCTACTATTTTATAGGATAGCTATAGGTTTTTAAGTTATCTAATTATTTTCTAGAACTTAGATAAACCGCCTTACTTCTAGAATATAATCACCTTAGTTACACTACGCTACTACCTATAGGTCGTATACGATGCATATAAAGGATGCTTAAGTGCAGCATATATACGGCTTAATTAAGGCGGCAGACTTACATACGTATTAAAAGTAGACTTAAGGCCTACGTTAATTTGGTACCCTTATATAAAAACTAATACATATAAAGGTAAAGTATATTCCCCTAGTTTCTAAATAACTTTATACTACTACTTAAATCTACTAGTCTAAAAAAAATTCTAACCCTATATACTAAATTCCAATCTAGCTTACGCGATATTAGCCCGAAGAACTACACTATATCTTAAGGTAATGTGCCACTATATCGATTATACTAAAAAATATAATAAGTGTATGGCGCCCCTAAAGTATATAATTTCGAAGCAAAAATATAATAAGTGTAACATAGCGAAAGCTACTAGATACCCTTGTAAGGATTCTAAGCTAGTAAGAGGGTAGAATAGCGAGGAGATCCGGCTTAGGATAAGTAAGAGGAATAGATCTTATCTAAGATGCCTTTCCTAAATTAGTACCGTCCGCGCTCTTATTAATAAAAGAACCTATTCTAGTATATATTACTCTATAACTAATTAAGCCCGCGCGTTAATCTTAGGGTAAGAAGTGCTAAAGCTATAATAGCTATAATTATAACAATAAGAACTGAATTAGGGAGAATAGTAGTAGGAAAGGCCGAGGAAAATTCGTTCCGCTATATACCTTTATATTATTAAATTATTAGTTATATAATATAAAATTTAAAGCAAATATACCTTTTAAATCTTAAATAACGGCATTAGAGGCATTATATTAGCCTTGCTAGCATTTTCTAATAATACTTCTAATTGCTTACAGAGACTTAGTTTTAGGAAATTCGCCTTTTAAATACTAAGCGTAAATATTAGCCTTAGATAATATATAGTAAGGAGTAACTCTAGTTATAATTTTATATAATATAGAGCTAAATATAAAGAGATTACCTTTAATAGATAGGGCCGATCTAAGATATTAATAACTAGCTATTACCGTAATAAGAAGAGGAGAACTATCTAATAAAGAACTAGCATAGTCTGCCAATTTAGCGTCTAGATTCTTATCTAAGAATATATTTTAGGACGTTAGGTCTCTATAAATAACGCCTATATAATAAGAAAAACCTAGAGATTCTGTAAGTTGAGTAGCCTAGCGGAGTCGTTGCCTAACATTAATATTGTTTATACGCTTCTTAAGGAAAGATTAGAGATTACCGTTAGGGGTATATTTAAGGCGGATGCCTAATTTATAAGGTCTATAATAACATAGAACTCCTTAGTGTCCCCTATATTCGCCAAATTACTTATAAATCTTCTTTTTAATTATAATAAAGTCTATATTTTCCTTAGTATAAGGGGATTTAATAATAGTTTGGGAGGATTGATTAAGGTATACTATACCTAAATTTCCCTAAGAAATAATGTCTTTTAGGCTAAATCCTGTTAGGTAGTTGATTTAGTCTAATATATATAATAGCTATATTATCTAGATTAACTATAAGGCAGAGCTTAATAGGACTCTTAGAGGATAGATATTGGAGTATATATATATATAAGAGAAATAGACGAATAAAGGTTTATAGGGATACTAAAGAGAGGGCGGCTTTAGGAACTGTCCTATTAGTATATAAAAGGGAAATTAAGAGGGCGTTAGGCGCATATACGCTTGCCTTTTACATTAACGGTATAAGATTCTATATAAAGTACAGTCCGGTAAAGAAAGGGGCCGAAAGTTACCATATAAGTCCTACTAGTAGTTTTTAATATAGAAATCTAAGGTGTAAAAAGGGAAAGTAGAGGAGGCTAAAGGCGAAGAAGGTAGAAGGAGAGTTAGACGTAAAATATAGAGCGGAGGACAAAGTTAGAGCGCTTCGCGACTTAATCACGCGGCGCAGCCAATACCCAGCTAAGATCTATTGGAGTTACTTTAGTTACATGCCTATTAGTATTATTTAAAAGCTAGTACTAAAGGTAGTAGGGTTAGCTAAAACTAGCTAAAATAAAGTAGCCGCGCTTTTAGCCCCCCTAGCGCGAGGGAGTTAAAAATCGGCCTAACCCTCCCTTAACTCTCTAAGTGCCTTATTTATATCGTCTAGTCTAGTTTAGGACCTTATAATAGTGCCTTTATACTTAGTTACTAAAGTATTTAAGTATTAAATATCTTACGTTAGCGTATCCCTTTCCTCCCTAGTAGCCTAGAGCTATTAGTCTAGACTTTTTTTCTTATCTTTAGCGTACTATCTTTAGTTAATCTCGCTATTTAATATATCTTGTAATTAATTTAGCTTATTACTTATATTTTTATTTTTAGCCTCTAATTCTTCTATTATAGACTTAAAGCTTAATAGTTGCGCAAAAATGCAACTAATTACCTAACTCGCATAATTTTCCAGCTTATATAATTACCTAGCTCGCAAGATCTCCTAGCTCCTACAATCTCCTAGCTCCTACAATCTCCTAGCTCCCACGATCTCCTAGCTCCTATAATCTCCTAGCTCCTACAATCTCCTAGCTTTAACAATTACCTAGCTTATATAACCTCCAGCTTATAAGACCCTAGAACTTGCACGACCCCTAAACTCGCACAATTGCCTAGTTCGTATAACCCTCCTAGCTTGAACTAGAGCGGAGAATACTTATTTATACTAGTGCGCAATTAATATTATAGCCCTGGTTGTATAAGCTAGGTTAGAGGCTACGTAGTTTAGCCTAGTATATAATTAGTAAGAAGCAAATATTAGGAAAATATTAGAACTATAAAAAAAGAAAATATATAAGTCCTAGATCTAGAAATATTAAAGAACTTCCTATATAAAGACTCCTATAAACTTTATAACAACTTAAAGCCCCCTTATATATACTTAGAAAAGTTCCTATATAAACAGCCCTATAAGCGTAGCTATAAGTTTAAGCCCCCTCGCGTAACCTAACTACCCCTCCCTACTACACCGGAATAGATAAATAACCGCTATATACTATAAGTAGAGAAATAATTTAAATAAAAGGAAAACACTATAAAAGAATATATTTATATCCTTAAGATATAAATCTATAAGTACCGTAGTCTTAAATATAACTAATAGTTGCTAAGGTAGTATGCGTCCCAGGTCTATAAGAAAATTAAAAAATCCTAGGTCGTTAGCATAGATTTGCCTTCTATTATCGCTTTTAAGGTAGTAAATAAATTTATCTAAGTAAAAGTATAAATTATCGCGAATGCTTTATAGCTCGCTATAAGTTAAGCGGGTAGAGACTTTAGTAGAAATAGTAAAATATTGTTTTATTTCGCGATAGGCTAAATAAAGAGAGGCTAGAGTTTTAACCCTTTTATCAGCTTTTATTAGAACTCTTCTTTATATTTTTATCCTTTACTTATAGATTTAAGACTATAAAGTTAAGGCCACTATATCCAACCGTTGCCTATATAGCCTCGTCGCTTAATATCTCTTTATTACTATCTGCCCCTATTTTTTAATTTTTAGTACTAAAACTATTTTCTCCGTTATATAATATCTCTATATCCTATTCTTAATCTATATTACTAAAGTTACTTTCTTAACTAGCTAACGCCTCTACGTTACCGTCGCCATCTCTAAAGTCGGTTTCTCTATCTATAAACGCCTACTTACTAGCTAATAATTTAGGGACGCTATACTTATAGGTACTTAGGGTTGCGGAATACTACTTAAGGAGAAATTATAGTTAATATTATTAGGATATAGAATAAGTCTATAGACCTCTAAGTACTAGCTGCTTAGCGCCTTAAGT